>JAAOEI010001014.1_pt1 | contig 10518 bp, 7 predicted proteins | sample 7059261 | NCBI WGS metagenome assembly JAAOEI01 (sample SAMN14008812, study PRJNA610033) | viral metagenome | isolation source: viral particles filtered from seawater | place: China: Hangzhou Bay, Yangshan Deep Water Harbour | collected 2017-10-31
ACTTATATGCGAATATAAGTTCACTTATTGTTATCGTCCTCTTGGGCTTAGGGACGAAATTAAGAGTAACATTTTCTGTCATTATGGGGTTATTTATGTTTACTCTGTTGTTTAAATCTATTGCATTTGTGTGTAAAGCAATTTTTTCAATTCCATGAATTGATTCTTTTTTTTCCATATTTTATCTGTGTGTTGTTCTTTAGGTTTTAATTACTGCTAATAATAAAACGATGTATTATTCGCTCGATAAAAACACATAATGCCTTTCTTGAATTATGAGTCAAGCATTAATCAAAAAAAAATTTAACTTTTTCGATTGCACAAAAAAAGCCACCCTTGCGAGTGGCTTTAAGTTTTAACTACGAGGGATTACTACGGCCCTCATGCAAAAAGTTAGTTTGAGTTGTTGATTTTGTCAAGTTACTCTGTTGGTTTATCGCTTTCAATTATTCCTTGTTGCAGTAGGTATGCATTAATGCGCTTACCTGTAAATGTATCTACAACTTGAGAACCTTTGTCCTTAATATATTGAGTCACACCATCATCAAGGTTTGCTTTTATCCCACTCTGCACAACACGCTTTTTAGGCTTTGTTAGCAGCATTGCTGCAAACTCTTTATCCTGTATTGCCTTAGTTAATGTGCGTTGCAAATTCATCATTGGAATTTTATCAAACAAATCTTGAAATTTACGACTTACAGCACCGGCCATCATTAGTGGAGCGCCTTGACCAGCAACACTTGATGCTCCGATTTGTGAACCTGACCATCTTGCAAGTAAGTTCATAAAACCATCACCATATGTAATTACTCTTTCCATCTGTGCTGGATCTTGTATTACCTGTTCAAATTGTTTACTAGCAGGGATAAGAACTTTAGTTAAGTTGTCAGCTTGTGCCTTCGTTATCAAATTAGTCTTTATCAGGTTATCTAGGTAGGAATTTTTACCTGTTTCCTTATTAAGAATACTCTCTAGGTTTGCACCAGATATTAACTCAATCTCTCCCTCTTTTAATTTAACAGTCTTTTTAGCACTATTAATCAAATCGTCAAAGACAGCATGTTGTAGTGCTTCAAATTCTTTTGGATTTGCACCTCGCTTGCCTGCGATAACTAAGTCTCGTAATGCCCCTTCTTGATTCAAGCTAGTTTTAGCATGAAGGATAGCATCGTGTAAGTTGTTTGGATTGTCAGGAGTACCTTTACCAAAAGCCAATCTTGATGCAACGCTTTCGCCTTCTTTAGCTAGTAACTTTCCTCTTTTGTGAGTCTTTTCTAATATACCAGCAAGTTTTACTTTTTGCTCTACATCTGCGAGGTCTTTTACAAGTCCAACTTCCTTTATTGTCTGTGCATTGTCTCTAATAAACTTGGCTAAAGCGTTAGGTTCTATTTTTCCTGTTGCTGCATTGACTGTTTTAGCAGCAGCGTTTTGCATAAACTGCTTTTGCATACGATCCAAGGTGTTAGTCATCCTTGGATATTGCATTGTTTCAATGCTTCTTTCGGTAGCTCGCTTCATTGCTGCAAAATTTAATGCCCGTTGTGTGTCTGACACTCCTCTACTTGCAGCTTCCAAGGATACATCCATTTCCCTATCTAGGATATTTCGTATAGTTTGATTGTTAAACTTTTCATTAAGATCCTTAGAAAACTCACGAGCAACAATTGCAGTATCACCTGTTACTTGCAGTAAGTCATCAAGCACAGCATCTGCAAGTTTTTGTAATTTCTTTGCACTACTAAAATCCTTTTTTGCTCGTGCATCTCTAGCAAGTTCTAGACCTCGACTTCTTGCACGAAATAGTTCTTTTGCTTTAATTGTAAAAGGTTGCTCAAATCCAAGGTCTTTTGCAGTTGCTGCAAATCCACGAGTTGATTTTACCTCTGCACTCTTTTTCTTACGCTTCATCAAATCGCGCACCCAGCCTTCTAGTGGAGTTTTTACTTTTTCATTTGGTAGTAATTGTCCTTTTAGTTCTCTAAATGCACGGACTGTATTTGTGGTAGTTGCATTAACATTTTTATCAACCTTGCCCCATAATTGTGCTTCCAATGCTCGTGCTTGCTTTAATTCATTATCAAGAATCTTACGTGATGCCTCACTTGCATTACGTGCATCATCTGAGTTCTTACTAAGAATTGTTGCAACTGCATTATCTGCACGCTCTTGTGCCTTATTTAGTCTATTATCTAAATTAGCTTTAAATTGATTAATTCTTAGTTTTTGCCCTTCTCGGACAAGTAGTGGGTTTGATGATTTACTAAGTTTATTAATAGAAGCATTCAATTCATCGGCAGCTTTTTTGGTTTGTGTCGATATTGCAGTTTTTAATTGCTCATTACCATCTCTTACTAATGTATTTTCTAATTGTGTGAGAACAGGGTTTCCTGTAGCTTGTGCTGGTGTTTGCGAACTCTTATCTGCAAGTAGTTGTTTTGCTAATGCTTGTTGATCATCCTCAAGAAAACCAGCTTTAGTTAGCCTACTTTTTAATATCTCTGATGCTGCTTGCTCCCTTCCTGCTTCAGAAAAATTACTTGCAACACTTTGTGCTGCTCTCCCTGCACCTCTTAGCAATGGTAATGTTGCACCCATTGGTGTAAATGTTTCTGCCATCATACCAAGTGTTTCATTACCTGGATCACTTGCCTCTGCAAGTGTGCGACCTGTTCCGGCTGCTAATGCGCCTACACCTTCAACGGCAGCCATTTTTCCCGGTTGCCGTGCAGTATCTTTAACCATTCTACTTGCTAGGTTTCTAACACTCTTTGGTACTGCTCGTGCAGCACCTACAGGAGCAGATTGCGCAGCTAATACTGGTGCTGGATTAACTCTACTTGCAGCCCCAAAAACGGGAGCAGCCATTGCAGTTGTCAAACCTACAGCTTCTCCACCTCTAGCAAGTGCTTGTTGGTCTAAAGGTAAATCTTCGTAATTTTCGTATCCAAGGTTTACTGCTTTCAAACCACGCCTTACATCAGCACTACCGGGAAGAAGCCTAGGTGAATCTGCACCTGGAACTCCAACAAAATCAAGACCAGCAGCAGCAGCCTTTATTAATAGGTTTGCTAAATCTCCAGCACCACCAACTGCACTACCCAATGCTGTATTAAATCCCATTGCTGGTGCAGAAATTAATTGAGTTGTTGTAGAAGGTTGACTCTTTTCACGATAATCTCGCAAGAGTGCTATACCACGCTCTCTCGCCTGCCCTGTTGCCTTACCTTCCTTAATTGCACGAGCTATTGCTTGTGCTTGAGCTTCTGTTTTAATAGCCATTTTACTTTAGGATATCATCAATTAATTCATCATCTGTTAATTCTTTGCCAGATGTTTGATTGTTGCCTGTGTTACCTAGTGATTGCTCAATGATTGCAATTATTCGTGGTGTTGTATTACGAATAGATTGAGCTTTAAGATAGTTTGTAGAACCTGGGTTGATACCAGGCTGGCTTAAAGTTTGAATTGCATTATTTAAAGAACCTCTAAGTATTACTGGTAGTTCTATTAGCTTATCTCGTAGTACCTCATCACTATCATTTGGTTGTGGTAAGAAATCATCAACCTGTTGCTGTGTATAAACATTACCTCGTGCAGAAATTGCACCAACTAGCACGGGTCTTAATTGTGTATTAATTGCCTTTAGTTTGACTTTTTGCGCAGCACGAGTCTTCGGACTGTATTCATCTCCACCAATATCGGGTGAGTCTGCACCGAATTTTCCAAAGACATAGGTAATACTATCTTTTATTAAACCACCAATGTCACCACCTGCTGCGGTATTAGGAATTAAAAGTTCATCGTCTGATACTTTCACACGAGTTTCAGCGTCTGTACCTTGTATTAATTTAGCTAAGTTTTCTGCTGACTGTTTTGCGGTATTAAGTTCAGCTTCGATCTTTTCACGATCTGCTTGCATACCTGCTAATCGTTCTTCCTTTATTTTCCTATCTAAAGTTTCATCAGCACGTATCTGATCCATTTCCATTGCACTCTTTTCCATTCTCTGTGCAATTTCACCAACTGCTAACTGCTTTTGCAAAAGTTGCGATTCATACATTGGAACTGCAAATCTATTGTCAGTAATTTGTTTCTTTATAGCTTCCTCTGCACTCTGAATGCCTAAATTATTTTGCTCTATCTCCTGTTTTATTTGGGTTAGTTGGTAGTCATTTTCTGTCCCTTTACTGATTGTGTTTAGCTTTTTAAGTTCATTATCAAGTCTAGTTCCCTCTGCTCGCAAATCGTTTAAATTTAAAACTTGCGATCTTGCTTGGTTTTCTAGACTCGACTTCAAAAGTTTATTTTCTTCATCAGCTAGATTAAATTTATTTTCAAACTCTTTTCCTTTAATCGTAGCTTCTTGCAACCTTGCGTCTCTTTCTCTAGCTTTCGCTGCAATAAATGGAGCAGATGCTGAATTTATTAATTGGAAATCCCTTGGAGTTGCTTGTTCAGTTGTCGCTCTTTTTAATGCCTGTCTAAGTTTTGGATTTGATGTTTCTAGTGCAAGTAAATCTTCTGGACTAAAGTTGGCTAAGTTGCCCATTGCAGTATCTTCTTCCTTTTGACGCTTCTCCTTATTCAACCCATACTGCTGAATCATGCCCCCAATCTGTTGCCCCAAATTTGCAAACATTTGGCCTTGCGCACGCCCAGCTTCCATAATGGGTCGAGTATCGACCCGTGCCAGCGCTGATCCGTAGTTACCGCTAAAAAATGGTTTCCTTGCCATAATATTACCTTCCTATTTTTGAATCCATCCACATACGGATTCTTGCCTTCAAGCGTGGTTTATTAGATATAAAGCGTGCAAAGCGTTCTCCGTATTTTATGTAAATTGCTTTAAACCAAGATGGAGATTCATTAAGCATCCAGCTTCTGAATAACAACCATGCTGGGTTATGCTCACCATAGACTTCTCTTGCTACCCAACAGAATTTTCTGATTGCAGCACCTACTCCCGATCCAGCTATATTTCCAAACATATTGTATATACCAGCATCTCTTGTTGCATCTGCTGCAACTTGCGCGTTGTACATATTGGCAGCATTTGTTGCTTGGTTCTGTATATATCCTAATCCACTTTCTGGGTTAAGATATTGTGGGCCGGAGTTAAGCCCATATCCAGCCTGTCCAAATACAGATTGCCCAGCTTGCAAACTACCTCCTCCTCCTCTGCCAAGAATTGCTTGGAATGGATCAAGCGTGGATGAGTCTTCTAATGCAGCAAGTCCACCAGCAGCTTGTATGTAACCAAGAATACCTGATTGTTTAAGTTGTTCATTCAAGCGATCCGCATCCATTTGCGCGCCTGTCTCAAATTGATAATTCGATATTTGATTAGCTAAGTTATTTAACTGAGCTTGCATATTCTCTTGAGCGCCATATTTGCCAGCTTCTTGACGTGCTTGTTGATTAGCAAGTAAGCGTTGTTGATTAAGTTGTGCCTCTGCTTGCTCTTGGTTAAGACCAGCCTCCAATCCAGCTGCACGTGCTTGCTGGGTAAAGCCAGCATCTGCCATTGCTTTTTGTTGCGCTAGGTTTGCTCGTAACTGCTCTTGTCCTAAACCAGCTTGCACTCCAAATTCACTAGCTCGATTAGCTGCCTGTTGGTTTGCAAGTTGTGCTTGCATGTCTTGCCCGGCAGTAAATTCAGCTGCTCTATTCTGCGCAGCCTGATTTTGAATACCAGCTTGAAGCGCACGTCCGAGATCGGACTCTTGGAAACTTGCTTCTTGTCCAAGCGCACGCTGTGCAAATGCTCGGTTCTGCATTCTGCGTTGGTTGTCTTCAGCAACCCGTGCCTCTGCTTCTGCGATTGCACCTGACTGATCAAATGTTCTGCCCATCATTGTGGATCTTGCACGAGCAGCTTCTGCAATTTGTCTTTGCTCACGATCAGATAAACCTTGCTGCAAAGCTACTTCTGCATCTTTCATCAATGCAGCACGAACAGGGTCATTCTGTAGTATTTGACCACCATCTAATCCAGCAGTTGCGGTGTATCCACTTCCTGCAACGCTAGTATCCGGAGTATAAGAAGTATCAGCAGTTAAGGATATTGGATCTGCAACTGTTGCACCTTCAAAAGTAGTGCCTGTTGTTAAATTAACAGGAGTTGTATTTTGTGCTGCCGCAAATCCCTTGCTTTCAATTTGACCTGCCTCTAGACCTTTTGGCCCGCCAATTGCCCCTGCTCCCGTAAGTGAATCCCTCTGTGATTCTAGTACTTCCCTAGCAGACTCAAGTGCTTCTTGAGTCTTAGGTTTGTAGTCCTCCATTATATCCTGGTAGGTATCAGATAAACGAGCAACATCTTGCAAATCACGCTCTCGTTGACGAGACAAGTTACCTGCTTGCAAGTCTTCAGCTAGTGCAGATAAGCCTAAGAAGTTGTCACTTTCATCAAAACCAGCCTGTCTGTCTAAATCTCCAAAGCTTGTTGGTACTTCCCTACCTTCGGTTTTGCCAAAGTTTTGGTAATGCTGCTGACCAAATTCTTCAATACTAACATCTTCACCTGATCTTATCGTATCTTGAAATTGCTGAAGTATATCAGGATTGTTTCTTACATATTCACCAAAGTCTTGTTTTTGCCCTTGTACATTACGCCTGTCACCAAGCAGATCAACCATACCATCCTCTGCGCGTTGTGTGGGTAGGGTGGTTACTTCTGTAGTACCTGCTTTTGAAGTATCTTGGATTATGTTTCCTTCAGCGTCTTTTGCGTAGATTGGTTGCGGATCTTGATAGTCGTAAGAATTTTGTGTTCTACCCAAAGTTGTTACTAAATAACCACTTGGACTATTAACAGGTATTATAGCATTATCAAAACTAGTAACAGTTTCTCTTTCTTCTTTGATACTTTTTACAAATTCACTATCAATATTTTCATTTGCTTCAAGGTTTTTTATAAGCCCATCCATAGCTGCTTTTGTAACGCCAGAATCTCCAAGAGCTTGTTGTCCATTTATTAAACTAAATGTAGGTTCAAATGTCCCGTGTGAAATTTTTTCAGATTCACCAATAATATTACCACTAGCATCTACAAGTTGATAAGATGTTCTACCATTTTGTAGAATAGATTTTAGTTGGTTGCGATCAGTATTTTGATCAGCATCATACTTCATCATATCTATCACATTGCCCTGCGCGTCCTCTACAACTGCTCTTATTTGCGTTTTTCCTGGTTCTGAGTATCCAGCAATTGCACGCCCTTGATCATCGTAAGTAACCTCTTGCTGACCTCCTCCTGTTGTGCCACCAAGTAAAGTCTGCCTTAAAATATCTGTGTCTGTTTGTGCAGTCTTCTTACGAATCGACTCTTCTAACGGAAGTAAGGATTCAAGTGAACCTGTGCTTGCAAAGTCACCTGTCCCTGTAAGTAATTCAACTTGTGCTTTAAGTGCGTCTGCCATGCCTTCGCCGTAACTCGGCTGGGCTGGATAATTAATATCTGGACTACTTCCCATTGTTATCTCCTCCTAAGAATTGTTTCTATATCGTAAAATTTTACAGGTTTCTTTTTTAAATGTCTCATCCATCCTACAAGTGGTAATGGATAAGGCATTAGTTCAATCCAATCCACGATCCAATCATCACCAATTGCACAATGTACATACCATGCGTTTGGGTCTTTTATGCCCCATTGATTCTGAGGATGAATATCAAGTTTACTATTTACAGTTTTAGCTAATATAAAACTCTCAGGAGTCTTATGAACATAACCATGAGCCATGTAAGCAGATATATCCTGGAACATATTCAATTCACATTCCTCGTAGAACTTTTTAGCTCGCTCTAAAATATTCATGTACTAATTGTCGCTCCTAATGCGACCACCTTCCAATTTGATCCATCGGATACTGCAACTGTTGCTGCACCTGCGTTTCCATCTGTTACATAAATCATTTGTCCGGCTGGACTAGCGCTTGGCACACCAGCCACATCGTATGATTTTAGTGTCATTATTGTTCCACTTATCGTGCCACCTGTCAGAGCAACTGCATTGCTCGCTTGGGTGGCAATTGTGCCTAGCCCTAAATTTGTTCTTGCAGTACTAGCTGCGGATACATCCGAAAGATTATTACTTGGTTGCAAAAATGCAGAGGTTGCTTGTGTGGCAGCAGTTCCTAGTCCAAGTGCAGTTCTTGCTCCACTCGCACTTGTGCTTGCTGTGCCTCCATCTGCTATGGCAATGGGTGAAGACAGACCACTTATCGTACCACCTGTGATGTTCACATTTGATTCATTAATTGTGACTGTTGGTTCACCAAGTTCATTTAAGTTAGCTGCGGTAACATCCACGCCTGTTGCGAAGGTAAAACCACGTGTCACATCTGCGGTAATTGCCATTATGCAATCTCCCTTCTAGCGTTTGCCCCTACCCCAATAGCTTCTAAGGACAAGTGTCTAAAGCTGGGCGTGCCTGCTGTAACATTGATCTCAATATTAGCCCCGTATCCACGGGTACGACCCGTACCAAAGCGGAAGAGTGCTTCTTCAGTTCCGTCTGCTGTGTGGCTCAAAACTGTTGTGCTTGCATCCGGGTCAAGCGTATTGACCTTAATATTAAATGCATCTGAATTTACTGTGTTTGCACCCACCTGACCACGCTTCCAACTCTTCACTCCAATATCTCCAAAAGTGAATGAGCGTGATACTAATTTACCTGCAATTGGAGTTGTGTCTGACTCGCTTGTACTTCCTATTTTGCGTCCACTATCATCAATGGCATTTTCTTCCATGAGATACCACCCGGTATCATTACATGCAAATAATCTACGCCTTGTTGGTGCAGATCCGTGTGAGCAAATTACCCAATCATCTACATGAAATGCCAAACTACCTGACATTGCTGGGTAATCGTCTACGCTTATCCAAGTCGATGTAAGTAGGTTATATACAAAGACCTTATTTGGTACTGTTGAACTACCTGTGGGTACTGCAAGATAGTACTTATTGTCATACACCACACCACACGCAGTATCTGCTGCTGCAAAATTAACCTCATCAAATTGGTCTTGTATAGGTCTGGTCATGGGTATGGTTTCACCACTTACTTTACTAATAGCCACTCCAAGTCCCTTGGCAGGGTCTGTACCTGGTGACAAGACAATGACCCCATTATCAGATAAGAAAAATGTTTGTGGCCCAGACTGTGCGATACTCTTGCGTGCCACACATCCATGCTGACGGGTAATCTCGTAGGTATTAGCTGCGGAGGTTGTCGCAATGTTATTTATCATGTGGATCGAGTTACGCATAAACACGATTAACTGATCTTCCTGATATGGAAAAAATCCAACTAGCTTATCTGCACTTCCTTTGTTTATTCTGAATTGAGATTCTGCTGGATAGTAATTATCTGTGTCTAGTAAATCAGACATCAAGATTGTGTAGTTACTATCTGTTGGTTGTGGGATAATTAACCGATTTCTAAAAAATATACCAAAGTCTGTATTCGGACATTGTATGCGTCCAGCACCTGGACTTCCGTTTGCTTTTACTACAAAGTCTGTAGGACTACTGTAGTCACCATCCCATTCAAGTGGAGTTTTATTTTTACCACGAAATAATATTAGCTTCTCAAGCGACTGCACGAAGCTTGCGCCATCTGCTTCTGCCACTACCTCACCACCAGGATAATCAATTGCAATACCTGAGTTGTTTGAATCATTCCATACGATTGCTTTTGTTTTGGTGGCAACGACTACAAACTCTGTGCCTGTGGCTGGGTCTGAGAAGAGTGTGCTTGCAAATACTTTTTCGTCTGACCCATTGTAAGTAAGCGTTACACTACCAGCCAAAAAATCTATTCCCTTACGTACCTTTGCTAAGTCACCAACTAAACGCATATTCTCGCTTGTTTGGACAAATCCCGGTTGTAAGCTGGTTGCTTCTTGGTAACTATCTATACCTATAAATCCACGATCCCCGTCTTGAAGAACTTGGTCATCCAGTCTGCCTGATGTACGATACCTTGCCATTCACTTCTTTTTCTTGAGTTCTTGGTAAAGCTTGCGACTCATGTACACTATGGTTATTGCACCTGCAATACATCCGAATAAATCATCCAAATGAGATAATCCAAAGGTGGCAACTGTACCACTCATTCCTAGAATTGCAGTACGATCAACCATTAGAATAACCAATCTAAAATGATTATACTTACAATAAGACCTGTAAATATAGTTAGCATTTTTGCTCTCTTGGACATACCAAGAAATTTATCTTTTAGTAATTTAAGATTTTTCATTAGAGGGTGGTTTAACAGGGAATGTCGCACGGGTTAAATGTTTCTCAGCTTCTGTTTTACTGCAATTTTGTGCAGTTCTTTTGGCAATGAATATAGGGATAGCTAAGTAACCACCTAAAAGTATTGCTGCTCCAATCAGGATTTTCTTCACGTATGATGTAAACTCAGTAAAGCCACTTTGATGTTCTGCCATTCCTTGTGCAACTAATGCAGATACATCACCATGTGTAAGAGCTTCTATTGTTTCCTCTGCT
>JAAOEI010001016.1_pt1 | contig 10506 bp, 11 predicted proteins | sample 7059261 | NCBI WGS metagenome assembly JAAOEI01 (sample SAMN14008812, study PRJNA610033) | viral metagenome | isolation source: viral particles filtered from seawater | place: China: Hangzhou Bay, Yangshan Deep Water Harbour | collected 2017-10-31
GCCTTCAGCCTTCAGCCTTCAGCCTTCAGCCTTCAGCCTTCAGCCTTCAGCCTTCTTTGCTTTTCCTTCTTTTTACAAAAAGGAAAAACAAAAAAGGCAAGGCTACAGGCTACCCTGTAACCTCGCCTTTCCTTTTTACTTTTTTGCTTTGTCAATATGAATGACAAAACTTGAGGCTTGTTTTTTTGCCTTTCCTTTTGCCTTTAATCCTACCACGTGAAAAGGCTTGTCAAGGAACCGTAAGTCTGATTCTTCCCCTGTCAAAACGGGATAGCCTAGAAACTCAGTAGGAAAATTATCAGAAGAGAAAACTACAGAGACATTTACCCCATAAGATAAAGCCTCTTGACATTCTGCTAGATTTTCCCCTGAATAAGAAAATGTCAAATGGTAGTTATTAGGTAAAATCCCTTGGACCTTTCTTCTGACTCTAAAAATTGATTTTGTATAATCGTAAAATTGCACATTTGGAAAGAGTAAGAAAAACTCTGGCCGATAATCAATGTCACTTGTACCGTTTAACCTTACCGCAAGCCTTTTGCCTAGCTTGTTTGCTTTTTTCTGATACCTAACAATCTCTTTTTTGAGTAATTCCACAAAGCCTTTTCTGTCTGCTAGAAACAAGTCTGTCTTTTTTCGCCTTGCCTCTAGAATTTTAGGAAAGACACTAGCTAAGCCTGAAGTGTTAAGACATGCCGCTATACAAGCCTCAGAAGCAAATGGGCAAAGGTTAACGCTCAAAGAGTTTTGATTGTAAGGCGATAAGAAAAGACCTACTGTGAAAAAGTCTGATTCTTCGCCTTTTGCTAGTTTTGTGTTTGCTTTTTCTACTGTGAATAGTTGCATGTTGTTACCCTTTCAAGGCTTTGCGGTAAATAATCAATGCTCTTTTCCTTGCCTTATAAAACTCACTCCCATAATGCGTTTTGACTCCGTTACACTCCGCAAGCAAGGTGCCTAGTACTCCAATCAAGTCTTTTTTTGTTGCTTTGTTTCTCATAGCCTACCCTCTGAGGTTATAAAGTTCTGCTACTGACTCCGCTTGCTCAATTGCTCTTTCAAGGTTGAAAGGTTGAAAGCCTTCAGACTCGCAATTATCACAAGCCTCTAGGCTTTCCTTGTAATCGCCACAAATGGGGCAAGTGTTAGAAAATACTTTGAACATGTTTTTATCCTTTCTTAATTAAAAAATTCCTCTTTCGCACGTTCAATGCAGTAATTGACAAGTTTTTCTGGTACCGTTTCAGACACGAAACAACCTTGAATGTCTTTGTACGTTTCTCCGTCTTCATACTGTAGAGTCTGGTATTCAATAAGAACTTCTCCCGTACCGTGGAACGGATACAGGCTTGAAGGATAATCGACCTCGATATAGGCTTTTTCGGTCTTCATTTTGATACCCTTTCTATCTCTTGCAAGGCTTGCGTGAATACTCCGTTGAAAGTCTGAACGCTTGAGTAGATCCAAAGACTAGTAATGGTGCCGACAAGAAGAGGAAAAAGCAGAGTCAATAAAAAATACCGCATAGCGTACCCTCTTTGTTTTTCCCTTGCTTCATTGCAAGGAATGACTTGCTTTGAAGCAATTTCTATGCTCTTTTTACTCTACAGCCTATTGTGTGTATCTGTTTAGATACATACTAGGACTTGTGTTTGTACAGTTTTGTCTATGTGGCAGTTTTGCTATGTGTGGCAAATTTGTGTGGCGTTTTTGTAGTTGGCGCTATACCTTAAAAGTAGGATTAAACCTACCTCAGAAGTACAATGTGTGCTTTTTACAACAGTGTGATCTTTTTAACACAGTGAGGACAGACGGTACGCGCCATGCAGAACCCATGCCACGAAACGCGAAACTCGAGGCACGAATTTTGCACTATGCAATTTGCATACCTTAGCAAGAGTCATGCCACGTAACACGAAATGCAAGTATTGTGCCATGTGATTCTACATGCAAGTCTTGTGCCTCGTATTTCGTAATTCTAGGCATGATACATGCATGGTATGGTTTGGCATGGGATATGCAATGAGACACGAGGCATGAGACTTGCATAAACACTACTAATAGCGTGGTATAAATCACACACCCCCACCACTTGTGGAAAATTTTTTCGACCCCCTCCGAGTAATACGCAGACCCCCTAAAATATACACAGAAAAAAACATGAAGGTTCGGAACACGAAACACGCAAAACAAGACACGTATCTTGACAAACACATCCTGTTCTGCGCTAATCACTTGACATATTACGTAGTTCGCCCTAATGTGACTCCATGAGTGAATCGACAGTAGATACCAGTCTTGCGGTACCAGAGAATCCTTCGCGTAGTGGTGGTCGATTACGAACGCTCGATCGAGTGAACGTGTTGATGCCAGCCGAAGCGCAACTTCCTGCGTCTGAACGTGTGTACGCGATGGATGTGTCCATTATGGACGATCCGACGTGTCCGACTGAGCGTGACTTGCAACTCGTGGAACGATTAGGGAGCCTCATGTGTGAGCCGAGTGAAGTGATTGCAATCACCGGCCTCACAAAAGAACAATTCAACGTGACGTTTTCTCCTGTGTGGGCGCGGGGACGCGAACGTGCGAAGGCAAGACTCCGCTTGGCACAGTGGGACGCAGCGATGATGGGGAGCGAGCGAATGCTCGTTCACCTTGGAAAGCAATACCTTGAACAAACAGAGAAGGTAGAGAAAAATGACCTCGACGCACAGCAACGTGCTGAACGAAACTCCGCACGAGATAAACTCGCTAACGCGCTTGACCGTGCAGGAAAGAGACGAGCTTCTGAGCAACGTGAGCGAGACGGAGCGGGAGTATCTGAAAAAGGAGTGGTCGTTGTGGGCGAGGGACAATCAACTCCCGCCGCCGAGTGATGAGTGGGTCTACTGGCTGATCCAGGCCGGACGGGGTTTTGGAAAAACACGAACGGGAGCCGAGTGGATCCGCGATCAAGTAGAAAACCACGGCGTCAAACGTGTGGCCCTTGTTGCGCCGACTGCTGCCGACGTGCGTGACGTGATGGTCAACGGCGAGTCCGGCATCATCGGCTGCTCGCGTGACGAGTTTCTCCCTAAGTACGAACCCTCAAAGCGGCGAATCATCTGGCCCAACGGAGCCATCGGCATGATGTACTCCGCTGAAGAGAGCGAGCGGTTGCGTGGCCCACAACATGAAAAAGCGTGGTGCGACGAGTTGGCAGCGTGGGCCGACGAGGGGACGTGGGACATGTTGCAGTTTGGGATGCGCCTTGGTTCCAATCCGCAGACGATCATTACCACGACACCGAAGCCGACGATCTTCATGAATCGAGTCCGCAAACTTCCTGGCCTCGTGTTGACGAGGGGCTCGATGTTGGACAACAGGAAAAACCTACCGGACTCCTTCATCAAGGCGATCCTTGAGCGGTACCAAGGCACGAGACTCGGTAAGCAGGAAATTGAAGGGCTATTCCTGGCTGCGGTTGAAGGAGCCATCTTCTCTGAAGACAACATCATGAAGAAGCAAGGGCCGATGCCGGTCGATCAATACGAGCGGATCTGTATCGCGGTAGACCCTGCGGTGAGTGCCGGAGAAGGGAGTGATGAGACCGGTATCGTGGTGTGTGGTAGCTATAACAACGGGCAGAATGCCGATGTGCTTGAAGACCGAAGCGGTCACTACAAGCCGAATGAGTGGGCCGCGTTGATAATCCACTTGTATCATAAATGGAAAGCGGATAAGGTATTAGGAGAAGTCAATAATGGCGGCGACCTAGTGGAATATACGTTGCGACAAGCCAAGGGTGGTCTCGCCGTATCGTTCATGAAGCTGCACTCCTCGAAGGGAAAACGTCTTCGTGCAGAGCCGGTCGGCGCGTTATACGAGCAAAAGCGTATCTTCCACACAGAATACTTCGAGCAGTTGGAAGAACAGATGGTGACATTCAACCCTGAAGAGCAAGCGAAGAAGGGACAGTCACCGGACAGAGTCGATGCGCTGGTCTTTGCGCTGACGTGGCTCATTGTTGAACGTCGAACACCACGAGTGAGGTTCCTGCATGTATAAGTGGCTTGAGAATTGGATTGTTCAGAAAAGTATCCCGATCATTCAGCGGTTATCTGATTCGCAATTCACGCTGGCGGGGACAAACCGCATGACCAGTTTATCGGCCATTTTGGGCGGAAATCAGGTCACTGAACCGTATAGAGTTCATGCGTGGGTGCATGGAGCCGTTGAATCCGTCGCGTTGAACATTTCACAGACACCCCTCGCGTGGAAAAATTCACGAGACAAGAAAGCCGCAGATCGACAATCAAACCAGTGGTCAACACTCTTCGAGAAACCAAACCCTGACATGGGCTTGCAGCAGTTGATGGAAGCGACCGTCACGTATTTACTGTTGTTTGGTGAGTGTATGTGGGTACTTGACCGCGATGAAGCGACTGCCGTGCCAAGAGAGATTCAACCGTTCGACGGGAGACTCTTTGAGCCCGTCAAGAATAAAGCAGAGAAACTGACAGGGTGGAAGACCGAGACGATCAATGCCAGTGGCGATCGTGTCGAGACACCGTTTGCAAAGTGGGAAGTGTGTCACTTCAAACTCTTCAATCCCTACGACCCCATTCGTGGACTTGCGCCGATCGAAGCCGCACAGCTTGGCATTGACCAAGATCAACTCGCATCCGAGTACAACAAGGCGTTCTTCTCGAACAGTGCGCTGCCTGGGGGCGTCATCGAGATCGAAGAGGATTTGACGGACGAACAGTTCAATCGGATGCTGACTCAGTTCCGTGAGCATCATCAAGGCGTCAATAAAGCGCACACGCTGGCACTGCTTGAGGGCGGTGCGAAGTACAAGCAACTCTCCGTATCGCAGAAGGACATGGAGTTTCTCAACCAGAAGCAGTGGAACCGCGATGAAGTGCTCGCGTGTTTCAAAGTGCCGAAGTTGGAGCTTGGTGTGTGGACTGATGTCAATTTCGCCGTGGCGAAGGTTCAGGCGAGAGAATTTTGGGTGAAGACCCTTGTACCGAAAATGAAGTTGATCGAATGGGTCATGTGGTCGCAATTATTCTCGGTGTCTGGTACCGGTAACATCTACGCAGAGTTCGATCTCACCGACGTTGAAGCCCTGCAAGGTGATATGGTCGAGAAGGTCGAAATGGCCTTCAAGTTGTGGCAGATGGGTTATCCGCTCAACAGACTAAACAAACGCTTCAAACTTGGACTCGACGACGTGCCGAATGGAAACGCGAGTTATGTGATGCAGAATGTGAATCAAGTCGATGAGACCGGCAAGGTAGTCGTTGCTGCGCCTTCAATGGCTCCTGGTGGCTCGTCTGATGGTCCGCCACAAGATCAACAGAATCCACAGAAGCCGAAACCTGTGCCAGCGAAGAAGGAGATTGGTGATGCCAATACCCAAGCCTAATAAGGGAGAGTCTCATGATGCGTTCATGGGACGGTGCATGGCAAACCCGACGATGAATACTGAATATCCAAAACAGGATCAGCGGTACGCGGTGTGCCAAAGTTCATGGGACAAGAAGAAAAAGGAGAAGTCTATGCCGAATCAAGATTTGATTGTCAAGGGAACACAACGAAAGCTGTTGTCCGATATTCAATTCGCATCTGACTCTGCGCTTGATGCAAAGCGGCAGATCCGCGTCATTGCGGCGAGCGGCAAAGCCGACCGTGTGGGCGACATTGTCAAGATCGATGGAATCGAGACACAGAACTACATGAAGAACCCTGTCATTTTATGGGCGCACGATCACTATGCGCTGCCGGTGGGCAAGGCCGTTGAGGTCTCCAACGACAAAGGCAAACTCTCTATGACGATTCAGTTCGCCACGGCGGAAGAGTACGCATTTGCGGACACCGTGTACAAGCTCGTCAAGGGTGGGTATCTCAACGGCGTGTCGATCGGCGCAAGGGTGAAATCCGCAGAATGGTTGAAGGATGATGAAGGCAACATCATTGGCCGGAAGTTCACGAGTCTTGAGTTGCTGGAACTGTCAGTCGTACCAATTCCCGCTGACAGCAAGGCATTGGTGACGGCGGTGAAGTCTGGAAACCTTACTGAAACGGAGTTCGAGGAGTGCATCACAAAAACTTTAGAAGCACCACTTGATTTACCTAATGAAAATCCTGTAGAAGTAGAACGTGAAGCAAGTGCAGAAGTTTCGGCAGAAGAGGAGGCACTGATGAAGGAACAGATTGCGGCTCTCGAAAAACGCATCGCGGATCTTGAGACACTTATCAAAGGTCAGAGCGAAGCGAGTCTCGAAGCGAAGAAATCTCTCGATGCCGTACAGACATTGTTCGGGAACGTCATTGGGCAGATGGCCTCGAAGCAGAAACCAGATGTCGCAAGTTTGACGCAAGGGCTTCCTGAGTCTCCGGCATCGGATATTATGAAGAAGGCGTTTGCGATGTTGGAAGGAATGCAAGGGAAACTAAACGCTTCACGATAATGTGAAGCATATTGAAGGAGGATACCGTTATGGAAGAACTGTTGAAGAAACTCGCAGAACTGCAAGACAAGATGGAGAAGGCCATTGGCGACTCCGCGTTGATGAAATCGGCGCAGGACGAGATCAAGGCTCTCCGTGAGGATTACGTGAAGATGAAGCAGGAGATGGGCGAACTCAAGTCCGTTTCCGCTGGCAAGAAAACATCTCTCCCTGGTCTGGAAGATGAGAAGCAGAAGTTCTCGTTGCTGAAGGCGATCAACGCCATTGCAACACGGAACTGGCAGAACGCTGGTTTGGAGCGCGAAGTGTTCCAGAACACCGCGAAGTCCGTCGATGGTATCGCCAAGACGATGTCCACCGAAACGGATACCGCTGGTGGATACGTGGTACCTGTGCAAGCTCTCGGTGACTTTATCGAGTTGTTCCGCGCAGCCCTCGTGACCAAACAGCTTGGTGCAACCTACATCGAAGGCTTGACTGGTTCGCCGGTCGAGGTTCCTGGTCAATCTGGTGGAGCCACAGTGTACTGGCTCGGTGAAGATAACCCCAACGGGATCACGGCGTCTGACTTGACCCTCAAGCAGAGCCAAATGACTCCGCATGGTGCGGCTGCTCTCGTGAAGCTGTCCAACCGGCTGCTTCGGATGAGCAACCCGTCGATCGAAGCTCTGGTGCGGCAGGACGTTGCGTTTGCGATGGCGGAAGCTGTTGACCTCGCCGCGATCCGTGGTGTTGGTGCCAACGGTCAGCCTCTTGGGTTGATGAACGTCCCTGGCGTTCTGACCTACGACATGACCTCAATCGCCAAGCGTGTCGGGATTTGGGGTGGGCTGTATGAGATCGAGAATAAGTTAGCCGAAGCCAACTCCCTCAAGGGTAAGTTGGGCTGGTGCTTCCATCCCCGCGTGAAGAAGAACCTCGCGTTGGCTCGTACTAGCAATGGGACATCTTCGGAAGACGGCCTCGGTGGGTTCGTTCAGAATCCGGCCACCCAAGGTCGAATTACTGACATGTTGGGTTATCCGTTCCAATCGACGACCAACATGGCGATCACGACCACGACCAACCCTGACGAGACGGAAGTCCTGTTCGGGAACTGGGCTGAGTTGATCGTCGGTGTGTGGCAGGGCTTGACCATCATGGCCTCGCAGGAAGCGTCCACAGCCTTCACGACCAACCAAACCTGGATTCGGTTCGTGCAAGAAGTTGACGTGATGCTGAGACATGCGGAGAGCTTCTGCATCGGGCAGCACTTGAACGTGGAGACCATCGCCTAATAGCGACCTTCACGATTAACATAGACCATGAGATCGGGTGGGGATAAAAACCCCACCCTCTCTGAAACCAAGGAGGATTCTACAATGGGAGCTTACGCAAGTTTGGAACATAATGCGGTTGTGAAGATGGGTGCCGGTGGCTCTGCGGTTGGTACCACGAACGGCACGGGAGTTGACACGAAAGATTTCAGTGAAGCCCTGGTCATTCTGGCAACCGGTGTTGCACTCGCAACCGGTACGCTGGATGTGAAGATTCAGGACTCGGCGGACAACTCGACTTTCGCTGATGTTTCAGGAGCGGCTTTCGCGCAGTTGACCGCCTCTGACGATCAGGTCATCAAGATTGCCCGTTTGAAACTGGACGGCAACTTGTTTCGCCGGTACATCCGTGCGGTTGGGACTGTCGGTACGGCAACGGTTGACTACACAGTGACCTTCGTACTGAGTGGAAACCAGTACAAGCCGCAGACAGCCAACGCAATCGCGTTCACGGTGTAATCAGCGGTTCATTCGGAAGGCTAGGAAACGGGCTAGGGTGCATACTCTGTGCCCTAGCCTTTTTTGTAAATAGGAGGATACCTCATGGCAAACGGAGTGTATAATAGAGGAAAAGCGCAGATTGCGAACGGCGGCACCGACCTCGATACGTCGGATCTTCGGTTGATGTTGGTCAACACTGGCTACACCTTCAATCCCGATCACAACTTTATCGACAACGCGGGTGCTGGCGATCCGATCGACCAAGAGATTTCAGTCAGCGGATACGCTCGTCAGACGTTGGCGAATAAGTCTGTGACGCAGGACGACACAAACGACTTCGCGTACCTGGACGCGGACGATGTGGTGTTCACTGGTCTGGCGTCTGGTCAGACGATTGGTGGAGCGATTTTGTTCCGGCATACCGGTACAGATACAACCGCTCCGGTTATTGCGTTTTACGACCTGACTGATACCGCAACCAACGGCGGTAACGTCACGATTCAGTGGGCTACTCCGGCCAACGGTGGAGTCCTGAAACTCGCATAACGAAGCACGTAGCACGATATGTGAGTATTGTGCTACGTGCTTTTCTTTGCTTGAAAGGGCTTCTCAATCATGGCCTCTCCTGTTGTTGCTGGCACAGCAGAATCATCGACCAATACAGCAGGAACGAGTCACGTCCTGAACTGGACCGGCCTTGGTACAGTTTCGGCTGGCGATCTTCTCATTATCATTCTCGATAAAGGTTCAACCGCTGCGACAGTCAACGCACACGCGGATTGGACTGAACTCCTCGATGAGAACTTAGGGAACGGTCTCTATATCGCCTACCGATGGGCCACAGGTGGAGAGACGGCTCCGACCCTAACAACCTCTGCGAGCACGAGAAGTGCGGAGATCACGTACCGTATTACCGGAGCCGCAAATCCTGCGCTTCAAGCACCGCAGATCGGCACGACAGCAACCGGCACATCTGCAACCCCTGATCCTCCGGCATCTGCAACTCCTGGCAGCACCAAAGATTATCTATTCATCGCGTTAGCTGGTATGGCCGGAGAAGAAGCTGACGACGATACGTGGGGTAATACACCACCGACAAATTACACACCGAATCCTCCACGGCAGAAGTCGTGCGGGACCGCAGGTACAAACCTTGGTGGGCTCATCCTAGCCGCCGAACGCGCTCTTAATACAGGCTCGGCAGAAAATCCTGGTACATTTGGCGTAGACGTTTCCGCCGCATGGCGGTCACAGACGATCATGGTTCATCCAACATTCGACGTTGCGTTGGATGCTGACGCGAACGTCATTACACTCTCGGCTCCGACTGTCCCCGCTGTTGATCTGACGATGCCGCAGACAACCAACACGGTTACGGTCTCTGCTCCTGATATCCCTGCTGTTCATTTAACAGCTCCGGCATGGACGAAAAAGACATTCACCGACGAATTCACAGAGGTCAGCAGTGTACAACTTCCGACACATAACGCTAATTGGTCGCTCCTGTCTGGAACAATGCTTGCCGAGTCTAATCAACTCAGGAACGACCTAAACACAGGACCAAACACCGCCGCCGCTTATACCGGACAGACGTTCTTATCAGATCACTACTCTAAGGTTACGCTCTCGTCTACAGCCAACGATTCATTTATCGGTGTACTTGTTAGAGGTCAGACTGGCGCGGCGACATACTACGCATATATCGCCAATTCAAACTCATCGAAACTCATTCGCTCTGTTAGTGGTACCGTCACGACACTACAGACAGGTTCAGGTTTATCTAGCAGTGCTGTCCTTGAATTACGTGCATTCGGCTCCGTCTTATCCGCTAGAGTCAATGGTCAGCTCAAGCATCAAGTCGTAGATACAACTATTTCGGGCGGTTCTCCAGGTGTCGCGGGTGAGGTAGTCTCTAAATCTGTGAGCGCGGATAATTGGGAAGGTGGCAATAATGAGTCACCTACCATAGTAATTGTCGCTCCAACCGCGAGCCTTATACAAGGCGTGGTTCTTGCGGCTGGACAGAACACTATTACAGTCTCGGCTCCTGCTCAATCACAGCTTATTGCGACCACATTAGCAGCCGGACAGAATACAATTACGGTCACAGCCCCAACCGCGAGCCTTATACAAGACGTGGTTCTTGCGGCTGGACAGAACACTATTACAGTCTCGGCTCCTGCTCAATCACAGCTTATTGCGACCACATTAGCAGCCGGACAGAATACAATTACGGTCACAGCCCCAACCGCGAGCCTTATACAAGACGTGGTTCTTGCGGCTGGACAGAA
>JAAOEI010001017.1_pt1 | contig 10500 bp, 13 predicted proteins | sample 7059261 | NCBI WGS metagenome assembly JAAOEI01 (sample SAMN14008812, study PRJNA610033) | viral metagenome | isolation source: viral particles filtered from seawater | place: China: Hangzhou Bay, Yangshan Deep Water Harbour | collected 2017-10-31
TATCTTCGGATCCGACGTTAAATTCGTCAACCGAGGGACAGGTGTGGTATAACTCGACTTCAAGTACACTAAAAGCATTAGTTAAAACAGCTGCTTGGTCAAGCGGTGGTAATATGAGTAATGCAAGAAGAATTTTGGCAGGAGCAGGTATACAGACAGCAGGTTTTGTTACCGGTGGTTATAGAGATTCAGCACCTACAGGGAATCAAAATGCAACTGAAGAATATAATGGACTTGGTTGGACATCAGGTGGAAATTTAAATACGGCAAGACGACTTTTATCAGGAGCTGGAACATTGACTGCGGGTCTTGTATTTAATGGATATACAACAGGAGCAACTAATTTAACTGAAGAATATAATGGAACAGCATGGACTGCAGTAAATACAGTTCCAGCTAGTCTTTATGCAAGAGGTTCAGGAGGAACACAAACAGCAGGTTTAGGTTTTGGTGGAATTCCTGGCGATGTAACAACGACAAGTGAATATGATGGAACAAATTGGGCTGCCGGAGGAGCTTTAAACACAGGTGCTGCTTATTTTGCTTCAACGATGGGAACACAAACAGCAGGACTTGCCGTTGGTAGATTTACTCCAGCAGGTTCACCTCTTTATGTATTAACAGAAGAATATGATGGATCAACATGGACAGCAGGTAATACTGCAAACACCGCACGTTATGGTGGAGCAGCTTCAGGAATTCAAACCTCCGCTTTATTTTTTGGTGGTAATGTTCCACCAGCAACCTCAGCAACAGAATTTTATGATGGAACAAGTTGGACAACAAGTCCGGCTTCATTAGCAACCGCAAGACATTATCTAGCAGGTTTTGGAGCTTCAGGTCTATCTGGATTAGCAGCAGGTGGAGGTTATCCAGTAAACACTTCTGCAACCGAAGAATATGACAACTCAATTAACACTGTCGTTGCCGGAACATGGGCATCAGGAACCAATCTTCCAATTAACACTGCCGGATCAAGTGGTGGATTTGGAGCATCTTATGATTCTTTTGCAATGGTTTCTCCATCTGATAAAAATACATATCTTTATGATGGATCAACTTGGACAACTGGAAACCCAGCGGGACCTGTTTTTAGTAACTCTTTAGCAGGAACTTCTGCAGGAACTCAAACTGCTGCATTTATGGCGGGTGAAAGACGAGTTTCTCCTGAAGCTGATTTAAGCACAGCAGGAGATTGGGATGGTACTTCTTGGACCGCAGCAAATCCTGCCTATAGTCAAATTACAGCAACAGGTTTTGGAACACAAACTGCAGGAGGAATAGCAGGAGGTCAACAATCTGGAGTAAGCTCACAGTTAACAACCACTAATCTATATGATGGAACAAATTGGACAAGTAGTGGAGCACTTAACGATGGAAGAGGTCAAATGAGTGGTACCCACGGTGGAACTCAAACCGCAGCTGTTACCGCTTCAGGAGAGGCAGGTCCTCCAGGTAATAACAAACACGAACATTTTGATGGATCAACTTGGACATCTCAAACTGCAATTCCAGGAGCTAATTTAAGATTTGCTTCTGCGACTGGTGTTCAAACTTCTTATTTAGTTTATGCTGGATTTTCTAACCCTGTTCCAGGAGCAACAAATACGACCTATAGTTGGAATGGTACAGCTTGGGTAACTGAAGGTAATATGGCAACATCTGCTTACAATAGAGGAGCTCCATCTGGTCAAACCAGTAATGCCAAGGCTTTAGCAGCGGGAGTTCAAACAGCTCCAAGCACTGTTTCCAATGGTGTGGAAGAATGGACAGGTCCAACAACAGTTGCCGCGGCTTCTACCTTGACTACTTCATAATAAAGACTATATATTCTTACATGACAGAAAAAAGAAATATTAAGACTCTAATCGAGCAGGAATCTCCGCACTTAAACAACATCCTTGATCCAGAAGATTTAAAATCATTTAATGTAATCATCGATGAGTTAAGAGATACTTGGACCAAAAAACAAATTTTTAGAACTGAAACCGAAGCAAGAATATCGGTTTTACAAGATGCAAAGTATCCAACACGCGCTTCTAAGTATTGGCAGTGTGTCAGAGAACAAAACGTATTCTTAGAAAACCTAATGAGTTTATCATTTGATTTTAGAAGAAATGAAGCAAAGATTAAATATCTTGAAAATAAAATAGAAAAAGAAGAATCAAAAGAACAAGACTTTGAAACAGAATACCGATTAGAAAAACTCAAAATTGATCTTGATGAAAAGAAATATGGAAGAGCGAATATGGAATTGGTTGCCAAAGATCGTATGAGAGAAATTAATATGTGGTCTAATCTTAAAAAAGAATTTAATGATGGTTCATTTGATACGAAGAGTGTGAATACGCATCAATTAGAATCATACCATAAGATTATGCAAAACAAAGCGCAGACCTTAACATCAGGTTCTTCTCAACCCGAAGTGTTTAATGTGTTAGGTCAACTACAAACAATAGAAAGAGAAATGACAGAAAGAGGCATGATTAAATATGATGGTTCCAAAAGAGAAGCTCTTCCTCAGAAACAAGAGTTTGGAAAACAATCCAACGAATCAGAGACAAACGAGTTTTTACCAGAAAGTAAAATCAGCAATCCAACGGGAAAATAAAATTATCAATCCTTTAATCTGTATTAAGGAAGGGGATAGGTACAAAGTCTGTGTAGGAAACAATCGTTATCTTGCAGGATTAGAACTTGGCTTTACAGAATTTCCTGTTATCGTTGCAGATCAAGAATGTCCTAAACATTTTAGCGATTTAGCAAAAAGCTATGAACACGTTGAACTCTAAACAGTTATTCTTTTTGGTTGCTATGCCAAGATCAGGCAATACGTTGTTTAGTTCCATCATGAATCAAAACCCTGATATTGGTTGCACGGCTAACTCAATTACACTCGAGATTATGAAAGATTTGTTTTTACTTAAACGTACGGATGTCTTTTTAAATTACCCAGATCATAAATCATTAGACAATGTATTAGATACCGTCTTTGATACTTTTTATAAAGATTGGAATTATAAATATATTATTGATCGTGGTCCTGTGATGACATCCGGTAATTTAGCCTTGATGCAGAAACATTATAAGCGTCCATTTAAATGTATTGTTTTGCTTCGTGATCTAATGGATGTCCTCGCCTCTTATATTAAATGGTTTGAGAATGAGCCGACTGCTTTTCCAAATCGATATAACTGTAAGAATATAGAAGAAAAATTATCTAAGGTTATGAATAAAGATGGTGCGGTGGCTAAGGATTTAGAGGCGATTCAAAATTCCTACCACTATCCTGATATGTGTCATTATATTAAATATGACGATTTAGTGGCAAAGCCAGAACAGGTGATATCTGAAGTGTATCAGTTTTTAGATATTCCTTATTATAAACATGACTTTAAATCCTTGAAACAATTTGAAGTTAATGGTATGACCTATGACGATAACATCGTTGGAAACAAGATGCATACAATTAGAACAGAAATAAAGAGAGAGGAGAATCCATATAAACAAATGATACCTCAGCGTATCCTTGATAAGTATGGTCATATAAAATTTTGAAGATACTCGTATTCGGATTACCAGGATCTGGTAAAACAACTTTTGCAAAACAACTAACAAAAGATACAGACATACCACATTTTAATGCAGATGAAGTTAGAGGTTTATTTAAAGATTGGGATTTTACAGAACGAGGTAGATTGAGACAAATGACCAGAATGAAAAAATTATGTGAAATTGCAGATAAACCATGTGTTGTAGATTTTGTATGTCCATATAATTTGCGAGAATACTATGACTTAAAAATTTGGATGAATACAATTGAATCAGGGCGATTTGAAGATACTAATAAAATTTTTGTAAAACCAAAAAAAGTTGATTATGAAATTACAGATTACAACTATGCTCACATTATCAAAGAAATACAAGATCGATTGGAATAAACCTGCTGCAATGATGCTAGGAAGATGGCAACCATGGCACGATGGTCACCAAGCTTTATTCGAAGAAGCATTAACAAGAACAGGACAGGTTATTGTTATGGTAAGACATATGCCACACTCAGAGGATAACCCCTTTGATTTTAAAAAAGTAAGGCAACGTATTGAATCTGCATTACAAAAGTATGAAGGACGCTTTGAAGTCATACAGGTTCCTAATATTACAAACATTGTCTATGGAAGAGATGTAGGTTATAAGGTTGAAAAAATAAGTTTAGATAAACAGATAGAAGCGATATCTGCAACAAAGATTAGACAGGAGATGAAAGATGAAATTTAACTTTGTATTTTTAGGACAATCAATTCTTCGTTATGAAGTTCCACTAGATATTTTTAATACACTCAATCGTATTTATGAAGATAATTTTGTTAACTTACCTCCAGCCAATAAACAATTGGTCGGTAAAATTATGGATGAGAAATCTATCTTTTATGATGGTGAGGACCAGTCTAAAATGAAACGATTTAGTTTACTTCCAGCCAACGTCCACAAATGGTTTTTAGAAATGTATAAACATTATTTAGATTGGAATGAAATTAGAAACTATCAAACACATCTTAATAGTATTTGGATTAATGAAATGAAAGCCAATGAATATAATCCGGTGCATGTCCATCAAGGTAATTTATTTACAGGACTATCTTCTGTGATGATTTTAAAAACACCCTCAACTTATGGCGTAGAATATTCAGCAGAAGGACAACCACAAAATGGTCGGTTGCAAATATTAGGATCAAGTTCTGGTCAATTTGCAAAAGTAGATTATCAACCTCCTATGCAAGTTAGAGATTTTTATATCTTTCCATATGATATGAGACATTGTGTGTATCCATTTAATGGCACACAAGAAACAAGACGAACACTCGCAGCAAACTGTGATGTTTTATATAACCCAATTGAAAATCGAGGAGCAGAATAATGATGATAACAGAACCCCGTTGGAAGTCTTTGATTGTGGAAACAACGACTCCAATATTTACTCCTGAACAATGTCAAATGATTATTGAAGCAGGACACAAGCAGCCACGACAAGATGGACAAATTGGTGGCGGACAAGGAGGAACGGTCGATACCAAAACAAGACTATCCCACATTTCTTGGATACCTTTTGAAGCTTTACCTGAAATGTATAAAACTCTTAATAAAGTGATGCAGGCAACCAATGGTAATCACTTTGGTTTTGAAGGCATGCAGATTACAGAACCCGCACAGTTTACAGAATATTCTAATGGTGGGTTTTATGATTGGCATATTGATTCAGATATTGAATGTTCAAAAGAACCACCGGTTAGAAAAATATCAATGACTCTTTTATTATCTCGTGATGATGAATTTGAAGGGGGTGGATTAGAACTCATGTCTGAAGGAAAGTTTGCAAGACCTAAACAAGGACATGCCATATTCTTTGCATCGTTTATTAGACATCGAGTCGTACCGGTAACAAGAGGTACAAGACGATCTTTAGTGATGTGGTTTGGAGGTACACCTTTTAAATAATGTTACATAAAGAATTTTGGTTTCCAACACAGATTTATATTAAAGAGTTTAATCTTGATAATGATCAACTTGCACATGATATTGTGGAGTGGTCTAAACAAGATCCTGGACTCAGTAAAACGAATGTTAATGGTTGGCATTCAAAATCAGATATGCATCAGAAGCCAGAATACAAACCACTCGTCGATCAGCTCTTTGAAATGCAGCATGAAATATTTAAAGAAGATTGTTTAGCCGATCAACCTGTACTTGGTAATATGTGGGCTAACATTAATCCTCCAGGTGGATTTAACCGACCTCATATTCATCCTAATTCATTATGGTCAGGTGTCTATTATATCAAGACACCAAAACATTGTGGTCATTTAAAATTAGAGGATCCAAAAACTAGAGCAGAAATGGTAATGCCTAAAAGAACGACGGATCAACTACCTCAACATTTGTGGAGAGAAGTACATTATGAACCGATTGCAGGAAGATGTATTATGTTTCCATCCTGGCTCAACCATACCGTTGACCCTAATTTATCTACTGATATAAGAATATCGGTAAGTTTTAATTTTTTACAGAAAGGTTTTGAATGAGTTTTCAAGAAACAAAATATCAAGTGATTAAAGAAGCTATCCCTAAACAGTTAGCTAATTTTTGTTATAACTATTTTTTACTAAAACGTGATGCCACAAAGTTTATGTATGACAATAACATTGTCGCTGAAACGCCTTTAATGGGTACATGGAAAGATCAACAAGTTCCAAACGTCTATTCTCATTATGCAGATATGGTGATGGAGACACTATTGGTTTATGTACTCCCAATCATGAAACAAGAAACAGGGCTAGATTTAGTTCCAACGTATTCATACACCAGAGTCTATGAAAAAGGTGCTACACTATTTAGACACAAAGATAGACCAAGCTGTGAGATATCAACTACCCTTAATTTAGGTGGCGATCCATGGCCTATTTATATTGATCCAACTGGAGAGAATAATGTACTGAAATCTCAGTACACACAAAAAGGTGAAGAAGTGGTTTTAAAACCTACAGCACACAAGGGAAATCGAGTTGACCTAGAGCCCGGTGATATGTTAGTATATTCGGGATGTGATTTAGAACACTGGAGAGAACCTTTTGAAGGTAACATTTGTCACCAGGTCTTTTTACATTATAACCATAAAAACGGTCAGTTTGGTGAGTCTAATCTCTTCGACAAACGTAAAATGTTAGGACTTCCATCGGGCGTATAATTATATTATAGTGGCCCTATGCTACAGAAAATACAATTTTTACCTGGCTTTAATAAACAGATCACAGCAACGACAGCTGAAGGTCAGTGGATTGATGGTGATAATGTTAGGTTTCGTTATAGCACTCCTGAAAAGATAGGTGGCTGGTCTCAGCTAGGAGAGAGTAAACTTACAGGTGCGACAAGAGCTATTCAACACCACTTCAATAGTTCAGGAACTAAGTTTTCTCTTATTGGAACCAATAGAATTTTATACGTATATACAGGGGGAGTATTCTACGACATTCACCCTATTAAATCGACAAATACTTTAACCAATGCTTTTACAACGGTTAATGGATCTACTTCGGTAACCATTACTTTTTCTACAGCTCACAATATTACAGCTGGTGATATTGTTCTTTTAGATAATTTTACAGCAATTACTGGATCTGATTATACCGCAGCAGATTTTGATGATAAGAAATTTATGGTTACAACAGTGCCATCTGATGTAACAATTACTATTACGATGCCATCAGCTGAAACAGGAGCAGGTGCAACAACATCAGGTGGTATAAGAGTTCAACATTATTATCCTGTAGGTCCAGCACAACAGTTAGCAGGTTTTGGTTGGGGACTTGGTCAATATGGTGGAACGGTATCAGGAGAAGCAACAACCACTCTAGTTTCTTCTATTAATGATGTTCAAACAACAGGTATTCAATTAACTGATGCTTCTCAGTTTCCAACTTCAGGAACCAACTATGTTCAAATTGATTCAGAAGAAATTTCTTACACAGGTATTTCTAGTGGAACATTAACCGGTGTAACAAGAGGAGTTAGAAATACAACAGCTGCAAGTCATACGATTGGTGCAACCATTACCAATTCATCTGATTATGTAGCATGGGGTGAAGCAGCATCAGGTGACTTAGTCTTTGAACCAGGTTTATGGTCAATTGATGCATTTGGTAGTTTACTTATTTGTTTAATTCATAACAGTGCATGTTTTCAATGGGATAGTGACGCAGCAAATGCAACAGCTACAAGAGCAACCATTATATCAGGAGCTCCAACCGCATCCCATGATATGATTGTATCTACACCAGATAGACACTTAGTATTCTTTGGAACTGAAACAACTATTGGTGATCCAACAACACAAGACTCAATGTTTATTAGATTTTCAGATCAAGAAGATATTAATACCTATACACCAACATCAGTCAATACGGCAGGAACACAAAGACTTGCAGATGGATCAACGATTGTTGGAGTGGTTCGAGGTCGTAATGCAATTTATGTTTGGACCGATACAGCGCTCTTTACGATGCGTTTTATTGGTCCTCCGTTTACATTTGGTTTTGAACAAGTCGGTACGAACTGTGGTTTAATTGGAATGAATGCTGCAGTTGAAGTTGATGGTACAGCATACTGGTTATCTGAAAATGGTTTCTTTAGATACGCCGGTAATCTTGAATCTATGATTTGTTTAGTTGAAGACTATGTATTTGAAGATATCAATTTAACAGCATCATCTTTAATTAATGCAGGGGTTAATAACTTATTTGGTGAGATTACATGGTTTTATTGTACGGGTAGTTCTGAAGTGGTGAACCGTTCTGTGACTTATAATTATAATGAATCTACACCACAAAGACCAATATGGACGACAGGATCCTTAGCAAGAACTGCATGGGTGGATTCTGCTGTGTTTGGAAAACCACATGGTGCTTCTTATGATATTGTTGATAATGCATCGTTTGATGTGATTGGTAATACGGAAGGTTCTTCTATATACTATGAACACGAAACAGGAACTGATCAAGTTAATAGTTCTGGTGTCACAGCAATTACTTCTAATATTCAGTCAGGTGATTTTGATATTACATCAGGAGGTCAAGGTAGCTTTGATTTAAGAGGAGATGGTGAATATATCATGAAGATTAGAAGATTTGTTCCAGACTTTTTATCTCAAACGGGTAATTCACAAGTGACATTAAATTTAAAAAATTATTCTAATAGTTCTCAAGCTAGTTCACCCCTTGGACCTTTTACAATTAATTCAACAACAACTAAAGTTGACACTCGTGCAAGAGCAAGAGCGGTATCGGTTAAAGTGGCTAATACTGGAACATCGCAAGACTGGAAGCTAGGAACTTTTAGATTAGATATACAACCAGACGGTAGAAGATAATGGCAAAAATAGTACAGACATTAACCAGACCAGGAAAAGAATATAAAAAAGAAGTTTTTGATGCTATTATTAGAGACATTGATGCGATTGTGCAAAAACTAAATTCTACCTTTCAACAAGATTTAAAAGAAGAATTAGAAAGAAAAGAATTGTTTATGAATAGGTATGGTTGTTAATGAGTTGTAATAATGTCAATACAACAGGATCAACAACTCCATCATCTGCAGAAATAGATTTTTTTCTAGCTGTATCAAAAGGTGATTTTACTGGTTATACAAAAGTTTCTAAATTTGGAAGAAATCCAGGTGTAAAATCTGCAGGTTATGAAACGATTTGGGATGGTACTAATTTATATCCTTGGCCAACAGCAGCAGAAACTTTAAATGTTACAAGCTCTGATGCTAACGATACATCAGCAGGCACAGGCGCAAGAACAGTGGAGATAGAAGGTTTAGATACTAACTGGGCTGTTCAGACAGAAACGGTTTCGATGAATGGAACTGCAAATGTGACAACAACAAATTCTTTTTTAAGAGTATATAGAGCAAGAGTGGTAACTGCTGGATCAACAGGATCTAATGCAGGTACGATTACTTTTACTAACACAACTTCATCAAATGTGATTGCACAAATTAGTGTAGATACATCTGGATTTGGTCAAACACTTATGGCTTGTTATACGATACCTGCAGGTAAAACTGGATACATTATAAGTTTAAATGCATCATCTTCTAAAGATAATGAACACACATTTAGATTACTTGCTAGAGATAATACGGTAACCGATGCAGCATGGAATACAAAAGAACTTATGAATGCTAGAGGTGGTTTTAATGAATTTAAAAAGTATGGTATTAATAAATACACAGAAAAAACAGATTTAGATTTTCAGGCGATTGCATCAGCAGCGTCTGCAGCATCAGGAGGTTTTGAGTTAATACTCATAGATAATTAATGGCAAATAGATATATTAATAAATTTTACGATCCATCAGACACGTCACAAGTTACCTTGTATACTGTTCCTTCTAATGCAAGAGCAATTATACAAAATATTCAATTAGTGAATGAGTCTGGTAGTAAAGTATTTAAAGTCTTTATCACAGATACTTCAGCATCGACAACCTATCAAGTTGCTTATGCAAGTGTCACGGGCCCAACAACATGTAACATGGCCAAAGGACCTTTGATTTTAGAAGAAAATGACATCCTTTTATTGCAAACAACAGATACATCTAATATAACAGCAGCAGTATCTATATTAGAATTTGATAGAACATAATGAAGACAGTAAATATAAATGGCAAAGACGTTCATGTAATAGAGCCTACTGAGGTCATTACGACCATAAAAAACAAGAAAACAGGGGAGATATACAAGGACGAGGAAGCCGCTAAAAATGTACCGGCAGAAGACATACAAAGAGATGTATTAGTTAAGATGCCAAGCCTTGATTTATTTGGAGAAACCAAGTAAACTCGGAGTTTACAGGATTATACGCCTGCCTAAATAATTAACAATTTAATAAACTATGACAATTTCAAGAGCACAAATGCGAAGACAACTATACATGGGCGGAGG
>JAAOEI010001018.1_pt1 | contig 10496 bp, 13 predicted proteins | sample 7059261 | NCBI WGS metagenome assembly JAAOEI01 (sample SAMN14008812, study PRJNA610033) | viral metagenome | isolation source: viral particles filtered from seawater | place: China: Hangzhou Bay, Yangshan Deep Water Harbour | collected 2017-10-31
GCGTAGTCGTTTGCCTGTATCTTATCCTTGAGCAGGGACGACATCAGAGAGAACAGCTGAATGTCTAGCAAGTCTTCGATGACTTCTCGACGAATACCGGCAGGAAGCTGCATGAAAGGCACGAACGACGACGACCCGAGGATCACCACCTGAGTGAACGTCTTCATGTTCATTCGAAGAACGTTTCGCTCGAGGTAGTCCTGGTAGTCCTTAGCCGATGCAGTCTGGTCGACGAGCTGACCGTCTACATATATCTCAAACTTGTTCGGCTTCGCCCCTCTGACCACGCGCGCGTCCTTGCCGCCGAACGTAAACTCCAACTCGACCAGCATGTCTCGACCGTTGATCGTGTTGACGAGCTGGTCCTTCTTAATCTTTCGAAACGGCTTACCAAACAGAGCGAAGCAGAGCGCGTCGAGGATCGTAGACTTACCCGCTCCGTTGTCGCCAACGATGACTGTGTTGGGCGACTTGTCGAGAAGTATCTCTGTGAACGCGCTTCCCGTCGAGAGTAGGTTCTTCCAGCGTATCTTACTGAAGTGTATCAATCTGTAGGTTCCATGTTCTGCGCTGCGATGTACAGGTTGCGAAGGATTGCTTGAAGCTCAGCCTTGGAGTCCTCGTCGGTCTCGAGTCCCTGCACGTACTTAGTGATGACTGAGAACGTGTCCTCGGCGTCGAGCACCTCATCCTCGCTCAGCTCTGAGTCTAAGTTCTTATGGTCGTCGACGACCTGAACGCTGTACGCTCCCGACTGATTGACTTGCTCGATGTACTTCTCGAACCAGTACGGATTAGTCTTATCGGTGACGATGACCTTCACGTTGGTCTCTGAGAGAGACGCAAAGTCGAAGTCTAGAACTTGACTGAGTTCTCGATCTTTGTCAGTGTACCACACCTTCTTATAGATCGAGTATGGGTTACGAACGAACGTCAGCTCTCGCGCCTCGGTGTCGAAGAAGTGAAAGCCTCGGGGATCGTCATAGTCTGCCCATGTCAGCTCGTACGGAGCACCGAGGTAGTTGATGTTTCTGTCAGTCGACTTGCGGTGAAAGTGACCAGAGCATACGATGTCAAACTTATCGAACACCGAGCGGTCGAATCCCTCGTGGCTCGGCTGACCGCGATACATCTCGAAGCCCTTGATCTCAAGGTGGCCGAAGAGAACCTGAGCTCGACTGTCTCGCATGGCTCGCATGCACTCGTTGTAGTTGCTCGAGTTGATCCACGGCATCAGTAGCACGTTGCTGCTGCCGATCTTCTCCTCGACCGGCTCGCTCACGATCCTCAGTCCGGAGCGAGGCTGACGAAATATCTCCGAGAGCGCGTTGATCTCGTTGGTGTTTCTATAAGGAACGTCGTGGTTTCCCACGAGGACCGTGACTTCAAACTCGTCCGTCTTATCGAGAAACATCTCGTGAAACCTACGAAGAGTCGTGTAGCTCATGTACTTTCGGCGATCGACGATGTCGCCTAGGTGCATGATGGTCTTGACTCCATTCTCACGGAGAGTCGGAAAGAAGACGTTGTCGTAGAACTTAGCGAAGTGGTCTAAGAACTGCGCACTGTCGTTCTTAAAGCCAAAGTGAGTGTCTGTGACGATTGCGATCTTGCCCATCAGCAGATACTATACCAGCTTCTTCTTTTTGTCAATCTTTTCTTTCTTGTCTCCTTTCTTCTCACTCAGCCGCTTCTCAAAGTCGTCCATGAACCTGTCCATCTGCTCCTGGGACCACTCTCCGTAAGCAAGAGTTCCCTGATACCTATTGTCGTCTCCGTCCTGCGACCCACTCGTCATGTCGAGGAGCTCAGCCCTGCGAGAGACTGCGTACTTCGTGTAGAGGTACTTCTTCTCAGCTTGAATGCGACGGACGAACGCCCACCATATGATCTGCGTGAAGTACGCGAACGGATTTTGAGACTTCTTTGAGTCGAAAGACTTGACCGCGTTTATCGCGTTCTCGATCCCGTCGGCGATCATCTCGTCTCGAAATGTGTAGTTCTTAAAGTTTGGTCTGTACGCCAAGTGCGTCGCTATCTTGATGATGCACTCAGCGACGTAGGTCGGAATCACTGGGTTCTCTTCGCCCCTGCTGGTCGCCTCGGAGACTCTAGAGCCGTACTCGTTGAGTGCCTTGAAGAAGTCGGCGTTGCTCACGTAGTTGTCACGTTTCTTAGTTGACATTTCAAAAAAACTCCGTATAATTGTCATTGACACAACAGGGAATATTATATACGCGCTAGTGGAGGTACCCTTTGTTAACGTCGCGTACCTTCGACGGTGCGTCGTCCTCTTTAGTCTCATCGGCGTTACGTACGCTAGTGCTGTTTAGATACTGTGCCGCAACGTCACCTGGTGCAGTTATGACTGCAATGATGTGCTGCTTAGGTATCACGACTGCCTCTTTAAAGAGAGAGTCTATCGGCAGCCACTTCATCATCGAGATAGATGCGCGCATCGCTGACGGCTGTATGTTGTACACAAACTGAAGAGCCTCAGTCACGATGAAGAAGTCGTCGTCCTCCTCGAGGAGGCGGCACAACAGATCAGTCCCGTTGCTCAACTTTACGAAGAAGATCGGCTCTTCAGTCGTATCTCGTGAGTCTCGAATGGAAACTTCTCCTGGCTGTACATCTTCACTCGCTCCACTAAGTGGTTCAGAGTGTAGTTTCTCTTTCTTCCGACGGTTAGATCGTCCGCTACGTCGAACAGCTTGCACCATGACTTTCCCTCTGCATTGCGAAGACCACGACCTATGGACTGAAGCGTCCTCACTCTACTCTTTGACGGGCTAGCGAATATCACGTTGTGGAGGTTACGTATATTTATCCCCGTCGAGAAAGTACCGTATGACGCGACGATGACGGTGTCGTTGGTACGTTCCGCCAGAGCTCGAACGTACTCGCGGTCCTCGACGTCGGTGGTTCCGGACACAAACACGCACCTGTCGGCACCGATCGTCTCCGTTATCATGCTGTGCAGTATGCGCCCGTGCGCCTCCACTCGAGTAAAGAGCACCAGGACGTTACCCTTGAGCGAGGTGGCTAAGTTGGCAATGAACTTGTTTCTCTGCGTGCACCCAATGAGGTAGTCGATCTCCTGGTGGTAGTCGCAGTCGACCAGCAGCTTTGCGTCCTCGGGTGGGTGCTTGAGCAGCAGTATCTTAATCTTCAACGAAGCGACGTCGCCTCGCTCGATCAGCGTCGCCGTGTCGGTCACTCTCTCGACTCGACCGAACAGACCCTCGAGAACCAGCTGGTTGACCTCCATACCGTCGAGAGTTCCAGTCATTCCGATGCGGTACGCGACGTGCGGCATCGACGTCATGACTGCTGTCAGGCTCTTAGCCTTGAATCCGTGGGCCTCGTCGCCGATCACTACCTCGAACTGCTCGAACCAATCTCTCGGCATCTCGAATATCGACTGCCAAGTAGACACGACGAACTGACAGTCGCTGTCCTTCTCGACTCCACCCATGATGCCGTGGACTTGCTCGGCGTACCCGTACGACGCAAAGTCTCCGATCATCTGAGTGACGAGAGACTTAGTCGGAACTACGATGAGTGTCTTCTTGTCGTACCACCGAGCGATCATGTATGCTATGAGAGACTTACCGGACGCCGTAGGAGACACGAGCAAGCAGCGGCGGTTCCTCACTGCGAGCGCTAGCGCGCGAATCTGATAGTCGCGTGGTTCTATCGAGAGACCGAGCGTCTTAGCAAACTCTTCGGCCTCCGTGAGCGAGAGCTCCTCTGTCGCGGAGTCGCTGGTCTCGACCTCATAGTTCCTGTCGGCTGCAAACTCTCGGATGCGATCGGCTAGGCCGGCGTATATCTTTCGATCGCGAAGGTTGAAGAGTCGAATCTTTCCGTCCCACATCCCGCTGCGGACCTTCGGATTGAACTTAGCGTTCGGCACCTCGAACGTAAAGTGCTCCTGCAGCTCTCTGGCAGTTGAGTCGTCGCACACGCACCTGACGTAGTTCTCGTCTATGCGGTCTATCTTAATCACGACCCACCGGTGAACCTACGCCAGTCGATGGCGTTCTTTATCTGATAGCCTCGTATGTTGATGTGCCTCATGACGTCGCTCAGGTACTCCTCTCGCTCTCTGTAAGACTCGATCTTAGAGTCGAGAGAGATCATCTCTTTATCTAGAAGAATGACTTCCTCGATCTCAGACTTAAGGACCTTAGGACCGCGGTACTGCTCGCGACCGATCTCTCTCAGCGTGTCTTCGGTGGCGGCTCCGCTGTAGTAGTCCCTCAGTTTAGCGAACGTCTTTCTACGCTCCAGCTCGAACGCGCGGCGGCGAGACCGAATCTCGCTGAGGTGAGTGACGTACTTACTGTGAAGGTTGGCTACGCGAAGAGACTCGACGTCTAGGTCGTCTTTGTACTTCGAGTCGTTAGTCCACATCTCGTGAAGGTTTTCCAAAGAGAGACTCATGACCACTCCAAACTGTACAATCAACTGATACTATACTATCGACGAAATAATGTCAATAGCTATCTTACTCTCTCGATGTCGAACCTTCTATACTTAAAGCTCGCCTGGCACTCGAGGTATTCGATGTTGTCGCGAGTGCTGTCGAACGATAAGCCGCTCAGACCTATAGGAAAGCAGTCTCGAAAGAAGACGTTGATGTTGACGTTCTTGTGGCTCGTGAGTATCTGTAGAGTTGCGTCTGACTTAAAAGACGCCGCCGCACCCTCTCGATTCACTCGTGGAGCTTGACGATTAGAAAAGTTTCTAGCGACGGTGAAGTCTGGGTTGCGAGCCAGAGCCTGCATCCAGTCGTACATCTCGATCCAGTTTCGTAGGTCCTCATCGACTTTGAAGAGGACGTCGAGCTGCTGGTAGTCCAGCCGATCTCCGGTCTGAGGCATGTCGCCGAGAGGCGTCTGAATGTTGACGAATCCCGTCGTCACTCCCGGGAGGTTCGCTGTCTGACAGAAGTAGTTGACGTTTGGGAGACGCTCGATGCGGAACCTAAAGCCTACTGGCGACAGGTAGTTCGGATTGATCGGTTGGTTCTGTATCGCGCTCATGTCACTATTTATCCCATAAAAAAACTCCCTAGAAGTCGCCCTCTAGGGAGTTCTCTTAGCCTATGCGGCCAACCTTACATCAGGTTGGTGATCGACATGAAGCGGTAGTAGATGTTGGCGTTGTTGCCACCGGCAGCACCCGCGGCGACGGTGCCGTCCGCAAGACCCGTTGCGAACGGGTTGCTGACGATGCCGTACCGAGTCTTGAAGCCGATCTTCGGCTGGAAGGTGTTCTCACCCACAGCGCGGACCATCTGCAGCGGGACGTACGGGCAGTAGAACAGACCGGCGTCGAATGCGCTGGTGCCCTTGTAGCCGACGGTCGCGTACTGCTTGCTCGAGGACGAGGAGAAGTACGGATCGATGTAGACCTTGATGCGGCCGTTGAGAGTGCCGGCGAAGGTGTTGCCGGTATCGTCGACCTGAAGGTTAGCAGCGAGAGCCGGAGTGTAGTCGAGGACGCCCGCCATCTGCATGGCCGACGCGACGTCGGACGAGCAGAGAAGGACGTTACCCTTACCACGACGGGTCGACTTAGCGATCTGGTTAGCTTCGCGCTCGATCTGGAAGAGAAGACCCTTGAACTTCTCAACCATCCAGCGACCGTTGGAGTCGACGTCGAGGTTGAAGGTACCGGTGGTGTTTACGTTCTCCTGCGCGCCGGGAGTCGCCGCGTAGTTGATCGTACGAACGACCTCTCGATTGATCTCCGCGAGAATCTCAGCCGCGAGGATGTTGGAGAGCTCGGTCTCAGCGTCGAGGCCGTGGATGGCCTTGAGGTCCTGAGCCAGCTCCATGGTGTACTCAGCCTTGAGGGCGCGGGACACTGCGGTGACCGCGACCTTCTCGACCGAGAAAGCCATCTGCTGGAACGCGTTGGTCGAACCGTCACCGAGAGCCTCGGCGCGAGCAGTCGTCATACCGGTCGATACGGTGTAGCCCGTGCCGGTCGAAGCAACCGTGCGAGTCGTCGGGTCGTTGGACGACTGCGACTTACCCGAGGTTGTGTTAGCGACGATGAACTGCGACGCAGTGTTGCCACCAGCCGAAGACGAGAACGTGGTGTTCGCCTCGTTGAAGAGCGCCTCGGTGCCAGACTGCGTGCTGTAGCGGCTGCGCAGAGCGAAGATCAGCCCAGTCGGACCGGTCATCGGCTGAACGCCGCAGATGTCGTACGCGATCAGGTTCGGCATCGAGCGACGAACCAGGCTGATCAGCACTGGGTCGAAGATGTCGATGGAGCCGGCCGAAGCGGTGGAGCTCGAACCGCCCATCGCGTTGACCGGAGCCGCCTCGCCCAGGAGCGAGACGCCGCGGTATCCGCCGGAACCGATAGAGTCGGCGCGAGCGGCGATTTCCTGGTTCTCAAGGAGCTGTGCGAGCACGTTGCGGCGGTGCACGTCCTTGATCGGAGTAAGGTCTGGGTGCTCGAGCACCGGACCCCACTTCTTTACTACTTCTTCAACTAGCATCTACGTTAATCCTTCTGTGATTGAAGTGGTTACTTCTTGATTGTGCGAGAGATCGCCGCTACGTAGCCGGCCATCTGACCGACAGGCTGAGGCTTCTCCTCTTCGATCTCGACCTGTTCGTCGAGCATCACGCGCTCCGGCTTAGTACCGGTGAGCTTCTTCTCAGTGAAGTAGCTCTCGCGCAGCTCTTCGACCTTCTCCGCAAACTGCTCCTTGGTCTCGTACTCAACGGCCTCGGACAGCGAGCGCAGCTTCTCAACCTGCGAGTCGGACAGACCCTCGGCCATGTCGCTGACGATCTTGTCGCGCTGCCAGCGCTCTACCTCCTCGCGGAGGGATACGTTCTCATGGATCTCGTTGCTCAGTGCGTCCTCGAGCTCCTCGACCTTAGTGGCGAGCTCATCGACGATGTCGATGCGATCCTCAGGGACGGTCACATAGTTCTCTTCGAACACGCGCTTGATGCCGTCGATCAGCGACTCAGCGATCTCAGTGCGGAGGCCGGACGTGACTGCGAGAGCGTTGTCCTCCATCCACTGCTCAACTACGTAGTCGAGGTAGCTGTCGATCTTCTCGACGAGGTCGTCGTTGATCGACTCAGCGACGGCGCGAAGCTCGACCTCGGACTCCTCGCTCATCTCAGAGAGCTTGGCGTTTACGATCGAGACGACTGCGGTCTCGAATACGTTCTTTGCGCGAGACTTGAAGTCGTCGGTGAGGTCGAGACCGTTAAAGATCGCCTCGAGGTCGGCCGAGACGTCGACGTCTTCCTTAGTGACCTGCGGCGGCTGCTTGATCTTCGACGTGCCCTGCATGGGCTGAGTCTTCTCACCGTCGGCGCCTGGACCGGCGCTTCCATTAACGGGAGTGATCTCACTAACTCCCTTAGAAGTCTTCACCGCGGTCGGCGAAGTCACGACTGGCTCCTCCTCGCCGCTAGCGGCGCCTCCGGGAGGCGTGACGCGCTTAGCAGTCGGCTCAGGTACTTCAGCGCGGACGCCGAAGCTAGCCTTGAACTCCTTGAGGTCTCTCTTAGCCATCTCTACAATTCTCCCTAAGTAAGAGTTTTTGCCCGGTCGTTTCTATTTATACTAGAGCCGCTTTAGAAAGCTCTCAAATACCTCGAGCACCTTTGCCTCGCGGGCACCACGAGAAGCGCTATCGACGGTCTTCTTCATCTCTGAGATCTCGGCCTCCTTGATGATGCCGTTGTCCCAGACCCACTCGCGCCCCTCCATGATCCCACGAACGAACGCGTTCGGTGCGGACGGATCAGCGACGATGTCTGCCGCAGTCGCTAGGTAGAAGTCCGGCTGAACCTCCATGATTCCGTCGCGACTGTCCTTTAGAGTACCCATTCCGCGAGTCGACACGCCGAGGCGCGCTCCCTCGTCCATGAGGTTCTGAACGATCTTTCCGTAAGGCGTGTCCATGATCTTAGCCTTGCCGATGAAGTTGTCACCGTCCTGGCGTAGGTCCTTGATCATATGCGACACGCGCTCGAGGTTGATGGTCGGACCGGTCGGGTGGCCGAGCTCGCCGTAGGCACGATTCTCGTCGATGTAGTTCTTCTTGTAGCGCTCAGCCTCTCTAGCGAGCACCTCTGTTGGGTAGCGCCGACCGTTTTTGTTCTTCGTGTTTCCCTGCATAAAGACGCCCTCGATGTGGTACGTCTTTCCGCCCTTCTCGTTGGCCTCGGTGATGACGCGAAGGTTCTCTTCGACGAGTTCACACATGAGCTTCATTAGTAGCTCGAACCTCCAGTTATGGCGCTGCGCTTGTGCAGCTTGATCACCAGGCTGGTGACTCCCGCGCCGTTCTTAGTGATGACGCAGTTAGCCGCCGACTCGCCTCCGGTCTCAAGGATGACACCCTCTTTTTGAAAGTTGAAGTGTCCGGAGCCTGACAAGTTGAGGACCGTGTTTGCGCCTCGAGCGACTGTGTACACGACGTTGTTCGCTGCGGACCAAGAGACGCTGCTGATGAACATCTCGCTGACGGTCTCGCCGGCTGTGTTTGCTGCAACGACTGCGTTCGTGCTACCGATAGCGACGTATCCACCGGACGTATAGATTCCGGTGACATACCCGCCCTTGGTACCTTTGTTTACTACTCTGTTCTGTGCCATGACTTACTAGTAGTTCTCTGAGAAGTGATAGTGCGGGATCGTCGTCTTCGTCGCTCCGACGCGAGAGCCAGTCAGAACGACGTGCGGCCCCTCTCTCTTTGCGGTGACGGTCTGACCCGTCTCATCGCGAAACGTTGCGGTCTGTCCGTCACGAAGGTCGCGAATCTTGCTCTGGTGCTCTGGGTGAAGCGGGTAGGAGTGAGACTGACCGTGATGAACCGTCAGCATTCGACCCCAAGAGTGGCGAGATGTATCGACCCACGCTGGGTTCGCGCGCACTCTCATCTGCTTGGTGAGAGCTGGGTTGTTGAGAGCGTGTGCCTCCTCGACATCGCGCGCCTCGTCGATCTCATCTACGCTCTCGCGAAAAGACTTAAACGCCGCGCGCGGAGTCGAAGTAGTGATCGGCTTCACTGCGGACGGCGAGGTCACTACCGGCTTAACGTCTCCGTAAGGACCCTTAGGATTCTCGCGTCCGACCGGCGTCTGCTTCATGCCGCCCGACGGATTCTGCGACTTCATGCCTACGTCGGTGGAGCCCTGCTTGACCTTCTCGCGCTCGCCGTTCATCGTCTGGTGCACGGTCTGCTTGGTGCCACCCGTGAAGTTGACATCAACCTTCTCGGGGTGGTCGGTCTTCTTTACGGCGTGCAGGTCCTTGAGCTTCTTCTCGTCGGTGTCGCCGTTGTCGGCGCGAGGCTCGAGAGCCGGCGCCTCGGCATTCTTGCTGGTTACGTCTGACTTCTTACCGGCAGCCTTGAACGTAGGCTTGCCGAAAGACAGTGCTTCTCTGAGCTGCTTAAATGTCTTCATCGTTCGTACCGTCGCTCTCAGTGTCTGCTACGTCTTCATTCTCTTCCGCGGCGGCCTGCTCTCCATAGATGCTGGCAGCGATCGCGTTCTTCTCGATCTCTAGGCGATCGGCGACCTTCTGAGCCAGAGCCGACACGATTCCCTCACGGAACCCACTGGCATCTCCAACTTCGAGACTGTCGATCGCATTCCTAATAGTATCAGACATCGTGAGTCCTCCGGTTGAGGTTTCTATGAGAATCTTTCCTATTTATAATCTAGATTGGTTTCAAGGGCCACGAGATGGCAAATGGATCTGTCTGAGTAGTGATGTCTCTGAGAGCCTGACGGTACGTCTTCCACTCGTTCCTCTTGACGTCGGAGAGCTGGTTGTCTGGCAGCTGCGTCCAGTCGCAGCCGGCGAGGCGACTGTCTCGATCTCCCCTAACGTTCTCCCACTGGTCAGCCAGCCTCTGGTTAGCCACGCTCGTCGGTAGAGATACTTTAATCCAAGACTGCTTCCACTTACTCGTTACCGAGTCCCTCTCGACGCTCTGCTGAGTAACTTCGTTCCACGCGCACGTAGGCTCTGGAGTAGGCTCGACTACGTCAGCTCCAAAAGACTGAGCGATCGTCGAGTCTATCACGTCGGGAAAGCTCGTCGTAGGATACTCGCGCCTTAGCTCGTCGATGGAGTAGGGATACTTCTCGTCAGACAATCTTATCAGTAGCACATCTTCCTCCTACTCATATTTACGGCGAGCCGGCATGATCGCGCGTAACCTTCGTCATTGGCCCTTTAGCTACTAGCGTCGCAGTATCGGTCGCAAAGATAGATCTTTGTATCGTTGAGACTACAGCGGGAGTGATGCCGCCGGCTAACCAAGCGTCCGTAGTATTGTTGACTGACGTGTGATTACGAGTGGTCACGACTAAGGGACCTTTAGCAACCGCTGCGGCAGTGTCTGTGCTAAACGTTATCTTATCCACTGTAGATCTTACTGTCGCTGGACTCCCGGCGAGTCCACCAGACGCCCAGGCGTAACTTGAATT
>JAAOEI010001019.1_pt1 | contig 10492 bp, 13 predicted proteins | sample 7059261 | NCBI WGS metagenome assembly JAAOEI01 (sample SAMN14008812, study PRJNA610033) | viral metagenome | isolation source: viral particles filtered from seawater | place: China: Hangzhou Bay, Yangshan Deep Water Harbour | collected 2017-10-31
CTGCTTTTCCTCGCCCTCCTGGCGCGTGCCGTACTCGCAGACTCTCCGGCAATGGTGCCGGTAGAGGCCCCGCCCCCATCGAGCCCCAGTGTGGAAGCTAGCCAAATTGTGGGGGCGGGGTTCTCCCCTTTGGACGCAGCGCGTACGTGCTTCGCAGAGTCGGGCTTCGCCCTGAGCGAATGCGGGGCCGTGCTGCACACGATCGCTCGCCGAGCCCGGTTGCGAAACACAACACAAAACGTCATGTTGCGCGCCTACTCGGCCGTCTGGAGCAAGGACACCCCGCGAGCCAAGAGGGTCCGCTCTCTCCCATGGGGTGACGCGCGGTGGTTCGGCAAGCGCCAAAACCTGCGGTGGGCCGCACTGAGGGCGCATGCGCTGGCGTTCCCGGAGGTTCGAGATCCATGCCCCGGCGCCCTGCACTTCGGAAGCGTGCAAGACGGGCCGCCCGAGGGGGCGTGGGTTCAGGTGGTGTGCCCGACGCGCAACATTTTCTACAGGCGAGCCGGGCGACGGTGAGAGAGTCCTACGCCACTAGCAAGAGCCTTGGCCTCTCCCGCCCCCCATGCGGGCGCTCGGGGTTTGCGCGCCAGCTCATCTACACGTCGAGCCCCACCGAAGCCGTAACCATTCCCACGCCCGAGCGCCCACGCAAGCCACAGCGCAGGCTCGGCTACGCTCTGCCACAGGTCCATGTCGAAAGCCTAGGAGACGGCCAGGCGCTGGTTGCCGGGGCCGTTCTGCCCGAGCGTGCGGGGAGGCGGGAGATCGTCGGGGCCGTCAGCGAGGGCGGCAACGTCAAGCTGCGCATCCACTGTCACGGGTGCGGGGAGGAGTCGCTGCTACTGATCGGGTCGTGGCAGGGGAGCGCTCGAGACAGCATCAAGGCTTGCCGGCTTTGCTCGCTAAAGAAGATGAAGGGCACAGCGGCAGTGCCCCAGGTGCGGCCATGATGCGAGCAAAGAAGCGCACATACACCAACCCGAAGGCCCCCGACGAGAGGCGCCGAGCCCTACGGCTACTGCAGGGCGGGCTCTCCCACGACCGTGTGATGCCCAAGGCACGCGGTGAGTGCGAAAACGACCTTCGCCCGTGTCCCTGGATCCGCTGCCGGCACCATCTTTATGCGGACATCTCCAAGACCGGATCCCTCGTTGTGCGCCGCCCAGACGTGGAGGTGTGGGACATGGAACACACGTGCTCGCTAGACCTGGCAGAGCGTGGGGGCATGACGCTGGAGGAAGTCGGGGCGTTGTTCGGTGAGAGCAGGGAGAGAGCCAGGCAGGTAGAGGCCCGAGCCCTTGAGAAATTGGCAAACACCAACCCACAGCTTAGAAAGCTGATAGATGACCGACGCTGAGCGGGAGCTAGCCGTCACCACGCTGCGGCGCCTCGGGGAGCAGTGCGGGGCTGCGGCGGACGGCATCATCAAGGGCGAGAACGTAACCGCGCACCTGGTGTTGCTCGCGGGCGGCCTCGAAGCCGTCGCATTCGTGCTAGCCGCGATGCTGGCTGAACAAAGGGAGGCCGAAAACCGATGCTTGAACTAGCCGCAGCAGTGTCCATGGTGGCTCTAGCCGGATGGGACGCCTACCGCCGTCACCTGGAAGCGAGAAAGCTAGACGACAAAGCAGAAGTGATGGCGGAAGTCACGAGAATGCAAGAGGAAGTCAAGGCGCTCACCCAGCGGGTGACGCAGATAGCAAACCGAGCCCGGCCCAAGTTGACCGGCCTGAACAGGTAGGGAGATGCCGAGAAAAGAGAAAACTACATACGTGCTGTGTGTTCGCGACCAACGCGAATACGAGCTGCTACGCCGAGAGGCAATCAAGAAATACGGCGAGGACGCCATCGTTGCCCAGGCGATCGAGGTGGGCCGGCTCGTGGACGACGTCGAGCTAGTCTGCGGTTTCTTCGTGGGCAACGGGAACGTCAAGGACGCCCATGGCAAGCAGATCGAGCGCGAATTCGTGCTAACCGAGCCCGTGGCGGTGTCGAACCACTGGACGTCGGGCAGCAAGGGGAGGCTGGGCAAGCTCAGGCTGGCCGACTTCCTCACCGAAGCAAACGCGCAGACGGCGAGCCGAAACGCCAACATCAGGCACTACAACGACGAGCTGACGATCGGGTATGGTTGAAGCCGCCCTCATCGTGCTCGGGCTAGTGGCCGGCTTCGGCTGGGCCCGAGCGGTACGGCTGCAGCGGGTGGTTGACTCCATCGGGGTGGACATCGCCAAGCGTGAGGAGCAGCCCGCCGAGCGCCACGTCTCCCCCGCCCGCTACCTCTACGCCTGCTCTCAGCGCCTAGGCGTCAGCACCCAGAGCCTGAAAGACCTAGGCTTTACCCCGGTCCACGAGGGAGACAACGTCTACCGCCTCGAGAGCGTCACCCTTCCGCCCGACCTAGAGGTTCTAGCAAGGGAGGCCATGGGCGAGATAGCCGCCGAGTGCAGGCCCATCGGCAACCGCGTCCAAGTACCAGCCACCAGCTACCGCTGGATAGCCAAGGCGTGCCGCGACTGGGAGGAGCAGATCGAAGAGCGCCGCGTGGCAAGCGTAACCCACCGGGTAGACGGGACTTGGTCGTGAGTCAAAATGAGAGCCCGTGACGTAGACCCCCAAGCCCCCCCATGGTGGTACACTCCACGTACCAGGGTGTACCAAGGTGGAGCAGCAGAGCACGCGGTGGCCACGAACCTAGCGCTACAGCGCCAGAGGCTACCCAAGGCCCTGCGTAACTTCCTGAAGATACGAGACAAAGCCCAGAAGGCTAAGCGCAGAGCAGATGAGAGAGCCAGGAAGGGGTCGGGAGAGTGACAAAGCACTATTGCGACGCCTGCGGAAAGCGCTTGGAGTTCTGCAACGAAATAGACGCCTCGACGGTGAAGTTTTTGACGGCTCCGGAGTGGTGCAGGCACGCTGCTAAGAGGAGAGACGCTCTCGTGTGCAAGCCCTGCTCGCGTGATCTGCTCGCGGCGGCCACCAAGGCAGAGGAGGCAGCCAGTGAGTGAATGCGTAGGCTGCGGCCAGGCAAGCAAGGGCCCTATGTGCGAGAAGTGCGCGGAGGCGATGAGGCGTGGCAAATGAGCAGGGCCCGCGAGACCCGTGCTATCGTTCGACGTGGGGGTAGGGGTCTTTCCATACAGCAGGTCATGCTGTCAGCGGCGCGGAAGCTAGAAAGCTCCGACGCGGCCTCCGAGCACCTGGACGTCGAACTGACCAAGTTGCTCCAGTGCGGCGATCCGCAGGTGGCGCTGGTGGCTGCCAAGATCATGGCCGACCGCGAGGCCAAGGCTTCGGAGCAGGCGCTGAAAACGGCCGTGGTTGCCCACGAGACGGGGGCCGACGTGTTAGACGCCACCCCGGCCGAGCCCGAGGACGCAGAGGCGCTCGAGGCCAAGTTGGTGCGGCTAGTCCAGTCCGGTGGCTGAGCCGTCCGCCGAAGCCGAGATGGCGCAGTCCTGGCGGGTGGGCCGGGCCAGGTTTGTCATAGCCAACGACGGCCACCAGCTCGCGGAGTATGAGCATTACCGCCGATGGTCACAGTCACCGCCCCACGCCGAGGGCGCCAACTATGACGACGTGTACGTCATGGACTGGGCCCGCCGGACTGGTAAGACCACCCTCCGATTCCTCATCCGGTGTGAGGACTGCATACGCTTTCCGCGGGAGCACGGCCGGCCTGGGATGTTCAGGTACGCCTCAGCCTTCCAGAAGAACGTGCAGGAGATCATCGAGGACATCAGCGGATTCGTGCTCGACACCTGCCCGCCGGACATGCGGCCCGAGTACAAGACGGCCAGTAAGGCTCGGGGCGCGGGGTTTTACTTCCCCGAGGCCGCCGGTGGGTCGGTGCTGCGGCTCGTCGGGCTCGACAAAGACCCCCACGGGCTACGGGGTAGAGCCAGCGACGGGGACGATCTGTCCGAGGCCGGGTTCATCCGGCACCTCACACACGCCGTGAAGGCCGTGCTGTTGCCGCAGTATCAGGGCAGGCCATGGGCCCGGCTGTGCCTCGAGAGCTCGGCCCCGGAGGAGGTGGACAGCGAGTATGACACCGTGTTCGTGGAGGACGCAAAGCTGCGCGGGGCGTACACGTTCGCCACGATAGACGACAACCCGCGCCTGTCCGAAGGCGAAAAGCAGAAATTCATCCGTGAGGCCGGTGGGATGGACGACCCGGTCTGCAGGCGGGAGTACTACGGGGTGCGGGGCAGGCCGGCAGAGACGATCGTGTTGCCCCACTTCGACCGGGCCCGGCACGTGGTGCCCATCGAGGCCCCCGAGTATGCGCTCTGCTACACCATGGCAGACGCCGGATTCTGGCCAGACTACTTCGCGCTTGTCTTCGGCTGGCTAGACTACGAGCGTAACAAGATCGTGGTGGCTGGTGACTGGATAGCCCACAACGCCGGCACCCACGAGGTGGCCAAAGCCGTTCAGGACGGGGAGCGCCGGTGGTTTAAGGGTATTCAGCGGTGGTCAGGCACGGCCCGGCTCATCGTGAACCAGGACAGCCCACCAGAGCGACCCCCAGACGGGCTCGAGGGTTTCTTCGCCACGGCCGACCCCACGCAAGAGGAGCGCGATCGGGAGGACAAGCTACACCGCCCTTTCGGCCGAGTCATGGACGCCGAGCCCAGGCTCCGAGCGGACCTGTCCCGCAACGACGGGTTGCATTTCGCCCCGGCGAACAACGTAGACCCCGACGCCCAGCTACACGTGCTCAACCGCCTATTCGCGGACGACCGGGTAGAGATAGGCCCAGAGGCCAAGGCCACGGCGGCGCACTGCGAGGCTGCATTTAGGGGCGACAACGGCAAGCTGGCGCGGTCAGAAGTCCATGGACATTTTGACGCAATGCGCGCGTTAGCTTACCTACCCGGCGTGGCCGAGTGGCACCTCGATCCGACCCCCCCGAGTGACGTGCTCAAGGGTGAGAGGGCGGGGCCAACGTTCAAGATGGAACTTACAGAACGACCGCAGACCAAGGCGCTGAACAAGATGGTGAAGCCCAGGCGGTGGAGGCCGACACGATGAAACTCGCCGACATCCCCGTATCGGTATCGTCCGATCGCGACAGCGACACACCGGTAATCCTGACGGTGGGCGGGGACTCGGTGAGCCTGTCCGCAGACGTCGCCCGAGCGCTTGCCGCAGTTCTCGTATACGAGGCTGATGCGCACGGCCCGGATCGAGTGAAGGCCGCAAGGCTGCACTTCCAGAAGGGCGCCAAGCCTTGACCCTCATAATCGGCCGACCCGAGGGCGAGCACACCCTCCTGGCCCCCGTCGGGCTCAAAGAGATCTGGGTGCGCAGGCCCACCGACCTGTTTGACCCGTCCGTTCCGCTGACGGTGTTCAAGCTTCCCGGAGATCCCGCCACGGAATGGAGGCATTGCGTGCAAACCCCGGACGGCTGCGATCTCTACACCAACCCGCTGATCGAGCAGGGCACGGCCCTACTCGTGTTCGAGGGCGGTGAGGTGTGGACGGCCAACGGCCGGCTATACCGGAAAGGCAACGTCAAAGAGGTGAAGGGCCGCAAGCGTACGGCGTTCAGCGACGGCGGGCGGGCCGCGTCCGCTGGCGTGCTGGTGAAGATGCCGAAGATCGGGGCGTTCAGCGGGGCCGACTACCGCGCCAAGGTGGGACGATGACCCCACCCGAAGCCGCCATCACGATGATCGATGAGCCGCTGGAGGACGCCCTCGGAGCCGAGGACGAAACCCCGGACGCCGAGAGGTTCTGGGCCGACCGCTCCGACGAGGCACTAGTCTCAGCATGCGACGAGAAAGAAAGCGACTGGTGGGACTACGCCCAGAACCACGGCTTCGTGGATATGTGGCTGGCCATGATCGCCGAGTACTACGGCCAAGACCCCACCACCCTCGCCGGCTTCGACGCCGCGCAAGTGGACTTCGACGGTGACGACGCCGAGCTAGTCCGCTTCCGGGTGGCTGAGCTTCGTGTGTACGTGCGTCAGGCCATCAACAGCACGACCAAGGAACGACCCGCATTCAAAGCCGCTGCGCTCAACCAGAGCCACGCTGCCATGGGCGAGGTGTCGGTGGTCGATACCATCGTCAACAGCCTCTATGACCGCTTCATGGGCGACAAGCGGGAGCGCAGGCTGGTCGAACGCGGCGAGCTTCTGGCGCGGTCCTACACCTGGTGTCGCTGGGACCAGGACGGGGGCGATCGGTCTGTGACCGACGTCATGATCCCCCCAGGCACCCCGCTTCCGGACGGCACGATGAGCGTCGAGCCCATCCCCTCGGGCGAGCAGCAAGAGGTGATGAGCGGCGCCCCGCTTCTGCGCATCAAGTGCCCGTGGGAGGTCGTGGAAGACCCCACCGTAGACGACGACGACGACCACGAGTGGAGGATCGTCCGAGAGCGCCGAAGCAAGTGGGAGCTGTTCAACGCCTACCCGGACAAGCGGGCCGAGATCGAGGGCGCCAGCGTGGACACGGAGACGGCCTATGAGCTTCTCTTCGCCTTCGACACCGACCTTCCCCGCACGGACGACGTCATCGTAAAACACCTGTACGTCCCGCCCTGCCCGAGCATGCCCGAGGGCCACTACGCCATCATGTGCGGCGGGGCCGTGCTCGAGCGCATGCCGTGGATGGAGGCCCCGGTGGCCGGCGACTACATCCCACTCAAGCCCTACGAGCCCTCGGAGATGCTGGGGTGCTCGTTCGGCTACTCAGAGTCCTGGGATCAATTGGTCATACAACAGATGATGACCCAGGTATTCAGCGACATCGCCACGAACATCACGGCTCTGGGTCGGCAGTTCATCATGCTTCCGCAGGGCTCGGAGATTAGCCCCGAGATGCTGGCTAATGGCACGTTCGCGGCCTACGTGCCCGACGACCAGGTGGGGAAGATCTCGGCCCCGAACCTGGCGCAGATCGGCACGGGCGCGCAGTGGTTCGTAGCCGCCCTCCAGAAAGAGATCCAGCTACTCTCCGGCGAGAACAGTGTGTCGATGGGCGACCCGTCCGAGAACATCAAGTCAGGCACCATGGCTGCCCTGTTCCACGCCATCGCCATGGAGCGTAAGGGCGACCGACAGGCCGCGCTCAACAACCACCGCCGTGAAGTCGCCACCATGCTCGTGGACTTCGTCCGCAAGTACGGTCAGGGCGAGATGCTGGCCGAGACGGTGGGCCCAGACGAGGCGCCCAAACTGACGTTCTTCCAGCCGAACCAGCTCGAGGGCGTGCGCAGGGTCACGATCGAGACCACCAACCCGATGCTCATGAGCCGCTCGGGGCAGATGGAGATCGCCCAGTACCTCAAGGACATCCCCGGCGCGGTCACAACGCCGAGCCAGGCAATCCAGGCCATCACCACGGGCCAGGTCAAGCCGCTGTTTAGGGCGCCCGAGAGCGAGCTGGCGCTCATCCAGTGGGAGAACGAGCAGCTACGTAAGGGCCCGCAAGTGCAGATCACGGAAGAGCCCGAGATGGACCCGGTGACAGGCGAGCCCACGGGCGGGGTGGTGACGCTCCAGTCCGTGCCCGAGGTGCCAGTTTTCGTGACGCACAACCCGCAGAAGCACCTCGCAGAGCACACGGTGGTAGCGCACGATCCGCACGCCTCGCCGGAGGCCCGCAAGGCCGCCCAGGCGCACATTCTGGAGCATCACCGGGTCATGACCACGATCCCGCCAGACCTGGGCATGATGCTCGGCTTCAACATGCCGGTCCCGCAGCTGGCACCGGGTGGTGGCGGCAAGCCGCCCAAGGCGGCAGAGGAAAGCACTAACGAGCTTGAGGCCGCGGGGCAGCCCAAGCCAGCAAAGCCACCCAAGGGGGCGGCAGTGAGTGAGGCGTAAGCATGGACGGTGAGGGAACAGCGGCACCAGAGGCCGCAAGCGGGGGCGAAGCAACGGAGGCGGGCGGTCTCGAAAACTTCGAGGACATGCTCAGCCAGCAAGACAGCTTCGACACGACAGAGGGCGCGGACACAGAAGCGACCCCCGACGCCCCGGAGGCTGACGCCGAAGACGCGATGGACGCGGCCGAGGCCGACTCCGAAGCCGACGTGGACGACGCGCCAGACGACGTCGATTCAGACGAGGAGACCGAGGCGGCGCCCATCCACGGCATGAAGCCAGAGGACATCCTGTCGGCCATCGAGCAGGGGACGATCCCCGACGAGCTGATGGACGTGCTGACGATCACCCAGACGATCGACGGCGTCGAAGTCCCGGTGACGCTGACCGAGGCCAAGAAGGGCGGCATGCGGCTAGCCGACTACTCCCGGCGAAACAACGAGCTGCGGTCCAAGGAACAGGCCCACTCGGAAGCCGTGGACAACTTCGTAACCATGATCGAGGGCTGGAAAAACCCCTCTGCCGAGTCCCGCAAGCAGACGCTGCAAATGCTGGAAAACTGGATCGGCGATGACGTGGTGCTCGAGCTGGCCCGCGACGTCGCAGACCGGGAGGTCAGACTAGACGCCCTGGGCCCGCAGGGACGCGAGGAGGCGGTGGCTCGGCGCAAAGCGGAACGCGAGTTGCTCAAGGAACGCCAGGCCCGCGAGGCGGCAGAGCGCGCTAGCAAGTCGCGGGCAGACACGGATGGCCAGCAGTCGTTTCAGAAGACCTACGAGGGCCTGCGAGACACAGCGTTTGCAAAGCACAAGCTGCACAAAAACCCGCACATTGAGTCCATGTTCCGAGCGAACCTGGCCGGCGTGTGGGTGGACCGTAGCGTCCCGCTCAGCGCGGCCCACGCCGACGAGGCGGCCCTGGCCACCATCGAAGAGCTTGCCAAGATCCGCGAAGAGATCGCAGCATCCGAAGCCACCCAGCAGAAGGCCCAGGCGGGCGCCAAGCGGCAAGCAGCCAAGCTGCCACCCAAGGCCGCAAGCCGCGGTGGCGGGGGCGGGAAGCGGTCAGGCAAGCCGCGTCGTGGCGGCCTGGAGAACTTCGAGGAGTTGCTGGGGCTCTAGGCCGTTTCTTGACGTCTGCGACACAGGCGGCATTCTATACGTGTCCTGAGTAGAGGAAGCCGAGCCAAGGTCCGGAACCTGGGCACCCCGTAAGGGAACCAGGGCACCCGATAGCCGGCAGCAGAGCCAACCCGAAGCGAAGGGGAAACCGTAGCCAGCCAAAGGCGGCTGGTGAATCCCTTTTTCGGTGTTGGTTCAATGTCTGCATATTCAAACATCTCGGGGTTGTTCAAGCGGCGCTATGCACCGTTCGTCAATCCGCTTCCGAGCGATCGTACGCTCGCGAAGGAATTCAAATTTGTTCCGGCGGAGCTTCGCCCTGGCGAGGACTATCGTTTCCCGATCCAGTCCAGCCTGGAAGGCGGCGTCACACACGACGTCTCCGAAACGGCCTTCACGCTCAACAGCGTGGTGGACTCGACGGTAGACGTCGCAAACCTCGACGGCGCGACCATTCTCGTGGCGGGCAACATCCCCTACGACGTGATCGCTAAGGCCATGGGAGGCGACGGCGCCTACATGTCCATGGTCGATTACAAGGTGAAGTCGCTCATGGCGGCGGGCGAACTCTATCGCGAGTTGGCCCTTGGCTACGGCGGTGGAACCGGTGCGGCTGCGGCGGCTTCGCTTGCTGCGGTCTCGACGTCTGTCTCGGGCGCCAACCTCGGAGCGGGCCAGGTGGTGGACATCACCCGAGCCACTTGGTCGGCTGGCATCTGGAACAGCATGAAGAACCAGCGCGTGGACATCCTCCAGTCGGACGGTGACACCTCGCGCGAGACGGAGGTCGTGGTTGACGCCATCGACCACACGAACAACCGCCTCGACCTGAGCAAGTCTGGATCCTCAGCAACCGTCGCTACCGGTGACTTGATCATCGTCCGCGGTGGTGAGGACAAGACCTGCTATGGCCTCAAGGGCATCCTCCAGAACACGGGGTCGCTCTTCGGCATCAGCGCAGACACCAACCCGTACTGGCGTGCGGAGTCATACTCGGCCGGCTCAGCCTCGCTGACCGTCCAAATGCTCCAGAACGTCGGAGCGCGGCTCAGCCGTAACGGTCTCGACAAGGGCGCCAAGGTGTTTGTTGCCCCCGAGACCTTCGCGGACCTGACCACCGAGCTTCAGGACCACGACCGCTATGTAAACCCGACCGGGGACGCAAAGCAGTCGGGCATGTACAAGCTGCTTGTAAAGAGCGCGTGCGGCCCGATGGAGGTCATCTGCTACAAGTGGCAGCAGCAGGGCTTCGCGTGGGTCATCGGTAACTCGGTCGGCAAGCGTGTTGGGTCCACCGACCTAACGTTCTCGCTTCCGGGCACGAATAGCCGCTTCCATGTCGAGTTGGAGACCACTGCGGGCGTTCAGTTCCGCATCTTCACCAACCAAGCGCCGATCCTGACGGTCCCGTACCACTGTTGCGAGATCAACAACATCCAAAACAACGGCGACACGACGCCGAGCGCGTAATCCCCCGACTCCGGGCGGGGTGGCTTCGGCTGCCCCGTTCGGGGTCTCCCTTT
>JAAOEI010001020.1_pt1 | contig 10478 bp, 16 predicted proteins | sample 7059261 | NCBI WGS metagenome assembly JAAOEI01 (sample SAMN14008812, study PRJNA610033) | viral metagenome | isolation source: viral particles filtered from seawater | place: China: Hangzhou Bay, Yangshan Deep Water Harbour | collected 2017-10-31
GTGCTCGCACCCCTAAGCGTTTCCGGGCATTGGGACCAATTCTTGAGGGCATCGCGGCCGAGGCGGCGCATGCGAATAAAATGCGCGCCGCTCGCGCTTCCTTACAGCGGTGAGCCGGGACACGTCGGGACAGCGGCATTGACAAGGGTTCGTCCCGACCGACGCCTCACGCAGCAAGCCAATGTGCTCCTAGAGCTAGTGTTATGGGCCTTTGGTGAGGGGTGGTGAGGGCATAGCTTCGCCTGTTACGACGAAACCATGCTTCTCCGGGATGAGCCTTCGGAGCCGGGTATGGAGCCCGACATAGACGGATCGACGATGCCTTGCGACAGGCGGGCCAGGGTCACGCTGTTGGCCTCTTACATCGCGCTTATTGACGCTGCATCACGCGCTGCCGATCCGCCGGCAGGCACGCTCGCTGTGGGTCCGAACAACGGTTGCCCACTCCTGAGCCGCCCTCGCTATTGGAGCGGCCCTTAGTCTTGCCATCGGTGTCCTGCTGGTTACGCCCTGGGTAGGCGGCAGACCGATCCCCGGCTGACGGGGCTTGGCATATGCCTTGAGCCTTTGTCAGTCGGGGAAGAGGTCCGGCCCGTTACGGGCGCCGAGCGTGACGGTCGTGCCTGTCACGGTGTGGCCGTTACGCTTTCGCTCGCGGTAACGGCGCTGTCGATCGGCTGCGGTCGGATCGGCGGGAGCCGGGGCCGGCAGGGCAAGGCGGGAAGGGTGCGTGGCACCGAGCTCGAGTGCCAACGCCATGACGGCGTCAACCAGGCTCTTGGCATTCTCTGGCCGAATGGTGATCCAGGCATCTTCGCGTCGGTACCAGTCGCCATCTTGGCGAACCACAATGTCGCCATGGCCGCCGATGTAGACGGCGATCGGTTGTTGGCCTCGGATAACGGGCTCAGCCGCCATCCAGTCGAAATCTTCGCTGTCCTCGCCGCTCATGGGTTGTTCTCGAGCAGCACGGCCAGCGACGTAAGCGTCGCCGCGATTTCGTCTTTTCTGCTCGCCAGTTTCTCGGGGCTTGCGCGGTAGCCGTTTCCGAGGCTGCGAACAGCATGCGAGATCGTTCGAAGGTGCTTGGGCAAGGCCGCCAACACGGCCGCGCGCTTGTCCACAGACGATAGGGCGACGGTGCTCATGGCGTACCTCCATCGACGCCGAAGTGCTTGGCGATGATTCGCGGCACGTGATAGCAATCGACCTCGGAACGGTCCCCACCATTCCTTTTTTCGTTGCCGCCGTTCTCGATCGCCATCGAGGCGGCGGTTTCATTTTCAGGCGGGCCAATATGTTTGGGGCAGCCTCCTGAAGCACCTTGAAAGCCAATGGGGGTGATTTTCCCCAAACTCGGTGCTAAGTCCTTGATACGATTAAAATGGCTCGCTCCCGTAGGGAGCGCCAAGGCCGAACCCATCACTTTGATTTTCCTTTCGCTTTTCGCGTTTTCCCAAACTCGCGCGCAGCGGTTTGGGAATTGGTGTTCGCCTTGTGTTGCTCGAGGCGGGTGATCGCCGCGTCAGCAAGCAAAGCTTGGTCTGCATCTTCCGTGTACCGCTCAGCCTCAGCCAATGTTGTGTGACCGAGGATCGACATGACCTCTTTAGCGGTCGCGCCCACCTCAGCGAGCCGTCTGCCGGCAGCCTTGCGCAAACCGTGAGGCTGGCAGTCGAGCGGCAGGCCAGTATCGCTGATAGCGTCTCGCATCCACTGCGAGAAGCCGTCGACCGTATGCGGCTTGCCGTACATCGTCGTGAGGATCATGACGTGCTCACGCGAAGCCATAGCGAGCGCCGCGACAAGATCACGATGCAGAGGAATGACCAGACCACGGCCGGTTTTTTGCTGCGTTACTGAGATTTTGCCGCCGACGATATGCGGCCAAGCCATGCGCACCACGTCGCTTCTCCGTTGCCCGGTGCACAGAAACATTTCGAACGCGAGCCGTTGCTTGGTGCCCAACGCCCAGCGCTCGCGATAGGTCGCAATTTCCGCGTCGGTCCAAGCCCGAATGCGTTGAATTTTCGGCCTCTTGATGCCGAGCGACGGATCATGCTTGAGCCACCCGACGTTGATCGCATGCCGGATTAGCACTCGCAGTTTCTTCAACGTATCGAGCGCGGCGCCGGGACGATCCGCGAACGGCTGCAAGATGCCGACAACGATTCGCTTCCTGTCGAGGCCTGCAATCGCGCGGTGGCCGTGATCTTCGCGTAGCGTTTCGAGCCGATTGTCATACTGCGATTTACTCGTCGCCCTGAGCCCGACGTACTCGGAGCTCGCTTTGTAGGAAGCGATTAGTGCCGCGATGGTTCCCGGCTCGGCGCACGCCGGGCCTTTGCGTGGAGGCAAGGCTTGGCCCGCGAATGCTGCAGCATAAGCTTCGTGAAATTCAGCGCTGTTCGGATCATCGGGTAACCGGATGCGCACGCCCTTACCGCGTCGAAAGGAATAGTAGCTGCGGCCCTTCACGTAGTTCCGCTCGACGTAGCGCATCAACTTACGCGGCATCTACGTCTCTCCAACTATCATCACCTGGTGCCTTACCGTCGCTAGGCAGCTTATCGACAGCACAATCCAATTCGCGAACGTCCCAGGCCTTGCGCCGGTCGCCCAACCGCTTTGCCACAGGCATGCGGCCATCGTCGACCATCTGATCGAATACGTTTGGCGACACGCTAATGTAAGCTGCCGCTGCTTCCCGGCCGATCAGCCGAGGCGGCAGCGTGGGCGGGAGTGCGACTTGCCGTGTCATTCGGCGTTGCTCCGAGGAGCGGCTTTCAAGCGCTCCACATCGGCAACGCGCACCGTAAGCAAGTTATTGCAATATGGGCCGTCATTGGTCGCCGGCAGGATGCCTCGCGCGACCCATCGACTAATCGTGCGCTCACTGCGGCCGAGGCGGTGAGCGATCTCCGCGCGACCAACGATGACGGTCGAAGAGTCCGTACCCAACTCTCGGCCTTCCACTAGGTTGAGCTCGCGGAAATTCATGGTTAGTCGTCGTCCCGCTCGCCGATGATCGACCGCTCTTCTTCGATAGCCTCGCGAATTCTTTCGCGGACAAAGTCGAGCTCAAATTTGATTGAATAGACAGTACCGGCGGTAGCGTTGAGTTTTTTGCCCTCTTTTTCCACCCTTTCATATTCCTGGGCGGATATGAAAAACGACCGCAGACGATCCACCACATAGATCAAGCGACTTTCAGAGAAGGGCTTGCCGGCAGTCGGATTCTCTTGAAGGAAGGCAACCAGGCGACAGGCGATGTCACCGGCTCGCGCATTTTCCATTCCACCTTCCATGAGGCGGGCGAAGAAATACAGCCCGTGCAAATCAATTTCGGTGAACGTGCGCGCCTTGCCCGGCACTGTCCGGGGAGCACATTGGTAAACTCCCGCCGCCACGGCCTCATTGAACCGAAGCGGATCGAGCCCAGCGATGCGCATCGCCAATTTGGTCGTTACACGGATGCCGGCTGCCTTCATCGACTTCTCCGAAGCTATGGTATTTCACAATAGCTCGACCTATTGCTCATGGCAATAGGTAAAAGTCGGCCGCCGATCAGGCTGCCGCCGCATCGTCGGGGGCGCCCAATCGGACGTCCATCTCCGCCCAATTCAAGGCTCGCGAGACATTGCGCATCAATGCGACGACAGCACCATAGTCTAGCTCCTGCTCGAATTTCAGGTAGTCGTCGATCAGCAGTTGAGTGGCGACATCGAGCACCGCTCGGCAACCACGCACGGTGCTCGGCTCGTAAACCTTCAGCGACTTCAGCGATTCTTCCATTGTCTTAAGGGCGTCGGACGGCGCTCTAACGTCAGCGTTGAGCCGTCCATACTCGCTTGCCAAATCGTCCTCGGCCCAACTAAGCCGCGCTTGTGCGAGCGCATGCAGCCAGCGGCATGCAATGCCTGTGACGAAGTCATCAGAACGCGGTGTGGTAATGTTGCCATCAGCCATGATCGACTCCTTGGGTCGGTTGCGGTCAGAGCCGGACGCGTAGCTACAACTACCGCCCGGCTCGCCTTCATGTTAACAAGAAGTCCTCAGAGCTCAAGGGATATTGTTAACAAAATGTCCGCCAAACCAAAGCGCGCAAAGATGGGGCGACCGCCCAAGCCCGAAGGCCAACATGTGCTCGTCGCGGGGCGAGTACCACCTGCTACAGCCGCTGCACTAGATGCTCTGGCGAAGAAATATGGCATTAATCGAAGCGAGGCTTTGCGTCGCGCAATCGAGGCCAGTGCGATCATCACGGAAACTGAGATGCCTCCGCGGGCATCGCAGCGAAAAGGCAAAGCACGTTGAGTCCCTCGGATCACGGCGAACGACTCGCAAAGTTGCTGAACGAGGCGCCGACCCTGAGAATATGGCTAGAGGAAATGCGTGGGTTTGCCAGGGACGGCCAGGGTCGCCGAATCGTTCTCGGGCTAACGGCGGCTGAAACGATCGAGTTTATTGCTCTCGATCTCCTTTATCAGGCAGAGCGTGACGCCCTCAATACCAGCGACATTCAGCACCGTTACACGGCATTGCGCGAGAAGCATGATGAAGCTCGCGTCAGGGACGCTTGTGAAAACTTAGACTTCGCCGCCAAGAACGAGCGCCACAACTAGGTAGACAATCGCTGCTGCCCACATCCGCTCTTGTTGCTGCGCGAACGAGCCGACGCAGGCCGGCAACATTCGCACATGACCGACGTGCTGCGATGAGCGATGAACTCCGCTCCGCACTCTCGACACGGCCGCACATAGGCTCGATGGACGTGCTTGGCGCGCAACCGCCGCAACCTCGCCTCATGAGCACATGCCGGCCCGCACACGATTTGCTTGTGCTGGTGCGGCTGGAACGGCGACGCACAAATCAGGCAAGGGCGCGTTGAATACTTCGGCCGCTTGGCGCTGCAAACATGACTACAATAGCGTTGATCTTTGCGATACCAGCGCTGATCGCGGCCGTTCGTTGGTTTGATTGTCTTCCCACAGCCGCGGCACAGTCGCTCAGCAGTCTTCGGCGCGGCCGGCGTGCCTCCGGTCAGGATTACGCGAACGGCACGTCGGCGCGTTTCCTCATCTCGCCGGCCCGTTGCTTGGCGTGCTTTCTCGCGGAGCGTGAGCCGGCACTCCTCCGCGCACCAAGGCGAGCCGTTGCCATCGGGCATGAAGCCCTCGCAGCAAGCGCAGTAATAGAATTCGCGCACCTCAGGAGCCGCACCTTGGGCTGCGATCCAGCTCGGAAACTCCGACAGGCCGATGCGATGCCGGGCTAGCGTTACCATTTTCTCGGCGCGTGAATCAGCAGTCGCCCATGACATGCCTTTGAGACACAGGCCCGCGCGTAAGCCGTGGCGAGCCTGACTCGTCCAGCGCCATCGCGTCGGCGTTCCGGCTTCCAGGAGGCGCGCGACCTCGCGGACGATCGGCTCTTGGTGTAGCCGTCGTGCCCGGTCCTTCTTTTTGCGTCTAACTTTCGGCTTGGCCATGGTCGGTGGGCCTTGCTGCTATTTCTCCCAGTCGAGCCTCTGAAAGACGCTCGCCACCGCGGCTGGATCGAGGCCCGCCTCCTTCGCTTGCGCCATTGCAGCCACGAGCGTCGAGACGGCGCGCGCCGACCCGCCGGCATCAAAGGCCTGCGTCGGCTTCAAGGTGTCGATTTCGATTTCCGCGCCGAGCTTCACGCTGGCCTCCTCCGCCAATAGCTCGGCGATCGGCTGCAGCATCCACGTCGCAAGGTGGCGCTGCGCCTCGCGCGTCATCGGGCCTTGCCCCTGCGATGAGAACAGCGCGGGCAGAACGCCGAACACGGCGCACACCGCGTCGCGGGCCGCGGCCAGGCTTTCGGTTGTCACGGCCTGCTGAAGGTTCGGCGTGAGGTCCGCGGGCCTCCAGTCGGTTGCCGGAGCGGGTCCGCCGGCGGCACTTACGGCCACCGACTCCCTGAGCAACACCCGGCCGCGCTGGCCGCGGAAGGACCGGCCTAGAGTGGTGCTGTCCTTGTCCGGAATCTCGGGCATGGGCACAACCTGACTGCCGATCGGCGCCGTCTCATAGACTTCGCTCAAGGTGGTTTCGATGGCTTGCAGCATTCCGGCGGTGAGCGATGCGCGCCGCAATGGGGCAGTGCCCGACCATGGCGCGGCGGGGTCGACGCCGATCCGGATGTGCAACACCTCGGCGGCCAGGGCCGTTTGCGTTGTACCGCCGCCCGACTCGGAAATGCTCACGCGATAGGCGGTAGGAAGGCCGTTGCGTGTGCTCAAATCCCAGTCGGCGCAGGGCACCAATTCATCGCGGATCAAAAACACGGCCTCGCCGCGCAATGCCAAGCCCCGGCCAATAAGCGCCATCGCTCGCCGGTCCAGCATGTCGGCGCCGGTCACATCGGCAAGTGCAAAGCCATTTTCCCACAGGGAAATGCAAGCCTGCGCAGTGGCCGTGAGCTCTGCAACGCCGCGCCGGCCGGAGATGTAGGATTCTCGCGCCGCCATGAGCTCGGCTGTAAAGCCGGACATGCTCGAGCGCTTCTCGGATTTCCTGAAGGGCCACCACCGCATCATCATGCCCTCCGAAATGTGCGCAAAAGATCGGCGGCGCCGCTCTGCTGAAGCGCCTGAGCGCGCCACGTCGGGCTGCCGTATTCAACCGTGGCAACGTCGGGCACCGTTTCTGAGCGCACGCCGATGCCCGTTATCGGTTCGGCGAAATACTCAGCAAGGCGCCGGTAAGCCTCGAGCATCGCGGCCGGTACGTCGGCATCGTCGTCGCCGGCCGTGCCCACAAAGCGATAAGGCCCGGCGCCAGGCAGGCAATAACCGCCGAGCGGAGAGGCCAAAAGCGTGACCGATTCCCAGGCGGTGCCGTTCCAGATTTCAGTCGTGTCGATCGCCGCAGGCTTCAATGGTGGCTGCCAGTCGCCGCAGCCCTCGACGATCCATTCGACACTGCGCTCGGTGTAGCGCACCGCGACATAGGCCTCGAGCCGCTGCCAAATCATATCGGCATCAAGCGCAGCCGCCGCCGTCGAGAGGCCATCCGGGGCCTCAGGATAGGCGTCGGGCACGCCCTCACTGGTGGAGATGGTCACCGCGTCTGTCATGCTCTCCACCGGGCCAGGACACGCCGCAGGCCGGCGTCGGGCGCGTCGATCGCCGGACGGTTCCGGGCCGCTACCGATGTGTCCGGATAAGCGGGCCAACTTAGGATCACCGAAACTTCGGCGAGGTCGACGGCGCGGAGCTCGCGACGGGTTCCGGCCCATCGCTCGCCATCCGGCCGCACCTTGAAGGCGAACGACATGCCGCCAAGGTCGCCGCGTTCGGCAAGGGCGAGCACGTCGCGACCGGCCTGTGTGTCGGGCACGTCCATATCGAACGCAAGGCCGCGGGCATCCTCGCGAAGGCGCAAGGTGCCGCTGCGGGTGCGTGCCAGCAGCCGGCCCGGGTCGTGGTCGACCAGGGCCAGCTTGTCGGCGCCATCGGCGAGCGTGGCCGCGAAAGCCCCAGCCGCAATCGTCTCCGTAAAGGAGCCGATGCGCGCCTCGGTGCCAAACGTGGCCGCGTATCCCTCGAGCTTGCGCCCGGCCGCCCTGATTTCGGCGGCCGCGGCGCGGCGTTCGATCACCATGTGCTTAGTTCTGCACGCCGGTGAGTATCTGAAGCTGAGCCGGCCGTGCGACGGTAACATCCGCCGTCACCAGGCCTGTCAGTCGCAGGCCGCCGCTCGCGGCGTCGCTGAACGGGTCGCGGATCATGTCGACTCCGCCCCAAATACCGAGGAAAATCGGCGAGACGCCGCCGGCCGCCGTTGTCAACAAGGCTTTGCTGGCGGTCGGCGGCCCACCGGTCGGCGCTGCCAGGGCATTGGAGCTCATCACGATGTTCTGAGCCGGGATGTTCTTCACCAACCGGTCCCACTCGGAGACGGCCGTATCTGTGATGAGCGTTCCGTCGAGTTTGTCGAAAACCTCAGGCCGGATGAGCAAGCGGCAATCACCGGGGCCGCCTGCGGCGTTGTCGGTGAGGAACCGGACCACCGCCGCTCGGAAGGCTGCCCACGATGCCGCCGCGGCGACGGACGTGGAAGTGATCGAGTAGGAGCCGACAAGCACGCCGGATGGCTCGCCCGACGATCCGGCGCCGAGAAACACCGCCTTGTCCAAGGCCATTTCAATGGCGCTGCTCATGTCGCGCCGCACAGCATCCTCGAGCGCAGCGCCCGACTGCTTCGCGGCCTTGCGCGTGATCTTCATCTGAATGCCCAAGGTCTGATTGGGACCGAGAGCCTTGTCCGTGGTGGCGAACGCTGCCGCCGCCGCCACCGATCCGGTTTCCGTCGCGGCCCAAGCCGCGGCCACGCTGGACGTGACCACCGGCCATTCCGTCAGCCCGCTTTCGATCGAGATCAACTGCGTACCCATCCTGCCGGCGACGGACGCGGGGAAAAGGCGGTCGATGATAGGCCGGGTCTCAAGAGGATTCGGCGTACCGCTGGCGATCGTCTCGCCGGCACGGCGCTCGAGCGCCAGCCACGGCACCGGGATGCCGCGATATCCGCCGCGACTGCGCATCTCGCTCACAACCTCAGCCGTGGCACCGCTCAGCGCCGCGCCCTCGTCCAGGGCAAGCACAACCTGGTGCATCTGGAATTTGCCGATGAGCTCGCCCCATTCCTTGGTGCCGCGGGTCTCGAGCTCGCCTTTTGCCTTGGTGCGTTCCTCGTCCTCTGCGACGAGCGAGGCGCGGTAGCGGGTTTCGTTGGTCGTGTATTCCTTGTCGAGTTCGGTCATCGACCGCACTTCGTCGTCGCTCGGCTTCTCTTTGCCGGCCAACGCGGCAAGAGCGCCGCGAATTTCCGACTGGCGTCGGCTGATTTTCACAGATTCAAGCATGCTGCATTTCCTTCTTTTGAGTTGAAAGCTCATTGACCAAGGCGCGCCACGGTTCGAAGCGCGGGTCGGGCGCGGCGCCGAGGCCAATTTCGATGCGGGTTTTGCGGCTGTGGCAGGCCGCGTCGAGCGTCTGAAGATTGTCGAGCGCGAAGGCGAGTTCCGGGTGCGAGCGCACCGGTTTGATATGGTCGACCTCGAGTCGGCGGCGCCCGCCGCATTTCACGCACTGCCAACCGTCGCGCCGGAGCGCCTGCAATCGCACGGCTTTCCAACGTCGTGTGCGCGTGACGGCCGCGCTATGTCGCTGATACCTCATGCCCACACCACGCCGCGCGCCTTCTTCGCGCGTCCTTGCTGGCGGGCACCTTCGGCGACGGCCAGGACAGAAGCGGCAGCGGCATCAATGCGGCCGTTGCTGCGGGCCTTTGCCAATTTCAAATTGTTGGCAGGGTCCCGAAGGCAAACGGCATCGGCGAAAGCGCTGCGCAATAGCAGCGACGGTTTCGATCGCACGCGGCCATCGAAGCATGCGCGCCGGAAGCGCTCGCAATCCTCGCCGCCGTCGCGAAACCCCTGCCCGCGCCATACCAGCGATGCGCGAATGCCGGCCTTGTCGATCGCTTCGCCGAGCTCGCTTTGCTTGTAGCGGTCCATCGTAATGGCCGCGATCGTCTCGCCGTCGATGTGGCGCATCACCTCGAGCAGCCAAGGCGCGACGGGCACCGTCTGCTCGCCGAGCGTGAAGAGCTCGCCGCGATCGCGCATGGTGGTGTAGCGCTCGCCAACGCCATCGGCTTGACCGCGATCGAGAAGCGTCGGCCGCGATGGAAACCAACCGAGTACCTCGAGGCGTCCCGAGGCCGGCCAGTAGAATGCCGCCGCTGACATTGAGGCCGATCCGCCAAGGTCGAGTCCGACAACGACCGGCCCTTCGCGCGCTGGCGTATCCGCCGCTTCACACTGTAGCCACTCGTCGACCGTGAGCAGCAAGTCGCGGGTTTCGCCGCTCACTCGCTCATTGCGATTGTAGAGGCGGAAGCTCGTGAGCGCGGAACCGCCACGGCTGATGGCGCGGCGAGCTTGCGCTTGCAACCATTCGAGCGAGGCGCCGATGCCGGCGGTCGCGCCAGGATTGGCGATCACTAGCGATTCGATATCATCGGCAGGCAGGCCCGGCGCCGGCCGGTGCTCTTGCCGATAGACGCCGGCCTGCTCATCGTCGAGCCATCGTGAAAACGGGTGCGCATCATCCGGTGCACTGGTCGAGATAATCAGCGCCTTGCCGCCGCGCTTTCCAAGTCCCGATAGAAGCGCGTGCTCGAGCGCGTCGCCCTTGTCGCGTTCCCAATGGCCGCGCTCGTCGAGGATGGCCAACGTGGGGGCACCGCCGAGCGCTGACTTGCCATCGGCCGGAACCACTCGCAGGACATGGCCGCCGCCGTCGCCTTCGAATTCGATCTCAAGCCGCGGCGCGCGCCGGAATGTCAGCGCCTTCCGGGTGGCGGTGGGCAGCGTGCGCGAGAATCCTTCGGCAAAGTTCCAGCAGATTCGGCCCTGGTCGCGGGTGCGGGCGCCGATGACAA
>JAAOEI010001021.1_pt1 | contig 10475 bp, 15 predicted proteins | sample 7059261 | NCBI WGS metagenome assembly JAAOEI01 (sample SAMN14008812, study PRJNA610033) | viral metagenome | isolation source: viral particles filtered from seawater | place: China: Hangzhou Bay, Yangshan Deep Water Harbour | collected 2017-10-31
CAGATCTGTATTCTGGGCTTGCATCACCAAGCACAGTATTTATATCTCTTGCAATTGAATTCCAAGTTTGACCACCAGTTACACCTACTGAAAAAGTTGCCGTACCTCTTTGAGTTAAATAAACGACAACTAAATCATTAGCGACCATTGAGGCCGGAGGAGTCAAAGTAATAGTAGTGGTTGCGTTTGAACCGTTATCAGTAGGAATACTTGTAACTCCAAAAAAAGTAGGCATACCTTAGAATTCGTATCCGTAAACAGTTATATCCAATGAAATGGCCGCATCTGTCGTAATCTTCAAACGATGGTCAGCAGTCACGGCAAATATCCCGTTAGGGACGCTTATGATAGCTCCAGGCTTTGCGTTAGCACTCGGAGCAAATGAGCCAGCCCATACAAGCTGATCCGTACCGGCTGTGTATGTAGTGTCAGCCGATGCGCCAAGCCAAAGAATTACACGGCCTGCGGTGGTTGCGTAGCTTGAAACGGCAAGGTAGGTAATGGCTATCCTTTTGCCCGAAGATGGCGTCCAAAGGTCTATACCCGTTTGCTGGCTTGTTGGGTTAGCTGCTTTCCATACCTGCATCCCGGGGTCTATGTGTGAGATAAGCTGGCGACCATATACATCGCTGATACCGTTTGAGCGGTCACCAGTAGCCACCGCTGCCGGCATTGAAGCCTCTGCCTGAAATCCAATCTTTACCGGATTGCCGGAGTCTGCCGTATCATGAGCTACGTCACCCTCTATATTTAGCCCGTCAGTTACCGTAACCGTGCCGTCTACTGTTATTGAGTTGCCGCCATCCTGAATATTTACCGCACTCGCACCGCTTCCATTATTTATCGTTACATCTCCAATATCTACGCCACTATTGGCGCCAAGCGTCCAAGTGCCGCTCTGCGCTGCCTGTACAGCAAAAGTCCCAGTTCCTACTACCGTTGCATTCAAGCTGGCAGCGGTAGCCTGTGCCACGGTAAAAGACCCGGTTCCAGCGTTTGCCGTTACCGTGCCTGTTACTGTTACATCATTATTGCTGCCAAGGTTAACCAATGTTCCATTGGTCGCATCGCCTCTTGCTCTATCCCACGTAGACCCGTTGAAAACCAATCCTTTTGCGCCTACGTCCAAATGATTTTCGGTGTTTGTTTCACCGTCACTATGAGCCGCATCAATAGGCACATCAGACGTACCATCAGACAATACCACCCGGTAGGCGGTTGATGCCTGTTGGGTAGCCGTAACCGTGCCATCTACAGTCAAGCTGCCGCTGTTATCTGTTACGGCAACAGTACCGGATACCGTTACCGTGCCATCAATTGCCAGCGGATTGGTAGATGAGACGTCCCCATCGTTTACCCCGTCCGCACCCTGGACTATCTTTACCCGTTGGTACTTAACGCCTGAGATATCATCCGTGGCGATAACATCACCGCCAGTACCGGTATTTAGGGTAGTGTTATCAGCCATGTGCTATTAAGCTAAGGTTGCGAATCCTGTAGTAAAGTCAATCGTAAAAGTCTCGCCATTGTTAAGCGTGACGCTTGACCCGTAGTCATACCAGCCAATCAATGGATCGGCAGGGCTTGTAGGGTCATCGTTATATAGCACCACATATTGAAAGCTGTCTACTGTGCCGGATGCAGTCAAAACCAGGTCATTGGCCGTAAAGCTTACCGTACCGCTGCTTTGCTCACACGTCACGCCTGTAATTACCCGGCTGCTAAGGTTTGTATAGCTAATCTGCGTCAGGTTAGCCAACACTGTGTTAGTATTGACCGGGGCGCTTCCTGTAGGACATAGCGCCACAGTAACTGTACACGTGCTGTCGCTTGTAAAGTTGTGGACACCCTTTGCAAGGTCTTCCACGAACTGATGAAATTTATTGAATGTTGCCATTTGGTTTTATTAGTGTTTTAGGGAACATGGCCTCTACTTCTTCGGGAAGTAGAGGCTTTAGCTCCTGTTCAGGTTCATCAAAGGATAACCGTATCAAATCAGTCTCACGGAATGGCATTGGCTTGCTCTTATGGTCTCTGATATAGTTAATCATCAGCACCCATATTTTGCGAATCCTTACCCATTCCATCTCTTGCAGATGGTGCTTCTCCTTTTCGCTTTCTTCGTACCGCATGACGTATAAGTTAAACTCATACCATGACAGGCTCCAGAAATCATCCAAGGATATACCGATATGCACGAAGGCGAACTCCATGCATTCGTCTATGTCCCAATCTACTGCCCCTCCTCCGTCTGATTCGGGGCGTTTTCTTTTGGGCTAATCATCGCCTCGCTGGCTTGCTGCTCCATTGCCGCATAGCCGTATGTATCAATCCAGGCTGCTACCTCATCCTTGCTTGGTTCATCCTCTTTGAACAAACGTGCATAAGCGGCAGCAGCAGACCAATACCATACAATCTGCGCTTCGATATCGCTGCCATCCAGCAAAGTTGCCATCTCCGGCAGCTTGCATCCCATCGCCTTACAGAACAATGCCGCCTGCATCGTTCCAAACTTAAATCCTCGTTTTTTACCGAAGATTTCTAATGATACTATTCCTTTGTAGTGATCCATTAAATTAAGACTCGTATTTCACCCAAGTACCGGTAATTTCAAACGAACCGCTAAAAGTCGTACCAGCATTCAATGGGCCGCTGAAAGAAAGGGTATTCAGATAAGCCTGAGCGTAAATAGTCAGGTTAGTCTGGTCACCGATTCCGATGCTTACCTCAGTCCTGTTTTTATGGATATCCACAAGATCAGCCAAACCATAGGTAGAGGAAGGATTGAAAAGACCTTCAAAGTCAACCGTTGCCGTGTTGCCTGAAGGAAGGATAGCACGGTCTCCGTTATTGTCTTTGCAGGTGACATCAATAGTGCTGTTTGTGCTGTTAAAGGTAGCGTTAGTCAGACAGCCGATAAGCTGACCGCCAACATAAACCCCGATGTTATTACCATTTAATACTGCCATGTGTTTATTGTTTAATCGTTGTTAGTTGTTTTCAGTTCTGATAGAGATATATTCATTTTGTCGGGTGGGTACTTCCCGTCATACTTTACCCCAAATTTGAGCCGTATAAGCTCGCTGCCCAGCGTGGAATCCGTTTGCAGAACAGACCCTACCGGATATTCGCGGCCAAACATATTGACCCATTTTTTAACCAATCTTACTCTATAAGCCATGTACCTGGAATGTTGACGTTTTACTGTAAAGATCGTGATCCTTTACGAAATCATCGCTTTCATTTAGTAACTGAGCAAACCCAAACTGCACATCATTTACCGTGCCTGGCGATTCGCTTAATAGCGCATTTTCTACTGCCTCCATCAAAGCAGAAACATCATCATACGAATAATGATAGGCAATAACCTCAACATTATATATATAACCGCAGTTCTTAGCGCTTGTAGTCTTTCCACTAATACGGCAAACAACGTAAGGAGCCACTTCGGTCTCAGGGATGACCACCGGGTATACCTTGTGCTTATCTCCTGCCTTATTTTGGCCGACAGCAGCCTGTACGGTTGCATCGTTTTCTAATATATATGTAACTGCTTTAAGCATTGTTCTTAATGGTTTTCCTCATATAGGAAAGCAGCTTTTTAGCAATTGAATTAGTTATATTTTGTATAACAATACCTTTTGTTTGATCAAAAGCTGGCTTTAAATATGGTCGTTCTTTTACAAAGCCAATCTTAACACCTGATCTAGTTACTAAATTATGCCCAAACTCAACAAAGCTGCCGTAATTGACGCCCATTGGGCCAACCTCTACAATTCCTATTTGTGAAGCTCTTGTAATTGATGGTTTGTTAACAGAAATTGAATTTTTAAGTTTTCCAGTTCTAACCGGAACAATGCTTTTAGCTTTAGCTAATAATGGATTAGATGCCTCTGCGTGTGCAGCTTGAAGTACACGATGTTGTAATTGATTAGGTAATCCTTTTAAAACCTGATCAATTTGATTAACTCCAGTAGCTGTTAGCTTTACGTTCATGTAAAAAAGGTATTATCCAAAAGGTTGCTAACAACAGTTAAATAACGATCACGGCTTTCATATGCATCCGTAATACTCAAAATCTCATATACCTGAGTATTATATACAATACGCATACGGTTATTCAAATCAGAACGATGACGGATAATCCATTGCGTAGTCTGAACGTACATCATGCGGTTATCAACAACCGTAGTATTGCCATCCTTGTCCATCTTACGGGCTGAAATAAAACTGTCGTTATCTATCAGCTCCCAAGCGTCTATCTTATCCTCGTTTGAGTCTCCGTTGCTAATAACGGGCTGAATGAGATAAATCTCCCGGTCAAGGCGGCCAATTTTTTCCTTATGCGATAGCATTTTGTAGCTGTCTAATTTTATCAATCTCAGCAATACTCAAATGCTCCAGCACATTATTAAAATCGTATTCAACACCTAAAAAGTAGTTGAATTTCCAAATATTCTCTTGGCTTTTAACGTCAATCAGTCCGGGATATTCACCAGCCGGCACACGGTAAAAGTTCACCCCGTGCTTGGCTATGTTCCTATTGCTGGCGTTATCCATGCCTCTGTTGAGATTATCCGGCCACAGCGACCATCGCATTTTTTCAAGTAATGAACGGCTGATAACACGGGCCGCACCGTACGTGCTTTGATGATTAATTAACCGCCTGCATTCATTTGTTTCTACAGATATATATAAACAATCCGAAATGCCGAAGTATTCATATTTACCAAAATACTCAACGTACTGAGTAAGCAGGTAATCCGTTACTAAATCATCGCTTCCTATCTCCATAAGATAGTCAAAGTCGTAAGCAGCCAAAGCTTTTAGGCCGTAGTTCTTTTTTTTGCTTACCGGCAGGTTTTCATGCATCACCCATCCGATATTATATTTTTCCATCAGCGGAATCATCTCCGGCTCACTAATCACGGCAAATGCCTGAATATTGTAAGCAGGATGCAGCCGCATACGTTCAATGCCAAGCAGGCACAGTTCGGTAATCTCCGGCCTGCGCCATACGGCTAAGTAAACCAGCAAGTTAATCTTGGTTTGCATTCCAGGTTACCTTAATCATATCAAGCAAAGTCATCGAGTTCCAGAATATAGGCGTTACCTCGCCTTGCCTCGCGTCTTCACGTTGCTCAAAAAGCGAACCTATCTGCATCATCATAGCCTGCTTTGCAATCTCCGGCAGCGGCTCATTGATAGCCTCATCATATCCTGCCGTGTAATTGATTGTAATGGCATTAGGACGTGACTTGATATCGGTAGGCCACAAATCTATTTCACCGCTGGCATCAATGGCGTAAAGCCTGCAAATGCCGCTGTGTGTATCTACCACAAAGTCCGTATTTTCCACCATTGTCGTGGTTGTGCCGTCCTCGTTTAGATATGTAAATGAATCAATGGTCTGAACCGGGCCATAAGGCACATCAATGTAGCTGTGCGTAAATGGGAAATGGTCAAGCTTTACAGATCGTTCCTGTGTGACAAATGAAAGACCAGCGTATGCCTCGCAGATTCTACGAGCCGTTTTGATTAAGCCAGTTATATAGCTATCCTTGGCCGTGCCTTGATATTCCAAATGAACCTTGGCTTCGGCAAGCGTAACCGGCTCAACTGCCGGCTGGTCGGTGACACGGCTGTAGATTATCATTTTTTCAATACGATAAAATCAACTTTGAATTTCTTTAGCTCTTCAGGTGTAACCATAATAAACTCGCCACGCCTGGCAATAATGTCCACGCCATTTTCACGACGCAGTAGGAACGTTCTTTTAGGTACTGCTTTAATCATTGTTTTTTGTCAAAAAGGAAGGGCAGTTACCCGCCCCTCCTTATTCACATTTAAACCCCAAATAATTAGGTCAATGCAGGCAGATCAGTTGCGTCCCAATCTTTGCAGATTGAGAATTCAGCCGGCTGCTCAATTTCAACATCCATAAAGGCGTTGACAACAAACCGCTTAGTGCCAGCCAAAGCTTGGGTATACGGATCAAACAGGATGTCAAAGCCGCCCCAAGTGCCAAGAACCGCACCTTGCCAGTAGTCAGAGTAGATAATGCCGCAAAGATCGCTCTGTGAACCTTCGCTAAAATTGCTCGGGATTACCTCAGAAACGAACAGCGGACGGCCTACCAAACGACCGGAGAAATCATAGGCAAAGTTGCCTTCAACACCGGAAGTCTGCTTCGGAGTCTGGCTGAGTGCGAACTCACCGTAAGCGTTGGTGATGAAACCAGCGGAACCGGAGCGGCTGTTGGCTGCTTTTGCGTCACGAATCATGCTAACGAGAGCAGCATAAGTCATGTTGTTAGAAGTGCTTCCAGAGCCAAGGGAAAGAACGTTTACACCGTTATAGAACAGGATGCCGGTAGGCTTGTTGCCTGTGCCGTCACCAGCAAGTACTGCATCATCAACGGTCAGCTCATAGCGACGGGTGATAATGTTACGCAGGTGTTGCTCAAGCACAAAAGAGCTTTGCAGCATCATTTGGCTGGTTACATCCACGTACATACCGGTGCGCTTCGGGCTTACCTTAATGTTGTTATAAGCAGGCACGGACTCATCAACGTTGCTAGTCTCAGTCTCCCAAGAAAAAGCTACGTCGGTAGAGTGGCGGGGCCATTGAACATCACCACGAAGGCCGGTCATTACAGTAATGCCAAGCTGAGCCACAACCGGATTAGGGTTAAGGATCGGGATAAGACCCATCAAGTCAGTAGCTACAACGTCGGCACCTTCAGTACCTACGTTCAGAGCTGCCTTTTGCTTACCAATTTTGATGAACTTGGAAGGGATGGCAATGTTACCGGAGATGGATACACCGCTTTCTTTTGCTTCGCGGACTGCTTCCTGGTACATTTCGGATTCTACGCCTTCATGGGTAAAACGGTCTTTCTTAGAGGCAAGACCTTTGATCTGCTTGGCAAAAGAATAGTTCTTAGCCATAGCATTCATTTCCTTGCGCTCGGCAGCATTATCCTGAACTGCGCCAACAGCGGCAGCAGATGCAGGCACGGCCTGACGCTTAACGATCTCAGCGGCACGCTTTTCGGCACGCTCAAGAACTTCGATAGTTGAATCCAAGGTAGCTATCTGCTTATCCAGCTGGTCAAGGCTTGCGACCTCATCAGCGGACAAAGATTTCTCCTTGGCTTTTGTTGCGAGTACTGCGTATGCGTCCTCAAGGGTCACACGCTCCTCGCGTTTAGCTTTCAGATTGTCCATTTTCTATTTGTTTTAATTTGATTCAAGCGATTGAGATAAAAATCTGCCTTTTCATCGGCCAGACTGTCTGCGAGTTCATCAGTAACAGACTTACCCTTGCCCTCAATCATATCAAGGATTTGCTGTACTGTCATTTTTTTAAGTTCGGTATCGTTGACCTCCGGAAGGAAATCAGATACAAACCTTACTGCGTCTAATGCTTTGTCAATGGATAACTTAACCGCATCCTGGTTCATCGGGATGTTGACTACCGACCATTCCAAAAGCTCCTGCCCGTCATAGTAATAGATGCCCTTTTCGTGGCGGCCATTGCCCACCGGAAGGATACCCACGGATGCTGCATTCAGGCTACCAAATACCAGCTTTTTGAGAATCTTATCGGCTATCGGGTTAATATCTGCCGGCTCAAATTCAGCCTCCGCCACAATTACCTTTTTATTGCTGAACAGGTCTACGGCTACTTCAGACTTGCCTATGACCATATCCGGATTAGGATCTGAAAACGTGTTGCCGTGTATGGCGTGCTGATAGCCTACAATTGGATTGGCCTTGTAATTATCAAACGACCAAGCGTCCATATTGATTACCTCACGTCCACGATCCTTACTACCTGTAGAAATAATAAACTTCATTTTCCGTGTCTCAAGTACCGTATTAGGGTCAAAAGACTTAGAAATGATATTGGCTTGAATATTTTTAGTCATTGCCTTCAATTAAAGTTGTATTTGGCTTTTGCCTCTGCAAATGCCTTTTTATAGGCCATTTGATAGCTTTCGCTTTCCTCCTGTGATTCGGTCTCTTCTTTTTCTGCTCCCGGGTCTACCTTGGATTCGTAGAATTCACGCAGCATATCCACCGGCACCATAGCGCCCTGCACCGTGTAAATCTCACCCCCATCGTAGCCGTTAAGGTCTTCACGCTCACGGATTTCGTTAGCATTAATGGCTCCGATATTCCGCATAGCGGTATAAAACTGAGAGCGTGCCGCAGTATCACCACGCAGCAATCCATTCAGGTTGAACTTGACGTAGGTAGATGACTTTTCCCGCTCGCTAAACAGCTTCATGTTGCATTCCTGCTCAATCACCCGAACCATCGGAGTAATGGTATGCTTGGCAAACATCAGGTCAGATTGCTCCGCATTGACAAACGTAGCGCGCTCATAATCCTGAGCGAATACCGGAGGAATGCGATAAATAGCGTAAATCTTGCGATCTGTAAGCCTCTCTTGTTCAATGAATTGAGCATCGCCAGGTGCCAACATAATGGGTGTAAATTCCCACTTGCCGGACATGATAGGTGTTCGGCCCATTTCTAAATCTTGCTTCCAGCTCTTTTGGTTTTCCGCCCGTTGTTCCGGAGTCATGCTACCCTGATAAGACAGGATGCCGGGAGGCTTTTGACCAATAGACATAGCTGAATACTTTTCAGCCTTAATTGCCTTTCCCATTGTGATAGCATTCTGCCGGATAGGGCTAACGCCATTCAGCCCGTCCATTGACCACCAACGGAAGTGCAAAATGTCACGGGCAGGATATACCATCCCGTTGATATTGTAGTAGGCGTTTCCGTCAATGATGTTAATGGATTCGCATTCCCACGGACTCAATAAATCCAGGGAGCTAACAGCTCCCCGGCCGCTGCGGTTGATACCGATATAACTATTTCCCCAGCTATCGGCATGAATCATCGCTGTCATAAACAGGTTGGCCGATGTCATGTAGCTGTTCGGTTGGTGCGCCAGCGGATAGTATGCCGGATGATCAGTAAGTGCTACTTTGCCATTCGGTGTGTCTTTATATATACCTACAGGTAATGCGCCAAGTGTTTGGCTGCGTACATTGATGCAAGTGTAGACAGTAGCAAGGCCGTGCGCTCTGCTTTCGCTTACTGCTTCTTCGCTGAAATTATCGTTAAATCCTACAAGCCTTGCCCAGGCATCTGATCCTTTGAGGTTATAGGGATTGCCTGCGGACTTGCTGGAAAAGTCCCAGATATATTTTTCAAAAAGACCTTGAAAAAATGGTTTGCTCAAGCGTGTAATTACCAAAGCAAAAAAACGCTTATTTTTGCTATACGGTTTTAACCAAGTTAAAAATGCGAAAAGATTTGCATAGCTGGTTTAAAGAAAAGTTTGACAACCAGCTAAAACATAGCAGGACACGTACCGAAGCATTTTACAAGGCTATTGATGATGCCGGGTTTGATGCTTATAGTAGCTATACCTCTTTCAGCGCTGTGAGATCATACAAGAAAAAGCCTAAAAAGCGCCCTAAATAATTACCAAGATTCTAGCATCTGATCTTCGCCCTCGCCTGTGCTTACCGTCTTCCATTGGGCTACAGCGTAGATACTGGCTATAATACCGCTATTAAAACCCTGCATTCTTTGTAATCTTACCTCACCGTCCTTATTCCGGCTTACCTGCGTGTTCATATTTTGCCAAGCCAGCATCGGATTATTGAGGTGATCTAGCTCTCCCTTGTTTAGCATCTCTTCCCAGAGCTTGGTAGGCATATTCTGAGTCCGATAACCGGTAGATATGGGCTGGCAATTGATGCCGGCACGGACTAAACCCTGCAAAACGTCATGCATTTGTATGGTCAAGTTGAAAGCTAAACTGTTGAGTTTGAACCTGCTAATAAACTTATAAACAACGTCATAGGCCCAATCATTATCAATTACGTTGCCATCACAAACGTGCAGATAACCGGCCTTAGCCCATGCTTCAAAGTCAACCCGCACGTTACTGCTCGCTATTGCATCGCTAGGCATCCAGAACAGCACCACTATTGCAGCTGATTGCACCTCATTTGCAGGGAAAAACAACGCTAAAGAGTTAATAGAAAGCCCTGATGATATCTCTAAACCCCCAAAGCACTCACGACCGGCCAGCTTTTCAAGTGTACCGCCTAACGTATTTTTGGCCCATATTTCATTAGATATCCACACCTCCGGAGTCTCGCACCACTCATTGAAGTTAAGCGTACGCACATCTACCATCTTTGACCCGCCTTCGTTCTTTGCCGCTGCCAATCGTGACCGCAGAAACTCAGGAAAAACACTTATCCCTAAATTCGGATTGCATTTAATCCAACTATTCTCATCATAGATATCATCGCCCTTGTCCATCTCAAAGATTACCGGCAGATAGCTGTCATCCTTGCTAACGCCCTCCAGCACCTCTATACCCGACTTTCTGAGCTGCATGAAGCAAGGGCCGTTCTTCTTGAATCCTGCCGTTGT
>JAAOEI010001022.1_pt1 | contig 10473 bp, 4 predicted proteins | sample 7059261 | NCBI WGS metagenome assembly JAAOEI01 (sample SAMN14008812, study PRJNA610033) | viral metagenome | isolation source: viral particles filtered from seawater | place: China: Hangzhou Bay, Yangshan Deep Water Harbour | collected 2017-10-31
TTGAGAGTGGGTTCAGGGTTACGCCTGTCTTCACGAAGCCGTCGATCTTTCCACGGATAAGGTTTGCGAGCATGAAGCCGGGGAACAATGTAATCCCTGACCGTAAAATACCTCCAAACATCGCACCGATCTGTACCAGTGCGTGTTGTTGCTTGGGGTTCATGTTCGCGATGGATACCCACAGCGATGCGTCTTCAATCTTGTACCGCTTTGACTTGCCATCGTAACGAACAGTGATGACATTCTCTTTATCTACTGCTGTCGCACGACGACCCCACGATGTGACCCCCTGTGCATTCAGAATCTCTAGTGCTGATGCTGTCTTCTGAAGAGCGATATTTCGCAGTGATGCGGAGAGAATTGCTTCTTGGTTTCTGACGATGTTTTCGTAGAAGTCTCCAATAGGAGCATCACCGCCTTTGATCTTGATATGGAATGCGCGTGGATTCTTGAGAGCCGCTGAAGCTCGCGGTCCGATAATCTCCGCTTCAGACATTGGGTCATTGGCATCAGCCTCCATCTCTCTATAGAAAGGAACGTATGCCATGTTGACCAGATCCACGGCCTTGCTTGGCTCAATAATGCCTGCGTCAACGGCGAACTGTACCATCCGCTTGTTGAACTGCTGGTATTCGTCGAACACTTCTTCAAAGAAGTCTGGTGCTTCTGAGATGATGTCATTGATCTGGGCATCGGTCATGTTAGTCATACCCTGACGACCATGAACTCGTAGATCTCTTTCTCTGCGAGCTATCGCGTAGGTATGGAAGGCCTCTTTATTCTGCTCGCCAATCCGGTCAAAGATCGCATACAGACCTTTGTTGTCTACCGCATTAACAAACTCGATCTCTCCCGTAGTCCTGTCGTACTGGAATGCACCGATGTTCCATAGCGCATCAAGTCGCCCTGTGATTTGTTCGGCGTTCTCCATAGCCCGTCCAACAGAGTCGATGTCTGTGATCATCGTTCCATATGCGGCTTGATCGAGCATGAACGCAGGGAAGTATTTGTTAACGACGTTGCGGATGAATGCTTGGGTATATGTTTCGTTGTCGACACGACCAAAAACTTTGTCCCACATCTTGCCTAGTGGGCGAGCTTGATTCTGTCTTGCAACCACGCGATTCATGATCGATGCGTACTGTGCTGATGGAGTGAAGTCTCCACGGCGAGATTGCTTAGGTTGTGCAAGTGCACTTTCTGAGTCTAGCTTCTCACCGTTACGCATCTCCTGAACGACAGGCACGTTGTTCTCGCCAAGCAACACGATTGCAGGAGTGGGCTGGAAAGACCAAGCGATGTAGCCATCATAACCTTCAGCCTCAATCATATCCTCCATCATGTCTACATTGAGGACACCATTGTTCTTGTCTTCGACTTCATCAAGAATGTATCGGTTCTTTCTTGGATCGTAGATGTTTGTCAGGTACGCTCCGTACCCATTCTTCATTCTCTGAAGGATTTGTTCCGGTCTTGGTCTTTGCGCTTTTTCCTGTACATAGAAGAATACGCGAGGCTTCCAACCACGCTTGAGATCGAGACCTGCTTTACCTGACCCGTGCTTACTGGAGTCGAGGAAATCAATGCCGTCCTGCGCTGAGAAGTGATAGACATCAAACGCACTTCTCGCTTTGGCAGGACCTAGTCTTCCGCTTTCGTACTGCGGGTAGCCCCTGCGGGATTGCTTCCCAGAATAACGCTTTCCGCCCCGCGCTCTGACATCTGCTTGTTCAGCTCCAGTGCGGTCAAGGTTGAGGAGTTCGTCTCGTCGGGCATCGAAGACGTCTGCCGCGTTGGAGATTTCTGTAGCCCAACCGTCAACGGTCTCTTGTATATTGGCGAACTCGCGTCCGCCAAAGGTTTCAATGTAACTCTCGCCATTTTGATTCTCCATCCAGTCATTGAATATGTAGTTCGACTGGGCTCTGAAAGGGGTGACTGAGAAGTCGATCTCTTGAGGGAAGCTTTCTAAAGCCTCTACCAACTGTGCCTCAAACTTCTTATCGGCAACACCAGACATTGGCTTACCGTTCTCATCACGGAAGTTAATGAACTGAAGATTACCATCGACTTTAGTATAGCCGATGTTCGGGATTAGTCCATCCAAGTGCTCAAACAGCTCTTGCTCTATCTCTTGCGTCAGGTCAACATTGAAGGACACATCGTATCCTTTGCTGTCCAACTTACCGCCTGATACATCTGGGCGATACCAAGGCACTGCATCCCGCTTGAGAATGTATCCCATGATAGCCGCATACTGATTCGCGATGTCAGTGACATACTGGCTGTCATCTTTGCGTAGGACGATCCTTGAGATGACGTTCGGTGCAATTTTTCCTTCGTATGCTCCTGTCGATATACCGCTGTTGTAAAGTTGCTCTGACGGGAACAGACTCATGACTTTGTCGGAGCCATCTGGGTTTGTGAGGATCTCTCTCACAGCTTCGTTCCACTGCTCCTGCACTTCACGAGGAGCTGTGTGAATCCAATCAAGGATAGGCAGTGACTCAGACGGCCTAGCTTCCCATGTAATGTGGGCAGTTGCTCTGACCATATAGTCATTGAAATCTACGACTTTGGGCTGGAACGCTTTCTTCTTATCAGGATCTTTGATCTTATCCTGTTCAGCTTTGTTCTTGACGTAGGTCCAAAGTATTGCCTGTACTTGTCTTGGCTTGAGACGCTCGCCTGTCTTACGGAACCATGCATCCACAAGACGGTCCATGATATCTCTGGCGTAGGCATACTGAGTTGGAGAAAGTGCACTTGCACCTCCTACATCCTCGTCGTCTGCAACCTTGTATCCCATCAAGCGCATCATCCACTTATCCATTGTGGATGCATCGGCGTATGTATCTACACCTTTGGCAGGGTCGATCAGGTTGCGATAGAAGTTCTCGATCTTGTCGCTCACTCCCTCAACAGACTGGTCGAATACAGGAGCCGCAAGTAAGTCAGGGATACGCTTGGCAGTTGTCTCAGGGAAACGTCCTGCAAATGCTGTGTCCTGCCCAGAAGCGAGTTGGTAGATCGACTTGATTACCGCTGTGGTGTTACCGCCTACGCTATTGCCCTGTGAGTACAGGGCCATTAGTCGGGCTGTCCTTTCCATTAGCTCTGGATCATCACGGGTAATGCTACGAATAGTCTCACCGCTACGCTCGTACCAGTCCTTTGACTTCTCTGCTACTGCAAGTGGGTTCTCCATGTACCGGAACATTCTACGGACTAGGTTCTGCCTGTCTTTGTCAGTAGTCTGATTCGGTGGTGCGCCTACAATCCTGTCGCCAATCTTGCGTGGACCTTTCCTCGCCTCCTTGGAAACAGTTCCGTCTTCTTTACGGATAACACGCTCACGCGCACCAACTGATCCTTCTTCAATTGCTTGGAAGATATTCTCGACTTCGGTGAACCCATTGTCCTTGTGCGCTCCGAACAATTCCTTAAAAAAGTTCACGATTCTCTGGAAATAAGTTTGCTGTGCCCCGGGGACCTTGAGTTTACCCTCCGCCCACGCACGAAACATTTCTGCGATTGCTTCTTCTTGCTGAAGTTGTTCGCTTATGTTTTTGCCTTCGGGGTACATTCTCTTTGCTCTATCGAGGAACGAGAACAGTCTTCGGTTACCTCTGTCGTCAACGTAGCGAATCTTCGCGGCATTGCGAGCAAGGATTTGAATCTCCTCGGGAGACAGTAGGCCCAGATCAACCAATGAGTGAATGATCTCATGGTTCATCACTGAGCCTAGCTTCGCCTCCAAAGTTTGTTGATCAAGGCTAGGGTCGTACAGTCTTGTGGCTAACGTGATGACTGACTTGGCCGCTTTTTGATTGATCATCGACTGGCCTTCAGTGACCCCGTCTTCGATCTTACCTATGATGTTTCGGCTCTTGAGTTGTACATCTGTCAGCCCAAGCTTCTTGAGTCGCTGTTCGAGCGACTTCATTACTTCCTTGATCTTTGCGTCATACTCTTTGGTCGGTGTTGTATTCCAAGCTTCTCTGGCTCGTTGCAACATCCCCTCAGGTACGATGCGGCCTTTACTCCCAGTTCTGGATTCTTTTGCTAGTATGAAATAGACCTCTGGTCTATCCGTTATATCTTCTTTAGTGCGCTGAATTGCTTCCTTAATGTTGCTCTCAGTGAGCACCTCTGGTTGTGTGCCAGTGCTTTTAAAGTCACCCCCTTCTTCAATAATTCTGAAGTAAGGTGTAATTGCGTCATCTATGCGCTGGTGAGATATGACAAGCCCAGTCTGCGGGTCAACCAAGGTGTTGATCATCCCATCTGGACCTCGACGAGAGAAGACCATGAACCTGCTATCAGACAGCTCTGGCTTTAACGTACCGTACTTGGTCTTCTTCTTGCCGCGTAGGCTTGCGAGTTCTTCTAACCTCTTGGCTACTGGATCTCCCTTCGGTCCCTCATCAACCTCGGGTTGAGAAGGAGGAGCTGTCTCCTCCGCAGTTTGTTCAATTGCACTTTCTACAGGAGCGGCTTTTGCAATTCCTTCAATGCTTTTGATTAGTGACTGTGCAACCTCTGGCTTTAACGTACCCAGCTCTGCACGAATCCTACTGCCAGTGGCTCGGCTCGATGTGTTGCTTGAATCAAGGTCCTCAAGATTGGTAATCAAGGAAAGCTTTGCGTAGTTAATCTTCTGTGCTTCGGGCATGTTGTCAGTGATGATGCTGTATACATCTCTCTGAAGTGCCGCTTGTTGCTCTGGTGTCAGGCCAACAGCAGGTAATGACAGGATACGTCCCACCTGCGCCATGAACTGATCAAAGGTTCCGCCCTCTGGAGCGATGCCTTCAGTAGTATCAACTGTCTCTTGCTCTACCGCATCCTCAATAACAGCTTCTGGTAAAGCAGGAGCTTCTTCGATCACAATGTCAGGCGTGACCTCTTCCTGTACGACAGGCTCCGCACCTTGCTTGGTTAACTGCAATAACTTGGCAAGAGCGTTTCGGTATTCTTGCTCAGTTGTTGATCGGTATCGAGCTATGTTCCGAATTTTTTTAGTGAGTCTAGCTCTTTCATTCCTGAGATTTTTTTTATCAAATTCGGATAGGTCTGTTTTTGACTCAATACGATCAACTTCTTTGAAAAGTCTCCAAATACCTAGCTCGTCCCTGAACGGAACTGAAAGATCGATGAGTGGTCGGAGAGATGGGTCTTGATCAGACGCTTGCATAAACACATCAGAAGCGTAGTACAGCCCGTTTTGCATGTCATTCTTGGCATATATAGCCAGAGTCTTCATGATGTTCTCTGGCTTGAATGATGGTGGAAGGTCGTCCTCTGGAGCTACCTCTTCCTCAACAACAGCTTCTTCAACGACAGGCTCTTCAACATTAACTTCTTCAACAATCGCTTCTTCAGCAACTGGCAGAGGAGGATCTTTAAAGTCCTCTCGATTAACAACTCCCGCTTCGATCATCTCGATCTTTTCTTGGGTAGTCAGCTCTTCTTCGGGAACAGTCTGTGCAACGTCCTTACCGTCTGGCCCCTTGCGGAGAATCATGTACTTGGGAGCCTGAGGAGTAGCTACAGACTCCTCCATCTTCTTCTCTGGTTGCTGTACTTCTACTTGTTGTTGAACATCATTGATTAGCGAATCGACGTACTCTAGTGCCTTTTCGTTATCCACCTCTTCAATGTATTCATAGTTCTCGTCAAGCACTCCCTGCTCAACAAGTTTGTCAGCTTCTGCTTTCTTGAGCGGAAGAATCTGTCCATTACCCATGTCAACTTGGACAACCATCTCTTCAGGCAGGAATCCTTCGACTGGAGGGGCATCGACTTCTTGTTCGATATCATCGAGTGTGCGGCTCTCCTCCTGTGCGACAGCTTCCTGTGCCGCCGTGACCTCATCAACTGCCTCCTCAAGAGTTTGTTCCTCTGTCTTCTTCTTCGGGGCTGGCTTGGCTCCTTCTGCAAATGCTTGCATCTGCAATGCAGATAGGTTGTCTTCGGCTAATGATGCTTCTAAGTCACGCTGAATATCTGCTTCGGTGACAGCGCCTGTTGGACGGAGAGCGCCTGTGGCTGTACCAATCGTTCCACCAACACCCGCTCCTGCAAAGCCTGCGTCGATTAACTGGTTCTTAACTTCTGGGGATAGGCTTGCAAGAATCTCCATCCCCTCTTCAACCGTAGGGGCCGCTTGGATCATGCTCAGTGACTCCTGCGCGGCTTCGGTCAAACCTTCTAAGGCCGCACCACCTGCTCCGTATTGCAGGGCCTGCTTGCCTCTTTGAAGAAGTGGGTTGCGCTTGAGTTCGGTGACAAGCATTGAGTCAGCTTCAGTCTTGCCAAACGTCTTAATGATCTTGCCGAACTTGGCGACAGGAAGGAATTCTAAAGCACCCTGAGCTGTACCAAACAGCAACGCTTTCTCATAATCGACTTCATCTAGCCCAACACCCTGCTCTTCGGCTTGAGCGGCTACGTTGAATGCGGCCTCAAGAGCTGTTGATGTTGCAACACCAGATGCTACAGCGCCTCTTGGGCCACCAACCAGAAGTCCCCCAACAGTTGCGGCTCCAACACCGAGTAGCGGAGGTAGAGTTTCAATCAGTGATTCGTATGCGAACGTGGGGAAATCGCCTATCGCTCCAAGCAATCCCTCTTCATCATAGACCTCAGCGATACTTGGGACTTCTCTTGCTGGGGCTCTTAGAGCTAGTTCCTCTAGAGTTCTTTCGTAATCCTGTTGTGCTTCTGCGGCAAGATCTTTATCGTCAATGAATTCAGCGAACGCACCAAGGCCAGCCTGTTTAAGGGTAGCCCCAACTCTTTCAAACGCAGATCCAAGAGCGCCATACTCTTCTTGAGAGTCGATGATAATACTAACTAATTCATCATCACCAAGCTTTGATAGGTCGTAATCTACTTCATTGAGACGTAGGAGTTGATCTGTCCTGAGTCGGCTAACATCAAAAGCCATGTCAACTCCTTAAAGAATGCCGCGCTTTTTAAGTTCTGCGATACCTATTTGCTTCAAGTCACCGACCGAGGAGCCTCCGGAAACACCTAGCTGTTGGGCAAGTTTTGCTCTTAGCTGTCTGATCGTCCCTAGTATCTGCTCTTTTTCTTCGGGGTTCATTGTTTGTTCAGCCACTTTAGCGAGAGCGTTAATGGAGTCAATAGTTTCTTTAGCACCCTTCTTGGCATCTCGCTTCATCTCTAAGCCAGCCAGTGTGCCAAGCATCTTATCTTTCGATGCCTCTCCTGCCATTAATGTCTTAATGCCTTTCGTGCCAGCATCACCCAAGGCTCCGAGGAACGTAGGTGATTTATTTGAAACTAAGTCTGCTCCAAAGGACAACAATGCATTCCTTCGTGCCCGCTCATCTTGTTCGGCATACCGATCCATTAACTGCTGAGTGAATGTTTTAACTGGGTCAGTTTGTGCAACTGCACTTTCTTCGTCTTCGACAAGAGGAATATCTTCCCCTAACACTTGCGCCTTATCTCTACCTGTCCTAGCCGCTAAAAACTTCTGCAATTCTTCTTCTGTCTGAATCCCTGCGTCCTCTGCCTCTTTTAGCAATCTGTAATACTGTTCTTCGGTGATGCCAAGAGCGCCAGACATTGTCCCATCATCTAAGCCGCCAGCGAAAGAGGCATAGATACCAGCGCCAATAGGGGTCGCTCCTATTGCTGTTTTCGCTAAGTTTCCAAGGCTCAATAAACCACCTAAAGCCATGCGTCTAACGGGTTGTTGGGGCTGAGGGGGTTGCCCCATCATTGGTTGCTGTGGCATCCCGCCTTGAGCAACACCCATGATTCCTTGTACAAGGTCCTCAGCGACTGATGATTGAGGTGCTTGCTGTGCCGCAAACCGATCACGCATTTCTTTCCTGCGTGTCAGCTCCGATATCGCTAGGTATGAAGGGATGTTTCCTGATGGCTGTGCAACTTCTTTTGCCAACAGAGCATCAGGGTAGCCCTTCAGGGCATCTTGCATCTCAATAATATTCATGTGTTTACCCGAACATGTTTGCTAACTGGTATCCAGTGATACCTAATCCTAACAATTGGGCAGGCAGGTTCTGAGCCTGATACCCCGCCCAGATAGTCCAGTTGTTCTTTTGGATATTCTCTGCGCTCAATAAACTCTTGGTACGCCTGATCAAGACCAAGCTGACGACGAGCTTCTTCGGCCTTACCGACAGACTCAAGTTGTGCAAGACGAGCGAGCAGTCCTGCTTGTGATCTTTCGCCTAGTGAAGCGAGTTGTGCAAGGCCAGACATCGCTTGACTTGAGCGTGATAACTCAGCGCCACGGTCTCTTTCGAACTGTGTCGCGGCTTGTTCAAATGCTTGTTGTGAGCCAGTGGCTTGAATGTCCGCTAGACGGTCTTCTAAAGCCTGCTGTGCTTCGATATCTTGTAATGCGGCACGAGACCCGCCGAAAGCTCCAGCGCCCACCTGAGCGGCCTGACGGGCGGCTCCTGCTTGTGCGGCTTCTTCCCTTGCTTTGCGCTTGGTAATGTCCACCACGTTCTGCATGTAAGGAGACATGTACTCATCGACACGGCTTGTTGGAACTTCTAGCCCAAGAGCCTCCATCGCTGTACGCATTTCCTGTGAAGGCTGTGTGAATGTGGATGGCTGTTGCATCTGACGGATGAGCTGACGAGTGACATCCATTGTCTCGCCAAAATATGGAGCGCCAAACTGATACAGTTGCTCAATACCTTGTGAAGCCATTGTACGCTGAGGTGATTCGCCCGCAATACGCTCTCCACCATACTGCTCAAGAGGAGTCTCAATGATCTGCTCGCCTGATTTTAGGATACGCTCAAGGTACGGTTGAACGTATTCGGGGAGATTTGTCTGTACTACTGTAGATGAACTGGGGGCGCTTCCCTTAGACATCGTCTAGCTCCATTTTGTAAGCAATGTAATCTGGCTCCCAACCTCTTTTTGCTAGGGCTCTGCCCCATGCTTTTCGACCGTAGCCTTCTAGGCGTTTACAGTCGTTGTCTCTTGCGTACTTCTCTAGTATATCAAGAGCTGGGTTCAGCCACTCCCTCATTCGGGAGCCTCCGACCCAATCGATAGATAAAGCCTTACACTTATTATACGCAACGATTCGGGTTGTTAGGGCGGCAACTATCTCTTCTTCTTCAATCACTACCCATAACGCAAGAACCCCATCCATCAGATGGTCAAAGATATCCATCTCACTGAATCGGGGTCCTGTTGTCTCTGCGGCTTTTTTCAATAATGGCCCAGCTATGGGCCATATACTAGGTATTTGGTCTATAGGTACTGCACTGATTATCATACGGGCATTAATTGAGCCGCATCGATTGCCCTTGGTTGTTTAGCTGTACCTGTTCGAGCCATTCGTACATCTTCGACCATGTCATCGAGGACTCTTCCTCCTGCATCTGTTGACCCGTTACCGAGTCCACTTACTACGTCTGAAGGTACAATATACTCGTTTTCTGCGAGGAGTACATCCTGCTCCCCTTCGATGGTTGCAGGATTCATATCATCCATACCATCTCCAGTTCCACGAATGACTCCCTCTGATCGACCGGCTGTGTCGGCCATGCGTCCGCTCAACACAGACTCTATAAGTTGAATCAACTTGTCTTTCCCGAATCTCTGAATGAACATTGCAATGATTGTCTCTGCTTCGGGGACGCGATTTGTGATCGCCTCAATAGTTGCAGAGATTAACTCCTTGTCATTGAGCTGTCCCACTTGTGACAGAGAGGCGATGCCCCCTGCTTGGAATCCTTTAACTGTGTTACCACTTCTTGCATACCCACGGGTTGCGGGCTGGAAGATGTTGAACGGTTTCGCGTTCGCATAATCACCTTGATATCCTCCGCCCATCTGTGGAACCTTTGGAGGAATAGCGGCCATACCGCCAAGCCCTGCACCAGCTACTTGGCCAAGTGTCTTGGCATCCATACCAAATGCAACTGGTTGGGAAATAGGTGTTGGTGCAGGAGGAGCCATCACGGGAGCAACGTCAATTGGATTGACTGCACTGCGACCGCTCATTGTTTGCACAGGCCCGCTTGCTGTCCTCATATCTGCGGCAATGTTAGGGCTTGTAATTCGTGGAGCGCCTGCTTGTGGAGTAGCCATGCCTCTGAGCTGTTGTTGCTTAAGTAGCTCCTGCTCAGAAGGTGCAAGTGCACTTTCTGTACCCGCTCCAAGCATCTTGCCACCGAAGTACGCTGTAATGCCAGAGGCAATCCCTTGCTGGAGATTGCCTGTCTGTAGATAGGAGCCCAGCCCAGAGCCTACTGCGCTTGCTGTGAGTGCGCCTATGCCTAGTGTTGGGGCCAGTGCACCACCGGCCAAGGCTCCTAGCAGTGGAAGCATTACTCTAGCTCCTTCTCTTTCTCTTCCGCGATTGCATCAATGTTCGCGTACTCTTCTTGCACATTGAAGCTTGGGCAGGCTTTATCGGAGAACTCATTGTGGCCATGAAGCGTG
>JAAOEI010001023.1_pt1 | contig 10472 bp, 12 predicted proteins | sample 7059261 | NCBI WGS metagenome assembly JAAOEI01 (sample SAMN14008812, study PRJNA610033) | viral metagenome | isolation source: viral particles filtered from seawater | place: China: Hangzhou Bay, Yangshan Deep Water Harbour | collected 2017-10-31
GCAGTCTGAGCAGCTTCAAATCTTTTTAATTGTGAACCAGTATCCTGAACAGAAGCAGCAGATCTGATAAATAATGTATTGACTTCTTTTAATTCTTCTCTCATTGCTTCAAGTTCCTCTGTAGTTTTATCAAAGATGAAAGCATTTGCTACAAGGAGAGAGTTATCACCCAATCCTAATTTGGATAATTTTTGTGCTCTTTCTGCAGGTCCCAAGTCTTTGAAATGTCTCTTAAAGACTTCGGCAATAGAATCTCCAGCTTCACCTGCTTCTCTTACAAGAGGTAAGAAAGTTTTACCATCTGATTCAAATATATTGAAACCTCCTTTTCCAAATAACAATTCATCTCTTGCTGCTTTTCCTTGTTTAGTAGTTTCATCTGCGATAGATCTAAGATCACTTAAGAATGCATTTGTATATGTACCGGCACTTGATCCTGCACGGCCTGAAGATTTGTTTCTACCTAAAACGTCACCAACTAATTGAAGTGCAACACCAAGTTCAGTTGCCTCTAAACCCATTGCTTTAGCAGCAGGTGCGGCCTTTGAGAATGAAGCAATTGTTGATTGGAAGTTTAATGAAGATTTATCTGAAACGTTTGTAAGAAAGTCCATTGCAAGAGCCATTCTTTTTACACGACCTTCTACTGTTTTTAAATCTGTTCCAGTTGCTTCGAAAAGAGTAACGAGACCTGTTGCTAATTTTTCATTATCAAGTGAAGTGTCTAATTGTTTAACTAAAGTGGCAATTTCTAAAGCATCAATTGCAACACCAGCATCTCCAAATGCTTTGACGAGATCTTTACCAATATCTGCAATTTCTCCACGATTGAAAATTGTTGCACCAGAACCTAATTCTACAATTTTATCTTGAAAAGCTTCCATCTCTTTACGAGCTTTTGCTGTCTTACCAGCAATCTGATCAATATCCGTAGCAAACGCTAACGCCTGACCCATGGAAGTATTAATTTCCGAACCAACTTTCAATATACCTCTAAGAGCATTAAAGACAGTACCGAGTGCTTGTTCTGCTGCACCTGCCATGAATTTCCACTGGAAAGCCATGAAACCTAATCTGTTACCTACGGCACTAAGATTAGTCACTAAAGATCTGGTACTATTTTCAATAGGTTTTCCACCTAAAGCATTATTCAGAGCATTTGTAGATCTTTTTGCCTTTTCAGTTACTTTATCAATTTCTGTTTGTAGATCTTTAATACCTTTACCATCAAGCCATGTACGAACAGCAAGCCCAAACTCTGTGACCATGAGATAAGTTATTTATAGAGTGTAATAAAGTCTCTATTTCTTTTTCTTTCCTAAAGGAACATTTTTCAAATGATGTCTATTATCTCTGGTAATTTGTTTTCCTGTTTTTCCACCTTTTCCGCGTTTCGCTGCTTTTGATGCGTCTTCTGCTGCTTCATTTTGAGCTTCATAATGTTTCTCTAATAATTTAGTGGAAAGTAAAATTCCTTCTATACTATCTACGTCATACCCTAAAAGTTGATGTGGAAAATAACCGCTTTTATATCCTATGCAGATTGAGGCAATGTTTTGGGCGAGGGCGCTTTCTGTAAATCCTCATCGCCCTCCGGTTTTACAATACCAGAAGCTTCGAATATTCCAGAGAACAATTTAATCAGTGTCTCTAAATCAAGATCATCAATGTGTACTTGTCCTGATTTTGTATCGCCCTCGAAAACAATTTTTGGATTTATACAACATTCTGGTAAAACAACATCAATCAATGGTGCAAGTTTTTGCATCATTTCTGCTTGTTGTTCTAATGTCAAGTTTGCAGCTTGAGCTTGATCTAAAGCAGCGAAATTTTTATAATTTTTTACCAATAATCTTGGGCTTAAAGGTTTTACTTCCCATTCTACTTTTACTGGTTCTTCTACATTTTCTTTTTTAAATTCAGTTGTAATGACTTTTGATGCTCTTTTTTTAGAATTAAAAACTTCGTGTGGTTTTACCATGAGAAGTGTAGAAAAGAATGAGTATATATTTGTTTATGCTATAAAGTCTGCTTCTGCTTGAGCATTAATAAATTCCCAAATAGTGTTAACTCCAGCAGCATTATCATTACATGTAAAGTCTAATGATTGAACATATCTTTCTGCGTTGTTTGTTGGTAATGAAGTTGTATCATAAGAAACTCTTGGAAGTTTCATTGTATAACCTCTTTCTGCTCCACCAGTACCTTGTGAACAAACCATCCAAATTTCTCTTTCAGTATCTGTTACAACATCCTGATAATCGTTGTTATCTAAGTAACTAAGTTCAGCAGAACCACTTGCAGCAATTTGGTTTACAAATTTACCGGAAAGATATTGATTACCTAAAACATAAGCACTGTCTTCAAAGTTATTATCATATGTAAATGAGAAACTCTCAAAAATACCATCACTTGTTGGAGCACCACCTTCAGCAGCACCAGTTTTAAGATCTACTTCGACACCGCCAAATGTTCTTTCTGCTCCGTCAAAGTCTGGGAATGTAATTGAATCTAAAGTAGAAGTTGCATGTTCACGTCTTGCATTAACATCACAATTCAAAGTAACAGCTTGATCAGGAGCATATTCAACAGTATAACCAGTAATAACACAACCAGTATATTGATGAGAAACAAAGTCTCTACCAGTTTCCATAATGAAATGAGGAATAGTAGAAGCAGGAGTTACAGTATGAGTATTAATACCTAAAGCAGGAGTATTTGCTGCAAATGCATTTGCACCCATAGCATAATAAATCAAAGTAGGTGCTTCAACAGTATAAAGCAAAGTTTCAATATTTCCACTCCAACCAAGTGGACCTTTTAATTTTCTACGAGAAGTTCTTCCTTTAGAAGTAACTGGATAAATGTTATTTCTCTCTGGAGTTAATTCTTCAGTGACAACATCAATGTCATGTTTTGCAGCAGTAAAAGTACCCATTGTATCAATCAAATAAGCATCAGCCGTTGCTTCAAAAGAAGTATAACGATTTGTCATGAATAATCTCTATATCCATTTACTTATAAAGATTCTCTAAATAGACTGAATTACTACTTTTGTCGCAGTTACAGTTATTCTAGTACCTATCATGTAAAGATTATCACCCTCAACTATCAACAAGTTTGTGATAACGGCAGCAAAGGACTTCATCAGGTGTAATATTTACAACAGCCTTTTGTACCCTATTATTAAGAGTTGTCATATGAATCTTGTCATAAATTTCAGAAGATTTGGATAACATTTTAGTAAGACCATCTTTGAAATCTACACCTCTATAAGAAAGATCAATGTTAACTACAAATTCATTATTTGAACCACGATTTGTTAAAGACAATACAGTCATACCTTCTGCCCACACAACAGCAAAGAAATCTTCTATTTGTTTTCCACGTTGTCCGTCATATTTAACTACTTTAGGATCATAATGAACTTGTGTCCAAAAAGGAGTTGTCCCTGCACTTCCTCCAGACCATAGATCGGGACCGACACCAAAAGTATGTGCCACGCTGTAGTTTGTGCCAGAGGATTGACCTGTTGAACGAACTATATCTAAACTGGCACTGTCCGTCTCAAACGCAATCCAAACTTGACCATCAATGGGAATTTCTACCTCTTTCAAAAACCTAAAATTTTGTACACCTGTACCAGATACAGGAATAGAATCAGATTCTCCTAAAAGAATATCTGGTTTATTTGCAGAATCTGTAAAAATTTTAACTCGAATATTTCCATCTGCTACAGTAACATTCAAATCAACAGAATCGATCATTTTTCCCATTTCTAAACCTGTAAGTTGAACAGCAAAAATAGATCCAGTACCATAAATGCCTGTAGTAGCATTATATGAATTTGAGATAAGAGTATCTTGTAATTTATCTAAAGTTTTGCATTGGAGAATTACTTCATCAATTATTCCATTCCATTGTTCTGCTAGACCCATTATGATAACCTATTCCTCATTTTCCGTACGTATTTATTTAAACCTGTCTCAACGAGATCGCCTAAGTTTTTAACCATATTCATTTTTGCAACTTCAATGAAATTATATCCTTTATAACCGGGATACCATCCAAAACGCATTCTTTTTCGTACCTCTGGATTGAAACGACCTTTACCTTTTGCACCTTCACCAAATCTTTCAGAAACACCACGAATTACAAATCTTGTATGTGCTGCAGTAGATTCTACTTGAAGTTTTGACCTTCTGTCTAAAACTCCTGCGTTAGTCGTTTTTGTTGGAACTTTTTTAATTTTACTTTTTAATCTTCCACTTCTTGGTAATAATTTACTTTTAGGAGCAGTAACATGTGGCCCTGGTTGACCTGGTCCTGGCGCTGCTTTTACCATTTCTCGATACATATGTTCATGAATATCAGTGAGTAATGCGTCTCCTTCAACCCTCCAATCGTCTTGAACTTCTCTTAATTTATTATTAAGATCTCTGGGATTAAACTCCATCCCAAATTTTAATTTGACCATTTAGAATCCCGAAGTACCCGTGAAAGAAATAGCAGGCAATCCAGCTTTAGTTTCTTTATCAGTTCTTTGGATATTATCTAAATCTACGGCTTCTGAAGAAACCATATTGAGTGCTAATTCTGCAATTTCTTTGTAAGCATCAGCTTTTTGCTGGTTGAACATAGGAGTTGTTCCTTGCTGGAAAGACATACCTTCTGAATATGAAATATATGATAACCAAACTGCTAATCGTTTATGAGCATAATCTACTTCTTCTTGATCTGCATTTGGATCTGCAAATCTTTTCAAAATAATTCTAGCATCTTCAATATTTAATTCAATTGTAACAGAACTAACTTGTTTAACTGCTAATTTATCAAGCAAATTACGGACATCGTCTACTGTTGGTTCAGCCATGTCTATAAATTACCATTCTCATCTTTAAGGATTGTCTCTATATCCTCATTTAGATTTAAAGGAGATCTATCAGGATGTTGTCTGGAATTAACCATATCTAGACGTTTACATATGATTATAAAGGCTTTGGAGTGTCGTAATTGTCTCTCTCCATAAGCATCCTTGAATGATTCAAAATCATTCCTCAAGTCTGCTAAACATTTGAATTTACTCCTAAAATACCCAATAATAGCTGCAATACCAGGCGTTAAAATACCTATAGTAAGAGCTGTTGCTTGAAGCATTTCTATAAATTCTGGATCGAGAGCCATGAAAATAGTCAGATTTCCTAATTAATAAATGGAGTTCTCATTCTGACGTTGTTCTTCTATCGCATGACAATTTGCACATAAGACTTCACATTTTTCAGTTTCTCGCAACATAATCATGATTGGTTTTGAACTTTTACTAATTGTAAATGATTTTTTTGTTTTATCTACATGATGAAATTGTAATGCTACAGGATTTTCATCATAACCACAATGTGCACATCCACATTCTAATTTAATTCGATTCAAAATTTTTAATTGTTTTAATCTTCTTGCTCTCCGAATTCGTTGATCATTTTCTTTATGATATTTTTTCATATACTGTTGTCGAACTTCAGGATCTTTATGTGGCAACAATGGTGCTTTACAGCACTAGAATATAAATATAAAAAAAGAGGATTTTCCAGCCAGACGACTAAGCGACTACGTTTGCGATCTTAGAAATAAGAGCGTTTGTAGTTACAGTTCCGTCGAATGGTTGTGGAATAGCAGTATATTTGAACCATGTGTGGTTTATGATTTCTTCACCGTGATCCGTTCTCTTTCTGATTTGTGCCGGTACGACACCGCCACCGTCGAATGTACCTAGGAAACCTAGGGCTCTATTCTTGATTGGCATAACCAGTGCTTCTGTGGCTATAGGCCATGAAGCAAAGTTTGGATCATTACGTGGTTTACGTGAGAAGAATACTCTAACCTTGTATTCGGTTTGAATAAAGTTCTTGACAGTATCGTTGATGTTTCTGATGAGTTTGAGTCTGTTAATGGCAGAATAAGCCTTTGCAGGCATTACAACTGCGAATGCAGAATCTTGCTCTAATTCAGTTTGTTGGATATCAGAGTTGTCGACAATCTTTGCGATTGCTTTTGCGATATCAGTTTCTACGTCACCGTTAGCACTGTCCCATGTGTTTGCTGCGGTAATATTGTTACCTGCAGGGGCAGCAGCTTTAAGTTGTGTAAGAACGTGATTATCTCTTTGAACAGCCATTGATTGTGCTGCTCTTTCTCTGGTATCGTCCACAGTCCAAGTCCAGGCACCTCTCAATTTGGCGTCATCGCTGAACGACCATCTTGTTTCTGCCATGTACAAGGAAGCATCAATCTTGTTGTATTTTACAGGTGGAGCTCTTTCTCTCACACCGATTGAATCGGATGAGACTGGATATGAAGAGCTAACTGCAGAGTCTGTGGCGAATATTTGTGCCTCAAGACCTTGCATTGGTCTGGTTACAACAAGTCTGTCTGCAACTGCTAAGTGAGTTGACCTTGCAGCTATCTTTTCTCTTAAGATATTAAGTTGAACTACTTCATCAAATGTGATTTCTCCCATTTGAGTTCTTAGTTTCTGAATATCGCTAGAGTTCCAAGATTTAATCTGCTTTGTGGTCATATATGGAACAACTTCAGTCATTTCAATTCTCCTTATGCAATTACTGGAACCTGTTTGATAGTGAGTCTTACTCTAACCTTATCTGCACCTGGAGCCATTGCAGAGCCTGCTGGAATTGCTTCCACGGCATATCCGACAATTTGTCCAAGTTCTTGGAAACGTGCTGCAACTTCTCCAGATGTTGGAGTAGTCAAAGCAGTTGGAGTATATTTATCAACCTTTCCACCTCCACTTGCAGCTACGATGATTGGATCACCGACTGCAATGGCAGCGTTGTTGTCTGCAACTTTGAGAGCGTGCTCTCCGTCGTCACTGACATCAATGGTTGGAATTAACTCACTGTTTCCAGTTAGGAAAGAAGTATTAGGATGGTCAATTGAGAATGGGTTTCTTGTTGAACGCATGTTGACACAGAGTGGATAATCTCCAGAACCTGCAAGATTGACTTTATCAACGCTTGACTCTACTTGTGCTTTCAATACATAACCGGAGTCATCTAATGAAGTTGCATTAAGTAGTGGTTTTCTGAAAATTTCACCTGGTTCTCTTGTACGTCCAGATCCTTCAATTGTAGACATGTCTAAACACTATCTCCTTCGTCATCGTAAATTCCCATTTTCTCTGATAATTCTGTAAACAATTTTTGTCCAGCTTCTGGATCAACTTTTCCTGATTTCTCAGGAGCAGAAAATTCAGCTTTTTTGGTTTCGGTCTTTTCGGTACCTTCAGTATTTTCGGTTTTCAAATTTTTCTCGATCGTAGCCATTTTCATTGCATTTGGTTTTGCCAATGTACTCATGAGAGTAACTTTTTGCAATGTGTTTAGGTTTGGATCATTCTTGATACCACTGTAATCGAAATCTTTGTAGATTGCTTTAACTTGCTCTTCAGCGCCAGCCATAAGAGTTTGTGCAACCATTTCGATTTCAGGGCTCAATTTGGAACCTTCAACTTTAGGTGCTTCAACCTTAGTCTGTACAACTGGTGTTTCAGTTTTTTCAGTCTTGATGGTGAATACTTTCTCTACCTCTTCTGCAGACAAAAGTGATTTCAATTTCTCGATCTCAGCAATTTTCTCTTCAGAAGATAGTTCAGTATACTTATTTTCGATTTCTGGTGTATTTTCCATTTTTTTGTTTTATCCGCTTGCTTTCGGTGTGAATATACACACTTTGCAAGCAGGATTTGCTACTAAAGATACCCGTTTGGTAATACCGTTTACCGGAAACCAGCTCTTGAATTGGTCAACAAAAACTGCGTCCAATTCTGCATCAATAGATGCGCCGTTTGCATCCGCAATAGGTCCATTAAAGAATCCTCGGCCTTTAATGTGTGCTATTGGTTCATCCAGTAACTGTAATTGAGTAATTTTTCCATTATCAAATTTATTGTGTTCTTTATCTACACCGATAGGGATCGCCCCATCCATAAGTTGCATGTTCATATTTGTGAAAAGTGTGTTAATAAAGTCTTTGGTATATGTAAATTTCTGACCAAACTTGTCTATCCAAGTTCCTTCTGCAGCAATTGTAACTTCAAAGTCATTTGAATTGGAAGCAATAGAAATTCCAGTATCAAACTCAGAATGAATTTTTACTTTCTCTCCAGTTAATTGAGAAGATTGCATAGTCTTGAGATTTTCAAGTTTTTGATGCATATGGGTTTCTCTTGTTTCAGGTTTCCAGAATAATTGCATTCTTTCACCTTCTATGAAATTATTATCGAAAATATTTGGTAGGTCGCGAAGTAGCCACCTACCATTCATTTTATCTCCTTTAAACCAATACTCTCCCGTATTTTCGGTGTTAAAGATCCTGACAGTACCTTTGTCAACTGGGAGATATACTTCCTTTTCGCGTGTAACTCCTCGAAATCCCTTGAACGCAGGTACTCTTTCGGTAGCTTCGCTAAAAGATCCGAATAACCTTGACACACCGTCTCTATCTCCAACAATTTCACACGGACAGCGTGCTTCATTCGCCGATTGTAATGTGTTGATTTTTTCATATTGGAACAAAGGATGTTTAAAGGGGAGCATTAAAACTTTATCGTTAGTGTGAACTTGCAATTCATATCTAAAATCTCCATTCTTCCAATGACCAAGAACATCATAATTATAAACTCCGTCAGGAATCATGTCCTTTCTCCTTTAAGTAAACTTGAATATCTTCGGGAACTTCCGATAGGTCTTCCATATAAGTATTGTCTTAGGCGAAGTTATTAACTTTTCTTTGGGATCATATCAACGTCAAAATGAATCTCTTCTCTGCGCGAAGCGCCAGTTAAGACTAAAACACCGTCATAATCTCCGTTAAAATCAGTTTGACCATTTTGAACAGTCCATTCTATGACATTATCGTTAATTGCAAGATTAGCAGTAGTATTGAGATTTTCAGTAGTTCCATCTGTTACAATCAAATTTGTAGTAGTTACCCAAGCAAGATTGGTTCCAGAAGGAAAAACGAATTCATGAATAAAACCATAATCCCCTTCAGTCATACGCATATTTCCAGCCATATCTTCTAATTGGTGGGGTATTTGATAAAGGTTCTACGTATTTGTTGAAGTTTTAATGCCGTTTTACGCAAAGTAGTACTGATTTTTGTGCTACTTTCTACAACAAAAACTGGTCCTATGCCAGCAATATCATGTCTGAAATTCCATATCCTATTAGTAAGACTAGAAATGTCATGTCTAACATTCCAAACTCTATTTACAAAATTCGTAATATTATGGCGCAAATTCCATTGGTTACTAACTAACGTTAATATGTCGTTTCTTAATACCCAAACACGATTTACAAATGACACAATATCATGTCGGATTACCCATTGACGTGATACCACTCCTGCAAGATCGTGTCTTAAATTCCAGATTTGATTCACAAGAACAGAAAGATCATATCGTAAATTCCATGTTTGGTTTGCGAGTATCATTAAATCGTGTCTCAGATTCCATATTTTTGAAACAAAATTTACAACATGGTGTCGGATGTTCCATGTTTGTGAAACAGTTCCTGCAAGATCATGTCGTAGATTCCAAATTGAGGAAACAAATTCAGAAACATCTGAACGCAGTACCCAGACCCTGGAAATGAGTTGAGAAATATCATGTCGAATATCCCAAGTTTGATTAACAAATTGTGAAATATCAAATCTAATATTCCACACTCTATTAACAATACCAGCCATATCGTGTCTTAAATTCCATGTTTGATTTACAATTCCAATTATATCATTTCTTAAGTTCCAAGTTCTATTAATGAAAGTTGAAATGTCATTTCTCAAATTCCATGTCTGATTAACAAAACTTAAAATTGAATGTCTAACATTCCAAGTTTGATTAATGAAAGATGAAAGATCATGACGAATATTCCAAATCCGATTCACAACACCAGCCATGTCATGTCGAAGAGTCCATTGTTGGGCCACATACTGAGAGATATCTGATCGAATATTCCATATCCTATTTACTAAAATCAAAAGATCATGTCTCAAGTTCCATGTCTGATTTACATATTGACTTAAATCATGACGTAAATTCCATATTGATGCAACGAATTGGTTTACGTCGTGACGCAAGGTCCAGTTCTGGTTTACTAATACCGATAAGTCGTGTCTTAATGACCAGGTATTAGAAACGAATTGAGAAATATCAGAACGAATATTCCAAATTCTATTTACAATACCAGTAATATCATGACGTCCTGTCCATGTTTGATTAACAAAATCACTAATATCTGATCTAATATTCCATGTTTGATTAACTGGTGTTGTACTTACATCTGGAACTTGTAATTCTACCCATGCGAATCTTCCTTGTGATGGTGCACCACCACCTGTCGTATTTGCTGTCACCCTAACTCTAAGATCAGTATAATCTGTAATGTTAGGTGCTT
>JAAOEI010001024.1_pt1 | contig 10471 bp, 16 predicted proteins | sample 7059261 | NCBI WGS metagenome assembly JAAOEI01 (sample SAMN14008812, study PRJNA610033) | viral metagenome | isolation source: viral particles filtered from seawater | place: China: Hangzhou Bay, Yangshan Deep Water Harbour | collected 2017-10-31
GGTACGCGTCGTCACCGAGGGTCACGTCGTCACCGAGGCGCACGTCGTCACCGAGGCGCACGTCGTCACCGAGGCGCACGCGATTACCGAGGGCCACGCCGCCACCGAGGTACGCGTCGTCACCGAGGGTCACGTAGTCACCGAGGGTCACGTAGTCACCGAAGGTCACGCGATTACCAAGGGTCACGTAGTCACCGAGGGTCACGTCGTTACCGAGGCGCACTTCGTTACCGAGGCGCACGTCGTCACCGAGGGTCACGTAGTTACTGAGGGTCACGTAGTTACCGAGGGTCGCGCCGTTACTGAGGGTCACGCCGCTACCGAGGCGCACGTCGCGACCGAGGGTCACGTTAACGAGGGACCCATCGGGGTTTCTGTATGGCACAGTAGGCATTACAAGGTTCCTTCCTTTTCAAGAAACGCCAAAATCACGTCACCGATGGCCCGGCCGGCGGACGCCTTATCGGGCACCGTCAACGACCTTCCTACCAGACCTGTAGAGGTCTCGTCAAACACAACCGAATAGGAATTGCCGTAAGCGCCGCGATAGAGACCCACCGAGGCTTGACCTTCGGGGGCCAATTTGCACTGCCACACTCGTTCGCCATAGCGCGCACGGTCAAGCGGATGCAACACCGGGCGCCAAACCGGAACCGCGTCCGCCGCTACCTCTACCACCTTCGGCGCCGCGATCTCCGGCTCGACGTGGGCTACCCCAGGCTTATGCGTCATATGGCGATAGCAGCGCCGGCACGTAACCCGGCCATCGAATCGTCCCGGCTCGACGCGGACAAATACAGCTCGCCCACCGACAGGGACGCTACACCATGTCGACCGCGACATAGGTGTAGCGGCATGGATTAGGCGTGGTGTACGTAACGCCAAACGGGCCATTTCACGGTCTCCAAAAGTTGTCGGAAATTCATTTCACACAAGACAAAACGAATTTCCGTCAGACAGATCGGTCTAGTAATTTCCAACAACGTTTTTTATAACGAAACCAATACTTTAGCGGAAGTTGAGTGAATTGATCGAAATTAATTTATCTCAACAAATTACTGGGGGAAATACTTTTTAGAAGTATTCCCCCGTAATTTTGGTTTTTGGTGTTACGTAACGCCTAAGCGGACGATTGGCCGGGCTTGCGCTTGAGGCGGCGGAATTGGACGAACGGGCGGCGGGCCGATTCTTCGCGTTCCTGAGCTGCCCTATGTTCAGCGAAACCCCACCTATCCGGTTGGCGCTTATCCGGGCCGTAAATCTCATCCAGGGTTTTTTCTTTTTCGTCGACCGGCTCAACGAAAAGAACGCTTGCGTCGTGATAGCGAAGTTTTTTCATAGCGGCAGGCTCCAATCTGCGCGTTCCCAAGCTTTGGTGCGCCTAGCCCATACCTCGAAGAGAAAGGCGGCGGCGATTGACGATTGCGGGAAAGCCTGCCAATGGCCGGGCTTACGGTAGATTAGCACAACGGGCATTCCGTTGCAGGTTACGTTTTCAACACGTTCAGCGTCAAGCATGGGTTACACTCCTAGGGCTTCGCAGTGGAGGGAAGAAACGTGGTGAGCGGATTTGTAGGTTTTCGGGTTACGCGCGGCCATATCCTCGCACCACGCGTCCCAAAGCCTTTCGGTTCCGCCCATGGTATAGACGACGCGATTGTACGCCATAGTACGCTTAAGCATGGTTTGGCGACTAGGTTCCGGCCGGTTTTTCGCGCGGGCGGTATTCATCCGACATACGCTCGGGCTATAACCTGCCTTGCGTAGGTTATGCACGTCAAGGCAACCCGAAAGCCCGAGACCCATTTGCAAGGCAAAGCCGGCTTTGGCAAGCCCGAGACCGTGAAAGCCGGCGAGGTAGCATAACGCGTAATCAGCGGCATCTTTACGCCATGCGAGGTCTGGTAAGCGACAGCTGCCCGCTAAATCGCATATGTCGGCGAGGTTCCATGCGATAGCGTCGCGAGATTCCCATATATCGCCAAATGCCTTGTTTTTCCACCCGTACAGAATGCCGGGCATGGCCGGAGTTTCGTCCACGCAAGCTTGCATATCGTGGACGATACGCGAGAATGGCGCATGGGCGGAAACGATTGATAGTTGAATGACGCGGGCTAGGTTATCGGGGGACTTCCTAGCCCAAGCCTGTATTGCGCGAGCGTGGGTTGCGTACATGGTTAGATCCGTCCGCTCATAACGTGGGTATAGAGGTCGCGGGCTTTTTTGTGTTCGCGCAACATAGCCCGATAGAAAGCGTGCTTTTCCGCGCGATGCTTGCGGGAGCGCCTAGCACGCTTGGCAAGCTTGCGCCTAGCCCGTCGCAAAACTTCTAGATTGGAAGCGCCCACGGACAAGTTAAGGCGACAATAGATACCGAAATACATGATACGTTCTCCCGAGGTTTAAGTAAGCCCCTGCTGGGCAGGGGCTTCTCTAGGCGCCGATCTAATCGTGTTCGGCGACGTAGAAGAGGTCTTCGGACGGATCATAGGTGAAACCGTCCGGCTTGTGCACGCGGTCTTCAAACTCTTCCCGGGTGTACGGAACGAATGAGCCGAGATAGACTGGCGGACGGTTTGCCGTCATGCAGGTGTCGCCTACCACGGCGGCGGACAGAAACATAAGCGTGGCCGGACGATGATCCGTCGCGGACGGTTTGGGCCCGAGGATTAGCACGCTTTCTTGTCCTCCGAGCACGGGAAGCATGGCGTCGAAGTCTCGGAGGTTGACGACAAAACCCCATTCCCCCGTTCCCTTGTACTCGCCTTTGACTTCCTTAAAGCCGACACCGAGGGAACGCATACGGCTGGCCCACATTTCCGCGACGCGCGGTGCCGGCGTACCGATCACGAAATAGCTTTCCAGGTTATCCGACCAATTAGAGGTCTCAGCATCGTTCGTTTCGAAAGAGCGTGACATGATTAGGTTCCTTCCTTTGGGTTTCCAGGCAAACACTCTAACGGCGGGCTTTGTACCAGCCGCTAGCGGATTTGTCTAGCCCCTATCTATTCGGCCAGCAAGGGAACATGCGGGCGGTAGCGGCTTCTTCTTCCAAGTTTGGTTTGGCCGGCATGGGTTGCGGGTCTTCGGCCTCCCAGCTGCCGGTGTTATGTGACACCTTAGCCTGAAAAGCCGGCGATTGACGGCGGGGAAATGGGATGATTTCGGCCATATCAATAGGCTCCCGAGGGTACGATCTTCAATAGGTTGGCGTATGCTCGAAAGCCGATACCACGCTGGACAAGTCCCGCGATGGTATCAAGGAAATCCGCCATATCGGTGCATTCGATTGAGTACAGGTTATTCATAGGTCACTTCCTTTCGCTGCTATGGTTGCGAATATGTTCGATGACGACGACGACAAGGCAGCCAGCGGCCAGCCAAATAGGCATGGTGAAAATAAGGAAGCGAAGCAAGTCAAGCATTTCACTAGTGGCGGGCATTGTGTGTTCCTCGCTTCGGTTCGCCTCCGGCCCGTTTCCGTTTCGACTGAAACGCGGGAGCCGTTGTGTGATGGTGTTACTAGCACCATGCCTTCCCGTTGTCAACATCACAAACGCGTGATGTCGCCCTAGTAGCAGGTGTCGCCCTAGTAGCAGGTGTCGCCCTAGTAGCAGGTGGCTGCCTTGGTGTTACGTCGCACCAAGCCCGGCTTGCGCGCGCGGGCGTGCGAGCGCCTCGGTGAATTTGTGCAAGCGGCGGATGGCGCGGGCGCGGGCGTGCGGGCGGTCGGGCGCTCGTGCGGGCGCGGGCGTGCGTGCGTTGGCGCGCGAGCATCGACTTGGGGGGCCACCCCCATGGTTTCCCCAGCGTCGGTTCCAGATCGCTTAGACTATCATTTACAAATTTACCCTAGCAATGGTGTTACGTACACCAAGTACAGACCTCTTTGCCCCCACCCTCGCGCCCAGCGCTCAGTCTCCGCGAGCAAACACTATCCCGAAAATTTTAAAAACGCCGCGAGCGAATTTTCGTAGAACTTCACCCGCAAAAAATTCCGGTTGACACGATACTCGCACCCGCGTATATTATCCAATGAGCGTGGCCGGGTTCCCTTCCCCGCCCGATCTGCGCTCTCCAAGGTGCCCGCGCTGGTCGCTAGGCGTTTCTTGGATGCGCCCTTCCGGGGAGGCGCGATATTAAGTAATCCCCGGAGTAATCCGTTATGGTCAAGTCGTCGCCCACCCGAGAGAACATCGCTAAGCGGAAGTCTCCGCCCATCAAAGGCGGGCGTCCGAAGGCGTCGCGCAAGGGCAAAGACGCCGAACTGAGCGTCAACCACCAGCGCGTGCTGAACTGGTACTTCCATCCCAGCGTCAATCTCAGCAAGATGAAGGCGCTGCTCATGGCCGGGTACTCCGAGTCTACGGCGCGCACCCAGGCTAAGTCCGTGTTCGAGCGCGAGGATATGAAGCGCGCCATCGCGCAGCGCATGGAAGCCGAAAACCTGCGCTTTGCGGTCGACCGGGACTGGATCAGGAAGCATTACGTCATGCTCGCGACCGCCATGCCGGCGCAGATCATGCTGAAGCTGGACGAGAACAACGGCGATATGAACTGTCTGACGCCGGAGGAACTGTACCAGATCGGCGAGATCAAGGAGCGGACTTATATGCAGGGGCGCGGCGAGGATGCGGTGCCGGTAACGGAGCGCACCTTCAAGGCGGAGAACCGCACGGTGGCGCTGGGTAGCCTTGCGAAGCTGGAGGGCTTGAACCTGGAGAAGCCGCCGGAGACGACGGTGAACATCGTGGAGATCCTAAACCAGGGTCGGGCGCAGATGAAGAGGCCCCCGTGGATGAAGGACGGAAAGTAATGGTGTCACGTAACACCATGCAACGGGACGGAACTAGGACAAATGTCCACCACGGACGGTATTGGGAAGGGCGGGTCGTTTGCTTCCTCTGCGACAAAAACGATCTGACGCTGTACGAGATGCAGATCGGGGACTGCCAGAACGCGGTCGGGGCTACTGAGAGAGCCGCTTGGACTATAGTTAATACAGAGAATTGAAATGACAGGGGAACTTACTAAAGAAGATCTCGTTCGGGTAGAAGCGGAACTGGCTTCCGATATCCGCGAGTTCTACGCCGATCCGCTCGGGCACGTCATGTACTCGTACCCGTGGAAGACGTATAAGCCGATCCAGCTTGTGCCGTGGGGTGAGGAGCGCCTGAAGCAGCCTGGGTTCAAGCCCTTGCCCGCCCGTTTCCGCGACCGCTTCGATGTGGAGTTTGGGCCGGACGAGTGGCAGTGCGAGCAGCTCGACGAGCTGGGGGAAGAGATCTACAAGCGCAAGTTCGACGGCACGAATGCGGTACCGCCTATCATGATGACGGACGTGACTGGCCACGGCACCGGCAAGACGACAATGATGGCGTGGCTGATCCGTTTCGTCATGGACACGCGCCCGCACTGCCACGGTACGGTGACGGCGAACACGGACACCCAGCTTCGCACGAAGACGTGGGCGTCCCTGGAGTTCTGGCACGCCATAGGCGCGACGCGGCATTGGTACGATCTGTCGACCGGGCGTGGAGCCATGGCCTACCGTCACAAGCTGCACCCGGGTACGTGGTTCATATCGGCGCAGACATCGCGCGAAGAGAACTCCGAAGCTTTCGCCGGTCAGCATTCGGCGTCCTCAACCAGCTTCTATGGCTTCGACGAAGCGTCGGCTATCCCGAACAAGATCTTCGAGGTCCGCAAGGGCGGTCTCGTGACGGGCGAGCCGATGGTCTTCGACTTCGGTAACGGCACCAGGAACAGCGGGCAGTTCTTCGAGAACTGCGTCGGCAAGGACGCGCACCGATACATCGTCCGCCAGATCGACAGTCGCAAGGCGTGGCTGTCGAATAAGAAGCTGCTCAACGAGTGGCTCGAAGACTGCGGCGGCAACGAGGACGACGACTTCTTCCGGGTGCGTGTGAGGGGCGAGTTTCCGCGCCAGGGCTCGGGCCAGTTCATCCGCACCGACGACGTGGTTGCTGCCATGCGCCGTCCGATCCAGCAGATCAAGGGCGCCCAGCTTGTGATCGGTGTGGACTGCTCGGGCGGCGGCGGGCACGAGACCGTCATCTATCCGCGCGTCGGCCTGGACGCCCGCTCCTGGGGTTGCGAGCGCCACAAGAACAACGACGCGGTGTTCATCGTTGGCCGTATCGTGGCCATGGTGAAGCATTTCCGCGCGCTCGGGGTGAAGTGCGTCGCCATCGTGGTCGATGATACGGGCGGTTACGGCGGCGGCATTGTCTCGCTCTTGCGGAACATGGGCTATCCGGTGATGCCGGTGAAGTTCAGCTTCAAGGCTACGGACGGCCTGAAGTACCGCTTCAAGGGCGACGAGATGTGGGGGCGGATGCGCGACGCCATTTACGAGAACCTAGCGATAATCGGCACGGATGATCGTAGCGGCGGTGCGCTGAAAGATCAGTTGACACAACGCGAATTTACGCTTACTCTAAAGCAGCAGATCTGGTTGGAGCCGAAGAAGGTGATGCAGGCCCGTCTAAACTCGGACGCGAGCCCCGATATCGCTGACGCTCTGGCGCTGACGTTCTTCGAGGAGATGATCGGCATCGACGTGCCAGATGATCTCGGTGTTCAACAGGGCGGTGGGGTAGTAGTGTCCGATTACGACCCGCTCGATCCGAAGTTCTAAGGAGTTTCCCATGGGTCTTCCTAATCTGTTCTCGGCCCCGAAAGTTCAGCCGCCGCCTGCGCTTCCGCCGCCGGTCACTCCTGCTGCCCCGAACATGGCCGATCAGGCCGTGCAGATCGGTGAGGTCCGCCGTCGCATCAGGGCTATGGCGCAGTTGTCTGGGGGCCGTTCTGGCGATATCGCTACCGGGGGCGGCGGCCTTGCCAGCGATGCGGCTACGACCCGCAAGACCCTACTGGGTCGTTAACGATGGCTGAGCCCAATCTCTCCACGCGCGAGAACGCAGAGAAGCGCTTCGCTGCGCTCAAGACCGAGCGCTCCAGCTTCGACGCGCACTGGATGGAGCTGGCGCAATTCGTGCGCCCGCGCAAGGGTCGCTTCCAGACGACCGACCGCAATAAAGGTGACAAGCGCTGGCAGTCGATCATCAACAGTCGGGGAACAACGGCGCATCGCAAATGCACCGCCGGCATCTTCAACGGCGTGATGTCGCCGACGCGTCCGTGGTTCAAGCTGGAGACTATGGATAAGGCGATGATGGCGTATCAGCCGGTCAAAATCTGGCTGGAGAGCGTCGAAGAGATCATCCGCCAGATCTTCAACTCCGGTAACCTGTATTCGATGGCGCCGTCGATGATCGGCGAACTGACTCTGTTCGGTACTGGCGCCATGTTCCACGACGACGACTTCGAGGACGTGGCCCGGTTCTACACCTGGACGGTTGGCAGCTATTGCATCGCGCAGGATGCGTCGCAACGGGTGAACACGATCTTCCGCGAGTTCGAGATGCCGGTTGTGAACCTCGTTCGCAGCTACGGCCTCGATAACGCATCCAGGTTCGTCAGGGATGCCTACGACAGAGGCGACTACTACGCGTGGATCAAGGTGGTTCACGCTATTGAGCCGAACGCCAACTACGGCAAGTCGGATCGCTCCGAGAACAAGAAGTTCCGCTCCGTCTACTTCGATCCGGCCGATGAGGACAAGGGCCGGTTCCTGCGCGTGAAGGGCTACGACGGCTTCTATTGCTGCACGCCTCGCTGGGAAGTGACCGGCGAAGACGTGTACGGCACTGAATGCCCCGGTATGATCGCGCTCGGCGACATCAAGGGTATCCAGCTCATGGAGAAGCGGGCGGCCCAGGCCATCGATAAGGCTGTCAATCCGCCATTGCACGGCCCTGGAGCGCTGAAGAACGTCGCCGTCAGTAGCCTACCCGGCGGGCTCACGATCTACGACACCCCCGGCAACATGGAACTGAAGCCGGTCTACAAAATCGACCCGAACATCACGGGCATCACCGAAAAGCAGCGGTTGCAGGAGCACCGCATCAATGAGGCGTTCTACGTCGATCTGTTCGAGGCGATGGCAAACATCGAGGGCATTCAGCCGCGCAATGAGCTGGACATCCGCAACCGGATGGAGGAGAAGCTGGTTCAGCTCGGCCCCGTCCTGGAGCGGACCCACGGCGAACTGCTCAGCCCGGTGGTCGACCGAACCTTCACGCAGGCTCTCGTTGCTGGCATCCTTCCGCCGCCTCCGCAGGAATTGCAGGGGCAGGTGCTAAAGATCCGTTATGTGTCGTCGCTGGCGTTGGCTCAACAGGCGATGTCGACTGGGGCTATCGACCGGCTGTCGGGCTTCACAACCGGACTCGTTCAGGGCGGAGCTGCCGAAGCTTTGGACAAGCTGAACGTCGATAAGGCAGTCGAACGATATGGTGCCCTGACCGGCGCTCCGGCCGAACTGATCCGCTCCGACGAGGAAGTGGCCCAGATCCGGCAGGCGCGGGCTCAGCAGGCGCAGGCCGCTCAGCAGATGGAGATGATGCAGGCTGGCGCAGGCGCCATGAAGGATGCGACGGCTGGAGCCTCAATGGTAATGGGTGAGTAAGTCATGGTGTCACGTAACACCGATCCTTTCGCCGAATTTGATGACGCGCCTGAAACCGACCAACAGAAAAAGGTTCGGAAGGCGCGTCTAGATCGGGAGTACATAGCGTTTCGAGATGTCCTTGCTACCTACGAAGGGCGCGAGTACCTGTGGCGCCTTTTGGAGCGTTGCGGTGTGTGGGCGCCGTCTTTTCGGGTTGGAGAGCCAGACACCACCAGTTTCAACGAGGGCGCTCGTAATATCGGCTTATCGATTTACCGGGACATCCTCGGGCAGGCTGATGGGGCAGAAGTGCTAGCCGCTATGCAAAAGGAAGCCCGAGCGCGCGACGAGTCGTTCAAGAAGGAGATGGAAGATGGAGCAGTTTGACGCCGCTATTCCGCTGGTTCTTTATCTTTGGGCGACCAGCAAAACCCTCGTCTCCAGTCTGGTGACTTTCGTGGTTTTCATGTTCTTCACGCGGTACTTCGACCGTCGCACTAAGATCAATTGGAGATCGGATGTCTGGCCGGAAATCAGGCGGGGTAATCTCGCGATGGGCCTCTACATGGGCTTTCGTATCCTTGCTTGCGCTGTCGTCGCCGTCGCAATCGGCGTCGCTGTTCGTTGACACCTACGACGATTTGATCCGCGAGGCTGCGTCAGATTTCTTGCCCGGCATCGACTGGCGGCTAGGCAAGGCACAGCTCTTTCAGGAGAGCCGCCTTGATCCGAACGCTCGCTCGCCTGTGGGGGCTCTTGGGCTCGGCCAATTCATGCCGGGTACGTGGGGTGATGTTACCAAGGCATTGAAGATGGGCCTTGTTGACCGCCGCATGGTTGAGCCCTCGATACTGGCGTGGGGGTACTACATGCGCCAGCTTCGCCAGCGCTGGAAAATGCCGGACCTGGAGCGCCACAAGTTCGCGCTCGGAGGGTACAACGCCGGCAATGGCAACGTCGGCCGCGCATATTCTGCTTGCCAGCAGCCCCAGACTTGGGATAGACTGACGGAATGCTTGCCACAGATCACGGGCAGGCACTCGAAAGAAACCATCGGCTACGTGATCTCGATTTGGAAGTGGTGGAAGGCGCTACTCGCATGAAGAACGTGATCGCATTTCTACTTAACCTTGTCGGCGGGTCCAAGGTGTGGATGTTCGCTGGCGCTGCTGCAATCGCCGTCCTCGTGTATGTCGGCTGGCTGCGGTGGAGCATCGACAACCTCGAAGCTCGCAATGCGGTTCTCGCCAGCGAACGGGATCGGGCAGTCGAAGTCGCGAACAGCAACGCACGCGCCCTCGAAGGGGAGCGGGCGGATAACCAGTGGGCGGCTAAGTTGGTCGCCGACTCTCACAAGAAAGCGCTTGTTGCGGCTGAGCGACGGCGCGTCATTCAGAAGGAGATCGTGCGTGTTCCCGCTGAAGAGAACTGCGCTATCGGTCCTGCTGCTCAGTCCGCTATTGAGCGGGTGTGGGGCATCGGGGCTACTGACGAAAGTGGAGCGCGTTGAACGGCCCTTTCCCGTCGAATTGGGAACCTGCGCCGACGCGCCCGCCCATCGTCCGGTTGTTTCGCTTACCGATTTGATCGAACTGTGGGCGGATGAGCGAGCGGCAGGCTCCGATTGTCGCGACAAACTGTCCCGTCTTCGGGACTACTACGTGAAGGAGAAGGTGAAATGAACTGGTGGTACGTAACACCACTGCTGGTTTTCCTGCTGGTCTACGGCGCATTCGCTCGCCGGGTGATGGGTGGCGTCGGCGGGAAGTGGCCGTTTCCGCTTGGTAAGATCCAGCGAGGCGCTGTCGTGACTATGGTGGCGTTGCCGTTTGCGCTGCCTATGCTGGCGATTAACTGGGGGTTTGTTTCCCTCATTCTCCCGCTGACGGCGATCATCGTCAGTCTCGGCGACGGAGATCAAACTGACCTTGGCGA
>JAAOEI010001025.1_pt1 | contig 10466 bp, 10 predicted proteins | sample 7059261 | NCBI WGS metagenome assembly JAAOEI01 (sample SAMN14008812, study PRJNA610033) | viral metagenome | isolation source: viral particles filtered from seawater | place: China: Hangzhou Bay, Yangshan Deep Water Harbour | collected 2017-10-31
GCTCGTTTGGTTCTTCTGTCTAAATCATCAAACACGTTAGTTGAACGAGATTTTTTATAAGATGGTCCCTTAAGGAATGAGCCTACTTGTTTAGTATTAACGTTCCATGCCGTGTATGCTTTTCTTGCGGGGCGTTTTCTATTTCTTAATCTGTTTCTTAATCCTCCTTGTCTAAAGAATGGCGGGAATATTGGAGGCAAAAACATCCCCGTTGATCTGTTTCTTGTTGGGGTTTTTGTTGTTGTTGTGGTTCTTACTATTGGTTTTTGTTTTGGTGTAATCATTGGGGTTAATTTTGGAATTGGTTTAAAGAATTGTTCATTTTGTTTTACTATTGGTTTTTGTCTTTGTTTTACTTTTGTTTTTGGTGTGATTAATGGAATTGGTTTAAAGAATTGTTGTTTTGGTAATTGTTTTTGTTTTAGTTTTGGTAATTGTTTTTGTTTAGGAATTGGTTTGAAGAATTGTTGTTTTGATTTTCCTAATTGAACAGGATATGATTTCATTTTACCCCCTCCTTTTTTTGTTTTAGGAATTTGTTTTGTTTTTTGTATCAAAAATTGATTTGAACCTGAACCTTTGATTTCTTTGAAGAAATTATTATCATCGGGTTTGAATTTTTTACCCGTTCCACTAGAGCCCCCAAAGAAATTATTAGAATCTGTTTTTTTGCTTCCTTTTGGTTTAGTTGTTCCTTTTCCTAATGGAATGTTAGAACTTGTGAAAGGTTGTGATTTTGTTTTTGGTCCCTTTGGTCCAAAGAAAGCCCCGATTTGATCACTCCAGGAAACATCTTTTGTTTTTCCCTCTAGTTTCATAAAGTCCCCTCCAGGTGTGAAAGCCTTAGATGCTTTAGTTGCTTTAACAGTAGGGGAAAAAAACGATGTTGCTATTTTTGGAATTTTTGCCACGGCCCCTACGGGTAAGGCCCAAAATAGTGCTTCTGTTGTCAATTCCCCTGCCACTTGTCCGAATCCCTGTTTGTCAATTCTCTTTTGTTGTGTTCCAAAAAATTCCCCCATTGGGTCCGATGTTCCGTCTTTTCCCTCGCCCTCAAAGGTGTTTTTAGCTGAATCAATTACAGCTCCAAAGAATTGATCTTGAACGGGAGGGCGGGACATTGGTTGTTGTGGCTTTCCTGTTAGGAAATTGCCCGTATTAGTTATGAGATTCCCGTAACTATCAAAAGTATTCCTGGAACCTTTAAGAAATTCCCCGAAAAATTGCATTTCAGGGCTAACGGTTTCCCCTACTGTTTTCAATCTTTGAATTTCCCCTGTTTTCATATTTCTGCCAAACGTATAAGATGCCATTGAAAGGTTTAGGGGTTGATTATCCATTAATTTAAAATTCTCAATTTTTCTTTTGTCCGTTGGTCCAAAATATTCTAAATTTTGACTAGCATTTAATTTTGGGTTTTGTATTGGTACCATTTCAAATCCAAAGGATTCACGAATTTGGTTTCTTTTTTGTAATGTTTCATTACTTGTTTTTTTGTACTTGTTAGCTTTAAGGTTAAGGTCCCCCATTGTTCCTTTAACTTTAGCTTGTTTTCTTGCCTCAATTTGTTTTTCAGGTTTGAAGATACTATTTGGAATTAATTCAGGTTTTGATAAATCATAGCCTCTTTCTTGAAAAAACTTTTCTGCATTAATTGAAGTTTCAGATTTACTAACAGGTTTACCATTTTTAAAATAAGTTTGTTCGGTTCTTGGATTAAGTAGAGCCTCGGCAATTCCTACGCCTCCAGATCTTAATGATGCTACATAGGCGGTTTGTTGTGCGTTTGCTTTTGCTATTTCTGGATCCGAAGATGTTGCCCTTAGTACGGTTTCATTTGGTTTAGGTGGATTTGATTTTAATGATGCTACTCGTTGAGCCGATGCCACGTTTCTTCTCGCCTGTTTTCTAGATGCCTGGTAACTAGATTCCATTTTTCCCGATGGATCTAAAATGCTTCTAAGTGTCCTTTCTCTTATTTTGCCTGATCTTGATCTAATTCCCGAAGCTGATACTTTTTGAGCATCAGATACGGAAAAATTAGAATAACCTTTGTTTTGGTATCGTTGTGCTACTCGTTTATAATAATCAGAATGAATAGATGCCGAATATCCGTATTTTCCTTTATCTGCTACAATATCCCCAGGTTGAAATTGAACACCCCCAACACTTCCAAAAGCCTTAATGTTACCGTATGATCTTGACATTTGACGACCTTGACTTTTTAATAATTTTTTAAATTGTGCATCTCTTTCTTGTGGTGTCAATGTACTATAATTCTACTAGGTAATTGATATACTTTAATGGATAACCCTGGCTAATTTGTCGGTTTCAACTAGAGATTTTAGAAAGTGATAAAATCTATCGTGCTTTTCTACTGTATCTAAATTTTGATATTCGTCTATATCCTTTTGAGAAATCCAACAAACCCATCCTTGAATATAAAACCTGTATTCAGGTTGTACTTTATTTTCAATAATATTATCAATTTCTCTTTTTATCTCTAGCATCCTTTCGTGTTTTTTAGGTCGTGTTATGGTCCCGTGACAACAATCGCATCTAGTATCTAAAGCCGTTGCATAGTGTCCACATGTCCAACAAAATACACTATCTCTTTTTCTTGGTTTTTCTCTAATGTTTCGGCATGGGGAATATTTCAACATCAAAACTTAATCCTCATTGTTTTCAAATTTCTCTTTTCCATAAACGTACTTATCCCACGCATCGGGCTTTTGTGATGTTCCGTTTTTCATTGTCATTAATTGCTCGTTGCGTGAAGTGTTTAACATCTTTAGGCCTCCGCCATTTTCAGAAGTAATAGATACCATTCCGTACTCGTTAGCTTTTGCCATAGCCATAGCATGGGGCACAAATTTCCAGTGCATGTGTTGAGCTAAATGATGAGTAAGATGAACATTCATGTTAACTGTTTGAATACCTGAATTTTTAGGAACTATCATTGAAAGTGATTTAAGGTAATTCCCATCATAATCACTTCCTCTAATTCCCGTTGAAGCTCGCTCGTATAACTGCCTTACATCCGAACTCATGCAATTTTTTTACTATGTTCTAACTATATTAAGTCATTTAAGAAAATGACGAAATCTTATGCCTAACAAGTTGGAACAAAGTAATTCCTATTGCTACACCCATCAATAGCAATCCTATTCCCCTGGCTGGTTCATAAATTGCAGTTAATGAGGTACTTACCAAAATGCCTATCATACCAACGAGCATTAAATTCTCGGTTCTTATCCACAATATACCAAGCAATATCCCCCAAAATGCTACAAGTGTAAGATCCCCTAATGTTGCCTGGAATGGGGCCAATACTGCTTGAAAGGGATTATCAAAGAATCCGCATAGATTAGATGAGAATGTTTCAAAGCAGTGAAGATTATCAGGGGGCAATTTACTAAACTATATTTTTACTAGCTTTTACTTTAAGGATTAGGTAACATTCCGCTAAACATGCCCTCAATCTGTCCCGAACTTTGTAAAACTATCATAAATGCAATAGCTCCGCCAATTAACAAGGCCATTACTAACCCTGCGGGCATCCATGATTTAACAGGGATTGAAGTCATGGACCTTAAACCCCTTTCATCCCGTCTTAATCTGTCAACGAATGAGGCTAGCTGTTCAGGGTTGTACCCTCCAAAGTCATTAAGAAACATTTGCGTATTTAGCTCAATAGGCGTGTTTACCTCGACTAATTCACGCTTTTTCAGATAAGCGATTAATTGATTATAATCCATTTTACCCATAGTAAGATCATTATCTAATCTTCCTTTTTCATCATGGGTAATCAAATCATTTTGGATAAGATAGTTTGTTAGAATAAATCCTAGATCCCTGGTTTCAATATCTTCGGGGTTTCCTATTTCTGCAATAACGTTTTCAATTTTCTTTTTTCTTTTTAGCGTGTTGTCAATTACTACATTTACTGCATCTTCAAGTTTTGGAATCTTCTTTAACAATTCTCTAATTGCACTAGCTTGCTCTATGTCTTTAGGTTCTACCTTTGCTAAATTATTGGTTTTAGCAAAACGTGCAATCTCATTTACCAAAATAGCATCAATGGGCAAAGCGTTTCGGCTATCAAAAATATACATCGGGGTTTTTCCAAAGTGATATGCTTTTGTTGGATCTAATTCAAAAATTCCCTCGAATTTTCTACCCTCTTTGATAACAAAATATTTTCCCCCTAATGTTTTGAGTTTGTAAGCTTGCATTTTCCTGGATGGATGAATCAACAAAGCAATAGGATCTTTTGAATTATGGATTTCCCATTGGGGAAAACTAAAACTAATCAAACTGTTTGAATTACTAGGTTTGCACTATAAGAAGCGTTTGCCCAGGAATATGCCTAATACACCCGCTAGTAACAAGAATCCCCAAACGGCTTCATCTATTGTTAACATTCCAATAAATCCAAGTACACCTATCAATGCTAATACCAATAAGATTCCAGTTGGGGCACTTCTACCCGTAAACAAACCCGCTACTAATAGCACGAAAATTAATGCTACGGGTGTCCCTGTCCATTCCCCAAAGACGGCATCTAGTTGGGCAATACCCCCGCCTAATCTGTTAGGACCGAATGAAGTAAATGAAAAAAGAGTTGTTCCATTTTCACTACAAGAAACATAAATCGTTTCAGTATCGGCTATATTTTGAGAGTCATTGATATACCAAACATTAGTAAAGTTTGAAACAATACCCGTTTGATCTGCCATTACTTGGGCTGTTGTCTTATAGTTACAAGATGCATCCCAAAGATTTTGAGTATCTCTATTTACTGTTAAATCTGTTACACCTCCACTTCTAGTAAAATTGTATGATATTCCATTTGACCAATTAGGATCATAAGTTGCCGTTACGGTTGTACTTCCTGATATAGTTGGGGTATTCCAATGAGTATTATCGGTACTTGTAATGGTATAGGTATGAGAATTACTATCATTTAATGTCAAAGTGTAAGGGCTTGATATTCCGCTAGCTATAACGTTAACCCCCTCCTTTAATGTAAATGTGCTAAATGTTGGGGTTGGTGTTCCCGTTATTCCAGAAGCTGAAAAAGTTAATTGAGTTGATGCCCCTTGTGTGTTTGGTGTTACTGTAATAGATCCGCTAATTGGGACATAGGTTGTTAAAGTTACAGTATTAGAAACTAAAGAATCCCCTACGGAATTATTGGCATAAACTGTTATGGTATATGATGTGCCTTGTGTTAATCCTGTTAGTGAATAACTTGTGTTTGTTGTTGTGTCAATTTGTGAACCATCCCTGAAAATTTTATACAAATCAATATTTGATCCGTTGTCATTTGGGGCGGTCCATGTTACATTAATTTGAGTGTCAGAAATTACGGATCCTGATAAATCCGTAATAGCATCAGGGACATTAGGGGTTGTGATGTTTACCGTGTTACTATTCCCACTAGTTCCATGTGTACTAACTGCTTTAACATAATGGCTATGTGTTCCTTGTGTAACGGTATCAGTATAGGAATTAACTAAACCCGTTGTAGTAACTAAAACCCCGTTGCGATAAATCTCAAATCCTTGAGCCGTTCCCGTTCCCCATGATACGGGGCTAGACCACTGTAAGAAAACATCTAGCGGGGCATTATTTGCATCTTGTATTGTGCTAGTCAATCCCGTGGGATTCCCTGGAGGTGTTCCCGCTTGTATTGAACCAATATTACTATCTAATGCCTCGCCTATCGAATTAACTGCGTTGACTTTGTAATTATTAACGGAACCTAAAACGGGATTTGCATCTTGATATGATGTTAAGGTACTACCACTAACAGTATCATATAATGAATATCCGCTTCCTGTATCTCTATACACTTTGAATGATGTTATGGTACTACTATTATCATTAGGTGTTGAAAAAGTCAGATCAATGTTAGGATAATTAAAAGATGCTGATAAGTCCGTTATGGCATCAGGGACAGCGGGAACCGAATAAGTAACATCTAATTCAGGGGTATTAAAGGTAACATAATAGGGTGTACCACTTAAAGTACCTGAACTATCGTCATTATCTTGATGGATGCCTAATGCAAACCAATTAGAAGATAATTGATTTTGTAATTGTGAATCAGCAGTAGTTCCCAAATCAAGGGTATTAACCCCAAGTGATCCCCCACTAGACCTACAAAAATTAGAATTAATCAAAAGCGTTCCATCATCAATTCCTGTAAACATTGTTCCCGCATTGTCCACTGTTGGCTGTACTGCTGTTAGACTTCTAATGTCACAATTTGAAGTAGCTCCCCCAGATTTGAACTCTTGAATATTTAATTCAAAAGAAACATCTGTAATTGTTGCAGTATCAGGTATAGACGTAATATCAAACTCTACTGCCCCCCTGTAACAATCTTCCCCAGTAGATTTAGATAATCCTACAGCTACATTGCCACCCATTGAGTTTGAACCCGCCCCACTTGAAGTATCATCACAAGTAGAGTTACCACTATCTTCCCAATAAAATCTATGATTTGTTGTGGTAATTGTGGGATCAATTTCCAGATAGCCTACAAAATTTCCCTCACTGAAATCCATATTGATTTTGTAATTCCCATCAAAAATTATGTTGATGTTTGATAAGGATTCAATTCCTTTATCAAAATCATAATTAATTGAATCTGTTAGTTGTAAAATTTCTGCCTCATTGTCTACAATAAATTGCCTATCAAAAGATTGGCCGTTTAATTGGGCTATGTTAATAGTTTGATCACCTATTGTAATTGATTCCCCCGTATGGACAGTTTGAGAAATGCCTAGTTCTTCATTTCCATCATGCCATACTTTGAAAGTTTCTTTGAATCCAAAATTAATATCTAAAATAATTTCTTGTTCATATTTTGTAACATCTTCTTTAACTGATTTTAAAATAACTCTATCATCAAATTCTTGTACTGTTACCTCACATGATAAATTATTAACTTCCATGTTTTCCCAGGTTCCGTCTTTAAGATATGTTGCCACGGCTGAAACACTAGGAATAATTTGAGTTTCAGGGGTTGCCCATCCGTTTTCATAGATGGAATAAGAACAAGTAGGAATATCATAAACAAAAGAACCCACGCTATTAGAATTAAAAATTACCTTGCTTTCATTAACTTCTAAAAAATAATTTTGCCATTCGTTATTAACTAGAATCCTTTCAGGGTGTGAGGTCCATGTAATGGAACCATCATCATTAATTACAGTATCATAGTTTTGCCCTACTTCTGCTAATGCATTAGGAATTGATACGGCTAGTAATACGGGTAAAATATAGAAAGCATAGTTCATCAGAAATCATCCTGGCTTTTCCGTGTCGATGCCATGTAAGCCCATAATACGATCCCGCCTATTGCTATCAATGGGACCAATAAGAAAATGGAATACAAGTTATCACGATTAGCTAAAACCTTATCGGGCATATTGTCCCAGGTCGGAACATTATAGGCCAATTCGTAAATGATGGGGAAAAATAGCATAACTACTATTCCCACGGCAAAAAGAGAAATCAAAGTTCTAATGATTATGTTAACTGCCATTATTCTACTATATTCCCATAGTATGAGATACTTAAAAGATTATAATAAAAAAGAAAAGTTTTACGACGTTTCTAGGTCGAACCCATTTAGATAATTTTACTTATCTTAAAGTCCCCTACTTAATGATCCACGAATCAAAGGAATGAGTCCTAAGATTATGAAAACGGGGATTATGCTAAAGACGATGTCAGCATTGCTTTTTGTATCCAAGCATGATTTAGCTGGTCCAGTCGAATTAGCTGGGGTTGTTGCATCGTATCCTGTTAAGGAAGTACAATCCAAAGCTCCTGAAAATGCGTTATAGATGATCAAACCGATGATAACACCGACGACCATAACGACAATTCCGAGAATTTGCCCAAAGTCCATGAATACTAGGTTTTAACTATATTATAAAAGGGATTTACTATCTTCCTAGCACATAATAGATAATGGTTCTAACAAGTAACAAACCAATTACACTTTGTAATACCAAAACAAAGACAGCGGGTAAACCGATAATGTTCAAGCTTTGCCAAATAAATCCGCCTGTTAGGAAATTAATTATTCCCTGTCCCAATGCAATAGGATAAAACACCGCATCAGCTAGCGGATCAAGTATGGCCCCTGAATTGCCTGTTTGGTTTCCTGTAACGGTTCCAATTAATTCCCCGCTAGTCGAGTTAGTTGCCAAATCATAATAATAAATATCAGGCATTGACACGGCTGTCACATTCGTATAAGCCCACTGTCCCCCAACAACATTATCACAATCCGCTTCCGTTGTGATGTTGCTTAAAATTCCGTTGTTTTGCCAACAATGTTTTTCAGCATCAAAGGGCGTAATTAATGGCGTATCTGTCACGGCATCAACGACCATTATGCCCCCGTTAACACATAATATGAAAAGGTAAATTTCTAAAAATAGTTCTTGCATGGCCATTATAGTAATGCCTCCTTAACGATGAAAACTACATTTAGCATACCAAAGCCCATGAATACCCATCCTAACCAGGTCGAATTATCAGCGGGTATCAAAACATCTTTGATAGTATTTGTGCTAACTAGGTTAGTTATTGCCCCCGTTGTTGGGTTTACTTCCTGGTATTGTGTTTCTTCGGTTGTTGTTGCAGATACCTCCACGCCCGAACCAATAAAGACAGCTAGGCCCATAAATAAAGATAAAGATACCATTCTAAGAATAGAAGTAAATAGGGATGCTGAACGAACAAACCCCCAAATCATAAAACCAAAGCTTAGAATAATTGTAATTAAGAAAACACCTGTTTCCATTACTCATCATCCTCGATATTCAATGCTATATTATTACTAGGCTTTTGTTTAAGGTTTCCTTGAATTACTTCATCTATAAACTCAACTTGTTCTAATGGGGGGCTGAATCTTGCGTTTGGAATTGCCTTTTTTCTGTTCCATGACCTTTTTGGATAACTTGAACGATGCTCTAATTCTTTTGCAAGGTCCTCCCAAGATACCGAATATTTTGACATTAGTGCATAAAAGTCCTGGTGTGCACAATAGTATTTTTTTGATACTGCGTTTTTGAATCCCCTATCCATACACTCTAGTTTCATGATGGTACTCATTGAGGCCCCGTATTTTTTTAGGGCCACGTCTACTAGGTGTTTAGCTGATACCAAAGTTTTTCCGCTATCTGCGGAACGTTCACACAAACCGCATTTATCTAAATGATACAACATGAATTTCAATCTACCCGCATAAGTTACCAGGGCCATTCTAAAGGGGTTATTAGTGATAAAAGTGCGGGTAGTTTTTGGGGCTATTTGTAATTCAAATTTATTTTTAAAAAACATCTGATAAGATAGTTTAGAAAATTTATCTACATAGTGAAAATCTCTAGGGTTTACTTGGTCCTTAATTACCTTGATCATTTCTTGATTAGTGATTTCAGTAAAAATAGAAAATACGTTTTGCATCCTCCATGTTTTTTCCCATGCGTAAAAGTGATGAACATTAACAATACTGATTACTTTCCTGGCGTTTTGTTTTCCCCTCATGTGCCTGATTTCTAAAAATGCCTGGATAATCTTCTTTTTACGTTCCATTGGCAAACCCTCCAGGGCCTTACTTACATCGTCAAAAATGATAATATGATCTACGGCACTTAATTCCTCAATGATTTTATCTGCATTTGTGATTTGCTCTTTGCCTATCCATACAACTTTGTAAGGATGTTTTTTTTGCAAGTTATGAGCTAGGAACGTGGCTAAGGTTGTCTTACCTGAACCCATTCCCCCTACTAGCTGAACCCCGATAAAGTCCCTGGATTGGCATCCGTAATGAATATCATCTATAACGTTACGGGGTTGATGAAATTTGTTGATTTGATGAACCTTACCATCAGGCGTTTTGTAATTGGTAGGGCCGTGGTATTCCCCGCCCCCTTTGCCGTTTTGTAATTCGTTAATTGTTGGCATGGTTATAATCTATTTTGATATTGGTCCTGGTTGTCAGTTCTGTAATCGGACATGCTTTGTTGTAAAAGGCTCATAGTCTTGATTGAATATTCGTAAGCTTCTCGTTGGATTTCATCGCCGTACATATTTCCTTTGCCGATACCGAATCGCTTAAGGTCGGTAATCCTGGCGGGAAGCGGATAAGCAAAGTTCATCATAAAAGCTACATCGGCTGATTGAATATAGTTGCGTTTGTTAAAAGCAAAAAAAAAGTTATCAGTAAACTTGAAAATTAAGCCGTCAAGGTTTGCCCAATAGTCCCCCATATCATAACACCTAGTAACAATACTAGATTATTCAATTATAATAATACATACATACATAATACAAATTTCTTTTAAGGGTATCATCGTGGCAAGGCGATAAGATTCCATAGTATTAAATTAATTTCTTAACTTAAGATGTTCCTACGGCTCTTTTTTTTGTGCCTAAGT
>JAAOEI010001026.1_pt1 | contig 10465 bp, 14 predicted proteins | sample 7059261 | NCBI WGS metagenome assembly JAAOEI01 (sample SAMN14008812, study PRJNA610033) | viral metagenome | isolation source: viral particles filtered from seawater | place: China: Hangzhou Bay, Yangshan Deep Water Harbour | collected 2017-10-31
TTGTCATCGGCGCCCGCACCCGCGACCAGGGCCGAATCTGCTGGAACTTTGCCGAGGGATTCTCGCGCACGCTTCCGACCGCGACCCGGAAGGCGCTGACATTCCGGCGCGCGCCGCGACTCGAGATTGAATTCGAAGGCGACGGCGGCGGGCATGTCCTGCGAGTGGTCCCGGCCGATGGCAAGTCGGCGCTCGGCGGTGCCCCGACGTTGGCCATCCTTGATGAGCGTGGCCATTGGGAACGCGACAAGGGCGACGCGCTCGAGCATGCCCTTCTATCGGGCCTCGGAAAGCGCGGCGGCAAGGCGCTGATTATCTCGACGAGTGCACCCGATGATGCGCACCCGTTTTCACGGTGGCTCGACGATGAGCAGCCCGGAGTTTATCGGCAAGAGCACCGGCCGGCGCCGGGCCTGCCTGCCGATGATATCGACTCGCTCGTGATCGCCAATCCTGGCGCGACGGCCGGCATCGGCGCCTCGCTTGAATGGCTGCAGGCGCAAGCGCGCCGCGCGATCGGCCGCGGCGGTTCCGCGCTCACGAGCTTCCGCCTCTACAATCGCAATGAGCGAGTGAGCGGCGAAACCCGCGACTTGCTGCTGACGGTCGACGAATGGCTGCAGTGCGAAGCGGCGGAGACGCCGGCTCGCGAAGGGGCGGTCGTTGTCGGCCTCGACCTTGGCGGATCGGCCTCCATGTCAGCGGCGGCATTCTACTGGCCCGCTTCGGGACGCCTCGAGGTGCTCGGCTGGTTTCCGTCGCGGCCGTCGCTCCTTGATCGCGGCCAATCCGATGGCGTTGGCGAGCGCTACACCACCATGCGCGACCGCGGCGAGCTCTTCACGCTCGGTGAGCAGACGGTGCCGGTTGCGCCCTGGCTCCTCGAGGTCATGCGCCATATTGAGGGCGAGACGATCGCGGCCATAACCATGGACCGCTACAAGCAAAGCGAGCTCGGCGAAGCGATCGACAAGGCAAACATCCGCGCGCCGCTGGTATGGCGCGGACAGGGATTTCGCGACGGCGGCGAGGATTGCGAGCGCTTCCGGCGCGCATGCTTCGATGGCCGCGTGCGATCGAAACCGTCGCTGCTATTGCGCAGCGCTTTCGCCGATGCCGTTTGCCTTCGGGACCCTGCCAACAATTTGAAATTGGCAAAGGCCCGCAGCAACGGCCGCATTGATGCCGCTGCCGCTTCTGTCCTGGCCGTCGCCGAAGGTGCCCGCCAGCAAGGACGCGCGAAGAAGGCGCGCGGCGTGGTGTGGGCATGAGGTATCAGCGACATAGCGCGGCCGTCACGCGCACACGACGTTGGAAAGCCGTGCGATTGCAGGCGCTCCGGCGCGACGGTTGGCAGTGCGTGAAATGCGGCGGGCGCCGCCGACTCGAGGTCGACCATATCAAACCGGTGCGCTCGCACCCGGAACTCGCCTTCGCGCTCGACAATCTTCAGACGCTCGACGCGGCCTGCCACAGCCGCAAAACCCGCATCGAAATTGGCCTCGGCGCCGCGCCCGACCCGCGCTTCGAACCGTGGCGCGCCTTGGTCAATGAGCTTTCAACTCAAAAGAAGGAAATGCAGCATGCTTGAATCTGTGAAAATCAGCCGACGCCAGTCGGAAATTCGCGGCGCTCTTGCCGCGTTGGCCGGCAAAGAGAAGCCGAGCGACGACGAAGTGCGGTCAATGACCGAACTCGACAAGGAATACACCACCAACGAAACCCGCTACCGCGCCTCACTGGTCGCAGAGGACGAGGAACGCACCAAGGCAAAGGGCGAGCTCGAGACCCGCGGCACCAAGGAATGGGGCGAGCTCATCGGCAAATTTCAGATGCACCAGGTCGTGCTTGCCCTGGACGAAGGTGCGGCGCTGAGTGGTGCCACGGCCGAGGTTGTGAGCGAGATGCGCAGTCGCGGCGGATATCGCGGCATCCCGGTTCCTTGGCTGGCGCTCGAGCGCCGTGCCGGCGAGACGATCGCCAGCGGCACGCCGAATCCTCTTGAGACCCGGCCTATTATCGACCGCCTTTTCCCCGCGTCCGTCGCCGGCCGCATGGGTACGCAGTTGATCTCGATCGAAAGCGGGCTGACGGAATGGCCGGTGGTCACGTCCAGCGTGGCCGCGGCTTGGGCCGCGACGGAAACCGGATCGGTGGCGGCGGCGGCAGCGTTCGCCACCACGGACAAGGCTCTCGGTCCCAATCAGACCTTGGGCATTCAGATGAAGATCACGCGCAAGGCCGCGAAGCAGTCGGGCGCTGCGCTCGAGGATGCTGTGCGGCGCGACATGAGCAGCGCCATTGAAATGGCCTTGGACAAGGCGGTGTTTCTCGGCGCCGGATCGTCGGGCGAGCCATCCGGCGTGCTTGTCGGTTCCTACTCAATCACTTCCACGTCCGTCGCCGCGGCGGCATCGTGGGCCGCCTTCCGGGCCGCGGTGGTCCGGTTCCTAACCGACAACGCCGCAGGCGGCCCCGGTGACTGCCGCTTGCTCATCCGGCCCGAGGTTTTCGACAAGCTGGATGGCACGCTGATCACGGATACGGCGGTCTCGGAGTGGGACCGGCTGGTGAAGAACATCCCGGCTCAGAATATCGTGATGAGCTCCAATGCCCTGGCGGCGCCGACCGGTGGGCCACCGACCGCCAGCAAAGCCTTGCTGACAACGGCAGCCGGCGGCGTCTCACCGATTTTCCTCGGTGTTTGGGGCGGGGTCGACATGATCCGCGACCCGTTCAGCGACGCCGCGAGCGGTGGCTTGCGACTGACAGGCCTGGTGACGGCGGATGTTACCGTCGCCCGGCCCGCTCAGCTTCAGATACTCACCGGCGTGCAGAACTAAGCACATGGTGATCGAACGCCGCGCCGCGGCCGCCGAAATCAGGGCGGCCGGGCGCAAGCTCGAGGGATACGCGGCCACGTTTGGCACCGAGGCGCGCATCGGCTCCTTTACGGAGACGATTGCGGCTGGGGCTTTCGCGGCCACGCTCGCCGATGGCGCCGACAAGCTGGCCCTGGTCGACCACGACCCGGGCCGGCTGCTGGCACGCACCCGCAGCGGCACCTTGCGCCTTCGCGAGGATGCCCGCGGCCTTGCGTTCGATATGGACGTGCCCGACACACAGGCCGGTCGCGACGTGCTCGCCCTTGCCGAACGCGGCGACCTTGGCGGCATGTCGTTCGCCTTCAAGGTGCGGCCGGATGGCGAGCGATGGGCCGGAACCCGTCGCGAGCTCCGCGCCGTCGACCTCGCCGAAGTTTCGGTGATTCTCAGTTGGCCCGCTTATCCGGACACAACGGTCGCAGCCCGGAACCGTCCGGCGATCGACGCGCCCGACGCCGGCCTGCGGCGCGTCCTGGCCCGGTGGAGAGCATGACGGACGCGGTGACCATCTCCACCAGTGAGGGCGTGCCTGACGCCTATCCTGAGGCCCCGGATGGCCTCTCGACGGCGGCGGCCGCGCTTGATGCCGATATGGTTTGGCAGAGGCTCGAGGCCTATGTCGCGGTGCGCTACACCGAGCGCAGCGTCGAGTGGATCGTCGAGGGCTGCGGCGACTGGCAGCCACCATTGAAGCCTGCGGCGATCGACACGACTGAAATCTGGAACGGCACCGCCTGGGAATCGGTCACGCTTTTGGCCTCTCCGCTCGGCGGTTATTGCCTGCCTGGCGCCGGGCCTTATCGCTTTGTGGGCACGGCCGGCGACGACGATGCCGACGTACCGGCCGCGATGCTCGAGGCTTACCGGCGCCTTGCTGAGTATTTCGCCGAACCGATAACGGGCATCGGCGTGCGCTCAGAAACGGTGCCCGACGTTGCCACGGTTGAATACGGCAGCCCGACGTGGCGCGCTCAGGCGCTTCAGCAAAGCGGTGCCGCCGATCTTTTGCGCACATTTCGGAGGGCATGACGATGCGGTGGTGGCCCTTCAGGAAAGCCGAGAAGCGCTCGAGCATGTCCGGCTTTACGGCCGAGCTCATGGCGGCGCGCGAATCATACATCTCCGGCCGGCGCGGTGTTGCTGAGCTCACGGCCACGGCGCAAGCCTGCGTTTCTCTCTGGGAAAATGGCTTCGCCCTCGCCGATGTTTCCGGCGCCGATTTGTTGGACCGGCGCACCATGGCGCTAATCGGCCGAGGGCTGGCATTGCGCGGTGAGGCCGTGTTTCTAATCCGCGATCAGTTGGTGCCGTGCGCCGATTGGGACCTACGCACCCGCAATGGCATTCCTACCGCCTATCGCGTGAGCATTTCAGAGTCGGGCGGCGGCACGACGCAAACGGCTTTGGCCGCGGAGGTGCTTCACATTCGGATCGGCGTCGACCCCGCCGCGCCCTGGTCGGGCACCGCTCCGCTGCGGCGCGCATCGCTCACCGCCGGAATGCTTCAGGCGATCGAGGCCACCTTGAGCGAAGTCTATGAGATGGCGCCGATCGGCAGCCAGGTCGTGCCTATGCCCGAAATTCCGGACAAGGACAGCACCACGCTTGGCCGGTCATTCCGCGGCCAACGTGGCCGCGTGCTGCTGAGGGAGTCCGTGGCCGTGAGCGCCGCCGGCGGACCCGCACCGGCTACCGATTGGAGGCCGGCAGACCTCACGCCCAACCTCCAGCAGGCGGTCACAACCGAAAGCCTGGCCGCGGCGCGTGACGCGGTATGCGCCGTCTTTGGTGTCCTGCCGGCCCTGTTCTCATCGCAAGGGCAAGGCCCGATGACACGCGAGGCGCAGCGTCACCTTGCGACGTGGATGTTGCAGCCTATCGCCGAGCTACTTGCGGAGGAAGCGAGCGCGAAACTCGGCGCGGAAATCGAAATCGATACCTTGAAGCCGACTCAGGCCTTTGATGCAGGCGGGTCGGCGCGCGCCGTCTCGACGCTCGTGGCTGCGATGGCGCAGGCGAAGGAGGCCGGCCTCGATCCGGCCGCGGTGGCGAGCGTCTTTCAAAGGTTGGACTGGGAGAAGTAGCAGCGAGGCCTACCGACCGTGGCTAAGCCGAAGAGGAAGCGGAAAAAGGAAAGGGCGCGGCGGCTACATCAAGAGCCGATCGTTCGCGAGGTCGCGCGTTTGCTCAACGCTGGCCGCCCGACAAAATTTAGATGGTCGAGCGAGTGCCGGCATGGCCTGCGATCCGCACTCTGCCTGAAGGGCCACAAGTGGGAGCGGGCCGACAAACTAGCGGCGTCGATCGTTGAACTTGCGTTGCATCGAATCGGCTCAGCGGTGCGGCCTTCGATCGCCGTCGCTCAAGGGGAGCCTTTGCCGGTTGAATATTGGTATTGCGCCTGTTGCGGCGGCTACATGGAGGGTGGCAACGATCGGCCGTGGTGCGGCGATGATTGTCGCCTGGCGCTCAGGGAAAGCAACCGAACGGCGACGATGCGGAAGGCGGAGGAAGCACGCAACCGCGCAACGCGCCTAATCCTCACCGGTGAACCCGGCCGCGCCGCTCGAGCTCTCGACCGCCTCTGCCGGAAGTGCGGCAAGCTGTTCACGCTAAAGCCCGGTCACAGCGATAAGCGGTACTGCGGGCACCGCTGCGCAGCCTTGCGCGAGAAATATCCCACGAAGGATTGCCTCGTTTGCGCCGCGGCGTTCCGGCCGCATCAACACAAGCAACTCACGTGCGGGCCTACTTGTGCCGACGTCGCAACGAAGAGGCGCAAGCGCGATAGGAAAGGCCTCGCGCCGCTGCCATTCGAAAAACCTTGCGCGATCTGCAGTCGGCCCTTCAAGCCGAGTCGATTGACCGCGATGCAATGCAGCGATGAATGCCGCCATGAGGCTCACCTTCGATCGGCGCGGGCTCACACCGAGCGAAGGCGGCAGGCGTTGGCGGCCTAACCCTTGACCGTCCGTCTATGGCTTGGCCCGCGGCAGCCGTTTGATCCGCGCGTTTCCGATATCTTCATACGATCCCGAAACCAGTTCGACGAGCTTTCGAAGGTCTAGCTCGCGAAGCACTTCCGCCCAAATTGATGTCGCCAACGGCGAGAAGTGTTCGATCTTCGTAAGACACTCTATCATCATGTCATCGTACGAAAGCAGCGCTTCGTCGGTCAGCGATTGAGCGTCAATTGCAGACATGATATCGGCCTCCCGATGGTTTTGATGATTGTGCCACTACCGCGCTGTGGAGCGTTTCGCCTTCAGGCCTACATCCACCAGGCGCCGGATCGCCTCGGAGCGGGAGACGTTGTCGCCGGCCTTGGCTGCCCAAGCGTCGATCGCGGAAATCTGATCTTCCGGAAAGCGTGTTGGCACAATCGGATCGCGACCGCCGCTTGGAGGCCGCCCTCTCTTTTTTGGTGCCACCTTAATTGACTTTGCCATAAATGGGGTATTACCATAAATGCGAGCCGAGCGGTAGTTGTAGCTACGCGCCCGGCTCTAACCGCAACCGACCACGGAGTCGATCATGGCTAATTCCAAAGCTACCACGGCCGCCCGCTCAAGGGCTTATGTCACCAAGCCAGACCAAGGTGATCTTGAGATGGCCGTTCACGCGATGAACGGCATTTTCTGGGCGCTTAACATGTTGGTCGTGCAAGGGGCGGCCGATGATATCGCGCATGAGGAGGATCGCCATAACGGCATTGCCAATCTCATTGTGGCCGGTGAGCGGCTCACGAACGAAATCAGCGAGCGGTTTTAATAGGCCATGAAAGCCGCACCGAGCGCTCTGACATCAGCAGACGCGATCTTCTTGCCGCAAGGGCATGAGCTGCGCATTGTAAAAGGAGACGCGATGGCGCCGACACTTCGGCCTGACCAGCCTGTGATCGTCGACACGACCCATCGAATCCCGTCGCCGCCCGGCATCTATGAAATAGACACCGGAGCGGGAACCGAATTCGTTTTTCTAGAAGCGATCGGCGGCACGCCTGTTCGCATTCGCATGTGGAGAGACAACGCTGCCTATGGCCGATATGAGCTTTTGGCGACTGACATTTCGATCGTAGGGCGGGTCAAAGCGGCATTTTTCCCGCTCTGACGCGCGTTCCGCTTTGTATTGGTAGGACCGCGTTGGGATAAGTGCCACGCATCCCAGTTGACTTGGTGCGTTGCGTGGCACAAAATCCAACATATGCACGCCCTTCAGTTTGTTCAAGAATTCGCGGCATTTACCGGCCAAGACTACGCGAGCTTGCGAGTTGTAGACCGTGCTTTGGCGGACGCCGGCCTTCGCGCAAAGGCGAAGGGAAAGAGCATGCCGGACGTGACCCTCGACGAGGGTATCATGTTCTTGCTGGCCGTTCTGGCAAACGCCCAGCCGACCCGGGCGGCGGAGGCGGCCCGCGAAATCGCGGCCTTCAGGATTTGGGATAGCCGGATGGGTCGCAAGTGGCTGGGGCTGCTTGCGCGAATGACGCGTCGACCAGTGGCAGATATGTCGAGCATCACTCTGTTCGAGGCGGTGACCGCAATATGCCGAGGCTTTCCCAAAAATGAATTCGATTGGGCCGAGATATCGCTACACCGTGGGGGCTCGGCGTTCCTTACGTTCGGGCGCACGCTTGATCCGGGCGCGCAAGGTGACGCTCAGATACAATTCTCGGGCTCTGCTGAGACCCGGCAACCGAAATTCCTAACCGATACAAGAACCGCCTTGCCCGGGCTGCTGCGCTGGATCAGCGAGCACACTTCTAGTGGTCCCGCCTGATGACGGATCACTCGCCCCGTTGGCCGTTCGGCATGTGCCGCGCCGTTGCCGCTGATTATGTCGGCTTCTCCGCAAACCACTTCGACAAGATGGTTGCTGCGGGCAAGATGCCGGCGTCACGCCGCGAGGGCTCTCGCTTGGTGTGGCTGCGAGACGAGCTCGAGGCAGCGTTGCGAGCGCTGCCGACAGATGGTGCCGGCGATGGATCAAACGAATGGGATACGGCCGCATGAGCAAAATCCTGCTGAGATTTGTGCATGAGTTTAAGGACCGCCACGGCAAGACGCGCCGCTACTTCCGCCGCCCTGGCTTCAAGCGCACCCCGCTGCCTGGCCTGCCCGGTAGCGAGGAGTTTATGCAGGCGTATCAGAATGCCCTCGACCTCAAAACGGCACAACGCATCGAAAATGGAGCAGCCAAGGTCTTGGCTGGAACAATCGCCGACCTCATTGCGCGCTACTACCGCTCGCCAGAATTCTTGGGCCTGAAGGCCAGCACAAAATCGACCTATCGAAGCATCATCGAGCCGTTCCGCGCCAAGCATGGCGACAAGCGAGTTGCGACGCTGAGGCGCGAACACATTAAGGAAATGTTGGCTAAGAAGGTGGCGACGCCGACCGCGGGCAATAACTGGCTAAAGCGGATGCGCCAACTGATGATATTTGCAATCGACGCTGGCATGCGGGCAGACGATCCTTGTATAGGCCTCAAGCCGCTGCCAATTCGGTCGCTTGGTCATCCGCCTTGGACGGCAGAACACATCGCTGCATTTCGGCAGCGCCACCCCTCAGGCACTCGAGCTCGGCTCGCGATGGAAATGGCGTTGTGCACCATGCAGAGACGCGGCGATCTTGTTCGCATGGGGCGCCAGCATCTTAAAAGCGGCGTGCTCAAGATTCGGCAGGAGAAGACCGGCACCGACATTGAGATTCCGGTACTAGCCGAACTGCAAGTTGAGCTCGATCAACTCCCAACCGATCAGCTCACGTTTTTGATGACGGAGCAGGGGAAGGCCTTTTCAAGTGCAGGCTTCGGAAACTGGTTCCACGAAATGGCAGTCGCAGCGGGCTTGTTGGACCTCAACAGCCACGGCCTGCGCAAGGCCGGCGCTACGCGCGGTGCAGAAGCCGGGTGGACTGATCACGAAATCGCGGCTTGGGGCGGCTGGAAGTCACTATCGCAAGTGCAGCTATACACTCGCACCGCCAACCGCCGAAAGCTGGCTCAGGGCGCCGTACACAAGCTCACGCCGAGATCATCCGGTGGCAAACCCAAATGAGGTTTGCCAAATTTCAGGGGGTAAGTATCTGAAATGACAGAACGAATTCTGGCGGTGGTAGGCCCGGCAGGAGTGCCGCGATTTAGAGAAAACAACGCCTTAGACTGGCAAACCCTCGAATCCCGATGCATTGAGTTGCAACGCTTTTTCAGCCCAGTGGCAAACCTTTCATCGAAGATGATCGGCCGCGGGGGGCATCGCTGAGTACCGGCAAGCGTAAATCGTTCGCAGGAAAGCGCGGGCGACCAACGCTCAAGCTCAGAGGCACGGATGATGCGAAGCGCCACGTTGCCGACTGGAGCAAGCCGGCAGTCGGCACATGGTCGCAAACGCCGGCCGCTGCCGCCTTTCATCCCGAGCTCCGCAAGACGGTAACGCCGCTTCATGTTCTCGTAGCGCTCGGCAGATACCGAAACACAGAGACCGGCGAATGCTTTCCTAGCATCGGCACGCTCGCACGCGAGCTCGAGAAGACCAGGCGCACGATTCAGCGACACATTGAAACGCTGATTTCAGCAGGCTTCCTCTTGGTACGGTCCCGCCGGTCAACGGACGGCCGCCGCATGACTTCCAATGTCTACATGATCTTGTACCCGCCGGTGCAGCCGGTAATCGCGGCCGCCTCGGAGCAGCCTGCCGGCGAAGAAATCGCCCGTAAGGATCATGACACCCAGCGTCATGGGGGTCATGACACCCAGCGTCATGATGGGGCCGCTGAGGATGGCGAAATCGAGGCCCCCCTCATGACGCCTAGTGTCGCCCCCCTCATGACACTGGGTGACGACCCTCATGACACCCAGTGTCGCAATAACTATCCCACCGGAACTAACCAATTGAACGAGCCTTTCGCTCGAGCGAGCGCGCCCAGCGCGCCGCACGCAGGGAAAGCGAGCGAGTTTTATGTCCAGCACGCTGCTCGAGATGGACTTACTCCCGATCAAATACAGCGGTCTTTCGATCAGCTACATGCCGACTTGATGCACCAAGGGATGAGGGCGGAGCAGGCGACAGCCATCATTGCGAATCTCAGCATGTTCTACAGGCCTCAGCCTAAAGGCCTGGCCATCATTCGGCGCGAGGCGGTCAAGCGTGCGGGGGACGCCTCAGTCATCCTCGGGAGCCACCAACGATGAGCGACATGCCTGCCCATCTGCGCAAACCTCGCCTTAGGCGGCCCGAGGTCGTCGAGTATTTGGCCGCTGTGCACGGCATTGAGATTGCGGTCGCCACCCTAGCCAAGTGGGCAGGCCTCGGCCGTGGGCCCGGATTTGCCCGGCTGCACCGCACGCCATGGTATGAGCGCGCCGAGGTCGACCGGTGGGTTGCGGCGACCCTGATGCCTGCGGCCGGCATACAGCAGGGCACGCGCGGCAACAGCGTCTAACGCGGGCGAAGTCACGAGCGGCGCGAGAGGGCGCATTTCGTTGACCCTGCGCGGCTGCAATCGCCAACGTGAGCGCGTGCCCCAGCCCACCGCCTATGATTGGTCCCAATGCCCGGAAACGCTTAGGGGTGCGAGCAC
>JAAOEI010001027.1_pt1 | contig 10465 bp, 12 predicted proteins | sample 7059261 | NCBI WGS metagenome assembly JAAOEI01 (sample SAMN14008812, study PRJNA610033) | viral metagenome | isolation source: viral particles filtered from seawater | place: China: Hangzhou Bay, Yangshan Deep Water Harbour | collected 2017-10-31
GCCCCCGGGCCCCGCCCGGCATCCGAGCGGCCCCGGTCGCTTGGATGCCCAGCTGTACCCGACCAGGAGCCCCATGGACCCCCAAGATTTCTCCGACCTCACCGACACCATCGCCACCCGGCACCCGCTGCGGTGGCGCGCGGCGGGCGTCTACGTTCTCGACGCGAACGGAAAGCTGGTGCTCGTGTGCACCGGCGCCCCGACCCCCTACGACAGCGCCACCCTCGCGCAGTTCGTCGCCACCGCCGCCAACCTCGCCGTGATCGGCGAAGCGGCGACCGTCGACGGGTTTGCCCGCAGCATGGCCGAGGCCGACCGCGCGCAGGTCGCGCTGTCCACGGCAGAGGCCGAGCGGGATGAGGCCCGCGCCGAAGTCGCCCGTCTGCGCGCCCGGCTCGCCGCCCTCGACCTCTCCACCTACCCCTGCGCCTCGTACGACGAGCCCGGCGCCTCGGTGCGTGCGCCCCGGGGCTGGGAGTGGGCCGGCGAGTGGTATCCGTCCGGGGCGGTCACTACGGAGGGCGTGCCGGTGTGGCGGCGGGCGATGCGGCGGGTGCTGCCATGATGACCCACTACACCTGGGGCGCCCCCACCAACGAGACCGCGATCTTCATGGCCGGCGCCCGCCCCGAGGGGGTGTGTCGGCAGTGCTGGGCACGGGCGGCTGGGCACCCTACTCCCGCACCATCCCGCTCGGCCTGGCCGTGTCGAACCCCATGAACGCACCGGCGAGCCCCAGGACGGTCATCACCACCGCGGGCTCCACGCCGAGCTTGGGCGCCACGACGCTGTATACCATCGCGGCGAGCGTGACCCCGAAGCGAAGAGGCATTGCCCGCCCCATGGAGCGGTACCCGCGCCCGGCGCGCCGCTGCTCGCGGTCGGTCGCCTTGGTGCTGATGGCGCCCGGGTCGGTCGGCGGCTCCCGGTCGGCGTCGCGACGCAGGGGCTCGGCCATGGTGCCGCGGCTCACGCGGGGCTCAGGATGGCGTCGACCTCGGCGAGCATGGCCTCGGCCACGGCGGTGAGGATCGCGCTGAACGCCTCGCCCACGCTGCCGGGCGGCTCTGCGATGAGCTCGAAAACGCCGTCGAGCACCACCGCGGCGACGGAAGCGACGGTGAGGGTAGCCAAGGTGAAGATCACGGAGACCTCCGAGGCGGGGTGAGGAGGCGGCCCGCGAGGGCGTGGAGGGCGCGGGGGGCCGCGCCGGGCGGAACGGTGGAGGAGCTGTCGACGGCGCCAGCGGCGTGCAGGCCCAGGGTGACCCGGGCGGCCTCGACGTCGCCGTCGGCGAGGGCGTAGAGCCCCGAGCACAGGAGCGCGGTGCGGGACGCCAGTTGCGCCCCGGTGTACAGCCGCGACGGGGCACGCGCGGGCACGGCGCCGGGAGCGGCGACGACGGAGGCGAGCTGGGGCCTCATCGGGGCGCCCCGGCGGCCTGTAGCAGCCAGTGCGCCAGAGCGGCGGCCGCTGCGCCCAGCAGGCCGGAGATCGCCGCCACGCCCGGGGTCGAGGTCGCCCAGCGCCCGCAGGCGCGCAGCGTGTCCCCCAGCAGCCCCCAGGCGGCGCGACTGGCGCTCTGCCGGGCACGCGCCGCGACGAGCTGGGCCCGTGCCTGGCCCGCCTCGAGCTGGGCCCGATCGACGTCGGCGCGGGCGATGCGGAGCTGCTCGGCGACGGCGGCCTCCATCTCGGCGCGGACCCGGGTGATGCTCGCCTCGGTGTCCGCGCGACGGCGCGCCTCGGCCAGCTCGCTGGGCCCGCGGTGCAGCTCCTCCACGCGGTCGGCCAGGTGGCCCACCTCGCGCAGGATGGCCTCGTGCCGCTCGGTCGACTGCTCGCTGTGTGCGACGACCCGTGCGGAGAGCTCCGCGATGGAGACCGCCACGCCGCGCAGGGCCTCGGCGAGGGCCACGTCGATCACCGCGCGACCCGGCGGCGGAGCGTCGTCGCCACCGCCGCCGGGCGGGGCGGAGGCGCGGGGAGCCAGGTGCAAAGCGCTCAAGCTGCCTCCATCGTGTCTATACGCACGGTCACACCGTCGACCGGATGGAGCAGGCGGTCACGCGGCCGACGAGCACCCCATCCGCGTCGTACAGCTCGTAGACCTGGCCGGCAAGCGCCCACGTCACGGACCCGGCGGGCGCATCACGGCGCCACGATCTCGACGCTCGGGCTCGACAGCTCCGCCGCCCGCTGCCGGGACGCCTCGCCGCTCGCCCGGACGATGGACAGCAGCGCCTTGAGGCCCATGTGGGCCTTGCGAGGCCGGCGGGCGAAAGGGGTCCGCACCGCCAGCGCCACGACCTCCCCGACGCCCTTGACGAGCTCGGCGGCCTCCTCGGCGGTCAGGCCGCCCTCCCAGGCGTCGATCGCGTCCATGAGGAGAGCCCACGCGGCGCGGACCACGGGCCGGTCGGCGAGCGCGTCCTCCACCAGCGGCGAGAGCTCGCGCAACACCTGCTCCACGGACTCGCGGCGGTCCTCGGGGGTGGCGCCCTCGCGGATGGCGTCGGTGAGGAGGGAGAGGATGGCGGGGAGGTTGAGGGTCACGTCAGGCTCCAAGTCGTATCGTATCCAGTCCCACGGTGGTACGCCCGACCGTGCGCACCCGGTCGCCGGAGTTGCCGCTCACGACCTTGAGGCCGGTCGGCGTGCGCTCCGCCACGATGGCGACGTGGGTCCAGTCGCCGGCCTTCTCCGGGTTGCGCGTCACCACCGCGTCCCCCGGCTGCGCCACCGCCGCCCCCTGCACGAACCGACCCGCGGACCGCGCCCGGCTCACGATGACGTCCACGCTCGGGCTCCACAGGTCGCCCGGGGTCGCGCGCCCGGTCCACTCCCGCACCAGGGCGTCCGCCGCCATCAGCGCGAGGCCGCACCAGGGCCGGCCCTCGCCGGGGTCGCCCGCGCGCCGGGTGATGGCACGGATCCACGCCCCCCGGTTCGCGCCCTCGGTCTCCCGGGCGCCCGCGTCCTCCCACAGCCCGAGGATGTACGCGAGACACACGCCGTAGGAGTCGGGCGTGTGGATCCAGTCCTGCACCTCCATCATGGCCGCCGCGTGCGCCTCCAGCTGCGTGCGCAGCGCCGCGCTCGTCAGCGGGCCGACGATGCCATCCGCGTCGAGCCCCGCGAACCGCTGGAACGCCTTGATCGCGGCCTTGGTGGCGGGCCCGATGTCGCCGTCCACGTCGAGCTCGTACCCGAGCGCCGCGAGGTAAGTCTGGATGGTGCGGGGGTCCATGGTCACGCTCCGGGGGTGCAGCTCGTCTCGGTGCCGTCGTCCAGGTCCACCACCACACACCACGGGCGCTCGGGGTGCTCGCCCTCGACGGTGACGCCATCCGCGGCGAGCACGTCCGCCAGCCGGGCGGGCGCCCACACCCGGACGATGCCCCGGCCCGCGGCGGTGTCGGTGAGCCACACCGCGAGGTCGCTCATGCCGCCGCCGGGAGCACCAGCGCGTCGTCGGCGTTGGCGGTGTCGTAGCCGATGACGTGGAGGATGTCGGTCGAGCCGTTGCGCAGCGTCCGCGCGCCCTGGATCGCGCCGCCGATGTAGACCTCCCGGAGCCGTCCGAGCGTGCGCCCGGCCTGGAGGCCGCTGCCCGACGTCCGCGCGATCGGGATGTCGTCGCCCATCCACGAGCCGGCTTGATCCTGGTCCACGCCGGTGGTCGCGCTGGCGGCGGTCTGGAGCAAAAACTTGCGGCCACAGGTGTACACCGACCCCGATCCGGGCACGTACACCCACCCGTGATTTTGACCGGTGGTGCTCGTGATGTGGTCCAAGAATGTGCCCGCGTTGTTGAGAAACGAGCTCGTCATCGCCCCCGCGCTGCCCTGCGTGATGCACCCGTACAGCCGCGAGTCAGATTCGCAGGTGGTGCTGTCGTCGGTGCGGGCCTCAACGATGGCCCCGATGATGACCGGGTAGTGCGAGGTCGCCGACGTCCAGATGTCAAACACCCAGGTCTCCTGCGACACGTACGGGCGGATCACGGTCGCCGTCGCGTTGGCTGCGGTCGGCAGCAAGCGGTTGAAGCCCGCCCACTGGCCCGAGGTGAACGGCGTCGAGGTGTTCCAGGCGTTGAACGCCCCGGTGTTCTTCGCGATGCCGATGTGAGCGCCGCTCGCAAGGAATGAATCGGTCTGGAACGTGGCGCTCCCCGCCGACGCCGCGCCCGCAACCAGGATCTTCGGCGCCAACGTCATGGGCGAGCCCGACGGCGCCGCGACGTACGCGGCCTCGGTGGTGCCCGCGTTCTGGTACCGCGCGCCGCCGGTCCACTGGTGCGTGCTCGCCAGCGTCGTACCCCGGTAGTCGGTCGTCGCCGCGAACGCGGCGTAGAAGCAGTCGAGCACCGCGGCCAGCGTGCCCGCGCTCGGGGACTGGTCCGCGAGCCGGTAGAAGGTCAGGGCGGGGAGAGGAAGGCTCATACCCAGGTGCTCCCGGTGTAGGCTTCGCCGGTGTTGGTGGCCTTGAGGACGTTGTAGGGGCCGCTCTGCGACGGCGTGAGGGTGCCAAGGATGATGTAGGCGCCCACCACCGTGCTCCCGACCCGCTTGAGAAGCTGGCCGTCGGCGACCGCCCCCATGGTGAGCGTCGTCGGGCCCGATGTCTCACGGAGGCCGCGCGCCTGCGTCACGGTCGGCGACGGGTACGTGCCCCCGAGGTCGCCCGAGGCCGCGCCCGTGGGCGCCCGCGCGTCGGAGAGCCGGGTGTCGCTCGCCTGGACCGCGAGCCCCGCCGTGGTCTGGGCCGACGTCGCGAGCTGCACCACGCCCGCCGCAGACGTCGAGGCCGCCGGGACAGACGCCTTCGCCTGACCGGCGGTCGCCAGATCCCACGTCACCGTCGCGGTGTCGGTGACGACACGCTCGTGGGTGAGCGACCCGTTGAGCGCGCCCACGAGGTACTCGGCGCCGGTCGGAGCGCCGCCGCCTCCCCCGCCACCGCCACCCGATGCCGACACCTCCAGCTCGATCCGGTTGCCCGTGCGCGTCCCGGTGAGCGTGACGCCGGAGCCGGCCACGATCTCCAACTCTTGCGCCGCCGTCGGTGTGCCACCAACCGGAACGATGACACGGAGCGTGCGCGCCGTTTCAAGACCGAGCGTGCTCATGCGGCGCTCCACAGCCCGTCGAGCGTCGGGAGCATCCGGAGCGCCACGGTCACCATGTCGTCGTCGGCGCCCGCGTCGAGTCGCATGACCATCGCGGGGCGAGCGTCGTATCCGAGGTCGGCGCACGTCATGGTGACGACCATACCACGCCGGAGCCGGTAGCCGTAGGTCCGGAGCGGCACCGACACGTCCACCGACTCCACCGCCAGCGCAAGCCGCTGCGCCATGGCCTCCAGCACCGCTGCGGCGGTGGCGTCAGAGTAGACCGCCGGGAGCTCGATTTCCTCCTCGGCGATGAACGGCGTGCCGTTCGGGTTCCGGTACGTCTGCGCCGACAGCCGGCAAATCGCGCTCGGGAGCACGGTCGGCTCGGCGGCGTCGTAGGCGTCCGGGCCCAGGGTCAGCGTGCCCGCGTACTCGCCGGTTCGGAGGTTCCTCGCGTACTTCGCCACGAAGCGGTTGCGGACCGACCCGGTGTCGAGGCGCACGCCGGTCGCAAGGCCGATGCTCGGGTCGAGGTCGAGGTCCAGGTGCATCTCGGCGTCGGCCGCGCCCGCGCCCCACCGCCACAGGATCGGGTACACGCCCCGCGGGCCGATGGCGAGCGAGATCGGCAGCATCGGCAGAACGTTGGCCTTCAGCCACTCCCAAATCCGAGTGCGCTCGCCCCCGCTGCCGCCCTCGATGACCGCCGCGACCGCGAACGGCTCCAGGGCCGTCCGGAGCGCCGCGAACGATGCAAGGTCGACGTTCTGCCCGGTCTGCGACACCGCCCACGCCACCACGTCGGCCGCGTTCTCCAGCATCCGACCCTGCCACTCCAGGCCGCCGCCCCCGTCGATATCGTCCAGCCATGTAATGAATGGCGATTGCTGATCCTCGGTGACATAGGCGTTGTTGACCGTCGCGTGCCCGATGCCGTAGGTGATGACCGAATCGGTATCCGTGGTCGACCAAGACCACGTCGTTACCCCGTCGTCCACGAACTGGTCAGCAGGAGCCGCGCCCCCGTAGGTGCTCCACCACGGGAGCCATGCAATCGGCTGGCCGAGGGCGTCGTATCCGTTGCGAACGCGAACTCGGACGGCGTTCTGTCCGTCCCTGTCGCGGATGTAGACGCGCCCGCCGAACGTGCCGTTTTCGGCGACGTTGACGTGATGCCCCGCGACGATGACGATGAAGCCGTTTGCGGCAGACCCATAGGCGTTCGAGCTGGTGTAGAGCGGGTCATGCTCGGCCCACACACCGCGCGACCCCTCAACCATTCCGGTCGCCTCTACCGTGGTCGCTACCAAACCCGGGCGCCCGATGATGATCGGGTACGGGCGCCCAAGGTGCTCGCTCGTGAGCGTGCTTGCGTTGGCCCACGTATACCCGTCGATTCGGTACGTAGGCCCTGGGATTTCCGTCAAGTCCTCCCACAGCCGCGCCGCAATCGTGAACGAGATCGGCTCGCCGGGCAGGCCCCATTCCGGATTCTCCACCGTGCCCGTGACCTTGACCTCGCGACGCGCCCAATCGGTGCCGTCCACCCACAAGGCGACCTCGGCCACCCGGAGCGCGATGCCCTGCCCGCGCCGGGCGAGTACCGCCGCGTCGGTCGGCTCCAGAATCGTGACCGCCACGGACACCTCGGGCGAGTCCTGGCCCGGCTCGCCCATCTCCTCCGAGAGCGACACCGACGCCACCCCCGGCGCGTACACGTAGGTCGCGCCGGTCACCTCGTCGGCGATGGACACCGTCCGCGACGCGAGCCGGATCGGCGTGCCGCCGGCCTCGATCGTCACGAGCCACACAAGGTCAGACGTGCCGGGCGTGGGCAGCATCTACCGCTCCTCCCCGATGCGCATGGTGCCCATCCGGACCACCTCGCCCGGGTCGGCGAACTCGTTCCCGATGACCGTGTCGATGCGGTGCGTCACCGTCTCGATCCAGCCGTACAGGAGCCGTGTCGGGTCCACCACGCGCCACGGGGCGGTCGCCGTCGGGGCGGTCGCCGACTGCACGATCTGCGGCACGTACACCACCGGCGCCTCGGGGACGGCGCTCGCCAGGAGCCCGTGGATCGCGGTCGGCAGGTCGGCCCGTCGAACCGCCGCCGGGGGCGCCGACGTGTAGCCGAGCGTCATGTAGTCGGGAGGCGACGTGCCGTAGATGTCGCTGGTGTCGAGCCCATCGATCCAGGCGAACTCCACCGCGCGCCGGGGTAGCCGCGGGCGCGACATCCGGCGCTGGCCCCCGGGCGTCTCGGTGAGCTCGATCCCGCTGTCCACCTCGACCGTGCGGCCCCAGCTGTACTGCGCGCCCATGAGCCACACGCGGCCCACGGTCGCCACGCCCGCCTCGAAGTACGAGGCGCCGTCGCCCGCCACCTGGCTCCCGATCCGGAGCATGAGCGTGTCCGTCGAGGTCGCGATGTCGGTCACCACGAACACCCGGTCGCTCCAGAGGATGCCGCCGGTGCCGCTCGCCGAATCGGCCCCGTCCCATTCCTCCAGCTCGATCCGCACTCGCTGGTACGACGTCGCCGCGCTCCCCGAGCCACCGAACGAGCCGGCCGTGTTGCCCTTGATCTTGCGGGCCGTGCCGCCGACCGAGAACTGCCACCAGCAGCCCGCCAGCGCGTTCTCGGGGAAGAACATCGTCGCGGCGGTGCCGGCGCTCCCGGTCGGGTAGATGACCCCGCGGGTCCGCGTGAAGCCCAGCCCGGTCGCCATCTTGAGGTCGATGTCGGCGATCTTCGTGCTCGCGCTGGTGTCCGCGTACAACGCGCACGTCGCGAAGTTGGCGCCCTGGATGTAGACGCCGACGAGGTCGCCGGCGATCAAGCCCTTGTCGACCCCGCTCCATGTGATGTCCGTCTGTGACGTCGAGGTCGACCGCCACTTGCGGGACGGGCTCGGGTGCGCGAACGGGTCAAGCGCCGCCACCGGGTAGTCGTACGCGGCTTCGGCCGTCCACACCTCGCCGACGTCCGAGGGGCCGCCGACCGCCGAGATCCGGTGTCCGTACCGGCCCACATACGCCGGGGACGTCGGCGGGCACCACGTACGCCCGCGGGTCGGGAACCCGTCGCGCGCCACCGTGTCGTCCAAGATGCTCGATCCCTGGCTGTACTGGATCCGGCTGAACGTCATCGCCGCCGTGCCGGACAGGCACCCGACCATGATGAGGTTGGTCGTGATGGCGCCCGACTGGAGCGTGGTCGACCCCGTGAGGTTCGTCCACTGCTTGTCCGGCGACGGGCCCGAGCTCCCCGACGTCGACCGGTACGCGCACCGGACGTGCCCGCTGTTGGTGGTCCAGTCCGCCGTGGGGTGCTGCACGATGAGCAGCACCTCCACCCCGCTCGCCAGCGTGATGGAGTCCGAATCAAGGTCGACGTTCGCCTCGCGGTCACGGAGGGTCACGACGAGCGACAGGCCCGAGACCGCCCAGGATACGCGCACCCTGTAGCCGTTCGTCGCGTTGGAGATCTCAACGTCGATGTGACCCGTACCGCTCGTGATGGCCGGGAGCTCCACCGTCGCCATGATGCCGTACCCGTCGCCCGAGCCCGTGGCCGGCGCCGCCGTGTAGTTCAGCGTATCGCCGCTGCCCTGCGAGATCGTCAGTCCGTTCACGCCCAGCGTCGAGGTCGGCGAGCCCGTGGGGTTCCGCGTCCAGGTGGTGCCCGTGTTGTTGGGCTCGTCAAACGGGAGCCACGTCACATCCCAGCCGGTCACGCCCCGGTCGTAGGGGTGGGCCACGAGCCACGGCAGCGCGCGGGTAGTCCATCCCCCGAGGTACGTGGCGCAGAGCGAGTCGTCCGCGTTCCCCGGGTTGGCCGCGAACCGGTGGAACAGCACCCCCCGCGACCGCTCCGCCAGCACCGCGAGGTCGTACGGGTACGTCGAGGTGTCCAGCCCCGACCACACCGCCTCGGGCTGCGAAAGCGGCACATCCCAGGTGGCGCCCCCGTCGTAGCTCCGGCTCACCCGCACCTCCCGGGCCGATGTCGCGTCGAAGTCCACCCCGTACAGGTAGATCACCCCGTCGTCATCGATCATCATCGCGAGTTCGGCCGACGTCAGGCGCCCGCCCGAGTAGACGCCCCACTCCCACACCTCGGACGTGTCGACCGCGGTAACGGGCTCGACGGTGGTGAAGTTCGTGCCCGGCGAGACGATGCGGTACACCTTCGGGACCAGGGTGGAGTTGGTGAGGGCGGTGTCGCGCTCCACCCACGCGATGTAGATTTCCCCGTTCCGGACCGCGATGTCGGGAGCGCCGCGGGTCGCCGACTGGTACGCCGACACCTCATAGAACGTGCGTCCCCCGTCCGCGCTGCCCCACTGCCACCAAAAGTCGTTCGACCCCGACGACGACCACGCGAGCATGACCGCGCCGCCGTTGACCCACTTGCACCGGAGGCGCTGGATGTCGGCGGAGTCCTCAATGATCGGCACCTGGAGGCACCGCGCCGAGGCGATGGTCCAGGTCGCGCCCGAGTCGTCGGAGCGCGCCAGCCGCACCTGGCACGTCGAGGTCGCCACCTGCCGGACGTACCAGCACAGCACCACCCCGGACGGGAGCACGTCCACACACGCGCACGTCGCCGCGCCCGTGTCCTCGATGCTCACCGACGACCACACGCCCTCCGAGGATTGGTACCAGCACCAGACCTCCTCGGAGTCCTTCACCGCGACGACGATCGGGCGCCCGTCGGGGAGGCGGGCCGCGTGGGGCTTCGACCACTTGCCGGTGGTGGTGCTCCGGTCCACGAACTCGAAGCCGGAGATCGACGTCGGCGGATCCCAATCGCGCCAGTCCTCGCCGACCGCCTGCGACACCCGGAACGTTCCGCCCACCGGCTCGGGGACGCCCGCCCGGGACGTCGCCGCGATCCACTTCTCGCCCTTGCTCGGCACGCCCGACATGGACACGGAGAGGCTGGACGAGGACGCCGGCACCGGAATCCCGGGGCGCGGGGCTGCCGACGTCGAGGCGGTCATCGTTGCCGCGCGCATGTCCCACGGCAGGAGGAGCGCCCGGAGGTCGTGGTCGGGTTGGTTGAGGGCCACGCGGTCAGCTCCGATGCCCGTAGGGGGCGCTGCGCTGGGTGCGAAGGTAACCGTCGAGCTTGCCGCCCGCCTTGATCGTCGCCATCGTCACCCGGTCGAGGATGCGGCGGTCGTACACCTGATACACCACCGTCGCGCCCGAGCCGCCCGAGGATGCCCCCGCGTTCGCCCGGTTGATGGTCTCGTCGCCGATCATCGCCCGGCCCTGGCGCGACAGCACGGCCTCGCCCCGAAGCGCGTTGATCGGCACCTCGTCCACCATGCCGCCGCG
>JAAOEI010001028.1_pt1 | contig 10461 bp, 11 predicted proteins | sample 7059261 | NCBI WGS metagenome assembly JAAOEI01 (sample SAMN14008812, study PRJNA610033) | viral metagenome | isolation source: viral particles filtered from seawater | place: China: Hangzhou Bay, Yangshan Deep Water Harbour | collected 2017-10-31
GAGGGTGTCGTTGATATTGTCGGGCCGGGCAAGGAGCGCGCCTATATCGGAGGCGGCACCACGGCTGGCCTCAAGGCCATGACGCTGGCATGGGCGCTTGGCTATCGCCAGATGCACCTCTACGGCTTCGATAGCTGCTATCGCGACACAGACCATCATGCCTACGTCCAGACCCTCAACGACGCGGACAAGACGATCGATACCGAGTTCAACGGCAAGATCTATAAATGCGCGCCGTGGATGATCCAGCAGGCCGAGGACTTTGAGGTTTTCGCGCCGCAGCTTATGGATCATGGAGTTCAGTTTGCAGTCCATGGCGAAGGGCTCATTCCTGACATCGCTAAGGAAATCGCCAAGGGCCACTTCCGGCTCGAAGCCTCTGACTTCCGCGCCGCTGCTATTCTCGAACGGCTCGATGGTGTTCCAAGCCCGAAGGTAGCCGAGATCGGCGTCTTTGCCGGTGACCTGTCCCGCCGCCTTCTCGCGCGCCGGCTTTTTCGCCTTCTTGATCTTCTGTCACTTCTTCTTGAGGACCCTGCGTGGGCTCATCTGTCTGTGGGTCTTGTGTTGTTTGTGTCTCGACTTCTTCAGGGAACGTAATATCCTCGTCGTCGAGATCAACTTGTTCTTCAGGGAACGTAATATCCTCGTCGTCGAGATCGCCAACTTCTTCCTCAACAGGCTCTGCTTCTGGTTGAGGAGGCTCCGGATCTTCGGGCTTCAGATCAGTAATTGTCATGTTGATTATTGTTGCTTGGTCCTCAGGAGGGAGGTCTTTGACAATATCGTATTGGTTGTCTCCAAATAGATCCTTTAAAACCCCATCAAGGTAACTCTGATCAAGATCTTCCAAAGTGTACTTTGGTTCGCCTATCGTAATATGTCGTGCGCCGGTTAATGGGTCTGCCCTGAAAATATCCCTGTATGCCTCTACAAACTCAGCATCCATGTAAATCTCGCCATTCACGACCTCGTAGCTACCGGGTAGTGCATTGAGTAGAGCTGTTTCTGCTTCGATGTCTGGCACATCTTTGAGCAATGATTTCTTGTACCCCTCGAACTCAGGTTCGGGCTCAGGGATCTCTATTTCGATATCTGCGGATGGCCCCGGGTAATCGTACTCGAAATCTGGGGCTGGGTAATCGTACTCAAAATCTTGTCCTGACTCAGTCGTTCCTGTGTCAGGTGCGCCTACTGTCTCAACTTCAGCGTCATCATATACGGGGGAGATAACTCCTGTGTCCTGATCAACACTGTAGTAGTCATTGATCACTTGCTCTGGAGCAGTAAAGGTATTCACATACCCGCCAGAAGGACCTTGCATTGGGGTTTCCAGTGTTACCTGAACCTGACCATTGCCTATGTTGGTGACTGTCGCGTTGCCTATCTGTTGTGCTTCAAGAGCCCGCATAGCCGCATCAATGTCTCTAGGCTCTGCGAATCTGTTTGTTTGGGTTCTTGGGTCCCATGTGATGTTATCCGCAACAATGTAACCACCTTCCGGAACAATTTCATACCTGTTAGTATTTGGATTAAGGTAGATGTCTACCTCTGGGTTCAGTGATGGGTTATCAAACAAGTCCTGTTCGGCTGGAGTGAATCCGCCAAGATCTTTTGTGAACTGATCTATTTGGTCAATGGTGAAGGCGGAACCTTTGTTTCCAACCTCAAACTCGTTAATCAGGCTGAGTAAAGTATCTCTAGCATCATTGAGTGTAGTGGTCTGTAGGTTTGAAGGTCTATTGCGGTAAGCTTCTACTGCCTGATGGATAGATCTGACTCGGTCATACTCTGGCGTACCCGGTGTATATATCTCACCAGTCCCCAGCATCTCAAATCCTTCGAGCTGTGGCATGAGTTGGTTGACTTGGTCAATCATCTCTTCTTTCATTGTGTAGATGGGCTCAACGTCAAACCCGCCTAGAACGAAGTTATCTCCTCTCTCATAAGCCTCATCCATTTGTTTAAAGATATCTTCGATACTTTCGAGTTTTGCGAACAACGCATCATCTTCCGCATACCCGTAGTCAACGGCTGAATCGTCATCCGGGAAGAGGCCAGCAATAGAGCCAAAGAATCCAGTGCTATCTGATGGGGTTGTTACATCAGCGCCCTCCATGAAAGCTGTATCTGGGTCAACCAACTCCTCAAGTTCGTCGTCATCATCGCGACCCCCGGTGTAGCCCATCGCCTCGTTGAAAGTGTCGTCGAAATCTCCCGCAGAACCTCCTGCGCTACTGGACCAGCCCATTACCACTTCACCTTATGCGACCAGTATTTTGCCGATAGTTTACTCGTTGGCTTCCCTTGCGCGTTATGCCTAGCGTAATAAGATTTCTTTCGGGCCTTGTCTTTGGCAGTCGTCGGACTCTTGCCAGCGCCTTTAACACCCTGTTGTCCAAACCGTACCAGCTTGTACTGCTCCCCTTCCTTAGCCATAACGACATGAGATTTGGTCTTATGCTTCGGAGTTTTCTTCGGCTTGTTGACACCACTGAGCCCTAGCTCCTTCATCTTGTTTTTTACACGTTTTGGAGTAGCCATTAGTTCTTCACCAAAATTCCTTCAAACGTAGCCGCTATAGCATTGTTTTGATTTTTGCTACAAATGGCTCGTACTTCCACATCTGATTTTTCCGTAATCTTTAAGGGATAATTCAGTGGGAAGACAAGCTCTTTCCCAGTGACATCAACCTTAATTGCAGTCCTAAACACACCGCCGTAAGACTTTACCATTAGACGCACTGTCATGAATGCCCCGGAGGTTTCAGTTCCATGAGTGAAGGAGACCTCTTTGAGGAATAAATTCTTCCCTGCGGGTACTGTATAAACTGCCATCAAGGTTTGGTTTTCGCCCGCTGTAATCTTTGCGTAAGTCGTGCTGGCGTTTGTAATGTTAATGTCGCCTGCGGGAGCTGTATCGCCAGATACATACGCTCTGTTCACGCGAAGGTATGTGTTATCGGTTGTTGCTACGCCTGATGCGTTGAGTGTAACTTCTTCGCTCTGCTCAACATAATTCGCATCAAGCCCAAAGAGGGTAACCTTTACACCCTCATCCGTACCAGCGGACGAGGATGTAACGGTCATGGTTAGATTGGATGAAGGGTAGGCGTAGATCCCACCTCCATCCCATATGGTTTCGTTGGCGTTAATTATTAATGGGTTGTACCCATACTTAAACAAAGGTTCATGAAAAGGAATGTGATTCCTTGAAACCTGAAGGTTGAAGTCCTCTGTTGTCCCCATTCGAGAGACTGAAGTAAGGGCATTCGCCATAACCAACTCACCGTATTAACTATAGAACACTGTCATTGAAGTCAGGTTCGCTACATCAAACAATGCATACCCACCATCTGGACAACGAATACCGTAGTCAGGAATCGATGGGTACTCTGTACTATCTGCTGTACCGGTTGTCCGATACCGCATTCTAGTCTCACCAGAGGAAGAGCCTGCAACAAAAGTAACAAGACCACTTGTGCCACTATTGATTACATAGATACCGCGCACACGACATGATCCACGGAATACGACTCCGCAAATCTCATCTCCAGATCCTACCTCAACTGCGGCGGCTGTAGCCGCATCTACACTCACCTGAGTGACTGTAGCAAAGTAGTTGTTTGTTGCTACGGTACTGTTGTTCGGGCCCGCTAACGTCTCCGTCTGTGCGGTCCCAGTTTCATCAGTGCCTACAATTGTAAACGTCTTGCCTGCTTCGTTGCCCGAACCATAAATGGTCACTACGCGAGGCTGATCAAAAGTAACTGATCCTCCTGAGGCGAGAGCACCATTGATAGTAAGGTCGCCTGCTCCTCCGGGTGTCTGTGATTGACAGACACCATCCCTGTCGGATGCGGCGGCCTCAATCAACGACGACTCAATATCAGAGCTAGACATTATCTACTCCTTACGAAGGTGTAACTGTTGCTGATCCGTCTGCGACGGCCCAGTTTGATGTTGCATCAGCGCCCACAGCGACCATCACGCGACCATTGGTTGTATCAAGAACGAGTGTTCCTGCAACCTTGTTCGCTGTATTAATAGCGTCTGTTGCGTCAGCAATCGCTGTTGCTGTTGCTGAGTTGATTTGGACGTATGCTGAGGTAGCGTCTACTCCACCTGTCACATTACCTGTCACATTACCTGTGACTGCGCCAGTTACTGCGCCAACAAAACCGTTGGTTGAGTTAACTGGACCTGAGAAAGTTGTGTTAGCCATTTTGGATCTCCTGTCGTGGCCAGTGTCAGCCTATGTGGGCTGTCAGGAAAGTGCAATTGCACAAATAAAAAAGGGAGGCCGAAGCCTCCCCTTTATTGTATCAGGAAAAGATTCCTGATTAAGACGCACCCGGAGAACCGAAGATTCCAAGTGGGTCTGAGACACCGAAGCTGTAACGCTCGCGAGCTTTGTAGCGCACGTTACCAGTGTCGAAGTCACCGTCCATAGACGTTTGCATTGCAGTCCGCACGAAGTGCTTCATGCCGTTAGGAACGTCAGTGACCAAGAAGAACGCATCTGTGTCAGTCAAGTAGTGGTTGACACGATAGCCTTCTGGGATTGAGCCATTAGAACGCAGAGCGTTAATGTCGTTATCCGCTGTACCTACGCGCAGATCTGTTTCGAGCAAGCGAGTTGCAACGAACATCAATGCAGGAGGAACAATCAGCTTACGAGGACGAGCCGCGATCAAAAGACCACGCTCATCGACAAAGTTAGCAATGTCGATTACTGACTGCTCAAGAGAAGTCTCGTTGAGGTCAGAGTCTGTAGCTAGACGGTTAGCGTTGTTACCACCCGCAACAGTTGGGTGCGAAAGGCTGAACAGTGTTGTACCGTCACCTGAGTTAAAGGTGTCGAAACCTGTGTTCAGCAGTGATGCCGCTTTTGTCTGCTTGGTGTACGCCATTGCACGAGCAAGTGCTTTAGTGTAACGAGCTGACAGTGCGTCATACAGGTTATCTTCCATCGCTTCTTCAGTGACAGAGAAACCCATCGCTACTGTTTCGTGGTTGTAACGAGCTGTGAAAGATTCTTGTGCGTTGTCATAAGAAATCGCTGAACCTTCAGGCTTGACTGGGGCGGCCCCAAAACCTGAGAGCTTAACTTCCTCTTCGAACGAACGCTCAGAAGTTTCTGTTTCGTAGATCTCAGCGTGTTCATCTTCGTACTTGTCGTACTCAAGACCGAACAGCGCATTGAGGCCGGGTAATAGCTCCTTGAGGAGCTGGGCGCGTGAAATTGCCATTTAATCAGTCTCCTTACGCAGAGCCGGTTGTTGTTGTGTGCTGATGATAATTGAACTTGGCAACCAAAATTGGGAAGGCAGTTCCTTTCTCATCACCCTGATCACCGCCCAAGTAGTCGATAATTCGCATTGGGAGGTTAGCATCAGTTCCTAGGGTAGAGATGTCCAACGCTACACGAGAAATTTTCAGTGTAGTGTTTACTGCATTCTGAACGAACGCGACATTCTTCCCGTACACATCGCCTACATCTGATGGAACACCATCAGCTTGGATCGCAAACAGTACGCTAGGATCATCCACAACATAAGCCATTGCATCAGATGCAACGGTGCTTGATGGCCATAACTGACTGAATGTGAGCTGTCCTGTGTTTGGATCAGTGTACTTACAACCAATGAACACACCAACCATATCAATATCGGCAGATGTATCACCAGTCGCTGTTTGTTTTTCGATAGTAGTAGCGGCTCCGCCATCTACTAACTGCACAACATCACCAGTAGCGATGTCAGTGCCATAGCCTGAAGCAATAGGATACTGACGGAAAACCTCCAGTGATCCATTGTCCAAGCGACCAATCGGACGTAGCCCGAAGGGTGCGGCTGTCGCAGACATATTTATCTCCTTAAAAATGTCTCGGAAGCGACACCAATGTTATTAGTCGCCGCTTCCAAAGCTTACCTTTGTACGTTTCTCGGGTCTTAATAGAGGCATACGAGGATCATTCTCACGCATATAGTTGTTGTCAACTGACTCTATTTGTCTCCGATTCATTTCCGCAAAGTATTCTTTACGGTCTTCGACGTTTTCTTTGCTGTTCTTACATAACAACAAACCACCGACTTCAACATTCCCCTCAAAGCGAGAATCAATGTCGGATTGAACCATCAGTTCCGGATGATCTTCTGCTCGGACGGGTTCCCATCCTTCACGGAATTTAGCCGAAACATTGGTATTGTCCGCCTGTCCAAGAGTGGCTGTGCGTATCCATCGATACGAATATCCATCTTCTCTGTTAGGCGACGGAACTCGCGAAGCAGGGCTCCAAGCCTTTTTACGCTGAGTAGTTTCGCGGGTCTCAGAATCCCTAGAGGCTCTAGTGCTCATGCTTGCATCTCCTTCATTAATTGCGCGGCGTATTTTTCAGGGGTAATGCCAAGTCGCTTCGCGAGGGCAACTTGGGACTTGGTCAACTTAACTTGGCGTGGTGATTTAGTAGACCTTGCTACTGGGGCGACCACGGACCCGGGGTTTCGTTGTTGACCAAATTTATCAGGGAAGGTTCGCTTCATCGCTTCATCGATTCGTTCGTAGTAATTTTCACTACGAGGATCGACTCCTTCCTTAACAAGACGCTCATGAACTCCAAAGGCGAACCCTGTCATTTCTTCGTCTTGTCCAAACCATGTATTCCTTGAGGCCCATTCTTTGGCCTGAGGATCAACTTCTATTTTAGGCTGTTGAACCGGCGCTTGCTGGGGTATTTGTTGAAATTGACTTTGTTGCTCCGTAGTGGGGGCTTTAGGTGCTTTAGGTCTGTAAGCATCCAGTCTTGTTTTTTGTGCCGCGATTGTACTGAGCTTTAACTGTGCTTCCGTCAAAGCATCACTGTCTCCTGACTCGTATGCCTGCTTGTAAGCGGCCTTAGCCTGTGCAAGCTCTGCTTCGATGCGGCTCTTTGCTTGATTGACTAGCTGGCCTTGACCTTTTGTCAATTGCTCCTGAAGCTTACGGTTCTGCTCCATAAGCTGATTCGTTCTGTTAACGGATTCATCAAGAATTCGTTGCGCTTCTTCTTTAGCTCGGCGCTCCTCGTGGAACTCATACTTGAGTTTATTAATTCGTGACTGAACGCTCTCAGAGTAATTCTTAATCTCATCATCTGATGGGATCTCTGGTTCAGTTCCATCTGCCCTGCGGGGTTTGTTGCGGTCTTCCTCAGGGGTGTCGTCAACAATCTCCAGTTCAATTTCAGAATCAGATCCTTCGACCTGAACTTCGATCTCTTCTTCGCTCATGCTCTCTCAATTCCTCTTGGGTCGTTAACCACGGCTTCCACCGTGTCATCGTTAATCAATCGATATTCCTGTCCTTTAATCTTGAACCGCGTACCTGAATACGAACGGAACAAAACCCACTCTCCGGGTTTGCAGTATGGGCCTGACGGGAATTTGTCCAGATCTCCATAAGCATCTGGTCCCATCTCAAGGACGTAACCGAATATGGATGCTGTGGATTCTTTCTTGCGGTAGTCTTCCGCGATGATAATGCCGCCTTCGGTCTTCTCTTCGATACCGGGGCAGGCGACAAGGAGTCTGTACCCTTGTGGGTTTGGGAGTAGATCGACGATACTCTCGTCTAACTCAAAGTCTTTTACTTTCATCAGTTGTCTCGCTTACGGTTAAGGTCCGCAGTACCTTGCATCAGAATGATGTATTGATACCTAGATTATATAAAACGGATATCAGTTTTGTTCGATCCTTTCCTTGAGGTCGATAATTTCTCTTTCGATGGTTGCGAATGCTTTAATCATTCCGCACATATAGTTGTATGATTCGTAGTTTTCACAACCTCCACCAGCCATGTGATCAGCGGTATCGTTCATGTACCCACGAAGTTTCTCTTGAATGTAGTCTAGCTCGCTCAAGCAAATCTCCTAAAAGTGCAATTGAACAAATAACAAGTTTCGACGTTACGATTTTACCCGGCGTCTAATCTGTTACTGAACTTTACTTTCCTGAGATAGCTTTTGCAATATCAATTCCCATCTTCACGCCTTCACGAGCATCTTGCTTCGAAAGGTGTTCGCTGTCAGATGCGATCTTAACGCCAAGCTTTGCGCCTTCAATACGCTCTTGACTATCAATGCGCTCTTGTTCGGTCTCACGAATCTGTTGCTTATTGACTGCGTCAACTTGCAACTTAGCCATATCAACTTCACGTTTGTGGTTGAACTCAGCTTCCTTGAGAGCCATCTCACGCTGTTGCAGTTGAACAAGTGGATCTTGCGCCTGCTCTTGGGCTTTTTGTTGAGCCGCTTCCGCTTGACCTTTCTGCAAGAGCTTTTGAGCCGCCATAGCAACAGCAGATGACAACTCGAACTCAACATCTTCTGGCAGTGGTTGATCTGGGTCTGGGAGCGGAGCACCGAGTTGCATCTCTAGTTCCTTCCGGTACTGATACGCCAAGTGCTCAGTAATGTGCTCGATCATCTCACCCTGAATGACATTAGCAAATGGACTTTGACCGACCATCTCTTTGATCTTGGGATCATTGAGCATCGCCATGTGGACAGAGATGTGGGCCTGATGATCTTGGTATGCAAACGCCTTCACCCCTTCCTGCTGGAGAATCTTCATGTTCTCCGTGACAGGATCTGTTGGCTTGATATCACCCTCAAGCTTGATGATCTTGTCTGCATCTTGGATGCCAAGGACTTCGAGCATCTGCCGGTGTAATAAGCCGAGATCATAGATCTGTGGCGCTTGTTGTGCAAGCTGTAGTGCGGCTTGATACTGCATGACCCTCTGGGACATGGTTGCCGCATTCGGGTCAGAAACAGGGATTACATCCACCCTTCCGTCAAAGTCGTTGACTCTGTTGTAGTCTCCTGTCATCTCATATGCGTACTCAGCAGGCATATAGTCGTGGATGATCCTTGACAGGATTCGGAACTCGTTCCGGAGACTTGCGTGTAGGCGAGCCTGTACACCGGACATGACCTTCATGTTTCTCTCTAAGAGAGCAAGTGTTGTTCCGACTGGGGCGTTTGGATTCGATGCCGCAATATCGATATCGGCAACGGAGCCGATGCGACGACTCTCGTCCACAATATTACCCAGTAATTGGTAAAGAACTGTAGACGGCTCTTTGTATGGCAGTGGATAGATATTGTCCCTGATTGCTCCACCCGGAATATCAACATCGCGGAACTCACCCGGCATCAGTGGAGAGTCGTCTCCTTTGATTCGGAGTCCTCTTGCTTTCAAGCCAGCAGGGAGGTTGGCTAGTGTGCCCGCATCAACAAGCTGTCTAAGAATTGATGTTGCTGACTTTGTCAGGCCACCAATAATATGGATAAGCCCAAGGCCGTAGAAGCCAAGTCCGGGGAGATAACGGTAATGAACAAAATGCTGTCTCTTCCGCTTCTTTTCATCCTCTTCGTACCAGTTTCTGCGAATAGCGAGAATTGTCGATGAAGATTTATCGATAGTGACAACATACGGTCTTGCAATTCCATCTGGGTCATTGAACGGCTCCGGTAGATCAATGTCCGCATGAATCTCTAAAATCGTATATCGGTCGTCATCTTCGATGGAATACGGAGTCTCACCGTCTAGCTGGTCATACTTCTCTTCAATATCTGAGTATTCTGGTGCAGGATCAGGTAAATCTACATCACTGTAGAAGCCTGAGACCATCAGCTTGAGCACATCATTTGCGCTCTTCTTCATGACATGGGTGTACCGATCTGCTGTTGCTAGATCAGCCGCACCATACGAAACAACGAAATCCTCTGCGGGGACTAACATTGCGACTGGACGCTCAAGAAGAGGATCGTAGTACACCTTCTTAAAAGCCGAGCCTGCGAGAGGGAGTTTGAAGAGCATCTGCTCTGTTTCGTCCCTGTACTCTGTCATGACTTCTGTGGTCATGTAGTTCATCTCTGTTTCGACACGAGAAGCTTGTTTTGCTTTTTCGTCATCGATAACACCCATGATCTGTGTTCTTACTGGGCCGGATGCTGGGAAGATTTCTGTGATGGCTTGTGCTTGGAACCGGATCACTGACTCAAGAAGCACTGGGTGTATAACTCCACACGCTCCCGGCCAAGGCTGATCCCTGTCTTCGATATTAATACCAAGTAAATCAAGGCCTTTGACGTAAGTCTTTGCCCATTCTTTGCGGCTCTCTCTGTCCGCATTGAACTGGTCAACAAGTTCGGAGCCTAATCGCTGTAGATCTCCGTCGTCAAGAAAGTCTGCTAGGTTTGTATCGTGGCTTGGCCCGACCAACTGCTCCTGAATTCCTTGGTCCATGATGATGGTCATCCCACCATCTTCATCTTCGATTGACACCGCGTCTGGGTTGACTACTTCAATCTCGATTTCCGCTTCGTCTTCCAAAGCATCTTCACCGACCAAGCCAATTTCAGTTGGCTCCATGAGTTTCTCTATGGCCATTAGTAATACTCAACCTTTCTTCGATA
>JAAOEI010001030.1_pt1 | contig 10431 bp, 3 predicted proteins | sample 7059261 | NCBI WGS metagenome assembly JAAOEI01 (sample SAMN14008812, study PRJNA610033) | viral metagenome | isolation source: viral particles filtered from seawater | place: China: Hangzhou Bay, Yangshan Deep Water Harbour | collected 2017-10-31
GGCAACCGATCCCACACCCAAAGCAACTCCCCCACCGTCACCGGATTTCCCTTCAACCCCGCCTCATCCACATCCTTCCAACGCCCCTCCCGCGCCGGCCGGATATATTTGTTGATCGCATTCTTCTCCGCCACCTTGGCCACATTCGTATCCAGCGAATGATTGAACCGATGCTTGTTGATAATGCTCACCAAATACCAGGAAGCATCCTGAGACTCCTTCCTTTTCCGGAGCGTGTAACACCGCCCCTGCCACTTGAATTTGTGCTTGAATGATTTTGGTGTAACTTTTCCCACACCACCCGCGGGACCTGATGCGACTTTCATGCGTCCTAATATGTCCGCTCAAACCGCCCAAACGTCAAGAGTCGAATGAACTGATGAAAAGAAGAAACCCGGAATTACTGGGGTTAAACTCACCATTTTGGTGCGAATTCCCCAGTAATTCCGGGTTAGCCAGCGGCCGGGCTCGAACCGGCGACCTGATCATTACGAACCACCTGACCTGCTTGAAATAGCCCGGAAATGGGGGTGGTTTGGCAGGTTGGTGTGACTTTTGGGTGGGTTTAGCGGACCTTGGTGCGGTCGGTGGGGTGGAGGAGATGGAGGCCGATCTTGGCGAGTTGGTCGCGTTGACGGGCCAGCTCGCGGAGGCGGGTGGCTTTCTGTTCGCCGGTCATGTCGCGGGATTGGCGGACGATGATCATGGACTTGCGGACGGTGCTGAGGGCGGCGCGGGTCTCCTGCATCTGCCGGAGGTTGGCCTTGTCGTTCACCAGATAATACACCAGGCGCTTGCCGTTGTCCTTCCAATACTTGCCGGCACCGGGATCTTGAATGGTCTCCAGGTCGCGCAGGGTGGAAAGCATCCGCTCGACGCGGCCGGAGGCGTTGTAGAAGCGTTCCACATCCGCGGCCGGCGCGTAGGGTGATTGGAAGAAGGCGCGGATGCCGGGCTGCTCTTTCCAGCCCTTCGCCGGTTGGGGCGGGATGTCGACGAGGCCGGTCTTGGCGAGGACGAAGTCGAGGGCGTCGGTGCCATACTTGCCAATGCCGCCCAGCGTGCCCCTGACGGTGTTGTCGAGCACGATGGGGCTCAGCGTGGCATCTTCATCACCGAAGGCGCCAGCGCTCAATCTCGACAGCAGTTTGCTGGTCTCGCTGCTGCTGGTGTTGAAACGAAATTGCTTGGGCAGCGATTGGTCGCCCTGACTCTCCAAGGGCGCATCGCGGAAGAAGGAGTAATTGCCCCTGGCTTCCACGACGGGCTTGGCGCCGGCGGGCAACAGGTCAGGATTCACCAAGGGGATCGGGTTGACCATCTTCAAGGTGTCCTTAAACCACTTCTTCACGGCGTTGGGATCCTTGTCGTGGAGATAATCCAAGGCACGCTCGACGCTGGTGCCATACATCTGACCGAGCAGGAAAGGCTTGGGAAAGGAGAAGATCGAATCGCCGACCCGCACGTTCCAGAAGTAGGCCTTGCGAAAGTCGGCCAATTGTTGGATCTCCTCGTCATCGTGACCGAGCCACCAGGTCAACAGGCTGGGCATGGTGACATAAAGAAAACCTTTAAGCGCCGTCTTGGCCGCCTGCTTGGGATTGCGTGGATCGTGCATGCGCAGGAACTTGTCCATGTCCTGCAACATCGCGTTGTAGAAGGGAATCACCCGGTTGACGAGCTTGCCCTTGAAGCCGGCCCGCGAGAAATTCAGGGTCACATCCTTGGCGGCGTTGGCTGCCTCGACATCCGACAAACCCTTGGCCTTCGCCCGCTGAAATTCCGCGATCCGCGAAGCCAATTCGAGCTTCTCGCTCATCTTCTGCAGCGTGGCGATCGGGTTGCCCCACTTGGCGACCAGCTGCGCCGCGGTTTCCTTGTCGGCCACCTCTTCGAGCTTGGCGCGCAGATCCTGCCGATCGACGGCGACAAAGTCGGCATAACGGGCGCCAGACTTCACGAAGTCCCAGTATTTATCCGTCTCCCCCAGCGCATGAAACAGGCCCTTGGTCGTGTCTACAAAAGGCACGTAGCCATGATTCGAATACACCGCCGCGGTGATCGGATCGCGGCCGAAGGCGTTGCGCGCCATGAATTCGGTGGTGAGCGTGGCGCCGGAGCGCAAGGCGCGGGTGAGCCAGAGCAACGGCTTGATCGGCAGGCGACTGACAAAGGCGGCATCGGTGGAGTCCGCCAATTGCAGTGCCCGGTAAAGCTCCACATCATCCGTCTGCCAGCGCTGTTGCTTGCCGCCTTGCCAGACCTGAAAGATGCCGGCCGACGGATCTTTCTGCTGGCGATTGAGGCGCCAGAGCTTGAGGGACAGCTCGCGGCCATCGAGAGCTTCCTCGACGCCTTCGATGTCGGTGAGTCCCATGTCATCGAGCCATTGCTGGAGTTCCTCCTCGGTCACCTCGATCGGGGAAATCTTCTTGGCGACGGTATCCGCCACGCGCCCGCCGCCCTCCGTCTTGGAGATCGCCTCGGTGAAGGCGACCGCCACGCGATTGCGCTCGGCGGCATCGCGGAGGTGGTAGACGTTCTTGATGATGGATTCGAGCGGATTGAAAATCTTGGAGTCATCGCCGAGGAAGCGGCGGATCGGCTTGGGCGCATCGGCAAAGCCCTTGCCGCGGCCCTTGGTGCCCATCGATTCCTTGTCCCGCTGGAAGGGCACGTAGAACTCGTTGGCCTTCTCGATCTTGCGGACCTCCTCAGTGGAGAGGAAGCCGGCATCGCGCGCCATGATCAACTCGTTCTTCATGAACTGCCGGAGCGCCTTCTCCGCCTTGGCATACTTGGCTTGGTGATCCTTGAGCCAGGCGGCCAGCTCGATCGCCTGATTGCGATTGTAGCCGGTCTTGCGGCCCTGCAATTCCTTTTCCAGGACACGGCGACCGACCAGGAAGGCGGCGAACTCCTGCAGATCCTCCACCTTGGAGAGAATATCGCGCAGACCCGGCCCGACATCGGCGCCGGCGAAATCCATCTGCCGCTTGAAGAGGCTATACTCCGCCTTGCCGACCCAGCCGCCGAGGTAGTTCACCGCATACTGCGAAGCCGCCTTGGCTGTCGCCGGATCGAGCCCGAACTCCAGCAACCGCTTCTCCGCCCGTTCCAAGGGCGCCAGTTCGTTCCAGAAATCATCGTAAAGCTTCTGAAACCATTCCTTGAGCGACCGGCGCTTGGGCTTCGGTTTCCAGTTGATCATGCCGAGCAGGCTCGCCGCGGCCGTCTGGTTGACGTAGCGCTTCACCATGTCCGCCGCCTGATCGATGACATTGAAGGCCTCCGGATGATGCCGGGAAACGTGCTCGACGAAGAACTTGGTGAACTTCGGCGCCTCCGCCTGAGCCTGCGCGGGGTCGGTGAGATACATGCGGACAAACTCGGCGATGCCTTCCCCGGTGATATACTCCGGGGTGCTGCTGGCATTGGCGGAGGAATTGCCGTGACCGGGCGCGCCCATGAAATTGATCTCCGTTTGAAACGGCGCCAGGTCGACGCCCTTGAGCAGGATCTTGTGGAGGTAATGCCCGACCTCGTGAGCCATGAGCGGCAGTTCGTTGAGCACCTTGGTGCGGATCACCTCCGGCTTCTGCTTGAAGAAGGCCGGGTAACGACCCGCGGCACCCAGGCGGATCGGGATGTCGAGCGACCGCTTGAGGAAGTTGACGATGTCGGAGGGATGCAGCGGTTGATCCGTCTCCGGCCGCGCCGTGGCGTCATCGATCTGGCGGGGAAGCGTGGCTTGGTTGACAGCGAAAGGATCCGCCGGATCTGATTTCTTGGGAGTTGGACTCTTATCAGATGCCTTAGCCAAGCGCTCCTCCGCCCGTTTGATTCGCTTTTGAACATCTCGAAGCTCGGAGGCGGCGGCGTTCGTTGGTCGGAATCCACGGTTACGAAGTTCGGCAGACCGATAAGAATCAACCAAATCATTAAATCGCTGTAATGGCCCCGGATCCCTTTGATGCACCCAGCCATCGCCCATTTCCCATTCATGCGTCCAAACCTTGCCTTTGTTTGGGCCATGCTCGCCGATTAATTCCTTCGGCCCGATAATTTCCGCCGGCGGTAATCCATCCACCTCCGCCTTGGCTTTCTGCCATGCCTCCGACTGCTCCTGCAAGATGGATTCCTGCAACCTCAATCGCGCCAACGTCTTTGCCGTGGTGGCCAAACTTCCCACGTATTTCTTCTGCGTTTTGGTGGTGAATCCCAACAACACAATCGCCGACTCGATACTCACCTCCTGCATGGATCCATCCGGCTTCAACACTTGGAATTGATGCACAATATCCCGGCCGGTCTCATCGCTGGTAATCGCCTTATCCCAATCGGAAACCCGGCGCACCTGATCCTCACCACGGCTATCTACATATTCTTCCATCTGGTATTGCCAGACGTAACTCAACAGCTTTGCGCCTGACGGCCCCACAATTGGCTTGGCAAAATGGATCTCCTTCTTGGGACGCGACCGCCCCACTTTCGGCACTTCTAACTTCTTCGGGGTCGGCGGGGCAAAGAGATCGTCTGGTTGTTGCAGGAGATCGCCTTGGCCCAGGTCGCCGGTGTTGCCGGTCAGGGGCTGGGATTGCCGGCGCTGTAGTTCGTCCTGGAGTCGTTTCTGCTCCGCCTGGTGGACTTCCTGATCCTTGACGGCTTGCAGGCTGTCATCGTCGTGGAATTCGAGGGAGAAGTCGCCCTCGGGTCGGGGAGGATCTTCATCCGGGATGAAGTCGGCGTCACCGGCATCCTCCGGTTGATACACCGCCTCCACGTAGAGCACCGTCTCATCCTCCACCACCTGGGTGCCGAAACGCTGGCCATTCTCCAGCGTTACAAATTCATTCTCGACCTTGACCACCTCCAGCGGGGTGCCCTCCACGTCGAGCTTATCGCCCACCTGCAGGTCGCCGGCGGTGACGGCCATCTCTCCTGCCTCGGTCGCATCCAGCCAGTTGGTCTCCTGCTCATGCTTGAGCATTCCCTTGGCGACCATCTCCTTCAGGGCGGGCAAGGCCCTGGCGCGATCGAGGAGCGTGGCATGTTCGGGAATGGCGTGGCCAACCTGGCGCATCACCCATAGCCGGGCCTTGCGTAGCTCGTTGCTCTGGGCTTTCTGACCGGCGCCGGATTGATCGAGTTCCACCTCGGGATTGTAAATGTCGGTGATGGCCGGGAGTTCCTCGCGGATGAGGCGATCGAATTCCCGCGCATCCGCCCGCGCCTGCTTGCGTTCCTTCTCCGGAAGTTGCGCGAGTTCGGATTCATTCTGACGGCGGGTGACCACGGACCGCGGCCAGGTCACCGCATCGGGCGGCACGGTGATATATTCCTTGGTTTTCGGGAGGTAAACGGTGATGCCAGTGGAATCGGCGCCGTGGAACTTGCCGCGGCGCGCCTTCTTGGTGCGGCCGGTCGGCTCGATGACGACGGAGTTGCCCTTCTTGAATCCCTGGGGGTTGAATTCATCGGGGGTGCTGGTTACTGGCGGGGCTGGTTTGGCTTTCTTCTTGGCGGAGACGGTCTTGGATGGAGAAGGCTCGGAAGATTTTGCCTCCCCCGCTACTAGCTCAAGAGCATTATCCATCACTTGCGCATCCCAAAAGCGGCCGTGCTTCAACGTGTATTGTCCCATGACCGGATCGATCTTGATGATCTTCTCCGATTGGAAGACACCCAGGATCTGTTCCGCCTCCTCTTGAGTCTTGCCAAACTGTTCTCGGACCGCGGCCATAAATCTATCTTCCGCGTTGACGATCCGTTGGGCGATCGCTTTGGCCGGGGGATCGGACTCGGAAGATTTTGCATCTTCCGCTACGGGCACCTTGTCCAATTCACGGAGGACGGATTCGGGCACTGATTTATTGTTTGACTGGCGATGCTTGACCCATTGCTCCAACGGGATTGCCATATCCACCGACACCACACCCTCCTCGCCGGTGTCCCGCTTCACCTTGACACCAAAGAACCCACTCCGAGCCGATGGCACCCGCGCAATCACCTCGCCCGGCCGCTGGGCAAAGGCATCCCACACCTTGTCACCAGGCTTTTGACTTGGCCACTGATCGAGTTGATACCGTTGCCGCTGTGCGCGATAAAATCCCTCTCCTACCTCCCCCGCGACAAACGCCTGATCCAGCGCGTTGATATATTCCGCGTAAGACTTGTTGGCGAGGACCGCCTCAAAAGCTGTTTCGCCACCCTTGGCACCCTCCACAACTTCAGCCCATGCCGCCGATCGTTCATCCTGCGCCTGTTGTAATGATACGCCCCGGACTCGTCCCCGGTGCAAGGCGTCCACCCGGTTGTCCGCATCAAGGAATCGTTGCGTGAGGTATAAACTATTGGTGTAGAAGTCATCTGGTAATCCATATTGTTTTGCCACATCGGCGGAATTCACACCCGCTTTCGGTAGTTTGATTGGCGGCAACCTTACCTGATCCGGCATTGTCACTCCTTCCCCTTGTCCCCTTGTCTCCTTGTCCCCTTCCCGCAGGTCGGAAACAGGCTCAGGAGTTTGCTCAGGTTCCACCTTGTCCAATTCCTTCAGCACGCTTTCGGGCATGGGGAAGGTTCCGGAGCCGGGATCGGCGACGGGTTCGCCGCCTTCTACACGTTCTTCGTTCTTCGTTCTTGGTTCTTCGTTGACGGGGGCTTCGGTCGGACGGGCCACTTTTGTTTCTTGCGGCCGATCCACGACATTGGGATCGGGAGTTCTTGGTTCTTCGTTCTTGGTGCTTGGTTCTTGGTGCTTGGTTGCTGATTCATTGGTGGGTTTCTCCGGGTCGAAGGTGATCTTGATGAGGTTGCCTTCTTCATCATGGGTGGCGGTGCCCATGTCTTCCGGCTTGGACTCGATCTTCTGCTTCAGTTCGCGGAGGCGGGCGTCGGCGCGGAGGAGGGCCAGGTCGGCTTCGGTGCGTTCCTCGACGGGCACGTCGGCAATGAGGCGCGGGATGTTGGCGGCGCCACCGACGGCGGTGCCAATGGTGCCGGCATGGGCGGCTTCGTAGAGGGCGGTCGTGAGATCCAGATCGGATCGCCAAGTGCCTTTCTGGATGCCGGCCTGCAGGAGTTGGTCGACACTTTCCTCAATGCCCTCGAAGCCGGCCTGCAGAGCCACCTCGCGGATCCGCTCGCGCAGGACTCCCTGCTTGGCGGCATTGGTCACCGCTTCCACACCCGTCTTGCCGAACCCGGCCGTGACGAGCGAGGTGACCAGGCCTTGGGCAAAGGCACCCGGCCGGGCGACTTCGCGGGCCTGATCGGGACTGAAGCCTTCGCTGACATAATGCTTCTCCGCTTCCCGCAAGGCGGCGCCGTAGCTTTGCGCGCCCGCCATCACGGCCATGGCCGGCAGACCCGCCGGCGCGACGGCCATGCTGGGGATGATGGAGGTGCCGCCCTGCGCGAGATCGCCGACGAATTGCGGGCCGCCCGTGCGTTGGCGGAGATCGTTCACTTCATCCGCCGCCTTGCCGGCGACTTCGGCGGCGCCGCGCAACTGCTGCTCCATCTGGGTCGGCTGGGAGTAAAACTCCATCGGCTGACCGGGGCTCTTGCGATAGCCACGTTTGCGAAAGAGGCCGGCGCCTTCAGCGAGGATGGTGTTGGCCTGCTCACCGATGCGGGCGAGGCCTTCCGACAAGCCGAGCCCGCTCTGCTCGCGAACCCCGCCGGCGTATTCGGGCGGTGGATCATCGGGATGATCCATGAATTCAAGCGTGCCGACATCACCGCGCTGGGCGGCTTCGTCCTGTTTGCGGATAAAGCCCACCTGCTTCTCAAACTTGGGGAAGCTGCCGTCGAGATACTGCGGATACTTGTCCGCGATCGCCTTGGTCAGATCCCGGTCAGAGAGATCGGCATACTGCGGATATTTCTTCCGCACCCGTGCGACGACTTCATTCATCGAATTCCCAGAGGGTCATTGCCGGAGTTTGCAGGCGTCCCACCACCCGTCGGCAGGCTCATGCCGAGGTCTTTCATGAGCATCAGTTCTAGCGGCGAGAGATTGTCAGGATCGATGGTCTTCCAGGCCTTGCCATTGCGGTAGAGGACGACGGTGCCGTCTTCGAGTTTCTCGGTGGTGACCTTGTCGGGATCGAGGTTCTCCGGCGGATCGAGCTGAACGCTGTTGGGCGTATTGGCACGGGCGGTGCGGCCGTCGGGAAACTTCACCACAGCGCCCGGCTGGAGGTTCCAGCCCTTGGCAGGTTGCGGGAGGAGCTTGGCAAGTTCGCCGGCGGCGTAGGGATTCTCCTGCGCGAGATCACCGATGACCTGCGCTTGGGGGCGCCGCACGTATTGGGGGGCGGCGTTCCATTGCAGGTAGTCGGCAAGGGCGGTGGACTTGTGTTCAGCCATGTTCTGCTGGTCGAGTTCACCGAGGGCGCGGATCTTGGTGGCGAGACTGCGGAGATCAAATTCTTCGCGGGCCATCTGGTCCTGCTTGGTCTGGCGTTCCAAGGTGTCCTGCAGTTCGACCTGTTGGGCGAGGGCGCGGATCTGGTTGTGATTCATCAACTGCATCTCGACCGGATCAACATCCGGCCGGCGCACCTTGATGACGGATTCGTAGGCGGAGCGTTCCTTGGCCATCTGCTTGGCCTCCTGCTCGCGTTCCTTCTGGTCTTCGCGTTGGCGTTGCCCCATCTCGCGCAGGCCTTGGCCGACCGACTGGCCGATGCTGGAGATGGCATTGGCGTAGTGCCGGCCCGGTTCAGTGGCGGCGTGGAGGTAACCCGGTGGCAATTGGCTCCGCGCCTGCCCCGGTGCATATTGCGCCCACATATTTTGCTTTGGCATGATGGTTTAAGTTCCAGGTTTCAAGTTCCAGGTTTCGAGTTCGCGGCAGCGGGCATCCATCCACGCCCGCACCCGTGCCTTGAGGGCTTCCTTGCCGCGAAGGAATTCGGCGAAGACTTCGCCCCGGCGAATGTAAGCCTGCCGGAATCGTTCCGGCGCCATGGTCAGCAACCAGTGGCGGAAGATTCGCCACTTGGGATTCTCCTCGCCATACACCTCGCGGGCGACCCAGCATTTGCACATCCCACCACCCAAGGCCCCTCCGGCGGCTTGTCCAATGGCGCCAATCGTCGCCGCATTGCGGGCGGCAGTGTTGGATGCGGTGGCGAGGTTGGCGGCATTGGTGGCCTGTAGGTTGCTGTTGTAGGCGTCGGCAGCGTAGGCGGACTCCGGATTGAAAAGTTGGGGTCCGAGATTCTGCGAGGCGCCATAGGCCTGCTGGCCGAATTGCGTGCCGAGACCCAAGGTCTGGGCCGGCCGGCCGGTCAAAGCCAGGAAGGGGTCGCCGCCGGTGGCCTGCAATTGACCGGCGACCTGCTGGGCGAAGGCCTGCTGCTGCCGCCGGCGATTCTCACGGCCGGCACCGACCTGCAAGGCCTCCATAAAGGCCCCGCGATTGCCTTGACCGAGCCCGCGATCGTTCAGGGCGGCGCGGGCGGTCTGTTCGTATTCCCGGCGATCGGCGGTGGTGAGTTGTCCATCGGCCGCCAGTTCCTCCTGCGCTTGATTTCGCAAGGCGGACATGATCTCCGCATTGCCACTGGCCCGGCGAATACCCTCGGTGGTGGATTCGCCGTAGCGATCGAGAATCTGCTGATCGGTTTCCGCCCGACCCAGCTTGGCGGTGCGTTCGGCTTGGGAAAGCGCCGGGTAAATGTCTTGGTTGTAGATGTCGATCAGGCCGGCCTGCTCATCCGAGCCTTTCAGCATGCGTTGAAGCGTTTGCAGGTCGAGATCGACATAGGCCGGGCGCGTGTCGCGCTCCAGGTCCGGCAGGGCGCCCACTTGGGCGAAAGGCCCGATGCCTCGTTGCGCCTGCATTTGAGCCAGCAGGGTGTCGCGGTATTCCTTGCCGACGTCGCGGCTTTGCGAGCTGACGGTTGTTGATCCACAGAGTCCCATATTAAGTCCGTTCGTTCATTGCTTTGGATTGCGCCACGATGGCGACGTCGAAGTCGTATTCCCGATGCTGGCGGCACATATCGCGGTAGTGCTCGAAGCCGCCGACCATGCGCCCGCAGGCGAACACAAACTCATGCCAGAAACCCTTGAGCACCTGACTGGCCGCCCGGCGTTCGTCCTCCTCGCTCTGCTCCCACTCCATGCTGTCGAGCCACGCGGAATAGGCCAGCTCAATGAGGGGCTGCAGGTGATGTGACCAGCGCTGGAAGAAGGGGTTTCCGGTCAGCTGCAGCTGCCAGTCATGCTGGATGGCCACGAGCCGTTCAGGGCTGATCTGGTCGCCATCGATGACATCATCCCAGGCATGGCAATGCTTGAGCCAAGCCTGACACAGGCGGATGGCATCCGGATCATCGAGGCAGATCCGGGCGATCAATTCTTCATTGGTCAGTTCAGTGCTCACAAGACGTATCCGGTGACGTGCATCCGGTA
>JAAOEI010001031.1_pt1 | contig 10424 bp, 20 predicted proteins | sample 7059261 | NCBI WGS metagenome assembly JAAOEI01 (sample SAMN14008812, study PRJNA610033) | viral metagenome | isolation source: viral particles filtered from seawater | place: China: Hangzhou Bay, Yangshan Deep Water Harbour | collected 2017-10-31
CAGGCGGTCACGCTGCCGCTTCAGGGCGTCAATCCGCTGATACAGCTGCCGCTGACACTCCACCAATCTATCGACCTCCTTCCTGCATCTATCGGCCTCCTTCCTGCAGGCATCCATCCGCTGGTACAGCTGCCGCTGGCACTCCACCAACCCGTCGAGCTCCTTCTCATAGGGTGTGGTCGCCCACCCAGTTGCCAACCGCAGGTCCACGCCAAAATGTGGCGGGAAGATGCCCCACTCGGTAGGGCGCCAATGCATAGGCCGCCACTCCATGATGTCCCGGAAAAGGACCGCCCTCTTGTGGTCTGGGTGGCCCATCCAACCCATTGGGCAGGTCACCAAGAGACGCCCCTTGTCGGACACCATACTGGCGGCCGCCTCAAGGAGCGCAACCGGGTCGTCTACATGCTCGAGGATCTCCGCCAGGACCACCGTGTCGTACTTTGGGCGCCCGTCCTCCCACGGGTAGAACTCCTCGCAGACAAACTTGTCCGCAGACAACGGGAAGTGGGACACCGCCGTGGCGATCGCCTTCGGGTCGCTATCCACTCCGGTGTACCCATGCCTGAGCCGCTCCGGCAGCACCTCATACAGGGCGCCCTGGGAGCATCCAATGTCGAGCACACGCCCCATGCAGCGGTCCGCCAACCAGGTCATGCGGGCCACGGTGTGCGGGTCGCCACGAAGCAAGAAGTCCAGCGATCGATCCGTCATTGTGACGCCCACATGGTGGGCCGATCCACGGGGACGGCCGCTTCGCAGTCGGGTGGTTGGTCCATCGTGGCCACAACAGCCTTCTCGAAGTTGACCTCCATCTGAGCCCACTCCTCAGCGTGTCCCGCGTTGGGTGACCCAATGAGGACCTCGTGCAACCTGTGGGCGACCAGCTCGTGCATGAGGGCGCTGTCCAACAACGACTCCCCCAGAAGCCGCACGTAGATGTGGCCGCCCTCGTAAAGGCCCTCCAGTCTCCTGGTTGGGTTGTGGCGGCTACGAGGGAGCTCCCACCACGGCAGCAGGTGGATGGGCGTCTGCATGACTGCAGTGGCCACTGTAGCGGTCGTCACCCTGGTGATGAGGTCCTGCGTCGCGTGGAGAACCTCGTGCACATCACACGGCATCACCGCGCCTTCTTCGAGATAGACGGGGGTGGGACCAGACCAGATGGTTGGTCCAGCGCATCCGCTGATGAGTGAGTACAACCCGCAAACCACAACTTCCCGTCGGCCAGCCACTTCGCCACCTCCCTTTTGTTGGTTTCCTGGTCCAGGATCGGGATCCCCGCCCTGGACGCCCACTGAAACTCCCCCACGCTGCCCTCAGAAAGGCGCCACTTGGGGAGCAAGATGATGCCGTCACAGCGGCGAAGCATCTCCATGGTCGCCCTCAACCAGAAGTCCATGTCGCAGGTGCCGTGGAGGAAGCGTGTCATCGTGTGCGGGCAAACCGGGCACGCGCCTGCCTCTGCAACCTGGAGGGCCATCTCCTCCGCCCTGCGGACGTTCTGCTCGAGGAGCCAGGGCGACGGGGCGCGGTAGGGGCCGGCGATGTAGATCGCTTTCATTGCCCCTCCTCCTCAATGAGCTCCACATTCCGTGCGTAGCCGGCGATGTCGACCAAGGTGTCCCGCGTAGTCCTCTGCATGGAGCGGGCGACCTTCTGCAGGATGTTCATCATGCACACCTGCTTGGCTGTGATTGGGGTGTCGAGATAGGTCGACCAGAAGGCGGCCGTCCTGGCGTGGTTGGCTCCCGGGGTGCCGTAGTCCTGCTGGCGGGGGCCGTCCACCACGCGGCGCGCCTCCTCGAGGATGCTCTCCTTGGCGTCTTCCACTGTGGGCTCATCCGCCTCGGGTCTGTAGAAGGTGGTCGAATGAGAGGCCACACTGAAGGACTCGGGAGTCTTGCCAAAAAGCGTGTGGTTCACCACCTCTGCGGTCTCCCCCTCTGGCCACCAGGCCCGCCTGAAAAGGTCACCCTCTTGCAGGGGCTCGTCCGGCCTTAGCTCTCTCATCTTCACTGCTCACCCCCTGAAGGTTGTCGTGGGAGCGTCCCACTCAACGTGAACGGACCCCAGAGACCCGTCTCGGTTCTTGGCTACAATTACCTCTGCGTCTTTTGGATCTGCGTCATGTGGGTTGTAGACGTGGTCACGGTAGAGCAGCCACACCTCGTCCGCGTCCTGCTCGAGCGCCCCGCTCTCCCTCAGGTCGGCCAACCGGGGCCGCTTGTTCTCACGCATCTCCACCCCTCGGTTCAACTGAGCCAGCAGCACCACCGGCACACCCAACTCCTTGGCGATCAACTTCGACCCGCGGGCCACGCTGGCTACCTCTTGCTCGCGGTTGCCAGCCGAAGCGGACGGCCGAACCAACTGCGCGTAGTCGATGAAGACACCGCCGAGACCGTGGCGAGCTTTCACCCTTCGGGACTTAGACATCATAGTTGCAACGGAGGTGTCCCCATTGTCGTCCACGAAGATCTTCCGCTCAGAGAGGTCACCATTGGCCTGCATCACCAAAGACCACTCCCGGTCAGTGAGGCGGCCACGAGAGAGACGCTTGCCATCCACGCCGGCTAACTGGGCCACCATTCGGGTCACCAGTTGCTCCTCCGACATCTCCAGCGAAAACATCAGCACCGGCGCCTCCCGCGAGATCTCGAGCGCCAAACAAGAGGCCAGCGCTGACTTGCCCATCCCAGGACGCCCAGCCAGCACCACCAGGTCGGTGTCCGATACGCCATCCACGAGCTCATCCAGTGACCGCAAACCAGTGGACCGCCCGAAGAACTTGGCTGGGTTTGCAGACCGCTCCTCCCACTTCTTGGTGAGACCCACCAGGCAGTCGCCCACCGGGCGGAGCTCGCCCGTCTTCTCTGGCATACGGAGGTCAAAGAGCATCTGCTCGGACTGCCCAATCAGCTCGGCAAGCGGGACCTCACTCTCCGCCAGGCTGGTCATCTTCCTCGCGGTCTGGCAGAGCTGCCGCCGAACCGAGAGCTCCCTTACCTTGCCGGCGTAGTGTCCCGCGTTGGCCCCGGAGGGGGCGGCCTCGAGGGCAGAGATGGCCAGCACTCGGCAGGTGTCGGGCACCGTTACAGGGTCTATGCGGCTGCCTTGCTCAGAGAGCACCAGGAAAGCCTGGAAGAGGTCCCGGTGCATGGGGTCGCTGAAGTCATCCGGCTCGAGGAGAACACTCACCTCATGGAGGCGGTCCTGGTCGCACAGGATGCTGCCAAGAGTGGCGAGCTCTACCTGGGGGTCGTGGAGGTCCAACTAGGCGGGCCTCCCGCCCATCTCACAGCAGACCACAATGGCTTCGGATAAGACCGGCCACGGGACGGCACAGCGCTCCTCCTTGATGAGGTCCACCTCAGAAAGGCTGTCGTAGAGGTCCTCCTCAAATGAGGGCCCATCAATGTAGCCCCTTATTTCGAATGCTTGGCTGATATACACCAACCAGCCGGACCCAATACGAGCTGACAGCCAGAACTGCTTGGGAGTGAGCCCATCAAGGCGCGCCCGGTTGGCCGCCACACAGGCCTCGTCACAGGCACCAATCAACCGCAGACAACGCATCACCTCGTCCCACGTGACCCTCATCCAACCCAAGCTACACCTGAGCGCGATCCACTCAAGAGAAAAGCAGATGGTGAGACTCCCTTATCGGGGACACTCTGTAGGCGGCAGCGCCTCGTGGAGTCTTTCGGACGTGAGGTCGGACAGCCTATGGATGCTGCCAAAGAAGTCCCAGTTGGCGGCTAGGGCGTCCGGGTAGTTGAGGCCGGTCCACTCATAGGTGAACGACACGATCCGGTAGTCGGCGTTGGAGGCGTTCCTGGCGTCGATGAGGTCGCCTACAGTCACACGCGGTGGGCCCGACTGCAGTGGCTCGTCTGTGATGATCAACAGGGTGCGGAGCGCCTCCGGGGTCCACGCCAACTGCAGGTCTCCGTTGAGGAGAGCCAGGAGAACATCGGCGCCCTGCTCGATACCACCGAAGCCGGCCGTAAGGTCAGTGAGGGCGTCCTGTAGGAAGCCGTTGCAAGCCAGGTAGGGCGAACTCTGCGGGCATCTGCGGTGCACCTCGAAGGGGCCCATGGTGGTGGTCGCCGGGAAGTTGACCACCCAACAGGAGCGATCCGCACAGGCTTCTGCTGCGAACACTGGGAGCTCGGCCTCCATCTCGTCGACATAGCTGGACATCGAACCGGAGCGGTCCACTACGAAGACGAGGTCCTCTCGCTCGGCTTGCTCGGCGTTCTCGTCCACCCGGCCGTCGCAGTTGTCATCGATGGCGTTGCCGCAGATTTCAAACCCGGGGATGCGCTGGTTCGCACACACCCATTGACCCTCCTCGCAGCGGCGGGCGCCCGGGTGACACGGTGGGTTGTAGGCAGTGCCGGGCGGCCCGAAGTAGCAAGGCTCGCCTTCCTCGTAGTTGCCAGAGCACGTCAGCGGTGGCGGGCCAGAGTCAGGCACCCCACTGTCGATGACGCCAACATCGGGTGGGTCCTCTGCGGGATGCAGGCCGGTGGGCTCACAGGCTGTCAGCAGAAGTCCGAGCAGGAGTCGTAGTAGCCGCAGCCCTGCGTGGGGCACACCAGCTTGCAGCGGACCCGGAGCAGGTTGGCGCCACAACTGGGGCATCTCACCTCTTGTTGACTCTCTGCAGCTGCTGGCGGAGAGCCTCTACCTCTGAGGAGACCGCTCGAAGGTTGTCTGCGCTGGGTCCGCGACCGCCTTGCAGAAGGTGCTGCACGCCCCTGGTGTCGAAGGGTTGGTCGACCTCGGCAGAGGCGCTCTTGAACAGCCGGTAGAGGCGCTCCTTCTCGGCCGCCCTTCGGTCGAAGCCGCCACCGGGGACGCTCACGCGGCCAGCAGTGGTGGCCTCCGAAGGGGTGGCGTGCGCGCCCGGGTTTACCGGCGAGGCGCTCTTGAACGTGGGGGTCGCTGAACGAGGGAGAGGTGGTCTCGCCAAGCGGCCTCCACCTCTGCGGAGGACACGAAGAAGAGCCGGCAGAGACTCAAGGAGGGCCGGAGAAGTGAACAGAGCCGCCGGAAGGTTGAGCGCTTCAGCTTGGGTGAGCAGGCCATCGTACACCTCGCCAACTGGGGTGGTCTTCTCGCCAATGGTTGTCTGCGGGTGGCGCAGGGTCTCGCGGAGCTTGTTGATGAGCTCGGGGGTGAGACCGGCCAGGGGGTTGGTTGCCTCTTGCTGGGAAGAACCGCCAGGAGCCCGCCTCTGGGGGAGAGGTTGGTGGAGGACCGATCCATCGGCGAACTCCTGGCGGAATCTGGGAGTGTGAAAGGAAGGCTGCGGAAGCGGGTCCTCTACCGGGAAAAGGTCAACCGAGGGCGGGCCGTTGGGGTCGCGAAACCTCTCAGGGAAAGCTAGCCGACCGGAGAGAGGATTCACGCCAGGCACAGGCACTACACTAAGGGGCACTCACAGAAGACGGCAAGGGAGAGGTTATCCTACATGGCTTCACTCATCCGCTATGGCGAGCGCCACCAAAGCCAGGCAGGCAGCCACACAGCAGAACAACGCAGCCGCAGTTGGGGCGTCCCACATAGCCGTCATCACAGCACCCCAAAAAGGAGCGGCACCACTGAAACAATGAGGGTCAACAGAATCCCCACAAAGACCACCAACAACACCACCAGGCCGTCCTCCCTCGCCTCCACCCGCATCACTTACCCCCACAGACCACTGACGCCACCGCAGCCGAAACAGCCTCCCTCACCTTCCGCAGGGCCGCATTGCGGTCCGCGCAGCTGGGGGTGTTGTCGACGATGAGATGGGCGAACTCGCGGGCCCCCTTCGAGATGTTGGAGATCCTGTCGTGCAGGTCGGGGTCCACTCGCTTAGGGAACTCGAGCCACAGGTCGACTTTCTCGTGGATAGTGAGCCGCTCAGAGGTCATCACCGCCCCCTAGTCGTACGCATACTCGCCCGAACCCGCACGCCGAGGTGCTCCTCCACGAGAGCCTTGATGGCCTGCGCCTCCGCCGTAAGAGCGCCCCCGGCCGCCACCTCGCTTGTTCTGCGCCGTGCGCTCCTTCTCGGCTGCGATGCGCTTCTCGAGGTAGTGCTCCTGCTCCGGGCAGGTCACCCAGTGGGGCACGTAGCGGAAGGAAAACTCCCCCTCGTAGGAGAAGGTGGGCACACGCTGGCGGCTGACCGTCTCCTTCTTCTCGTCCCCCGACTTGGTGTGGAAGGTCATCGTCATGATCTCCTGGCCACACCCCTTCCGCTTCACCTCGCCGTCCACCACGTAGTCCGTGCAGACCCGCGGTCCTTGTCGCTCCTCACTCACTGTCTTCGTCTCCTACAAGGCACTCGTGCCAGGTTACCGGGGCTACAGCCTGAACCAGGATTTCCCCCGGGGTTAGGTCCTTCACCAGCTCGACGGCCTCGTCTGCAGAGGCAGCCTCTACCTCTACCTCGGCCTCCAAATAGAACCGGATCGGGTACTTCACTTGGGTGCTCCTTACTTGACCCGAAACAGCGAGGCCATGCCCCGCCAGAACATCTGCCACGGAAACGAGGCCAGGAAGCGCTTCGACCCGGTGGCCTCCACAAGGAAGAGCTCTATCCGGGATGTCATGACCCTGACCTCGAGGGAGCGGCCACCGTCGGCGTGGATGGTTACCAATCGCTCTGCTTGCGGCTCACTCCGTTTCAACGACACCGACCATGCGCCGACCAGGACTCCGACTCAAGATCAAAACACACTAGGACACTACCTACAGAGGGCATCACTACATCTAAGAGCTTTGAGGAGGGTGATGATGCCGAAGGGGCGTGATGACTCAGTGCGTCATAACTTCTTCGGCTGTGTGGTGCTGGAGGAGAGGCTGACCACCTCTAGAGGTATACCTGAGGTATACCTACAGAGGTTAACCACTGTGGTTAACCTCTGTGGGCTTGGCTAACCTCTTGTTTAAAATTGAATTCATCAGAGCTTGCAAGCTCTGTGGGCGTCAGGGACCGCCTCTGTAGGTAGACCGTCTGGACTCCCGTGTCAAGGGCCACCCCTTAGTTGGTAAACCTCTTGAGGCCTTCCACCAGAAAGGTTAGCTCCTCTAGCTTGGCATCTTTCTTGAGGATGTTGCAGCGCCCGCAGGCGACGACCACGTTGGTGGTCACGTAGCCGCGGTCGGGGAGTACCCGGTCGAGGTGTGCGGAGTCGTCTTGGAAGGCGTCTTGGCCCCGGTGGAAGCCGAAGTAGAGGTCCTTGTCGCAGTACCAGCAGCGGTGCTCCTGCTTGCTCAGGAGGGCCTCGAGGAAGGCAGTCGAGAGGTTGAAGTCTAACTCGTGCCTCTTCGCTCTCTGGCTAGCGTTGGCACGTGCCTGGCGGGCCCAGTTGCGGTGAGGGTGGGCTTGCTTGAACTTGACCCGCCTCCAGCGGGCGTCCTCGTTCTCACAAGGGCGACAGCGGTATCTCCTCCTCGAGGGAGGCATGGGTTGACTGCATGTGGGGCAAAGCCTCAGGCCGCCCCCCAAGCTCTCATGGACCCACCACCTCTGAGAGACCCGCAAGGAGCGCCATTGGAGGCTTCCTGGCCGCCCTCAGGAGGGCCTGAATCTCCTTCCCCAAGGCAACCCGGTCTTCCCGGCCAAGGGAGCCATCTGCGGCTCTCTGGGCGAGCTCGGCGGCTTTCCCTCTCCGGCTGCCCGCCCACACCACATAGGTCTTGAGCAGGGTGTCCAGCGGGTCAGAGGCGGGCCACACTTCATCGGCAGTCTGACGCAGGCAGTCGATCAGTTGGTTGACCTGCTCCCTGGACTGCAGTTGGACAGCCTCTGGGGGGTTGCTGGTCCCGCTCAGGCAGATGCTTTCTTTCGCGGGCACAACCACCCAACCCATCAGCAGGGCTCCGTAGGGAACTGTTGGAGGAAAGCGGCACCACAGAGGAAGAGCAGCTGCGCGGCTACCCGGTCGTTGGACCGCGCCAGGGTGCCCACATTGAACGAGAGGCGGTCGAACTCAGGCCACAGGGCCACCTCCACTTTGCGGTACTTCCCTGGGTGTCCCGGTAGACGAAAGGTGGCCCAGTCGTCTTGGACGTTCCAGTGAGAGAAGGCCTTGGGGCCGTCTAGGATGAGGGTGTGGTCTCGTTCACGCACTGGTCTTTTCTAGCACGGTCAAGGCACCTTGCGTGGTACTTGGTGGCCCTCCCCTTCTCCAGGATCTCCACCCTCATGCCCCCCAGGATGTGTCTTCCGCATTGCACGCATCTTGGCCATGTAGGCAGGGGAGCCGGGTTTGCCGAAGCGGTAGACCTTCTCAAGGTGAAGCAAGTGTGACAGCCGGCGCATAGCCAGGCTACGGTTTTCCCGGAAGTCCCTATGGGTGTCCTCGTAGACGGCCTTCCCGGTCGGCTCATGCACTACAGTGCAGGCCCAGGGCTCTTCTGTCGGAATCCTCGACACCCACCCCCACGCCTTCATCTCCTCCTTCGTGAGCTCACGCTCCTCCGCCAGCAGGTCTAGCCTCCTCCGCTCTGCCTGCTTCTTGGACCACGTCCGCTCGAAGCGGAGCTCCATGATGGGCAACCCGTAGTTGCGGGCCTCAGCTGCGGCCGCCTTACTTCTCGTGGAGTGCATGGTCACCTTCACCCAGCGACCCTCTGGGGCTGTCCTCTGGAGCACGTCATCGATGTGGAGGCCCCTCACTGCTGCGAACCTACTGTGCATCTGTGGCGGCAGCGGCTTCTCTCGGTACTCCAGCAGCCTCGTGAGGACGCCCGATGTCGTGCCGAGGGCCTCAGCCGCTCTGACGGCAGACAAGTCCCAGGTGCGCATCCAGGCCCGCAAATCACCACTCGTGAGCCCGCCATAGAGGCGGTTGTCCCGCTCGAGGCGTGGCTTGCTGCCCTTCTCGTATGCGGCCCCATCGAGGTCTACCCGCAACAACGGGGGGTCCACAGGGATCCACGAAGGGGGGCTAGAGCGGGTGTCCGGCGCTGAGTGTGAACCTATATAGGATTCCTGACCCCCCACCCCCCCCTCGAGGAAGGTGTCCCCCCGGGGTGGCCCTCCCCCCTCTGAGCTCGCGTTTCCCCTCTGTTTGACCCCTTGGGGCTCCGGTAGGGCGTGCTTCGCAGCCTCCCTGTGGCCCGCTAGCGCTGGATGCCACCCGGAGGCCCGCAGTTCAGGCGACCCTGCTATGGGTTCGAGGATGCTCGAGAGTTGCAGGATTGCCCGGAAATCCCCCTTTCCTGCAAGCCTTGCGAGATACCCTAAGACGGCCACCCATCCCCTGGAGTAGCCGGCGGCCCTCGCCCAAGCGACAATGTCTACCTCTAGCTGTGCTGCCCGGCTGCGCCCTCCCATGCCCGCACACTACCACCACAGGCCCCCCACACTGCCCACCACCTACCGGCCCGCATCCCCCCAAGAGTGCACACCTACATCAGCCCACCTTGTGGGGTGCGAAAAGGTTTACGCAGTTGGGAAGCGCGGGTGGCAGTTGGGTGCGAACCGGCTTACGCAGTGGGTGGCAAAAGGCCTGTGATTTCCACCTGGGGACACTGGCCCGCCATCTGCAATGTGTGGTGGCCAGGAGGACCGAGAGATGTTGCACACCGAAATCCTGCGAACCGCCCTAGCGCTTGTAGCCGAGTCGGCTCGCTCAGGGAACTACCAGGCTTGGCTCGCCCTCTATCCCGTGCGCTTTGACGCTGGGGTGGATGACCCTGACGCCGACTACTACGAGACACCGGGAGACATCCTGGACGGCTTTCTGGCGGACACTGAGGCGCAAATTGCCAACGCAAGCGACCCTCAGTTGAGGTCCTATTACGAGGCAGCGCGCCTCCGTCTTGACCCGTTGGAGCCCCACGAGGGTTGGGTTAACCTGCCTGCCGTTGACGCCCTCTAGCCCCCCTCGGGCGCCTCACCTTGGTGGGGCTCCCTGTGGGTGGCTTGAGGCTGCCAAAAGGAGGAACCGAAAGAATGACAACTGCAGGGAAAATCAACCGCGATTGGTGGGACAACTGCCTTAGCAACACCTCAGGAGACCGCGAAGAAATCGAACGTTGGTTCATTCGTGCGACCAATTTCGCAGACCTTGAGATAACTGAGGACCTGTGTGTGTGGACCGGCCAAGGGTGGCTTACTCAGGAGGAAATCGACGAGAAGTGTGCCCACATTGACAGCGGAGTGTAGCCACTAGGAGGACAAGGCAAATGTTGACGTACGTGATCATCGGCGAGGACTTCTACCAGACTGACACCAAGGAACAGATTGAGGCCGCGAAAGACGCCTTGGCGGAGGCCGGCCTGACTGAGGCCGAGGTGTGGGCGAGCCCGAGAGGTAGCCTGAGGGACGTGGAGGAGATGGGAGACCCCGACGCCTACCTCAACGGCCAGCGGCTTTTCCTTCCATAGCCCCCCTAACCCCAAACAGGCCCCCC
>JAAOEI010001032.1_pt1 | contig 10420 bp, 8 predicted proteins | sample 7059261 | NCBI WGS metagenome assembly JAAOEI01 (sample SAMN14008812, study PRJNA610033) | viral metagenome | isolation source: viral particles filtered from seawater | place: China: Hangzhou Bay, Yangshan Deep Water Harbour | collected 2017-10-31
AGTTTCTTACAGTCCAGAAATATCTCATATATCTACATCGGGTGGGTTAATGAGGAGAACCTTCATGATCTCATATTAGGTCGCAGTAGTTATGGCAGTCCATGTAGTGCCGCTATCGGTGTTAATATATGCACGATTATTGGTAGTCGTTCCATCTGAACGGAGATAAAGCGATCCTTTTGCGGCGGTAAGTGTCGGCGCACCGCTGCCAAAAAATACACCGAAATTTGATGTAGTGGAGAATTTATATCCAGTACCGGTGGTTCCACCCCCAGGAATGGCAATTGCCACAGCAGCCGCAAAGCTCGATGTGTTTAAGACTGCAGCAGTCGCAGAATTAATGATTAGATTAAGGTCGTGATTTGTCGCTGACCCCATATTTGCAGAGGTCGCGCCCCCCTCTATGTATGCTGCTGCCCCAGATATTCTTTCAAAATATCCAAGAGTGTTGGATGATCCACTGACATATATCGGATATAAAGGCGATGCGCCAAATCCATAACCTGTCCAATTCAGCAATGCGAAATTTCCGGCACCGCTGAATGTCGGTTGCGTCTGGGCGATAAACTGACATGCTACATTTACGCCAGATGGAGCTGTGATTTGCATCGAGCTAGATGTTTCGTGAATCCTCCCGCCCTTGATGACAAGAGAGCCTCCTGTGGCACTCGTAAGATCAATCAAATTAGATGAATTACTCGTGTGGAGAAAGCAATCAGTAAAAGTCAATCCCCCAAAGTTAAATGCGCCAGAAACAGTAAGCAAGCCACCGGGGGCGTTTTCAAAATAGCAACCGTCGAAACTCCATTGCGAAAGACCCGCACTGATCTTGATGTGTTCTGCTCCGGCTTCTGTTGTTCCGAATGTTCCTCCAAAGAAATGAGCAACGGTTCCCACCGCGTCAATGCTTTGTGCTGTGCAATCCCATATACGAATTCCAAAGAAATGATTGTTTGTCGCCCCTACCCGTAAACCAGTCGCCATATGGGAATATCCATGGATGACGACGTTAAAAAATGTGCAATCAAGACAGTTGCCCGTATCTAGTCCTATGCCGCCGTTGGTATCCTGAATGTAGACATTTTGAAGAAGCACGTCCCATGTGTTCGTCGTCGTGCCAAACCGCAATCCATTAGTGGCTATATTATTTCCATTAAAAAAAATGTCCTTGATGGTAAGACCTTTATAATCGCCGCCATCGAACATCCTGACGGCCCCGGTATATCTAATCTGCGATAGATTATTGTTCTCTGGAGAGGCAATAACGTTAGTGGCGTTATAACCCTCACCGAATAACATCTGGCTGCGGCGAGTCGCAGAAAGAGTTGAGGAACACAGAAATACACCGCGCGGAACAAATACATTTGCTCCCGAATCCAAGGCTGCTTGGATCGCCCCCGTATCATCCGTTACCCCATCACCGACGGCACCATAGTTCTTGACGTTCACAATCCCGATAGATTCAGCAAGATTCCCTGCTGTGATCTTTCTGCTTGTTCCATTGGGGTGCATCGTGGTATTAGATACATCCACGATATACATCACATCATTTCTGATATCTACCGTCGAGACAGATATCGATTCCAGATTAGTAAGAATACTCATCAGTTCAGATAAAACTTCTTTCCGTTCTGTAAATTCACATTTACCCCGTTTTGGAATTGCAGAACATCCTGATGCCAGTTATCCCGGAAATGAGCCTTTCTCGGCCAGAAATATCTCATGCCATCCTCCGGGTGATGGTCTTCTGGGCGATCTTCATGTGCTCCTGCAAGATGTCTCTCTTATCGAATACCTTGCAGATGTTCCGAGCTAGAAACTTCCCGTAATCGGATATCTGATAGCCACGATAATCCCGACCCCCGCTCTCGAAGAAGAAACAATCCAGCGGCAGTTTTCTCAACTCCTCTATCTCAGGCCAGTACTTCTCCATCGGAAATAACTGAATCTTCTGGTTGCACAGAATCTCGAAGATGATTCTCCGTCTCTTCTCATCGTCCTCGGTCAGCTTGATGCCGCGCTCAACCGGAAACTCACCCCGCTTGACCGCTCCGTAGTATTGATTGAGGTCATAGTAATTCTGGGCGTAGATGTTGTTCACGCTGGAAGTGGCGGTGGGTCCCAAGCCGATCATGACGTGGGTGGGACCGGGCTTGTAGCCGTTGAAGGTTCTCACCAGTTGATGGGTCCGATTGGCGATTGCGAGAGAGTCCGTGGGTTTGGCAAAGTGATCCAGCCCCACCCACTCATAGCCCATATCCATCAAGGCCTGCGTCATGTTGACGAACATGATGGGGAGGTCATCAGGCTTTGGTAGATCCGACTCCTTGATGAGCTTCATGTGTCTGCGAACATCCGGCACATGGCAGTACTTGAGGAGCGTGATCCGGTCGGGGGAGAGTTCCCTCACCTGCTCCAGGGTCTTCTTCACCGTTTCGTGGGTCTGGAGCGGCAGACCATAGAGAAGGTCGAAGTTGACCCCCTTGAAGAGATGCCTTTCGGCCATGATCGCCTTCACCATGTCGAAAGGCTGCTCCCGGTTTATGGCTTTTTGGACCTTCTCGTCGAAGTCCTGGACTCCAAAGGATATTCGAGTGACCCCTTTGGAAGCGTAGAACTGAAGATCGCCTTCCTTGACGGTTCGGGGGTCGATTTCCATTGCGAATTCGGAGAGTCTTCCGAGGTCACACAGGGTAGAAAGACCGTCACAGAGTTGGGCGAATTGGATGCGGTCAAGATGGGACGGCGTACCACCACCGAGATGGATTTCCCGGATGTCCGGGGTTTTTCCCTCTTTTTCATAAAAACTCCTGAGATTCCGGATCTCCAGCAAGAGGTGGTCTAGGAAGTTCTGTATCTTTGAGCGGTCATTAGTGATGACGATATTGCAAATACAGTAATGGCAGAGCTTGGCGCAGAACGGTATGTGAAGGTAGAGATGAACACCCCCCAGCCAGTTCTCATGATCTAAATAATCTCTCAAAGCCTCCCGATACTGGCGATGACCAAATTCTTCTGTCCAGTGATTAAGACTGGGGTAAGAGGTATACCAATGGCCTTCCTGGTTGAAATCCTTGAGTATTTGCGTCTCTTTTATGCCGAGTATGTTCATGGTCCGGTCAGAATGGTTGTATTGACACCGCCGATGATACCTGTTTCGAGGGTCATGGTCGGAGTCTGCGTATTGAGCCGCTTGAGGACCGCTTTGGATTCTCTGGCAACCATCGCCACCGAGGGGTCTACTTCGGTAAATCCCCCGGCAGCTTCAATCGCATAGTTATACTCAATCGCCCGCTGATAGCCCGGCGGGAGGCTCAAGGCATGGGTCATCGTCGAGAAATTGGTGAAAGGCTGGAGGGTGTTGATGTAGAGCGTCAGCCCCGAAGTCGGCAGGGGATAAAGCCTTATCGTTGCAGTCGAGGTAGCAGAATAGCCCGCATCATAGAAGATGTAGGCCGGTGTATCATCCCCCAAGGTCTTGTCTACTATCCTCCCGTAAGTATCGGCATCTATGATCTCCAGCGGGATGTCCACGCTATCCAGGTTTCTGGTGAAACAGGGATTGACGAGCTTGGTGGGGCGGGTCATGTTGAAATCCGCACCATTACCTATGGTATAAGTCCCGTCCGAAGCGGTGAGGGCAAAGCTCGTCTGGGACAGGGTATGAATCATCAGTCTTTCGTTCGACCAGGAGTCCAGCATCGCATTCATCTCAGCCAGACATTCGGTTTGCTCGGCAGAAGTCAAGGAAGCCCCCCGCGTCTTCTCCCCGATCAAGCGAAGACCGCGCAATATCATGGTAGATACGACAGGCATTATTTGCTCTCCGGATGGTTGGGCACTGGTTTGGAGTTCTCCGTCATGGTGGTATGGAAGTTACCCGTCCAGCCATTCACTCCGAAATGGCTGATGGTGACATTGGGATAGATGAATAGCGGTATCCCCATGTTTTTCAGCCGATTGGAAAAACAATAATCTTCCCCAATGTAATCCCTTGGCTCATGGAGGGCCTTGAACTTGTCCCTGAACTTCTCCATCTGGATGGGCGTCCCATCGGCTTTATCCATCTCCTCCTCGATTTCCTTGAGAAGCATGACATCGGGGTCTCGATTGACTCCATTGGCGAAGAACTCAGTCTGAGTCATCCTTAATTCCGGGGTGGGATGGGTGTCCTTGTAGACCGACATGGGGTAGAACTCCATGTACTTTTCAAGGACTGACCTCTTGACCCTCAAGAAGCCTGCCGCAAGCTGGTTGGCTTCTACGAGAACGTTACCATCAGGCAAAGTCACGCCCCGGAAGTGCTTATTGGCTTCATCCCCGTGAACGACCGGCTTGGAAGTCCATAGCTCCCACTTGTTCTTCACCGGATAAGTCCCGCCCAAGACCGGCTCGGGCCTGAAGAGCATCCGCATAAACCCCTGAGGGTCCCAAGCCATGTCTGAATCGATAAAGAACAGGTCTGTGTTGTAAGGATCGCTAAGAAAGTTCTGGCAGATTGAATTTCTTGCTCTATCGACATAAGAATCACCCGAGAGGTCCATGAAATGCCAGCGGATACCGTGCAAGGTCAAGAGATGAGTAGTGGCGGTAAGAGAGGCAATATAGGGAGAAAACCCCTTCAACTCGTAGAACGGGGTCGCAATCACAACCTTGGGTCGGGGTTGGTAGTATTTCCTCTGGGCGTTGTAATACTGATGCGGAAGCTTCTTCGCCTGCTCCGGATTGAGAAGACTCTGGTTCGCTCCATGAATCCGGGTATGGGTGAGAGGTTCTTCGATGATCCGGAAGTTGTATCGTGGGAGGAGCTTCAGATACATCTCGTAGTCCGAAATGACCCCGTGGGAGGGGTCCCAACCCCCGACTTCTCTCAGGGCTGAAGTCCGATACATCCCTATACCAAAGTAGACATTCCCGTAGTACAACCGCTCCATCCACTGACCACGGTCCTTGTTGGTGGCTTTCTCGATGGTCTTCAGGGGATGGTCCCCTTCCCAAGCCGTTCCATCCTCTTTCATGAAGTCGTTCTGGGAGGCGACATACTCCAGGAACGGGTCTTTACGGAACTCCTCCCGGCACTTCTCCAGGAAATCCGATGACATGGTGTCATCCGCAGAATAGGAGACAAAGAAATCTCCCTTGGCCATGGCGAGCATCTTGTTGACGGTCGCCATGTGGCCTTCATTCTTCTCCGAGCGGAAGAACTGGATACGCTTGTCTCTAAACTGGTCCATTACAGACTTGACATCATCAGTGGAGCAGTCGTCGATGACGATGACCTCGAAGTTCTGGTCGGTCTGGGAGAACAAAGCCTTGAGGGAGTACTTCAAGTACTTGGCGTGGTTGTAAACCGGGACGGCAACGGTAATGAGACCCTCGGTAGGCGGAATCGGGATCTTGTGCATCTCCCTGACCCTGCGAAGCTCGTCATCCAACTTGGCAGCGTTCTTTTCAGTCCGGGTGCAGACCGTCTTATGACCCGGCACCTCGTTCATGAAGCGATAGGGGAGGATTCTCCCCTCATGCTTCTCGAAAACCCTACAGAACCATTCGTGATCGGAGAAGGCGGTCAGGGTCTCGTCGAAGTAGCCGATGGAATCGAAGAGGGATTTCCGCCACATCGCGGAACCCCCGCCAATGGGGACTCCTTCGAGGTTGAGAAAGCACTTCAGCCACAGTTCTTTCGATCTGTTGTGGGCTTGAAAGACATACTGCTCCCAGGAAGGAACTGGCCCCATCGGGCCGTTACCGGGAACCCCCCAGATGATCGAGATATCCGGATTCTGGTCGAGGTATTCGACCTGGACCTTGAGCTTGTCCTCCCAGATGAACTCATCACATCCAAGGGAGCAGATGTAATCACCCTGAGCGTGCTGATAGGCCCAGTTGGCCCCGAAGGGGATGCCCTTGTTCTCGGGGAAACGGTAGTAAAGGAACCGTTTATCGTCCAGTTGTTTTACTACCGGTTCATGGGGGATGGTCGAACCATCGTCGATGACGATGCACTCCCAGTCGGTAAAACTCTGCTTTTTGATACTTTCGAGCGTTTGTTTAAGTAGTTCTGGTTGATTCAATACGGATACGCACACCGTCACTCTGGGCATGTATTAGCTCCTGTCATGGTTAAAAAAAGCCCCCGGAGAGCAAAGGGAGGAGGGAGAAAGCCCTCCGGGGGTTGTTACATTAGAACCAACCGTAAGTCTTCAGTTGTTGAACCACCGTCGAGAGCACCGCAGCACCTGCTGCTGAGGTGATCTCTGTCGCAGAAGTTATGTTACCCACCACCGTTTTTGCTACAGGTGTTGCCCCATACACAGCGATAGGAGTGCTTGAGGTCAGGCCCCACAGACTTCCGTCCGGCGAGTTGTAACCAATATTTTCATAGGTAGGCATAGTGTTCTCCTTAGATGGTCGCCCCGATTAACCGGCAGGCCCATTGGGGCCTGATTGCAGCAAACCCCCACAGGATGTCGATCCGGGTCAACTTCTCGTCGTTTCGGATGTCGGAACCTTCCCACACTCTCAAACTGAGACCATCGTAGGTCTTCACCACGCAGCGGATGGCGTCATCCATCAGAGGAAGCGCCGCCGTTGCGAAGGTAAAGGCATCACGGTGATACATCAGCGGTTGAGGATAGGTCGATGCCGGTCCACCCACCCCGACTATCTGTGCGCTGGAGAGATCACCAGCCGCGAACTGTGCACCAGTTGCTCTAGCTATATTTTGCCTCGGGCCGCTGATGTAAATCGGCGGACTAAAAGTAAAGCCCGTCGCGGTAGAGGCCGAAATAATGGTAAAGGTCTGCTGATGTGCGTAAGCAGCTTTTGTTTCCGGGTGAACGGCCATGACACGATTCGTCACCGATGAGGTATGGCCGATGGTAAATGTCATCCCGACAGCATAAGTACTACCCGCGCTCGAAACGGTAAGGGCGTTAAGACCGTTGGTGAAGTTTATGGTATCCACCCACGATGAAACCCCACCCGCACAATTAGCCATATTAAAGACCTTCTCGTTCTCGTAGAAGTCTGCCATCGCGTTACGGCTGATGAAGCCTTCACGATACTGATCGGAGATCTCGGCTGCTGGGTTGTTGAGGTTAGAGAAGGAATCAACCAATCTTGCCATCAGCATGGAATCCATCTGCAAAGCTCTGCCACCGCCCTTGGGAGCGAGGTACTGATTCAGCCGACCCCTTGCCTCTCCCAGATACCGGAGAGTGGTGATCGCAGAACCGGGTGCACCCACGACGTTGTAAGTCTGTTGGGTAGCCGAAGAAAGACAGGCGGATTCCACCATTGCAACAAGTTCAGCCATCGCCGGTTCCAGGTGAAGCTTCTGGAAGTTCACCAGGTCTTGCGCCATTTCCTGAGAGTTGTAGCGCAGGTCCACGCCCCACTGCGTTGCGACGGTGAGAGCGGTGGATTGCTGGACGCCATCCTGCACGTCCATGACTCGTCCGGAACGAGTCGAGTATTGCGAAGGAACTCTGATACGGATCGTGTTACCGTAACCGGGCTTGAATGAAGCATCAAACTCCCGGTTGATGGTACCGATGAAGGAGATCTTTTCGTGGGCTAGACGAAGGGCCTCATTCCCGATCCAATCAACAGTTAGGTTTGTGTTAGACATTGCTGTCTCCTGTTAGCGCCGTCCTCTGCCGAACATCTTGTTTCCAAGCCTTTTGTACTCTTCATAGGGCTGATCGGGTCTGATCTCGTCCGATGAGGGCTTGGATTCGGTCTGCACGGGTTGGATGGGCGCGGGTGCTTTGGAAGGTATCTTGGGCTTCTCAGGTGCCGCTTGAAGCTTGACCGAGAGTTTGCCGATTTCGAGAATCTGGGAATAAGGGTCAAGTCCCATGAGCTTCTTCGCTTCCGCAGGATGACTCCCCAGGTGATAGGCGATATCCGAGCCATTGTCTGCTCGCATCATCGCTATCGACCACGGAGTAGTGGGCTTTAACTCTCCCACGACTTCGTCCCAGTCCTCATATTTCTGCGAGGCTTTGGAAACTTGTGATTCCCATTCCTCGGAAATCTTCTGGATCTGGGCACTTTGGGCTTCTTCCTGCTGCTTTTTCTGGAATTCCTTGACCTTCTGCTCGCTCTCAAATGCAGCGTACGCCTTGGCATACTCCTGAACGTCGGTGTAATCCTCCATCTTCGGAGCGGCGGAAGGCGTCTTGGGAGCGGATTGCGATTTCAGTTCCGCAATCTGCTTCTCAAGCAATTCGGCTCTGGCTTGTGCTTCGGCGGCACGTCGATGTGCCCGGTCTATGCGTCTTTCAAAGCGACGGGTAGTCTGCTTTTCCGGATCTTTCTCCGTTGTCTCCTCGACCTCGGGCTTTTCAACCTCCGGTTTCGGCGCTGCGGCCTCGGCAGCTTCCCCCTTGGGGGCTTCTGGCTCTTTGGGAGCCTCGGCGGGCTTTACTTCTGGAACTTCAGGCTTGGGTTCGTTCGAGAACTCAGCAGGGAGCGTAAAGCGGGGGACTTGTGTCGCCCACTTCTCCTGCACAATGACTTCTGGCATGGGAATGCCTCCGCAAGTAAGTAGGCACTAACATAATCCCATTCCGTGAAATCACGAAATTGCCAATAGAATCGCTATGATGGCTTCCTCTTCCTGCTGTCTATATTTCTCCCACAGAAGCCTCCCGATCTCCTGATCCACCAGAAATTCCCGCTCCTCGGCAAGCGCTCGGAGATACTTTCTCTCCCACGTCAAAGCTTTTAGGGCAAGTTCTCTCTCCAGCTCCTCGAATTGCTTCTGTTTGTCAGCCTCCAGCCGGGCGACCTGGGAGGCCGCAACCTGCTTGATAATTTCGTCAACCTCTTGAGGAATACCATGTTTTTTCTTCCGTTCGGGCCTTCCAAAGAAGGGATGGCCTCCTGGGAAGCGTTGCGGTTCTGCTGCTGGCGTCGGAGGAGGAGGAGCAACCCCACCCCCGTCGCCCCAGTTATAGTAGAGATGGAGCAGCACCTAACTCGGGTCGATCCCGACCAGGGGATTACCCGCCGCAGAGGAGATAGAGGCCGTCCAGGAGGAGGTCGTGTCGTCGGTCTGATAGACCGTAAGCGTCCCGGATTCGATTTGTGACCTGTTTCTCAGGAAGTAGAGGGCTTCTGTCACCGTTCTTCCCCCATCGCCCCCGGAGGAAACGTTTCTTCCGAGGAAACCATCCGCAATCTGCCTATCAACAGCGACTCTCATAGAGGTCACATGAGAGGCAAGGACCCCTGCGACGCTTGTTACCACCGTTCCGCCGGAGAACCAGGAAGTCGAAACCCCTACCTGTATCGTGGAAACCCCCACCGGGACGCCGAAACTTGAGACTCCCACTGGAAGCCCGAAGCTCGAGACCCCGACTGGGAGGCCAAAACTCGACACCCCTACCGCACCTACCCCCAAGACTCCGGCAGCAGTCGTGACCGCACGTGAACCAAAGAAGGTCGAAACGTCCACCGTGAGTTTCCCGCCGGTGACGGTGACAGCGTTTCCTGAGAAGGAGGTGACATCAACGGCTCCGACAGTAACCGGCTGCGAACTCCAAGACACCGAGGAGAAGGCGACCGTGGAGTTCCGATTATTGGTCAATCCGAAGTCGAGATAGGTAGCGGGATACCCAGCGAAGGTAGTCACCGCTGCAGTATCGCGATAGGAAGTAACGTTCACCCCTATGGGGTTGGACGAAATTCCAACGGCGAGACCGAAGCTGGAGACTCCTACCCGAATATCGAAGCTCGATACTCCGACCGGCAGACCAAAGGAAGAAACTCCGACCCTTCCCACTCCGAGGGTCCCGGCAGCGGTGGTAACCAGAGCTGAACCGTAGAAGGTTGAAACATCGACAGTGGGTTTGCCTTGGGTGATGACCACTGTGTTACCCGAGAACGAAGTGACATCAACTCCTATCGAGATGGAAGAGATTCCGACTGGCAATCCGAAGCTCGAGACCCCGACCCTTCCCACACCCAGCGTACCGGCTGCGGTCGTGACTACGGCAGAGCCGTAGAAGGAAGTCACATCCACCGACCCCGAGAAACTTACCGAGGACATCATTGTGGAGATCGAGAAGCTCGACAGCCTCACCGTGGAGTTGTGGCTGGAGATGTACTGAAGGTCGTAGCTCGCCGCGATGACACCCGGGTAGTTGGTAACTGCCTGTGTCCCAAAGAAGGAGGTCACATCCACTGGCGCAGACATGGTGGTTACGGCAACCCCGATGTTCATCGAGGAGACCCCCACCCGCACGCCGAAAGAAGACACCCCAACAGGGATACCAAAAGCGGAGACTCCGACCTGTCCCACAGCCAATATACCGGCGGCGGTCGTAACCGTCCTTGAGGCGAAGAAGGAAGTCACATCTACCGGAGTAGACATGGTAGTTACCGCAACCCCTATCGGGTTGGAACTGAT
>JAAOEI010001033.1_pt1 | contig 10414 bp, 21 predicted proteins | sample 7059261 | NCBI WGS metagenome assembly JAAOEI01 (sample SAMN14008812, study PRJNA610033) | viral metagenome | isolation source: viral particles filtered from seawater | place: China: Hangzhou Bay, Yangshan Deep Water Harbour | collected 2017-10-31
GTGCGGTTTGAGGAGGTGAGCAGGATCATTGAGATGCAGTCGGCACACTAGGAATCTGTTTCTATATAGAAAGCGAGCAACGGAATGCTAGTTCTAACACGCAAGATAGGCGACGCCATCATCATTGGGCGTAACGTTAAGGTAAAGATCCATGACATTAGAGGCCGCAACGTCAAGCTATCGATCGAGGCACCGCCTTCGATCTCTGTAAATCGCCTCGAAGTCGAAGTACGCGGCCGCTACAAGGAGGATCTGGATGGCAACGGCAGGCCGTCGTAATACGCCAGGACGGCTTGTGGAAGTGATTCCGCCGGACGGCAAGAAGTGGCTGACGGCGGTGGTCATGGACTGGAACGGCACGGTCCGCGTGGATTACGCGGCGTGCCCGGTGTGGGGTGGGTGTGTGCTGAAAAGGAGTCAATATCGAAGGATACGAGACATGGAGGAACCAGATGCGAAGCTGGAATAACGACTGGGAGACGTTTATCGAGGTCGAGGCCAAGCGGGAACGGGAAGCGAAACAGAGGGAATTATACGAAAGGTGTGGAGGGTGGCATGGAGATTCGCAAGGGGCGGCAGGTGAAACCGAGGCGGGTGCTGGTGTACGGGGACAACGGCGTGGGGAAGTCGACCTTCGCGGCATCCTGGCCCAGGCCGATCTTTCTCAATCTGGAGGATGGAGTCAACGACCTGGAGGTGGATTCGACGCCGAGGTTGACGACGCTTGAGGCGGTGCATGGTGCGATGTCGTTCCTGATCCAGAACGAGAGCAGCTACGAGACGGTCGTGATCGACACGCTCGACTGGATGGAGAAGTTGATCTTTACGCATGTGGCTGCTGAGTACGGCAGAAAGGCCGGAAAGCAAAACATCACTTGCGTCGAGGAGATCGGATTTGGAAAAGGCTATGAGATGGTTGAGCACAATTGGCGGCGGATCATAAACGGACTCTCAATGCTGTGGGATCGGGGCCTGCATATCGTCATGACCTGCCACAGCAAGATCGCAAAGTATAAGCCGCCCGAAGGCGAGAGCTACGACTACCACTCTCCGGCGCTCCACGACAAAGGCTCGGAGATCATGTGCCAGTGGTGCGACGAGGTGTTATTCGCACGCTACAAGGTGCACACGCGATCCATTGATGAAGGGTTTGGATCGAAGAGGAACATTGCCGTCGGAGGTACGGATCGCGTGATCCTGACCCAGGAAGCGGCGACGCACATCGCCAAGAACCGGCTCGGTCTTCCAGTCGAGATCCCGGCGGACTTTGAAGTCATCCGCGAGGCTATGGGCGGCCTGCGTGGTCTTATCAACAACGGCAGCAGCAAACGAAAGGTGCCAGCCAATGGGTAATTTGGAAACGCTAGGATTCGATGCACGAAAAACGGAGCCTGCCACTGACCGGCAGTTCGCCCCGATTCCGCAAGGCGACTATCTGGTCGCCATCACTCGGTCGGAAATGAAACCGACGAACAGCGGCAGCGGAAAGTATCTGAAGCTGACATTCACGGTGTTGGATGGGCCGCATAAAGGCCGGCTGTTTTGGGACAACCTGAACATCGTCAACACCAACTCGAAGACCGAGGAGATCGCACGAGGACAGCTGTCGGCGATCTGCCGGGCTGTCGACGTTCCGACTCCCAGGGACTCGGCCGAGCTGCACGACCGTCCGTTTATGGCTCGGGTCGCAATCGAACATGACAAAAACGGAAAGCCGCAGAACCGGCCAAAACACTTCTTCCCTCGCGAAGGCGCTGTGCTGTCGGCAATGTTCGTGCCGGCAATTGATATGGAGAAGGCACCGCCTCCGCCGGCCGCGAAGCCGAAGAAGACCGCCGGACCTCCGGTCCAGAACGACGACGACATTCCATTCTAGGAGACGAAAATGCACCTGCGAAAACGCGAGGAAGAGATGGACTATCAGGATCTGGTGTCACGCTGCGAATGGATTCGATCGATTAAGAGGCTCCCTGACGACGGGATTACCGTGATTGTCTACGTGCCGGAGTGCGAGTCCGACCCAGTGTGGTTCGGGTATCACGAGGACGATGCGTGGCGATGGATCGATGGGAGCCTCGTCGGTGGAACCGTGGTGGCCTGGCGTCACCTGCCAGACCCGCCTCGTGCTTGACCTGTTCGGCGACGAGCTGCCGCCGCCGAAGCCTCCTAAAGCGAAGCAGGAGGCCATAACGAAGGATCTGTCGCCACCCGTGGCCGCAGATCAGGGAACGGCAGAACGCAGCGAGCTGCCACTGTACTGCGACCGCTGCGGGAGCGGCGATCTGTACTTGCCCGTGCTCGGCGATCTGCAAGGACGCACGATCGCCGGGTGGCGGTGCAGGCGGTGCTGGCCGGATCAGACCGACCATGTGCTGGAGATGGTCGCGAGGCTGCGGCAGCGGACCTACGCGAAGCGGATCAGGAAAGAGGAATTTATTCCGGAGTTGGAGGAGGACGAGTAGATGTCAATGGACTGGATCAAGGTCAGGGAGTGCATCCACGAGGATCCGGCCGTCCTTCGGATGGCGGCGAACCTGGGCACGAGACCCGAACACATCGTCGGCTACTGCGTCAAATTCTGGTCTTGGCTGTCACGCAATTGTCACGCTGGGAGCGTGACAGGTGTCACGCTTGTGTCACTAGAGTGTGTACTTAATCTTCCAGGATTCTGTGACGAGTTGTGCAAAGTTGGCTGGCTTGAGTACAGCGAGGCGGACGGAGAGCCGCTGATCAAAATTCCGAACTTTGAACGCCATTTGTCGCAAGGTGCTAAGGCTAGGGCACTTGCGCGAAACAGGCAGCGATCGGCGAGGTCGCAAAGTCACGCTGATGTCACAAATGTGTCACGCAGCGAGCGTGACAAAAGCGCAACCAGAGAAAGAGAAAGAGTAAGAGAAAGAGATATATACACACACACACACGGCGACGGTTCGTTTTCGGATTTGGACCAGACCAGAGCAGAGGCGGTTGACCGCTGGTGCAGCTACCGTGAGAGCCAGACCGGCCAGCGACCGGCCGACGAAGTGATCTCGGCTATCCTCCGTGAGCGTGGTGCCTGGTCGCCTGAGCAGTTCTCGGCGGCGGTCGACTTCTCGATCGCTCGGCAGGCCAAGTCGATCCTGGACCCGGCTATCAGCTTCGAGAAGGCTGCGGCCGAGCGGGCGAGCCATCAGCGGTTGCCCGGCAAGCCGAAGAAGAACTATTCAATCCCGCAGCTCTCAGTCACGGAGGACGCGAAGTGACTCCAGTCGAGTTCAACGAGTGGTTTGCGGATTACTGTCGATCGTTCCCCGAGACGGCCGACTGGGCGAACGGCCTGCCGGACAAGGAAGGCACGCTGACCAAGTGGCGGATGATCTTTGCTGCCAAGCGTATCGACCTGGTGTTTGGGAAACGGATTACGGCCGAGATGCTGGCGGGAGATCTCCCAGCAGTGGCTGCGTATGAGCGTGAAAAGACGCCGGCTGTTGTGGTTGCCGGAGGTCGCGAGTTGAGAAGGCGCGAAGGTGGAGATCGATACCGATCGGAAGCGGAGATTGCTGCGACTCCGAAACGCAATCATGCGAAATACACGCGGCCGGAAGGTGCGATCTCGGCGTGGCAAATGGCGGAGCAGTACCGGCTGATGCGATCGCAAGGCACCAGCAAGGCGGAATGCGATCGGTGGTTGGATGCTGAGGATCGAAAGGCGTACCCGCAGTGACCCCAACACAACGCACGCTCGCACTCTGCCGCAAACACGGATGGACAACACAAGTCGTAGAGCGTTGGTGTGCATTCAGCCGGCGACGCATCGACCTGTTCGGCGTGATCGACGTGTTAGCGATCAACGACAGTCTGACGATCGGAATCCAGACCACGAGCGGCAGCTGCGTCTCGGCACGGATCAAGAAGTCACTGGAGTCCGAGCCGCTGGTGCGATGGCTCGCAGGACCAAACCGGAAGTTCTTTGTCCACGGATGGCGAAAGCTCAAGAAGACCGGCAAGTGGGAGTGCCGGGAGATCCAGATCACGCTCGTCGACGGCAAGCTGCTGGTCGACGAATAGAACGGAGTCGCAATGCCTCGCGGTTACAAAAAACCACCCGAAGAAACTCGCCGGCCGATCGTATGGCTGGACATCCAAAAACCGACTCGCAGCCGCAGCGGCATGAACAATTCCGCGAGCCGCAAGCTGATCCTGTCGACCAGGTCTCACGAGATCACGCTGTCGGAACAGTTCGCCGACGAGCTGTACCAGGTCGCGATTGCAGAGCTGGACAAACGGCAGATGGCCGCCGGCATCTGGCGGCTCATCGAAGAACTGCTGGTGAACGCCAGCGACCAGAAACGAACGCTCCAGCGGATGCGGGCGATGGTGGCCCAGACGATTGAGGATCACACGGACGAGATCAAGCTGGCCGCCATCCGCGAAATTCAGGCCGGATGGACTGACGCGGAGCGTTCCAGCAGGTTCCGCTCTGATGCACGACCGACGCCATGGTCGGTGCCGGAAACGGATCCGGCTGTGGAACGTCCACAGCGGCCGGCTACCGACTGAAAAAAAGTTTCACGAAACCTTGGTTGGAGGCTTTTCAGACTGGACGTCTGCGGCACATATTCGCAATTGACAACCCAGGAGCCACTGCCATGGATCTTTTGCTGCGTCTTTTGTCGTCGAAACGTGTCGTTGCCGCCGTGGCGGCTATCGCCGTGGCCATGATGCAAAAACGTTTTCCTGGCCTGGATCCTGACACCGTGCGCGAGGTGGTGATGGTCATCGTGGCGGCGATTATCGGCGACAGCATCGCACCGATCGATCCGGTCAAACGGGCACGCCAGCAGGCCGAGGCTGCGAGGCTGGCACAGTGACTCCGGCACTCTGGTCGATCATCGGATTCGTGGTTTGGCTGGTAGCCAGCAGGCTACAGCAGCGACGGCTGGAACGTGGTTTCGCGGCACCACCAGCAGCTGCTCCTGACCGTGACGCCGGGCTGGCAGCCATCGGCACGCTGTCGCCATTCTGCCGTGACCAGGCGTCGCAGGCCGCTCTGACCGTCCTCGCGTCTGCTGTGCTGTTTCCCGCACCCGAGGTGCCACCCAGCGATGCCAAATCGTGACCCGCTCGTCCCGCTGCTACTCGCGGTGTGTGTCGCCCTTGGCGGCATGCTCGTGCAGGCGCACGGACTGCCGCAGGGATGCGATTTGCCGGCCATCGTTTCTGTCGCGCCGATCAAGGCACCGGGATTCCGGATTCTGATCGTGGAAGAATCCAACGAACGCAACAAACTGCCGGCGTCTCAGGTGGCGATTTTCACATCGGCGGCGGTGACTGAGTACGCGAACCAGAAGTGTGTGAAGGTCTCCGGTGTTCCAGAGTTTCGGGTTTTCGATGCAGACACCCCACTGACGTCGGAATCCGAAACCTGGAAGGAAGCCATGGCGGTGGCACGGACGTCACTGCCGTGGCTGATTTGCTCCGACGGCCGGCGTGGATTCTCCGGCCCGCTGCCGAAGACCGTTGACGAGACACTTGCGATCCTCAAGAGGTACGGCGGCTGATGCTACTGATCAACGACGACAACTGGCAGGAGCACGTCGCCCCGAGCGATCTGCGTGGCCGTGGCTACGAGCGCCGCGATCGTGCGTCCTGGCCGGTTGCGTCGGCTCCTCGCAGTCGTGCGTTTGATCTGCCGCTGATCCCGAGGTCTGAGTGGGACGATCGCATCAACGAGCTGGAAAAGAACAAGGCGACGCTGCGGCATGTGCTGGAGCGTAACGCGATTCCTTCACTCAATCAGGGCAACACAAACTATTGCTGGTGCAATGGCGTCGTAACCGGCATGACAGCGGTTCGTGCCGCGAACCGTCAACCGTACATAGCGCTTTCGCCGGCCTCCGTCGCTGCTCCAATCAAGAACTATAGAAACGCAGGCGGATGGGGCGGTGAAGCGCTGGAATACATCATCGACAACGGCATCTGCTCCGTTAAACACTGGCCGGCTAATGCCATCGATCGCGATTACGACAACGCACAGTCGCAGGCGAATCGCAGGCTGCACATGGTGACGGAGTGGATTGATATCGACTGCGACGATGGCGATTGCTTCGACATGGTGTTCACTTGCCTGCTGCTGAACATGCCGGTCGCGTGTGGATTCAATTGGTGGTCGCACGAGACGTGTGCGTTGTGGCCGGTGCGGCTCTCTGCCGGCCGGTATGCGATCGGTCATCGCAACTCGTGGGGCGATGACTATGGGGAGAATGGATTCTTCGTCCTCGAAGGCCGCAAGGCGATTCCGGATGACGCCTGCGTGCCCGTTGTCGTTACAGGAGCAAGAGAATGAAGCGGTTTTTGTTGATTGCGGCATTGGCGTTGACTGGTTGCGTGGAGCCGGCGTGGGTGTTGACTGATGTCGGTGCCGACGAGGTGATTCGCGAACGCGAAGTCAAGAAGTCGGTCAAGGTCGTGCCGTATGTGGAGCCACCTCGGGTCGTTGCACCCGAGGGAGGGTCGGGCGTCAAAGCAGCGGCTGGCGGACATGGCGCGTCAGCCGCTGCTCGATGCCACGGTGGAGCATGTCGAGAGGTCGGACACCGCATGGTGAAGGTGGTGTCGAAGCTGCGGCGTCGCTGAAGTGTCACTCACCAGTGAGCGGGATCGGGAATTCCGCCATTGCGAGATCTGCTGCTGGATCGCTCTCTGCGTCCGCGTTGATCGCGGATCGCAAGAGCAACCACGGCAGAAACTGGAGTTAGTGCCGAAGATGATTTGGTTGTGCAACGATTGTTTCGAGCGTTCCAACGAACTCTGGCAGCGGAAAACCAAATGACCTGGTTCCAGCGGATCGCAAAGCTGTTCGGTGCGTCAGAGATGGAGGCCGCGAGGTCTCCGAAGTGGAGCAAAGTGCGTGATGAGTTTTTGCGTGCCAATCGTGAGTGCGTTGCCTGCGGCGGAATGTCGTCGCTGGAGGTGCACCACGTTGTGCCGTTCCACCTGCGGCGTGACCTGGAGCTGGTGGAGTCAAATCTTGTGGCTTTGTGCCGCGACTGTCACTTTTACTTCGGTCATCTGAAGGATTGGTCGTCTTGGAATGACCGGGTGAAAACTGATGCAGCTGCCTACCGGCAAAAAGTGAGATCGCGGCCGTGACGGTTGCCAAATACGCGAGCATTACGGAAGGTGCTTTTCTAATTATGTCTCCAGCGAAACAAGGCGGCGAAGCGGGCGCGTTAATGAAATTATTTCCGCTGTTTGCGGTGATCGGAACGATTCTGGTCACGTTCGGCGCGGCACAGAGCCAGATCCTGCGTGCCCAGGCGGACATCATGCAGCTACAAGAGTCGCATCGATCCGACCACGACAAGCTGCTGGAGATCAAAAGCGACCTGAAATGGATCAGGGAACGACTTGATGATGCGTTAACGAAGTAAGGAGCACACTCAATGGCATTTCGACTCAGCACCAACACCCGCAACAAAGCCTGCGACGCGATCGTCGACGAGATCGACGCCGGATCAGGAGCCGGCACGATTGCGATCCGCACTGGATCGCAGCCGACGAATGTCGGTGATGCAGATAGCGGCACGCTGCTCGGCACGCTGACGTTCAGCGATCCGGCATTCGGCTCGGCGTCGTCCGGGACGGCGACGGCGAGTGCGATCACGAGCGACACGAGCGCAGACAACAGCGGGACAGCCGGGCACTTTCGCATCAAGGATAGCAGCGGCAACATTCACAGCGACGGAACGTGCGGTCAAGGCACCGGCGACCTGTCGTTTGACAACAACGTGATCGTCGCTGGAGGTACGATTGCAATCTCATCCTTCTCCGTTACTCAGCCTATCAGCTAATGCTACACGACTTCAAACTATTCAAAGCCGCCGCCTGTTTTGCACCGCCCATCGATTGCGGCAAGCTCGCCGTCTACACCGATTTCGCCGATTCCATCTCCGACGATGAGATCGCTACCTCGTTCTGGTTCGTCTTGCGATGCGTGCAGCGATGGTGGGAGATTCCGGCTAGTCAGGCGGCATCCACGTCTACGCATCCGTGCGGACTCGGCACTGTCGTACCGCTGGACGGAGAGTGCCGCGAGCTGCTGGGCAGCGTGATCCCGAGCGCCGAGCAGCTCCGCGAGTGTGGGGAGCGGTTTGAGCGGTTGCCCGGCGGCGAGCTGCGGGACGCAGCGTTTCATCTTTTGTGGTTTGCGACCGAGTTGTCGTTGGGACGCGAACCGATCACGAACGACACGATTTAGGAGGTTTGCATGTCCGATATCGACATTCCACAAGTATCAAAATTCTGTAACGAGCGCATTCGCGTCCTCGCTGACATGTTCAGCCGCTCGTATCGCATGGCTAACGAGATCGTGGCTGAGTTTGAGTTGAAGGGCCTGAGCCAGATGATTCCCGACGATCAGGCCGCCAACATCGTCGATGGCTCCGGTGCTGACGGTCGAACTCCAATCAACGGACATGATGTGTGGGAGATGGTGCGACTGTCGCAAGACCTGATTGCGATGGGGAGCGGGCCAAATACCAAGTTGCCGACGATTGTGAAAGTCTCCGTTAACGGGTAACAAACATGGCATACCCTACCATCCTTTTTAACAATGGAACGGGTTCCGACACGCTTGCAAGCGGTGCAGGGCCAGCGACTGCGTTGACTGGCACCAGTGCGTCGTATTCGACGACCACCGTTACGCTGGACGGTTCTCCTGATCTGTCTGGAGTCGCAACTGATAGTAGTCATGTGTTGTTCTTGATTACGTCAACTGGTCGCAAGTTTTTTAAAATCACCGGCAAGGACGATGTCGCCAAGACGGTGACTGTTCACGTTGCACCAACTGGTACAGCGAGCGGCTTGTCATGGGCGATTGGCGGCAAGCGGAAAACCATCGAAGAAACGAACAGTCGCTTGCTGTTTTCCGCCGATGTGTTGCCAGGATGGACTATTAACCTTGAAGACGACCAGCCTGCGGTCACTAGCTCAGTAGCTTGCAGCATTGCAGGGGATACTACTGATGGAGCAATAACACTTCAGGGAACTGGTGGACGTAGGTTGGTTACATCAGCGACCAATAACGTGTCTCCGCTTAGCGGCGGGTTGAGTTACTGGATAGTCAAAAACCTGAAGTTTACGTCAACGGCTGCAACAAAGACTAGCAGTTACGGTGTGGTTTTGAATGCTGATAGCACTGCCGGCAGTCCTGTGTGTTTTGATTCGTGCATCTTTGGAGATGCAACCAACAAATTACAAATAGGTGTTTTTAGAAGTGCGACCGCTCAGCGTCTAGGTGTATTCACTAATTGCGAAGTAACGTCGTGCATTTCACATGGAATTACAAATACAGGCGGCGCAAATGGTGGAGTGCGTTTAGCAATCAACAACTGTTATATTCACGACAATGGCGGAAGTGGCGTTCAGGTTAGCTTTGGAACTAGTACGAATACCTTTGTGAATTGTGTGATTGCTAATAACACATCAAAAGGCATTGAGGTTTTAGGGCCTTCAAATAATACGACATCACAGCTCATTTCAAATTGCACAATTCACAACAATGGTTCTGACGGCATAAGCATAAACAACGCAACAAATTTTACCGGTGCAATCATTTCTGGAAACATGATTACCAAAAATGGCGGGTATGGAATTAACTACAGTGGCAGCGGAGTTGGTGACGGTATAAAGGGGTTGATCGACGGCAACAACTACGGAAACGCCAGCGATTCCACCGCAAACACTTCAGGCTCGGTCAACGGATTTACTGCGGGTGCCAATGACCAAACCATCGCAGCAGGCTACACCAACGCCGCCGGTGGCGATTACTCAATACCAGCAACGCTCAAGGCCAAGGGCTATCCGACCTCTGCGAGTCCTATTGGCATTAACTCGGCAACATACAGCTACATGGATCCAGGCGCGGCACAGCGTCAGGAACCAGCCTTCATCGCACCATCCGGTGTAATTGCACGAAACATCGGCACCTACTAGGAGAGCATATGGCACTCTATCTAATCGGCAACGGACCCATGCAAACGACGGCGGCGTTTGCCACTGTCACCACTGGGACTGCAATCAAGACGCTGCTGCAAATCAAACCTTCAGCAACAATTGTTGCACGAATCGTCGAATGGGGAATTTCGTTCGACGGCAGTGCAGCGGCGACTCCTGGCAAGGTGGAGTTGATCGAAACGGATGTCGCTGCGACTGTCACGGCGAGCGTGGCGAACGACATCACAAAGCTGGACAGTGATGCATTGAGTGGTGGCGACCCAACGACCAACCTGATCCAGGTTGGCACTTCGGCGACTGGCTATACGGCGACCGTCGAAGGATCAATCACGGCGGTTCGCAATTTGGACGCACCGATTCTTCTGCCACCCACATCGCCCTACGTCAAACAGTTTCCGTTGGGTCGCGAGCCAATCAT
>JAAOEI010001034.1_pt1 | contig 10397 bp, 11 predicted proteins | sample 7059261 | NCBI WGS metagenome assembly JAAOEI01 (sample SAMN14008812, study PRJNA610033) | viral metagenome | isolation source: viral particles filtered from seawater | place: China: Hangzhou Bay, Yangshan Deep Water Harbour | collected 2017-10-31
GCGTTGTGTAGTAGACATTTGGTGACTAACCGCCAATTCATGTGGGGAGCCTTTCATGGGCAAAATTGTGTTTGTTCGCGCGAACGTCGTCGTGCGCCACGGTGGCCTTTCGCGACGGCTAATGAAGGGCGACGCTTGGGACGCCGCCGACTCGATTGTGAAAGCTCATCCGGATTTGTTTTCGGACGACGTTTCCAGTTTCGTGAAGCGAACCGATCCGGTGCCGCCGCCGGTCGAGCAGGCGACCGCTAACCCTGGCGAAAAGCGGACGATTCTGCGCGCTGTCAGCGAGCAGGACGGTCGCCGTGGCTGATTCGGCGGTGTGTCTCGCCTATTTGCACGACGACACCGTTTCGCATTCCTGGCATCACTCGGTCGTAAATCTGTTGATGCACGATGCGTCTGGCCGACAGCGGATTATCCGCGGCGGCTACATCGCGTTCAGCAGCGGATACGACCTTGAGCGGTCCCGTAACCAAGTTGTCGCACAGTTCTTGGACAACAAAACGGCCGATTGGCTGTTTTGGGTTGATTCAGATATGGGGTTCGCTCCGGATAGTTTGGAGCGGCTGGTGCAGGCAGCGGACCCGGTCAACGCCCCGGTTGTCGGCGGGCTTTGTTTCGGATGGAAAGACATTGCGTCTGACGGTCTGAACGGGATGGTTCGCCGCCCGTTTACGACAATGTTTAGGTGGGCGGAGAAGGCTGACGGGTCGGCTGCGTTCAACCCGATCGGGAATTATCCGCCGAACGAGGTTTTGCCGGTCGACGCGACCGGGGCGGCGTTTGTGTTGGTGCATCGGTCGGTGTTTGAAGCGATCGAAGCTAAGTACGGCCGGGTGTGGTATTCGCGTATTCCGAATCCGACGATTCCAGGGTCGGTGTTCGGGGAAGATGTTTCGTTTTGTATTCGTGCCGGTGCGTGCGATAAACGCATGTTCGTTCACACTGGTATCCGCACGAACCATCACAAAATGGTGCATGTGGACGAGGCCGTGTTTTGGCAGCATCAATATGCGCCCCCGGCGGCGGCGGAAGTCGCGGTGCTGGTTCCGGTGATGCGACGGCCGCAGAACGCGGCCCCGTTCATGGCTTCTCTGCGGGCTTCTACGGGCCTTGCGCGGGTCTACGCTGTCGCTGACCGTAGCGACACTGACACGATCGCAGCGTGGCAGGCGGCGGGGGCTGAGGTGATCTGGCAGGACGATTTGGGGACGTTCGCGAAAAAGGTCAACTACGGCTATCGGAACAGCACCGAACCGTGGGTTTTTATCGTCGGTGACGATGTCCGCTTCCACGCCGGATGGTATGACCACGCCTTGCACGCTGCGACCGTCCGCGGATGCGACGTGGTCGGCGTGAATGATCTCGGCAACCCGAGGGTGTTGGCCGGTGAGCACGCCACGCACCTGCTGATTCGCCGCGGCTACATCGATGAGCACGGGGCGTCTTGGGACGGGCCCGGCGTCGTCTGCCATGAGGGGTACGCGCACAATTTTGTTGACGACGAAATTGTCGCCGCCGCCAAACAGCGCCATATGTTCACTGTGGCTTTAGCGTCAATCGTTGAGCACATGCACCCAGTTTGGGAAAAAGGTGAACCGGACGACGTTTATGCTTTAGGCCGACAGTCTGCGATGCAAGACAAAAAGAAATTTAAGCGTCGCAGCGAACAAAACAAGTGGGTTTGCTGATGCATCAGGAAGCATTCGCGTTTGTTCAAAAAAACGTTCCGGCCCGGCCGGGATTTGTGTTAGAGATCGGTTCGCGGAACATCAACGGGTCAGTCCGGCAGCTTTTCGCAGCGGCTATTTCATATGTCGGTCTTGATCTAGTCGACGGTGACGGTGTCGACGTTGTGGCCGACGCATCAACATGGCAGACATCGCGCACGTTCAACACGATTGTTTGCTGCGAAGTGTTGGAACACACCGATGTTTGGCGTGAGATTATCGCCAAGTGCGGAGAGCTTTTGGACGCTGGCGGGTCGCTGATTTTGACGTGCGCCGGTCCTGGCCGTAAACCGCATGGGGCTCACGGCGGGCCAGTCGGCTCCGAGTTTTACGAAAACATTTCTGTTGAAATGCTTGAAGCGGAAACGTCAAAATGGGGCGACGGGGTCATCTGCCAAGCAGGTGATGACACGCAGGCCCTCATTGTCAAACGGGCGTGACGTATCGTTTGCAAAATGGTGGGGATGTGATTAGGAGAAAAAATGCCGCACACACCCGTAGTGCGAAATGATCTGATCGACGAAGCCGACTATGCGATGTACGTCGGCTATTCGACGCCGACCGACCCGGTCAAAAAGGAAAACGTTTTGTGGGCGATCGGGGCGGCGTCGCACACTATCCAACAGTTCTGCGGACGCAGATTTATCCCTGTTGCATCCTCTGTCCGCTATTTCGACGCCGACGGCACACGCTGGCTTGACATTGATGACGCTACAGCGGTCACCGAGATCGCTGTCGATTCGTCCGGCACCGGCACTTACACCGTTTTGGACGGGTCCGGCTACCAACTGGTCGCTGTCGCAAAAACTGTCGAATTGGACGGTCCCTATGTTGCTGCGCGTCGTGTCGGACCATATTTTTGGCCGGGTGCAACGACTCGCATCAACACTGTTCGCGTGACTGCTGCATGGGGGTGGACGAGCGTGCCGGAGCCGATCAAGCGTGCTTGCGCGGTGTATGCACAAGATTTGTTGCGTGACCCTGAAGCGGCGTTCGGCGGCATTCTCGCTACTGCCGAGGGAATCGCTATCGGCTCTCGGATGCCGCGCCGTGTCGTAGACCTATGTGTCCCGTATCGGCGGATGGACGTTGTCGGCGGCATCGCATGATTGATTTGCCGTCTGCCCGTTCGGCGTTGTGCGACGCCATCCAAACCATCGACGACCGGCTGACCGTTTCGCCGTATCCGCCGAAAACAGTCCGGTTGCCGCACGCATGGGTCGAGATCAACACGTTGGAACCTGCGACGTTCGGGAACAGCATTTGGAACGTCAACGGCCAGATTGTCGTTGCCGTGTCCGAATCTGATGATGAAAGCGCGTGGGAAACGCTGGATTCGATGTCTCCGGAGCGGCTGTCGCTTGCGCTTTCGGAAGCGACGGTAGAAACCGAAATTTTGCGGATCACGAATTACGGCGACGACATCGAAATCGGCGGGCAAGCGTTCCGGTCGTTCGCTGTCGAATTCACGGTGTTGATGTAAATGGGTGTTTCGACGACCCCTACACAGTTCGCCCGCAAGGTCGCTTTACTTCCGACGACGTTAGAGAAAGCCCGTGTGCAGGTCGCGCGCAGCAATGCTCGGATCGGCCGGGCGAATGCCGAAGCGCAAATGCGGCAAGATGTGAACAGCCGAGGTGTTGTTACGAACGCCGGTAAGAACGTCAAATCGGACACCGGGTTTGTTGTCGGTAAGGCCGGTGCGAAGCTGTCGGTGAAAACCCGTCAGGGGCAGTCTGAAACATTTTTGGTGAGCGCGGTGGGTCCGTGGCAGCTTGTCAACAATCGGGCGCGGCCACACATTATTTCACCGGCCGGGCAGTCAAAAATCGATTTGATCGGGCCGCTCGATCCGACGCGTCGAAAGAAACTGCGGACTGTTTCCGGTCGGCAAACAATTGTGGGGCGGAAAGGGCGGGCGACCGTTCTGAAAACCCCGTATGGGTACAAGCGGTATGTGAAACATCCCGGTCACAGCGGAAAAAAGACGTGGCAGAAAGCTCTCGGTAAAACCAAAAAAGATATTGCTGTGACAGCGCCACGTTTTATGGTGAATGAGATCGCAAGGATTTTCTGATGCGTGCGCTAGTTGTCGAACCGGGTCCGCATTTTTCTGTGCTTGACGTTCACCGCGGGATTGTTTCGGGGTTGAACGCGAACGGGGTCACTGTCGCGTCGTTCAACCTTGGCGACCGGCTCGATTTTTATGTTGCTGCGCTGCTGGAACGCGACGGCGAGATCGCACGGGCTTTCGATCACGAAAGCGCCTGTTTGATGGCAGCGCAGGGGATTGATGCTGCCGCGTGGAAATTCGCGCCGGATGTCGCGATCGTCGTTTCATCCTTTTTTGTGCCGCCGGAAACGTTCATTGGCCTTCGCCGCCGTGGCGTGCATGTCGTTCTGTGGTGTACCGAATCTCCGTATGAGGACGAGCGGCAGATACGGCAGGCCGGGTATGCGGACACTGTGATTTTGAACGACCCGGTGAACATCGACGAGTTTCGGGCTGTGAACCCGCGCACCTTTTATATTCCGCATAGTTACGACCCGCGGATTCACCACGACCGGCGACGGACAGACGAGTACCCGTTCTCTTTTGTCGGGACGGGGTACACGTCGCGGATCGAGTTTTTTGAGAAAGCCGAGTTGCCTGCCGGGTCGGTGTTTGCCGGTAATTGGCAGGCGGTTCCTGACGGGTCGCCGTTGAAACCGTTGTTGATGCATAACCCTGGCGAGTGCATCGACAATGTGGACACCGCCGAGTTGTATCGGGCGAGTGTTTGTTCCGCGAATTTGTATCGGAAAGAGGCGATGTCGCCGGATTTGGTCGATGGTTGGGCGCTTGGCCCGCGCGAAGTAGAATCGGTTATGTGCGGCGTTTTTCTTTTGCGGGAACCGCGAGGTGAAGGCGATGAACTGTTCCCGCATTTGCCGCGGTTCACGACACCGGCTGAATTGTCGGATCAGTTGCAATGGGCGCTCGCGAACCCTGACGCCCGTAGCGAAGCCGTCAGGAAAGCGCAGGCGGCGGTCGCAGACCGCACTTTTGAAGGCAACGTCGCCCAATTTTTGCGTATTATCGGATATTGATTCTGCTCTGTGGGGGAGCCTATTCTCCGGTCCCAACAATGTAAGCCGCGCACCGGGGCGGCAATCCTCACAACAGGAGGCCACGCGTGGCACGTTTGAGTGGTAAGTCGGGTCGGCTTTATGCCGCTATTGGTAGCGGTGGGACGGCTGAACCGATCGCGTTCATCAACTCGTTCAGCATGTCGTTCACTACCGACAAGCAGGATGTCACTTGTTTCGGTGATACAGGGAAGGTCTACGTCAGCGGCTTTAGTGATGCGACGGGTGATTTCGCAGGCTTCTATGACGATGCGACCGCTCAGCTTTACACGGCGGCGACAGACGGCATCGCCCGCAAGTTTTATCACTACATCGATTCGACGGTGAACACCAAGTATTTCTTCGGCACCGCGATCTTCGATTTCTCTGTGTCCGAGGCCGTCGGCGGCGGCGTCGCCGTGTCCGGCTCTTGGGCCGCAGCGTCGCCAATCATCAAGGTCACCAGCTAACCGATCAATCGGGGGAACTAAAACATGCCTTGGCGCATGACATTTGAAAACAACATTTACCGCGAAGCCGAACTGACAATCGGCATGGCGGAACGCATCGAAGAGATGACCGGCGAAAGTTGGGCACATATCGCTCCGCTGCGTTCCGCCAAGCACGCTTCTGTTCTGCTGACCGTGATGCATTCAACGCGGACAGGCGAACCGGAAGATGCCGTTATGGCACGGGTAAAGAATTTGACGGTCGACGAATTCATCACGAACGTCGAACCCGAAAAAGAAGATTTGCCCACGCTTTACACCGACGGAAACCCTTAGAAGGCGGTCGGGGAACAGACGCCTACTTGGTGTATTTCTCCCGCCCGCCTTTTCTGTGGCCCCCCGATGTGATCCGCCGACAAACCATTCGCGACCTGCGGTTGATAATCGAAGCCGCTTCATGATTTAGGATTCCGCTTGTGGCAATCACCGAACTGCTCCGCTTTCTAGTCACAGCAGAGACAGCGGACGCCCAAGCCAAATTCAAAGCACTTTCGGGGCAGGTGACGAAAACGTCGTCTGCGCTAGACAAGCTAGGCGGGTCGTTCAAGGCCGGGCTCGGCGTAGGGGTCGGCGCTGCCACTCCGCTCATAGCGTTTGAAGCTTTGAGGGTCGCGATTACGGGCGTGGCGAACGCCTACAAAGCCGCTGTCAACGCAGCCTCCGAGTTGCAGGCATCTCAAGCGACAGTCAAAGCGATTTTTGGTAGTTCGTCGGCCGTAATTTCTGCGGCGGCGAAAGACGCTGCACAAACGATCGGTGTGTCAGAAGCGGCGTATGCCCGGTCTACAGCGGTCATGGGTGCGCTGCTGCAAAACCTGGGGTACTCGGCTCGCACGGCAGCGTCCGAAACCAAAAGACTTGTAGCGGTAGGCGCAGATTTGGGCGCTACCTACGGGACCGACACGGCAGATGCCGTCATGCGCCTAGGCGCTGTTCTCCGCGGCGAATTCGATTCGGTCGAACGGCTAGGTATCAAAATCCGTCAAACGGATGTCGACGCCCGCGTCGCAGCGATGGGACTCGACACGTCCACTGTCGCAGCAAAATCTAACGCCCAAGCGCAAGCGGCCTTGTCGCTGATTTACGAACAATCCAAAAATCAGATGGGGCAGTTCGCGGCACGCTCCGGCACGCTCGCCGTCGAACAACAAAAATTGAACGCCGAATGGGAGAACGCCAAAGCCCGTATCGGTGAAGAGCTTTTGCCGCTCGCTATCGAACTAGTCGAAACGTTTGAGAAAGGAATCCCGGCCGTCGAAGCCTTTGCTAAAGGCATCTCGACGATCGGGAAACCAGTCGAATACGCAGCCAAAGGGCTCAACGCTGCCGCCGACGCTGTCAAAGGTTTGTTCTCCGCGGACGAAACCAAAAAACTTGACAACTACCGGAAGGTGCTTGAAGAAAGATTCGACATCAAATTCGGTGGCGACGCAGACAAAGTGCGCCAATACGTCAAGGCGTGGACCGATGGTGTTGTCACGTCGGCGCAGCTAAAGATTATTGCCGATTCGACTTTGCCTGCCGTTACCGAAGCGTTCAAAAACAGCGGTTTCGCTGCCGCCGCATACAACGCCGAACTTCAAACGACGATCGGTTTGATGGACGGGTTGGGCTCACGCATTTTCTCTGTGAAACAAGCGGAGGAAGGGTTTTGGAAAGCGATCGACCGTACCGGGAACGCCGCTTCGTCGTCCGGTAACAAAGTCGAGAAAAGCTATCGGGCGATCGATGATGCTCAACGGCGTGTCGCTGATTCGCAGGAGCGGTTGAACGAGGCTCTCATCGAGCGGTTCCTGTTGGCGCTCGGCCCGTCTGCCGACGAAATCACCAGGGAGCAGATCAAACAGCGGGACGCGATCCGTGACGTTGCACGGGCGCAACGCGAAGTCATCGCAGCGGAACGCGAATTGCAGGAGCTACGCGAAGGCAACCGGGCCGATTTGCTCGACGCCGAAGCGGATTACATCGAGGCGCAGCGCCGGTTTGCCGAAGAGGGCCGTTACCGGAACGACGCTGTCGAAATGAAACGCGCTGAAGCGCAGTTGATCCGGACGAAACAGGCGTTCGATGAAGCGCGCGACCCTACCCTTACAAACAAGTTCCAGCTTGCTGAAGAAAACTTGTCTGAAACCCGCGACCGGCTCACCGAAGCGCAGCTAGACGAAATCGACGCGCTACGCGAATTGAACGAGCTTATGGCGCGGGGCACCGACGGGTCTAAAGAGATGGCGGCAGCGAACCGTAAGGTTTATGACGCTCAACGCGATCTGGAAGATTCTGAATATGGGTTGCGGGACGCCCACGACCAATTAGAAGTTTCTACGTCGAAACTGGCGGGGTCTACTAAGACTGCGAATGATGCGTTTTGGGCGGGTATCGGCGCTGTCGAGGATTGGCGCAGCAAAGTCGATTTTTCAAAGATGGCCCCCGAACAAATGGCGGGGAAAATCAACGAAATGTACGGCGCTCTTTTGGGTGTGGCGGAAGAAACCGGCGACCCCACAAAAATCCAAGACCTTAAAGATTATTTCAAAGTGATCGCTGACGGGGCGGCGGCTATCCAGACGTTGAACAATCAGAAAAGGCCCGGCCTATATACGGGGATCGCCACTCCGGAAATGTACGATCAGATCGCCGCTGACGTAGCAGCGGCGGGTGCCCCGCAGCAGGTGAAAGCGACAATGACTGTCGACGGGCGGGCGTTCGGGTTTATTGTTGTTGACGCGCTCCGGTCGTACCAGCTATCTAATGGGCCGATTCCGATTGCGGTGAACGGCTAGGTGAACAGCTAATGGCGCTCCAAGGCCAATGCAAGGTTTATATCGCGTTCAGCGACGGGCCTATGGTCGAACCTCCGACGTGGACCGAAGTGACCAGCTATGTGCGGTCTGTGTCGGTGAATCGTGGGCGTAGCACCGAATTGGACGCGTTCCAAACAGGGACGGCGTCTGTCGTTCTAGATAACCGGCTGCGGACGTTCGATCCGGAATATTCGTCCGGCCCTTATTACGGCAACATCAAGGTTCGCCGCCAAATCAAAATCGAAGGTTTCTACAACGCTGTCACCTACCCGATTTTTCGGGGGTTTATCCAGTCGTGGGATCAGCATTGGCCTGGGATCGCGAAAGACGCTACGACGACTGTTTCCGCTGTTGATTTGTTTGCGTTGTTGTCGTCGTGGGAGCTTCCGCAGACGGCGTACGAGCTGGTTGTCCGGCAGCAAGCCCCGTCGGCTTTTTGGGGGCTGGACGGCGACGGGTTGATGGTCGACCGGACGGGTTTGGCGACCGGCTCTTTCGGTAAGGGACGGGTAGCGGTCGACGCTCTCGCCGCTAACGGGGCGGGCGCGTCGCGACATTCTGTCAACCCTGGCGAATCAACTGGAGGGCTGTACGGCGGCGGGCTGGTTGGCACGTTCGGCGCGTTCGGGTCTACGTCAACAAATGTTTATTCGATCACCGCGTTAGTGAACATCGGGTCTTTTTTCAATTACGAATCGGGTTACGTCGCCTGGGATATGCCGATTCTTATTTGCGGGCTGAACGGGCCAAATATATGGATGCATTTCGGTTTGGGGGCGACCGGCACGCTGATGGCTGTTTTGTATCGTCCACACGTTGGAACAAGCACGCATGAATCGACGGTGACGGTCAACGACGGGGCAACCCATCACGTTGCTGTCGTCCGCAACGGGGCGACCGTCAAACTTTATATTGACGGCGTTGAGGCTTACACGACCGGGGCGGCTACTACGACATCGTCAACGGTCGCGAACGGCTATATCGGGGCAGGGGCGGAAGGTGTAGATGGAATCACCGGGACTCTGCGTTGGCATCAGTTCAGCGTGGACGAAGTTGCGGTTTGGCAAGGGACCGCTCTGACTGCCGACCAGGTCGCCGCCCAAGCAGACGCATTTGACGGGTTTTATCTCGACACGGTCGACGGACGTTTAGAGCGGATGTGCGGCCTTCTCGGTGTCCCTAACGGGCTTTGTTCGCTGGATGTGGCGTCGGCGTCTGTCGACGCGTTTTATGGCGGAACGGATTTGTTGAGCTACATGCAGACCGTTGCGGCGTCGGACAGCGGACGGTTTTTTATCAACCAGAGCGGCTACATCACTTTTCAAAGCCGGACAGCGAACATGGGGGCGTCGTCCACGCTTACGTTCGCTGACGACACGACAGCGAACAGTGTCCGTTACACGGGCTTTGAATTGGAGCTTGATACACGGCTGGTTTTCAACCGTGTAACAGTCAAAGGCGCGGCAGATGAAGCGGAATACACGGCCCGAAACGAAACAAGCATCGCAGAGTATCTGCCGCTTTCGACCGAGATCAAAACGCAGCTAGTCGCCGCCGCTTGTCAGGATGTCGCAGAAACCGTCGCACAAATTTACAGCGATCCGGTTGTGCGTGGCCGCGCTTGGAAGTGTTATCCGGAGCGGGCTTTGTACGGCACTTCGACGCTCGGGTACGCGTCGATTTTGGGTGTCGAACTCGGTGACATTGTCACAGTTGTGCGTACTCCTCCTGTCGGTTCTGCGCTTTCAAAAACTGTGCAGGTGACAGCTATTTCGCATACGATTGACGTTCCGGAAGGCGAATGGGTTGTCACGTTTCTCGGCGCTCCGGCCGATACATCAGCCGCTTTCCGTTGGGGGACGTCAACGTGGGGCGGTTCCGATAAATGGAACACGAACTCGTAAGGGGTTTCGGTGGCGTATTCTGATCCGAACAGTATCCATAACCCGTCGACCGGCACGTCGCCTCCTGCGTCGTGGGGCGACAATTTGCGCGACAACATTGTTTGGTTGGCGGGCGACAGCGCGTCCGGTAACCCGAAGCCGATGTGCCGGGTGTACCACAACACGTCGCAAAGCGTCGCCACGGCGACGTGGACATCGCTGGCTTTCAATTCGGAACGCTACGACGTCGGCACGATGCATTCGACGAGCACAAACACCAGCCGCATCACGATCCCGTCCGGCGGCGACGGCGTGTATTCGATCGGCGGCTCGATGCAGTTTGCAAACGGGTCGTCTACCGGT
>JAAOEI010001035.1_pt1 | contig 10395 bp, 15 predicted proteins | sample 7059261 | NCBI WGS metagenome assembly JAAOEI01 (sample SAMN14008812, study PRJNA610033) | viral metagenome | isolation source: viral particles filtered from seawater | place: China: Hangzhou Bay, Yangshan Deep Water Harbour | collected 2017-10-31
CCGCAGTAAAATTCAATCGATAAAATATCAACCCATTTTCTTTTATTAATATTCCGCGTGCATCAGAAACCCCAGCTCCGGCTGCATATTGAGCCAATTGATAATCAAGTGCTTTATTACTTACCAAAAGTGATTCAGTGCCTTTTACTTCCATTACACCTGATAAACCATCCCGGTCTTGTGATAAGAAGAACATCCTATCAAATCCAACGGCCACACTTCCTATAGCGGGAGTTCCCACTTCCATAAGAAGCGAATTATTTCTTCGGAATGGTAAATTAGTTCCTAATCCTGCATTTTCCCAAACTTCAGTAAAAAACTGAGAAAATAAAAATATTCTTCGATGCAATGTTCTACAGGCTACAATGGTTCCTGGATGAGAAGTAATGCTTCCAAACTGCAATTGTCCTGATACTGTTACCGTGTTGATTGGTGCGCCATTGGTCGTTAAATCAATAGCGGTTCCTGAAATGGCATTATCATAACTGGTCGCAACTTTAATAGTTCCTGGATTTGTAGAAGGTGTTCCAACCATAATTACATAATATGTAGTGGTGGTATTTAAGGGATTAGGAAGTGTTCCTGTTGTAGTAAAGGTAATAGGAACTCCCGTTTGAAAGTTCGCATTACTGGTACTTAAAGTCAAAATATCTGTAGTAGAATTCGCTGTAAATGTAGCACTTCCTCCACTCCATACCATTCCATTATTTAATGAGGAAAGATAAAAGTTATTAGTGCCACCAGCGGCAACCAAAAAGTATCCATCCAGATAACAGACATCAATAGGATTAGCCGGGAATCCAACATCTGTAATTTGCGCAAAAGTAGTAGCATTTGTATCCCATATATATCCTTCTACACCATCCACAAAAATGACTTGATATTGATTTGCATCAATACCCACATAACCTGTGACCGTAACTAATGTACCAATAAGCGATTTAGTCAAAGAACCCACGGTACCTGTAATTAAAAATACAGAGGCACCAAAAACCTGATAAATTTCATTATTAAATACAAAAGTGGCGCGTGAACCGCCTGTTTCTGGTGAAAAATCTAAATTAGAGTTAATTAATCCTGAGGTTGAAATTAAAGATTTAGGACGTTTACCATTCGGATCCATATATTCAAATAAATTAACACTGCGTTCAGCATTAATTGTAGTAATGCGCTGATTATCATAACTTCCAACAAAATCATAATCTTCACAGGTACTTGTCATAATTAATACGCCAAAATATTTTGCCAGTAGAACGGTTCTGATCTACTAAGAATTGCAGAAGGCCGTACTGTGACATCGGTTTCGTTAGCGTTCTTAATGGCACTGTAATAATCGTTGTATTCTTCTTCAGATTTTTCAGACCAATTTCCAGATGGATAATAACTTAAGAATTTTCGAGCCAAGCAATATTTCAAAAAACCATAATAAAAAGGAGGTAAGGATTCAAGACTTTGATTTTGTGTCACGCTGTCCATCATGCTCTTAACGCCTAATAAGCAGGGATAAGGCTGGTCTGGTGCAGGATATACAGTAATAAAACTTTCAGTAGCTTGTTTGTCTAAGAAAATAAATCCAGGGCGAGTATTGAGTGGGAGTAAACGAGTAACTCCATAGTACTGTGCTTTGTTAATAATTTGTAAAGGATAAATAATTCCTTGTCCGGCACTGGGTACCGTGTAATTTGCAAAAGATAAATCCACAATCCTATCTGCGGTCACATCAGGATTTGGGATCATATCGGAAATCGAATAAGTCGGTTGAGCTACCACAAAATTAAATGCTATTTCAGTCAAATAAGGAATATAAATACTGTCTTCAGCAAACTTGGCTAATAATTCATTAATTAGTTCAAGACCTGAACTTAGCATGAATGCATCAGGTGTTTCACCTACGCCCAATTCGCCAATCAGGTACAGTGAATTAATAATCAACTGTGGAACGGTTTTGACGATTTGTGGCATTCCTCATCTCCTTATGATGAAAAAAAGCGATAAAATCGACATATTGTTAAGATATGTCGATTGGGTCGACTTATTTCAAAGGGAAGGCATCATCCATATCACGACATAATTTACGTCCAAATTCTTGAGCATTTTCACCATCATTGCTCATGTAGGCATTGAATTCTTCCATTTCTTTTTTCATGACGGGGCGATTTCCCATCATCTTTTTTTGCTTTGCTTGTTCTTCTCTAACAAATGCATTGTTGGATTGAACCATTTTATTGTCTTTCATGACTTAGCTCCTTTAATTAATCCTTTAACTTTGTTGGTTGATGCTCTGGATTTTTCGTTCTTTACATCCTCTTCAACTCTATTTCGATAAGCTTTTGCTTTATTGGGACAATCAAACCAAACACCTGATTCAATCAGGCGTTCGGCTTCTTCATGTTCTACTACTCGAAACGGATCTAATGGATGATAAACACACGTTAGCATAAACTTACTCCTTAAGAGAGTACTTTAACTGCATATTGCGCATGCCATTTAAAACCACACAATAAATCAAGTCTCATGTAGTTTTGATACCCTAAAATATCTCCCGTTTGCGTTACAGCGAGAGATAAACCAGTTTCAGGATCAACTGCTACAGACGCATAAGGAACTTGCAGTTTATAAAGTGGAGGACACACAATATCCAGTCCCCGAGATGGATAGGCCACATTACAGTTATAAGAACCCACTAAGGTGACCGGTGCATTATCTGGAATAGGATTACTCACGTTGCGGTTAGGATTCTGTGTATCCGAAATAATTATTGGACTCACTTGAACAGTAATATTACCTCCTGAATCAGAACTGGCATTGGCAGTCACTACAAATTGCATGTCTTGACCTGTAGCAGCACGTCCCACAGGGTTAACCGATTGAACGCCAGCAATTGAAAATACATCGCCAACCAAGAAATAATCAGTAACACTTACAGTGGCACCATCCATCACGATAGTATTACCTGAAGTCACTTGGCCATTTACCAATAAGGCATCAGAAGAATGAAGCGTAGGGCCTGCGCCTGCTTGGTGACGTTTAATATTTTGAGATTGGAAAATATCAAAATAAGATAAATGTCCAATTGCAGAAGAACGAACGATGTCTTCGTTGAATACAGGAGTAAAGTTATTTAATAGGGCGCCTTTTAAACTTGAACCATCGCGTACGGTCATTGCTAAATAGGCATCAGAGGCAATATTAACCCCTTGTTCCAGTAATTTAGCACCAGCCATATCTACTGTGGTAAATGAGTTAATTGCAACACCAGCAGTACCTGTAAAGAAATTAAGTTCTTGTTCTGCGGAAGCCGCAATGTCTTTTTCCATCTGAGTGATGATTTCTTGAATTGCAGGAGCAATAAACAAACGTGAGAAGTCTTCAATTCTTAAAGACAAGTCTTGGATAGTATAAGCAATCAACGCATGATATTGATGTTGAATGACAATAGTTTCTACCGTTTCTATAATGGACTGAGGAGTCGCTACAGAACCATCGCCCACGATAAAATGGTTTTGCCTACGAACTTGTAAGGTATCACCAATTTTATATCCTGAGGATACAAAGTCATCTTGATAAATACGTGATGCGGTCATCACGAAAGGTGCATTGTTAGCGAACATTGCCAACGCAGTATTTGATACTAGGTCGGTTGTAATAAATTGGTTAGCCATTGCTAGTCTCCATTTAATCCGTTAAATGGGTACATAGCGGTGTACCAAGGGTTCCAGTGGGTTTCGTCCTTGAAACCCTTAGATCACTTCCATGTACCAGCCTTCATCCGCCTACGAATTTCGCTAGGCGGAGTTTTGTCTGTAACAGCACTGGAAGAACTTGTTGGATTATGTCTAATACTGCCCATAGGCGCAGTTTTTTGAGCGGAATTTGGTTTCCCATGATTCCCCATTAAACTAAATGACAACTTGTTCACTTCCCGTGCTTGATCTAAGGGATGGAGTTTTGAAATACGTTCAAGTTCGGAACGATTTTTACCTAACTTGTAAGCGACTTCAGCCGGATTTTCAACGAGTAATAGTGCATCCCGCACATGTGGCGTAAAGGGAACATCGTTTCCTCTAACCACTTCGTCAAAATCATCGTACTTGTCCGAAGCATGATCAAACTCATCATTCAAGCGTTGATATTGCTTGTGTACATGAGCCATTTTCTCCGCTTCTTTTGCTTGTCTCTCTTCATGATCCTTCATTCCAAGAGCCAAACGTACGGCGTGCTGTATTCGTTCCTCTTCACTCATTCCGGGCACAGGTGGTTGTCCGGGTGAGTTATAAGGATTGGTGTGAGGAGTCAATCCGGGATTGGCACTATCACCGCTTATCATGGATTGCATGTGCGATATACGCTCATGTAATTCACGAATCTCCTTGCGATGATTTCGCTTTAAGGCATGTACTCTCTTTTGCACAGATGACAAATGTCCTTCATCACCTTCATGCTCGGCGCCTACTTCTTGAGCTTCCTGCTCCGTTTCGTAGCCGGGATCGACTGCCCCTGTTTGCCCATCTTGATCGTCACCACTTACCTGTTCTGCTAATGCGTTTTCGTCCTCGTGCATTTCAACTACTCCATGTTGACATCTCACCGATGTCACTTATCATTCGGTTGATAAGTAACCCTAGACCTTACGGCGGCCTGAGACCCTAGGCAAATCCTTTGCCTGATAGATAAATATTAAACCTAAAAAAACTATTTTTCGACGCCATATATGGGACTTACACATTATTTTAAGAGTTTGAAGTACGATTTTGATGTTTATGAATATCAGCTAATAAAGCGGCAATTTTGCTTGAAAAATCTTTTTCTGTTTTATCGGCATCCAATAATAAACGACCGTGGTCTACCCGAATTTTTTGTTCTTCAAGACCTGCTTTTCGACTCATTTCCTGAGCTTTAAGAATCATTTCTGCTTGCTCTAAAAGATGTTTTTCACGTCTAATTCTTAACTCTTCAGCCCGTTCCATAAGCTGTTGCTCTTCAATCTTCATCTTTTGTTCATTCATCATTAACGCTTGCTGTTTTTGCTGCATTTCTGCTTGCATCATTTGTTCTTGAGGACTTGGAGGTTGTGGCGGAAGTTCTTTGCCTTCTTCTTTTGCAATAATTTGAGGAGGAACAAGCGTTTTAAATCGTTCAGCAATCTGAGGCATATATTGCACATCAAGATTCTTAGCCCATAAATCGGCCACAAGCGGAAATGTTTGAGGTGCAGCAGCGAGTGTTTGTTGAAAAAATTCCAGTGCAATATCTTTTTGAACTGCAAAACTTGGCCCTGTATCAATTTCAATGTCATAGTCACTGGAGTCAAGGACATTTTCTCTAATAGAATTTCCATCTTCATCTTCTCCAACTATCTTATTTAATATAATAGAATCGGTGCGCCCATCTGCTTTAGAAATTATCATTGGCCGTTCAAATTCCCCTGCAATAACAGGTAATAAATCAAGTACTACACGACCTCCTTGCTCCAAAGCTTGATTAAGGTTATCAAACCAGACATAAGCTGACATAGAGCCTTCTAATTTACGTTCTCTTCGTGCTTTACCCGACATGTCCCGACCTTGAAGGGCTTCGGTTTCTGAAAATCCTAAAATTTCACGTATATCTTGCGTACCACGTTGATATTGTTGTAACAAAGAAGGCGAAATCTCCCAAGGCGACATTTTTGTAGGCATTTGACCTGTTTTGGGATCGGGTTTAGCTACCAAAATACCACTTTGTAATTCAGGATTTCGCCACATTTGCTCATTACCAAGAATGTTATCAGGTGTTCCAATCCATTGTTCTCTTCGTCTATTTTTAACTTCGGCTGCAATTTCAGAACCCACATAGTTAATAAATTTCTGAGCATCTTTGGCTTCATGAATGAATGAGCGCGTGTATTGTTGGCCATCAATGAAATTCGAGTCCCCATCCACAAAAATGAGCGGTAAATATTTTGAAGGCCACTCAGTAAATTTAATGATTTGATTTTGAGTAAGCATGTATTGACGAATTTTGTAGTCTTTACTTAAACGCTCGGCATGAACTTCAGGAATTGTTTTTCGTATCATTTCCCCTACTACTTGAGAACTATCAGCGAGAGCTTTTTTAAACTCCAGTTCTTTTTTCATCTCTTCCCATTCTTCTTCGGTAACTGTAGTTCCATCAGTGAGTAATAAGACTTTAATAGGATACCATTCTTTTCGTGTGTACTTACATACGACAATAGAATCTCGAGTTTCCCATTGAAAATCAAGCAAGGAACGAGGATCGGAATAACTAATAGGATTAACTACATGAGGATATGTTGCATAAAATTCTTCTTTTTTATAAACAAATTGTCTTGAGCAAAAATTTCCATCCCCTTTATGGGGCTTCAATGCAGTAGGATCGAATGAAGTTCGAGTCACATCAGGAATAATGTCATAACGAATTACCTGATTAAAAGAACGTGGACTTTCATACTCTAAAAGTATTTCAAAAGCCCCATGACCCATCATTAAGGCTTGTTTAAATGCCGTTTGATAGACCAAATCATTTTGTGATTGATAAGAAATGGTTCGAACTAAATCGGCACGTAGATTGATTTGTTCTTGTGATGCTTTTCCGGTTAACGAACGAACTATTAAATCAGGCTTATTCTTTCGCTGTTCACCAAGAATCTTTTTAATCGGATCATAAAGCTTGTTAAATACCATAGGCGGTTTAAACAAACGAGAAAATTCAGAACGTTCCACGGCAGACCATTGGTCACGCAATACAAAGTTCATATCGTCTTTGCCGCGAACTTGGTTTTCACCAAAGTACCCATCCCATTGAACTATGTCTTCACGTGCTTTAGTTAACACTTCCGCTTCATCAATCCCAGCATCGTACAATGAAGCACGTAATTCTTCATTAATACTGTCTATATCTTCGACTTCAAATTGTTCGGCAATAATTTCCATGCGTTACCCCATCCATTGGGTTAAACGATAATAAAACGCGACTTTGACAAATAAATGTTAAAATCGCATTTTAAACGCCTTAAATCAGCTCATCCTGAGCCTCATTTGTAGATTAAGCTGCTTCTTTAGTTTCTTCTATAGATTCACTAGTAGTCTTTGGTAATTCAAATTCAACCCAATCATCTTTTTCAAAATCTTCAATTGAAAAGATAAAATTACCCGCATTGGGTGTAGGCTGAGTCACAATTTTCCATACGTATTTCATATCAGGAAGTATTTTCAGATATCCTTCGCTATCAGCCCATGCCTTACGGCGAAGTGCTTTTCCTGCTTTCATTTGTTCTAAAGCTTCTAAAAATAACATGCTTATTTCTCCTTTTTTTATGGTAAAACAGTCAATTGGCATGAACCATTTGTAAATACAGGTTTATACCATTGATGTCCATCTGAGCCGACCGCCGCTACAAAATCGGTGGGTAATAAACTGATTGTTTGAGTTTTTAAGTAATTATCAAGAAATCCAGCAGCAGCAATTTGCGCCAAAGTATTATTAGGGCAATAGAGTCGACCAATACGAGGGATTACCTCGTTGTTTTCTCCAGTAAAATTTAAAAGTAAAGTAATTTGTGATTGAGCAGTCATTTTATAATTTCCTTATAAGTTGGATAAATTATTGAGTACTTTTTGTACTGATTTATTATTTTTCAATTTCTCTAAAGCCATTTTGTATTCGAAAGCACATTCTTTGCATATTTTTTCATAATTGATTTGTTTATAGAATCTACCACAATACATACATCTTTTATTCATTCTCAAAAAATCCTCATCACGGGATTGAACATATTCTCATGTTTTTTATTATTCATTTTATCTTGTATTACCTGGTCACTTGCAATTTCCAAGCAATCATATCCTAATGCATCCATAGGATGAGAAGCTAAGTTTTTAGTGGGCTTGTCTTTATATCGTTCTTCACCTGCAACCGCAACACGTGCATACACATACTTTTTCACAAAGCCTTTAAAAAGCACAGGGCAATTCTTTTTGTCTAACAATAACGCAGGCTTTCCATCGACCATACGATTAAGAAAAAAACGAACTGCTCCTAATCGTGGTTCTAAATCATTGGTACGAGCGGCAATTGTTGGAATTCCTAATGAATTAAGCTCGCCAATACAGGACATTTCCTCATGGATTTGGTCTCGTGCATTTCCAGCCGGATCGCCTACAGAACTTTCAACCTTACAATAAGGAAAATCTTTTTTTAATGAGGGAATCACAATCGATTCAGCAAAAGTTCTTATGCCCATACCTTCACTTACATACTCTTTTAAAATTAATAATTGTCCTCGAGGAGACAATTGTTTAACCACACAAGCGGGAGTAAGACCATAATCCCATGATAAACGAAGTCCTATGCCTTGGAGTGCTTCAAGTTTATCTACTGCATGAAAATCGGGATTAAATTCCGGATAAACCCGTTTATCAAATCCAACAGCACCGTACTCACCCAAACAAAATACTTTGATAAATTCTTCAGATTGTCCACTGGCTAGGTTTTCATAATAATTAGGAGGTAAATGATTAATGTTATCCGCTTCTGGATTTCGTCTCCATTCATTATTTTTGTTCTTAATTAATCCAGGGGGCTGCTTAAACAAAATGTGGTTTTCGGCACATTGCTCTTCAAAGTCTTTGTAAATCCAATGATCGTCTTCAGGAGGGTTGGTATCGGCTATGATACCCGACCAGTAGGGTTCTTTACAAAATGCTTTAGATGGATAACGATTAACACGTCCTTTCATATGAGCAAGTGCTGCTTTAGGAACTTCAGAAAGCTCATTGATATAACAGCCTGTTAATTCCAAAGATTTAATTTTTCGAACATCTTCAGGTCTATCCAATGCAATAAAAAGCAATTCCAATTCTACAATTCCTTTCCCATCATTAAAGGTATGTTCATAAGTAAGCATAGGCTTTTGTCGTTTACGTACATCACCAAGTTCCTCAAACCAGCTTAACCAAGTAGCTAATGTGGTGGTGGCCAACTCTCCCGAAGTATTTCGCACAATTCCCCATCGACTTCGACGCCTACCCTTATTCCATACGGGCGCTTCACAGGCTCTCTTGACGATTTCAAAGGCCGCAAGGGTTGATTTACCACTTCCGTAAGGACCCATAATGACACGCACAAATTGATCGCACTCATGAAAAAGAGTACCCGTGGGAGTCGGAATATAAATCTTATCCTGTGCAGTCGCATGAATCATTATCCTATCTGGTGTAATGGTTAATTGCCTTTGTACTTCTTTGTTTCTACTTGATTCGTAGGCATTAAAGGTTTTTATGAGTTCTGCCGCAGATTTCATTTTTCTAAAATCCTCCGAGGCGGCGGTGTTTGATAGTTTGGATTTTCTCTAATATGTTCTTGCGTAGAAAAACGAACCCCGCATTTAATGCATTCGCGGCGTCTGATAATCTTATTTAACCGCTCATCTCGTTTCGTATCAACCACCCGAGAGTCGGAATAGCTACAACTTTGACATCGCATCTATTTTCTAACTCCACGTAACGTTTTGACAAGAATTGATTTTAAAGGCACAGAAAATCTTTTTTTGGGCTTTGTAGCATTATAAGCATAGGTATCTGATAACGGATCGCGCTCATAAGAAGGGGCGGTTTCATGCTCCTTTTTTTTCTTAATTTTCTCAACCCATGTATTTCGAATGGTTGGCATATAATCAAATCCCTATGCATTAAATGACTTATTATTTTTTTTTGCCTTTGCCAAGTACTTTATTCGCCTTAGCGTCAATCTTTTCTTTAGAGGCCATAGAAAGTTTCCCTTTTTTTTCCATTTCTGAGGCACGAGCTTTAGCATTTCGAGCATGGCTCTTATTTTCCATTGGATAAGCACGTTTACCGGGTAATCCAAAATCTCCTTTTGGTAACTTCTTTCGTTCTTTAGCATCTAATTTAGCCATTTTGTAAGCTCCTTTTACGCTACTTCTTCCAGTTGCAAAGCCTGTGCCTTGGCTTCGGTTGTTTTAACGGCCTTTATGTCAACGATGATTGAATAAGTGCCAGTGCTATTGATAATCTTCTTTGCTTCTCGCTTCAAGCTTCTAAACGCTACATCCAAGAATGCGTCTAGGTCTGCGGAATCGAGAACTACAAAGGCCGTGTTAAAAGTTGCCGCTTCGTCCTTGGTCATTTATTTGCCTTCTTCCGTTTCTTACCTTCGGCAGCTTCACTGTATGCAATCGCAACCGCTTGCTTTTGTGGTTTGCCAGCCTCCATTTCGCGCTTAACATTGGTGCCAAAGCCTTTGCGCGTCTTAGCCTTAGCACCTTTGATTAGCGGCATTAGTAGCAATCCTTCTTGGATTTTTTTTTCATGCCCTTAGCTTCATCTTTTCGAGCTTTCTTCTCCATGCCTACTTCACCATAGGCAGTACCTTCGG
>JAAOEI010001036.1_pt1 | contig 10393 bp, 11 predicted proteins | sample 7059261 | NCBI WGS metagenome assembly JAAOEI01 (sample SAMN14008812, study PRJNA610033) | viral metagenome | isolation source: viral particles filtered from seawater | place: China: Hangzhou Bay, Yangshan Deep Water Harbour | collected 2017-10-31
GAAGCAGTAAAAGCAGGAACAATTAAATTAGAGAACGGCAAGTCAATAAAGGTAACAAAAGAAGATGCCGCTGCATTCAATGCTGTTCTCAAAGAATTAAATCCAGATAATCGTAAGCGTATGGAAAGTGAAATGATGAAAGATGAAAAATCATTTAAGAATATGCTTACATTTGCAAAGAGGACTGTGTGATGCCAGTTACAAATAATCATAAAAAACCTGCTGGATATGTTGTTTTTCGTACTAATGCTACAGATGGTTTGAAACTTAATACAGCAAATGGTAAACAAGGTGCCAACACTATTGGTGAAACTGTTGGTGAAATGGTGATATCAGAAGTAATGTGGAGCGTAGATGGTACAAATAATTGGAACGTTAAAAGAGGTTCCAATACTGTCGCTGTATTTGCTGGTAGTGGATATCATGATTATCAGGCAAGCGGAATGCAATTAGAAGTTGATGTCGCGCAGAGAACATCAAACGTAGATATTACACTTTCTGGTGGTGCGAACGGTTTTATCATCTTAAAAATGCATAAGAAGTCAGGAGAATAATATGAAACTCATCACGGAAGTACTTGACATCGGTTATGTGACCGAAGCCAATGAGAATGGTGAGAAAGATTTTTATATTGAAGGCATCTTTATGCAGGCCAACAAACAGAACCGTAATGGTCGTATCTATCCTACTGATGTTCTTGAAAGAGAAGTAAATAGATACAATAATGAATATGTAATGAAAAATCGCGCGTTTGGCGAACTAGGTCATCCCAGTGGACCAACCATTAATCTTGAAAGAGTATCACATATGATTAAAGAACTTTACCAAGATGGGGATAACTTCATGGGTAAAGCAAAGATTATGGATTCACCCTACGGTAATATCGTAAAAAACTTAATCAAAGAGGGTGCCACTATTGGTGTTTCATCAAGAGGTATGGGTACTCTTAAACAAAAAAATGGTGTCAACGAGGTACAAAAAGATTTTTATCTTGCTACCGCAGCCGACATCGTTGCAGATCCTTCCGCACCAGATGCATTTGTTCAAGGTATTATGGAAGGTGTTGAATGGATTATGGAAGGTGGGAAGTGGACACAAAAGTTTGTGGAACGTTCTAAATATGAAATAAAGAAAGCTAGTAAAACTGATCTTGAACAAACAAAATTGCGTATCTTCGAGGATTTCCTGAAGAAACTTTAATGTAAATATGATATTTTATAAATAATTTAAAAACAAAAAGGAGCATGTAAATGTCCGATGAGAATCTAGAAGTTCTTGAAGACGACTCTGAAGATCTTCAGGAATTCAAAGCTTCAATGGGCGACCCCTCAATGGTTGCAGATCCTGTATCAACGAAGGACTCATCACGTCCCGCTGATAAGGATGCCGGAGAGAAAAAGCCTGTTGCTCAAGGAAATTCACCCAAGACAAAGGTTGGCATGATTAATGCCATGATGACAAGAATGCACGGTATGAAGAAAGAAGATCTTTATGCTGCATATTCAAAGATGATGGGTGAAGAGACTGAAGCAAATGAAGAAGATATCGTAGAAGATATCAAAGCTTCAGAACCAATCACTGTAACAAAAGATGACATCGATCTAGAAGATGATGTTAAAGCACTATTCGGCAACGAAGATCTTTCAGAGGAGTTTAAAAATAAAGCAACCACAATCTTTGAGGCTGCTGTAATCACTAAGATTAATGAAAAACTCTCTGAACTATCAGAAAAAATCGAAGCCGATAATCTAGTCGAATCTCAAAAGAGTCACGAAGACATGGTAGAAAAGATGGATTCCTATCTTGACTACGTAGTCGAACAGTGGGCTGATGAGAATCGCCTAGCAATGGAAAACGGTATTCGTACCGAGATCGCCGAAGAATTTATTGGCGGTCTAAAGAAACTTTTCGAAGAATCTTATATTGATATTCCAGAAGATAAGGTAGATGTTCTAGGTGATCTATCCGATAAGGTAGATGAACTAGAAGAAAGTCTTAACAAAGAACTTGCAAAAAATGTTGAACTCAATGATAAAATTGAAGTTCTTATTAAAGATTCTGTCGTTTCAGAAATTTCCGAAGATCTAACTGACGCAAATAAAGAGAAGTTTAATGATTTAGCTTCTGCGGTTGAGTTTGTTTCAGAAGAAGACTATCGTGGTAAAGTTTCCATGATTAAGGAAAGTTACTTCGCTGATGAAGATAAGATTGAATCTATTATTGACGAAGAAGAACCACTTGAAGAAGAGGTTCGTAAGAATGTGACTGGAAGCATGGCACACTATGCTGCTGCTATTTCTAGAACTGTAAAGAAATAATGAATAATTATAAATAATAAAAACAATGGTACTAAAAAGGAGTTAATACCAATGCTAACTGAAGATCTAGTCAAGAAGTGGCAACCAGTTCTTGAGCATCCTGATCTCTCTGATATCAAGGATCCTCACAAGCGCGCTGTTACGGCCACACTTCTCGAAAACCAGGAGAAAGCTTCTCGCGAAGCCGCCTTTGGTTCTGGTGGTTATCATATGCCATCACTACTAGGCGAAGCAGCACCTGCTAACGCTATGGGTGCTTCTTCTTCTGTCGCTAGTGATGGTGCAGTCGATATTTTCGATCCTGTTCTCATTTCACTAGTTCGTCGCTCAATGCCAAACATGATCGCATACGATGTCTGCGGTGTCCAGCCAATGACTGGTCCAACAGGTCTAATCTTCGCCATGCGTTCACGTTTCTCAACTCAAGCTGGCAATGAAGCTCTCTATAACGAAGCAGTAACCACATTTTCTGCTTCTGCTTCTGGTAACACTGCATCTCTCGGTGTTATCGATGACGGTGGCAACAATGCTCAAGCTGGTAGCGATCCAACAGATCGTGCATCTGGTTCTGGGTATACCGTTGGTACTGGCATGAGCACTGCCTCGGCCGAAGCTCTCGGTGATGGCGCTGCAAACGCATTCCAAGAAATGGCATTCTCAGTTGAGAAGGTTTCCGTAACTGCTGTATCTCGCGCTCTAAAGGCCGAGTACACCATGGAACTAGCCCAAGATCTAAAGGCTATCCACGGTCTAGATGCAGAAACAGAACTAGCCAACATCCTATCCGCCGAAATCCTTGCTGAAATCAACCGCGAAGTAGTTCGTACAATCAACTACACCGCCACAGCAGGTGCTCAGGAAAACGTAACAACTGCCGGTACCTTCAACCTAGACGTTGATGCAAACGGTCGTTGGTCAGTAGAACGCTTCAAGGGTCTAATCTTCCAGATCGAGCGCGATGCTAACCAAATTGCCAAGTCAACCCGGCGCGGCAAGGGTAACGTTCTAATCTGTGGTTCAGACGTAGCTTCTGCCCTACAGATGGCTGGTGTTCTTGATTACACCCCAGCCCTTAGCAACAACCTAAACGTAGACGATACAGGTAACACCTTTGCCGGTGTGCTAAACGGTCGTGTTCGCGTTTATGTTGACCCATACTTCTCAAGCGCCACTGGTGATCAATACTACACCATTGGTTACAAGGGTTCAAGCGCATTTGACGCTGGTCTCTTCTACTGCCCATATGTTCCACTACAAATGGTTCGTGCAGTTGGCGAGAATACCTTCCAGCCCAAGATCGGCTTCAAAACCCGTTACGGAATGGTTGCTAACCCATTCGCTACAACTGCCGCAGACGGTGCGATTGCCTTCGGAAAGAAGAATATCTACTATCGTACTGCTATCGTTTCAAATCTTATGTAATAATAAGATTGGGGTTAACCCAACGAGAACTAGAGGGGGGCTTCGGCTCCCCTCTTTTTTTATAAATAAATAGTTGATATTATAAAGGATAGATTGTATGGCAACTCCTGATAACAAAAACTTTTTAGGACAGACAGGTTTCAGATTGGTATTAGATAGAATACCAACAGTGTCATATTTTTCACAATCAGCTAGTATACCTCCAGTATCTATTGGTACTTCTACCCAAGTTAATCCTTTCACTGACATTCCTCTCGCCGGTGAAAAAATTACATACTCTCCTTTTAACTTGACTTTTCGAGTAGATGAAGATATGATAAATTATCTAGAGATATATAATTGGTTAGTTGGATTAGGATCACCAGAAAATTTTGACCAATATAAAAACTTTCAACAACGTAGTAGAAATCAGAGAAACGTTTCTGATGCTACCTTATCAATTCTATCCAGTAAATATAATCCTAATCTTCGTGTAAAGTTTCAGAATATGTTCCCAGAATCTTTATCTGAACTTACATTCTCAACTACCGCTACTGATATTGATTATCTAGAAGCCACTGTTACTTTTAGATATACTCTTTACACAATCGAATCTGTGTGATATAATATATTTTTAATCGTGAATAAGGATTTAAATCTTGAAAATTGAAGATATTGCCGAATCTTGGAGAAAAGACGCTCCAATTGATAATGTTGATCTGGATACAGAAAGTTTAAATATTCCCATATTACATGCTAAGTATCTATCAATATTATACAAAGAAAGACTCAAACTTAAAAGTCTACTTTTAAAGAAAAAACAACTTTCCAAAACACTATCTGAATACTTCAGAGGTGATTTAAATAATCCTGAAGACTTGGCTGAGATTGGTAGGAAACCTCAGTTAAAAACTGTTTTGAAGGCTGATATAAATGATTATGTGGATTCAGATACTGAAATGGTTGAAATGAATTTGAAAATATCTATGCAACAAGAAACTGTTGATGTTTTGGAAGAAATAATGAAGGGTATCAATGGAAGAAACTGGATTATTAGAAACGCGGTGGATTGGCGCCGCCTCACAAACTTCGGTCAGTGATATTGTTGTAAAAGAACATAATGAAGTATTTGTTCGTGTAGATTGTGATCGTGGTATTGGTCACGAACTACACGACCATTTCTCATTTTATGTTCCAGGATATCGTTTCATGCCAGCCTACAAATCTAAAATGTGGAATGGTAAAATATACCTGTATAATCTCAATACACAACTAATCTATAAAGGGTTACTTGAAGAAGTAAAGAAGTTCGCCAAAAGTAGAGATTATACTATTGATACACAGAACACAGATACTTCAAACGAATTTTCAGTATTTGAGTGTGGACAGTTTGTTGAAAGATTAAAACTTCCAATTACTCCAAGAGATTATCAAGTAAATGGTTTCGTACATGCTATACGAAACAACAGAGCCGTGTTATTATCTCCAACTGGTTCTGGTAAGTCTCTTATGATATACATGATATCTAGATTTTATCCTCACAAGAAACTTATTATCGTACCAACTATATCTCTAGTTCATCAGATGGCTAAAGATTTTGACGACTACGGTAATAAATTAAATGTTCGTATGATTACTGGTACGACCAATAAAGACTGGAAAGAAGATATTACAGATGATATTGTGATTACCACTTGGCAATCTGTATATAAAATGTCTAAGAATTGGTTTCAACACTTTGGTGTTGTTATTGGTGATGAAGCACATTTGTTTAAAGCAAAGTCTCTTACTTCTATTCTAGAAAAACTTCCACACTGTAGATACAGATTTGGATTTACTGGAACGTTAGACGGTTCAGAAACTCATCAACTTATATTAGAAGGTTTATTTGGTCCCACTAAATCTCTAGTTAAAACTAAAGATCTTATGGAAAACGACCAACTAGCTAAATTAAAAATTAAAATACTTCTTCTCAAATATCTTAAAGATACCTGTCAACAAGTATCAAAAATGAAGTATGCAGATGAAATGGACTTCATTGTAAGAAATACAAAACGTAATGAGTTTATTAAAAATCTTGTGTTATCTTTAAATGGTAATACTCTTATACTATTCCAATTTGTTGAAAAACATGGAAGACTATTATACGATATGATAAATAGTGAAAGAAAAAAACGTAAAGTATTCTTTGTCTTTGGTGGAACTGATGGTGAAACTAGAGAGTCTGTAAGAGAGATCACAGAGAAAGAAACTGATGCTATCATCATTGCATCTTACGGCACCTTTTCTATGGGGATCAACATTAAAGCCCTACATAATATTATCTTTGCAAGTCCTTCAAAGAGTAAGATAAGAAATCTACAATCAATTGGCCGTGGGTTGCGTATTAGTGATAATAAAGATCAATGTACTTTATTTGATATAGGCGACGATTTACAAAATGGTAAACGTGCTAATTATACTCTTAAACATTTAGCCGAAAGAATAAAAATATATAATCAAGAGAAATTTAATTACAAACTTTACAAAATAAATTTGGAGAGTTAAAATGATGATATCGGAAGATGATAGTGATGAGAATGATATCTATAGAATATTAAAGATTATATCGAACGAGATTGTAATAGGAAAAACTGTAGGAGTTAGTGGTAATGGTATAATTTTGAGAGATCCCGTGACAGTCGAATGTACTGAAGATAATATATTTTTTAATATCTATTTAAATGGTCTTGCTAAGAATAGGGATTTCTTTTTTCCATCGTTTCACATTATTGTAATAAGTTATGTTGATCAAAATATCAAAGATTATTATGATGATTATATAGAAAATGCATTACCTGAAGTAGAAAATATTAAGAAGAATCTTAAATTAGCTAATAATGATATCAAAATGAATAGTGATACTATTCATTGAAGGGTTACAATAGATAATATACACGATTGTCAACCCCCAGTCAACTATTTTTTTTAGTTGACATGTATCTTTTTTTATCTTATAATCTATAATAATGTTTTAACATATTAGGAGTATTCTATGGTTAAGAAAAAAGGTGTACATTATGTAGATAATAAAAAGTTTTATGCTGAGATGTTAAAATACAAAACAAAATGCGATGAAGCTACTTATCAAGGTATGGAATTACCTAGACCCTCTGACTATATTGGTAGTTGTATAATGAAGATAGCGTACAAGTTATCAAATAAACCTAATTTTATAAACTATCCATTTAAAGAAGATATGATAGCAGATGGTATAGAAAACTGTATAACTTACATTAAAAACTTTGATCCAGAAAAATCTAATAATCCATTCGCATACTTCACTCAAATAATTTATTTTGCTTTTCTTCGGCGAATAGAAAAGGAAAAGAAAGTTCTTTATACCAAATATAAATCTACAGAATTATTCAATATTCAAAACGCATTAAGTGCAGAAGATGGTGAGTATATTAAATCTAGTGAAGGTGCAACCGAAAACGCTAGTATCTTTATTCGTGAATTTGAGGAGAAGAGATTTTCAAAATGAAAGTAGCTTTAGTAACCGATACACACTGGGGGGCTCGTAATGACAGCCAAATATTTGCAAAATATTTTTCTAAGTTTTGGGAAAAGGTTTTCTTTCCATATCTAGACGAACATAAAATTGACCATGTAATTCATCTAGGAGACATTGTAGATAGACGTAAGTATATCAACTTTGTATCTGCTAATAATCTAAAAAATGATTTCATTTATCCTTTGATGGAACGTAATATTAATTTCTGGTGTCTGATTGGCAATCACGATATCTTCTATAGAAATAGTCTAGAGATTAATGCATTAGATCAGTTGTATGATAATAATTCTTTAATCAATTTAGTTAAGAAACCTACAGAATTACAACTTGGTAATTGTGATATTCTTTTAATGCCATGGATATGTTCTGAAAATTGGAATCAATGTTGGGATGCTATAAAGAATAGTAAGAGTCAAGTTATGATGGGTCATCTTGAACTCAACGGATTTGAAATGCATCGTGGTGCTGTATGTGATACAGGATTTGAACCAACAGAGTTTCAAAAGTTTGATTTAGTATTATCTGGTCATTTTCATCACAAATCATCATACGGAAACATACATTATCTTGGTTGTCCATATGAGATTACATGGAGCGACTATAACGATAAAAAAGGATTTCATGTATTTGATACAGAAACGAGAGAGTTAGAATTTATTGAAAATCCATACTCTATGTTCTATCGTTTTGAATATGATGATACAGATTATAGCATCGAAAAATTACTTGACGAAATCGATTGGGCAGGTTATAATGAAACATACATGAAGGTCATTGTTAAGAACAAGACTAATCCATATATGTTTGATCTATTCGTTGATAAGTTAGAAAAGAATGGTGTTCACAATATTCAGATTATTGAGGACATGTTAAATCTTGATATTGATAATGAAGAAGACATTATTGATGAAGCTAAGTCAACCATCGAGATGTTGGAAACTTATGTAGATCAAGTAGAAACAAAGATTGATAAGAAAAGATTAAAGTCTTTGTTCCATAACTTATACGGTGAAGCGTTATCATTGGAGTAGTAATTGATTACATTTAAGAAACTTCGGTATAAAAATATTCTTAGTACAGGTAATGCTTTTACTGAGATTGATTTTACTCGAAATAAGACAACATTGGTTATTGGTGAGAATGGCGCTGGCAAGAGTACTATGTTAGACGCCCTTTCTTTTGTTCTTTATGGTAAACCTTTTCGTAAGATTAACAAACCACAATTACTCAATTCAGTAAATCAAAAGGGATTACTGATTGAAATAGATTTTACGGTAGGTAAGAAAGAGTATTTGATTCGTCGTGGTATTAAACCAAATGTGTTTGAAATTCATCAGAATGGTAATATGATTAATCAAACCGCTTCTATTCGGGATTATCAAGATTTTCTTGAAAAGAATGTTTTGAAGATGAATCATAAATCTTTTAGTCAAGTGGTGGTACTTGGTTCATCTACATTTGTACCGTTTATGCAGTTAACAGCCGCGCAACGTAGAGAAGTGATTGAAGACCTATTGGATCTACAAATCTTTTCGACAATGAATAATCTATTGAAAGAAAAGATCCAAACTTCTAAAAATGATGTTAGAGAAATTCAATATCAAATAGATCTAATAGAGGAGAAAATAGAAATTGAAAGTAAGCATCTTAAATCGTTCGTCTCAGATGTACAGGAAACTATCCGACAAAAAAACACCAGATTATTGGAATATAAGACTAAAATTGATGAAGAAAATATTTTACTTACGAAATTTACAAATGAAATTAGAACTCTGGAACGAGGAATCAGAGATAAGAACAAAACTGAAAACAAACAAGAAGAGATCAGATCTGTTGCTCAAAGACTCCAAGACAAAGTAAAAAAGATTAATAAAGACATAGAGTTTTTTGAACACTATGACAACTGTCCTACATGTAAACAAGATATCTCAAAACACTTCAAAGATGAGATGTTAACCGAAAAGCGTGACTCTTTATTTAAAACTGAAAATGGTATCTCTGATTTGAAAAAAACAAGTGATGAACTTCAAAAAAGACTAAACGATATTATAGAAGTTACATTAAAGATTTCTGAACTTAATGAACAAATTTCTAAACATAATGGACAGATTCATTTAAACAATCAGTTTGTTTCAGAACTGAATAAAGAGATTGTCAATTTGACTGAAAAAATGAATGAAGTCAGAGGTGATAAATCAGTAGTAGATCAGTTAAGGAAAGATCAAAAAGGATATCAAAAACGTAAGACTGAATTGAACGAAGAACAGTCTCTATATCGAGTTGGTTCTGAGATGTTGAAAGATAGTGGTATCAAGTCTCGAATCATCAAACAATACATACCTGTAATGAATAAACTTATTAACCACTATCTTCAACTCTTAGGATTCTTTGTTCAATTTGAATTAGATGAAAACTTCAACGAAAAGATTAAGTCTCGTTTTCGTGACGAGTTTTCTTATGAAAGTTTTAGTGAAGGTGAAAAGATGCGTATTGACTTATCACTACTATTTACTTGGAGAACAATAGCAAAACTTCGTAACAGTGTTAGTACCAATCTTCTTATTATGGATGAAGTGTTTGATAGTTCTCTTGACGGTAATGGTACAGAAGAGTTTTTAAAAATTCTTGAAGGGTTGACAGCAGATACTAATACGTTTATTATAAGTCATAAGGGGGACATGATGATAGATAAATTTAGAAGTATTATTCGTTTTGAAAAACATCAAAATTTCTCTAGGATTGCAGCATGAAAGCATGGGGTATTCTTATAAAGTATAACGGTGAAATTGGTAATTGGGATGGGCCGTGGTATAACAACAATACACCCGTAAGAGGTTTGACTAGACTTGGATATAGAACAAAGGAGGAAGCGGATACCTGGATAAAAAGAAATAATATGAGGAGTTGTGTGTCCAGAGAGTTTGAAGCCAGTGATTACTGTGTGTATAAAGATGAACTCTTTGATAAGTGTGACTTTTGTGAATGTTGGAAGAAAAATGCTTGATGGTATGGAATGGGCGAGGTGGGGATTTATTCGTTATGAGATTGCTATTCTAGAATTTCAATCTACAAAATATACAGATAACGAATTGTTTCCTCAGATGATTGATTTTTATAA
>JAAOEI010001037.1_pt1 | contig 10393 bp, 11 predicted proteins | sample 7059261 | NCBI WGS metagenome assembly JAAOEI01 (sample SAMN14008812, study PRJNA610033) | viral metagenome | isolation source: viral particles filtered from seawater | place: China: Hangzhou Bay, Yangshan Deep Water Harbour | collected 2017-10-31
CCCGAGCCTGTTCGACACAACCCTTGCTCGCATGTGGTCCCATGCTTGCAATCCAAGTTGCCTCTGGCTATTTACTATAGACGGCTCTACACGCATACGCCTGAGAGTGCCATTTGGGATGCCAACCAGCAGAGAGTTCTTCATGGCAACTAAGTTCTCCATGCTGACGTTATCGACAAACTTCTTGGTCAAGGCCTCAGCTTCCTCGCCACCAGAAACAAGCCTGCGCAAGTCGCCAGCTTTTTTGCCGGTGAAACCAAACTCCCTAAAACGCTGCGCTGCAAGTGACCTTGCATCCTGAAACATTAGGGCAGCGGCATCTTCACCAACTGATACTTTGGCAACTTCCTCATCAAGCAGTTCATGGATGCGTTTAAGAGCCTGCGCTTGTGTCTTGCTGGTAGCGCTCCCAAGCCGCTTGTTGACGGCTTTTCTCAACTGCTCTGCCAATCCAACCGTGAAGTTCTCATCGTTCAGATCGCTGATGCGCAAACGTATATTGCTGGGAATTTCCTCAACCGGGAAGTCCCTCAACATCGAAGCATAGTTCTGCGCAAACGAACCAGCGTCCAACCTGGCATCAACGCCACGCGCTATTTTTGCTTGCTCATACAGCTTATTAACCTGATGCCCGGTCTGCCTGAACCGCTCCTCGAAGGCACGCTTTAGCGACCTACCGACATTCTCTTTGCTGGCGCGGTTGACTCCTGGAACCATAGTCTCTATGGCTTCGATGATTGCATCATTCTGCGCAGACCTGCGCTGCAATATTGGCTGCCCCACAAACGGAATCTTCGACAAATCGGATTCAAGTGATTGGTCGAAAAAACGGCGAGTAAGTGACGCCTTATCTATCGGTATTCCGAGTGCTTCAAAGTCAGCTTTGCGTATTTGCTGATCGAGTGTAAGCCCCTTGGGATTTCTCGCCTGTTGCAATAGTGATTTTTTAGCGGCTTCTGGCAGCGTATCAAATTTCACGCCAGCCTCCTCTAGCGCCTGCTTGCCAGCCTCAGTCAAGTTGCCCTTGCGGTCAAGCACAGTACCCTTGGGCATCCTGCCTAATATCCTGCCGACATATCTGCCAGCCGCTTTAACGAATTTCAGATTAGCAACACGATCTATTTTCTTGCCAGCAGCCCTGGTTACAGCAGGAAGCGCAACGCCACCAATAGCGCCAATGGTCGCCTGCCCCAACTTTGACTTTGCGAAGTCTTCCCCATCTTCAACAGGCTGCAAGCCAGCACCGATAGCACCAGTAGCGGCAAGGCCGATGCCACGCTTAATCCCCTGAGAAGCAATAGCGCCACCAGGTATAAACGCAGTTGAGGCAGCGCCGCCAAATATATTCCCCAGCGTTTCTGATATGCCAGGCTGCTCGGAGAGCGTCCTGAACATCTCCTCATCATCTCTGGCAATCTTGTCAATGTCGGCAATGGTATCTTTGCTTGCAAGTCCAACCATCTCACCACCACGCGCAAGCAACTGACCAGCGCCTACAGCGGTTCCCTTGAGTCCCTTGCCAGCACCAATAACAAAACGCTGGAACGGTCCCATCTTGTCGATTTCCTCTTTGAGAAACGGATTCTCAGCACCAGTCGGGACAAAATCAGGCCTCTCTCTTATCAGGCCACGCTCTCTGGCGTTAGCTAGAATAGACGCCTGATTATCATTGAGCATCCCGCGCCGCTCACCCTCTAGTAGCATTTCCTGTAGCGTAGCCATTATGGAATCCTGCTGTTTAGCATGTTGCGGAAGTCATCATCAGATAAATCTTGCAAATTGCCACCGCCGATTTGTGGCCCAGCCTGCTGCCTGCCGCCGGACAAAACATCTCTGAATATCCCGGTAGTATTGGTAGCTAGTCTTGAAACATCAACTGGCCCCTGCACCCCATCAGCAAGAGCTGCTTTCTGCAATATATTGATAGCGTTGTTTATTTGCAAGGCAACTTCTGCCTCAGACTGTGTTGGCAGGTTGCTGATAATCTTGTCCAACCGTTTCAAGTCTTTATCGCTGATCTTAGAGCCAGGCTGTTGCAATAGTTCTGCCGCCGACTGAGCTATTACTGTTTGAAGTTCAATGTTAAACTTTGTGGCGCTTTCTTCATCAAGCGGCTCGCCAAGAAAAGTGGTGCCTATAAACTCTTTGACCCTATTGCCAAACCCAAGCAAACCGCCAAGTGCTTGCTTCTTGCTAGGATCGGTTATCTGATCTCTAAGCACAGTTAGCCGATCAATATTATTAAGTAATCTGTTTCTTGCTTCCTCGGCTTTCTTCTGATTCGCTGGAGTCATGCCCTTCTGCGCAAGCGTCCTAGTTTTTACAATATTATTATCAGGGCCGATTTCAGCAAACCCAGCCTCAGTGTTTGTGCTAAATGGGACGATCCTGTTTTTATCTGGAACGAAAGTCTCTTTAGTCTCTCCTGTCGCCGTATTTGTTTCACGCACAATCTGACCTCGCACACCATCTTTGATATGCGGTATCTTATTAATCTTGATGTTGCCAACACGCTGAGAGCCAGCCCTGGCATTCATCAGGTTAATCTGCGACAAACCCTGCTGCGTTCCAAGCATAGCACGGACAGCATCATTCACTTTTGAGCCAACAGACACCGGCCCACCTCTCGCCGCAAACGGGTTAAACAACTCACCAGCGCCAGCAATCAGAGGAAGCAGAGAAGCAATGCCAGGGTCTTGTGGTTGCTGTGGCGCAGCTTGCGGCGCAGATTGAGCTGGAAAATTCTGCGGTTGTCTCTGCAATATGCTGGCCGCGATATTCGCTAAGCCAGGCGGCTCCGGCGTAACATTGGTCGGCATAACTGGTTGCCTAACCTGCTTCTCCATTGATATGTCAACGCTCGGCCCAGGCGGTAGATTTATGCCGAAGTCCTGCGCAACCTGGTTGTCGAACATCTTCTCAAACGGGCCAGCAGTCTGCAACTGGTTGACCAGTTTTAGTATGTCAAATATGCTAGTACCCATTAAAATTTACCTCCCAATAAGCCGCCCAGTAGTGCGCCAGCGCCTATTCCAACAGGGCCTCCAAACGCCCCCAAAGCGCCAGGTATTTGCGGCCCCAACGTCCCAACAGCGCCTTGGAATAAAGCAGGGAAAGCTGACTGCAAGCCACCGGCAAGCAAGCCACCGCCGAGCGCGCCGCTAAGCCCCTGTTGCAAGCCACTGAGCTGTGGTGCCTGCTGCGTAGTGGTCTGCCCAGGGAAAGAACCAGTGAAACCAGCAAACTGTCTCAGCGCGTCCGCTGGCGCATTCTGCTCAAACTGGAACCGCTGAATAGCATCATTGATAAGCTGTTGCTCGAATCCTCTCTGCTGATCGCCAACACCGCCAAGCGCGCCAAACTGGCCAAGCAATCCCTGTGTGAACTGACCAGACAACGGCAAGCCAGCGCTAAGTCTTTGCAGAGCATTCTGATCGCCAAGTATGCCACCCCTGATAGCCTGATCTGACAGCCTGCCAAGTTCGGCGGCTCTCTGCGCCCTGCCCTGCTCCATCTGCCCGAAAAGATTTTGCTGAGCGCCAGAGACTAGCTGTGTGGCTAGATTCTGCTGCCCGATAGCCTGGTTGAACGCATTCTGCTGTAAGTTAGCGGCCTGGTTCGCAATCGTAGAACCCAGCTGGCCTAAAGCCTGCCCCTGCACCAAATCCCCCCTGGTACTTGGACCACCGGCTGACAAGATGCTGCTCCTAAGTTGTGGCAATACGTTCTCACCAAATTGGCGCGTGGCCTCACCAGTGAAAGCATCAAGCGATGACTGGAAGAACGGATTCTGTGAAGCTTGTCCAGATAGCATGCCCTGCAAAGCTGGTGCTATATTCTGTGCCGCCGCCTGCTGTGGCACTCCCGGCAACCCCTGCTGAGCTAACCCGGCCGCACCACCAAGCAGATCAACACCAGCGCCAGTCAACCCCTGCAAAGACTGGCTTGCCTGAGATGGTGATAGCAGACTGCCGACACCCTGGAAACCAAGCTGGTTCAAAAGTGACTGTTGCGGCCCGCCAAGAAATCCAACAGCTCCCTGTTGCGCCATAAGCTGCAACGGATTCATTGGTGCGGTGATATCACCGGGGAAGAACTGCGGGAAATTGTTCTGGAACAAGTGCTGCCCCTGCATAACAATGTCACGCATAAACGGCTCGACGAAGCTGGGCGGCTCCACTCTTGTTACAGTGTTACCACCGCCACCACCGCCACCACCCCCGCCGAACAGGCCAGAGCCACCACCGATAAAATATCGCGGGTCTAGTGGAATATCATAGCCAAGTAATTCGGCTACTCGTTTAATCCTCTGTCTGTCCATCTCCATCCCCCAAGTCTTTTCCAATTACCGTATATAATTGGGTCCATCCAGATCGTTTCATTGTCTTTGCAACCCCTGGCCTGGTATAAGCATCCAACCTCTGGCACCCCTGGCTTCTGGCCCAGTCCTCAATATGCTCCGATGCGATGCGCCACATGCCAACACTTCCACCAGATGTCAGGGCAACACGGCACACCTTGAAGTTTGGCATATCGGTCACAGCTGTAATGACGATCATCAGAACTTTCTTTTCTTCCTCATCAATCACAGCCCACAACTGCATGTCAGCACTCTTTAGGTAGCCCTTGACTTGATCTTTGGTGAGCTCTCCATGCGCATAGCGCAAAGCCCTGTCCACCAGTTCATCTATCAGCGGCCAAATCTTGTCGATATGATCGATGGGAACAGAAACGAACGATCTTTTGTCGGTAGCAAGTAACATTATAGCCTCGCATCAGCTTCCCAATGATACAACGCATCATTTGCTGTATCACCGGTTGTTATTGTTACCTCCCCAAACCCATTAGTACCTATCTTTGCTGCCGTAGCAGTTTTGTCGCCGTTATTTGTCAGTTTCCCAGAGTTGCCTGATGTTGGCGCATAAATTGTTACAGTAGGATTGGAATACATTTCAACCTGAAATGTCGCCCCCCTCATACTACCAGCTACGTTCCTTGTCGCATGCTCAACAATAGAACCATTAGAGTCAGTAGCCCCTGGTAGAACATCGAGATCGTAGCTCTTTGCATAAAATCTCTTCTGTCCTGAAAGCTCTAATTCCGGGGGCAACATCATTGGCTCTAGTGGACCACGCCCAACCCTAACATCAGCTATCTGCAAAAATCCACTAGTCCCAATAAGGTCTTGCGTAGTTGTTCCCCAAATACCAGTACCAACATTTGCCCATTGGTCAACAGTTGATGTTTGGTGATTCGAATGACAACCAGTTACCCATCTGAGATAAAGATGGGACCATGTTCCTATAGTTGGGCCATCAATGCTTATAACGTACTTTGTCCAAGTTGTGCTGCTATAGCTAATATCAGTTAAATATTGCGCTGTTCTCGCAGCATTGGATATGACAAATGAGTAATCACCGACTGGCGCCCCACCACCACTTGATGCACGCCCCCAAAAACTTATGTATATTTTTTCAGCAGATGAATCGCCTAGCTTTAGGTCTAGGACATCTTCTTGCGCTATAATTGTCCTAAGATAATGGATATCGTTAACCTGCCAAGACTCGCCAGTAGTACAAGTGCATTTTATGCTATACGGAACACCAGCATGAGGAACCTCTGTGCTACGGGCAAGTGTGTAAACACTAGAACCACCTATATAAAAGCTGAACCTATCATGCGGCCAGTGAAAATTAAATCCACTAACGCCAGTAAGAGATGTGGCGCATTGCCAAAATCTAAAAGTACCACCAACTGCCCTATTTAAATCAGGGATGCCAGATGCGCCAACACCAAAAAAGTGCCAAGCACCACCCCAATAACCGTAATATCCCTCACCATCTCCTGTCGGGTCCCAATTCGTCCCATCAGCATACCGTATCATCCCATCTCGCGGCCTATCTGGCTCTGCGTTGAATACTGGAGATTGAAGATTGCCGAACGTATCAAGCACAGCGCCAATGCGCCTCAACTCATTCTCAATATACTCCTGCGAATACTTCTCCGGCGGCCTGTACGGGAAGTAACCAAACTCTCTCGATCTGGAATGGTCAAAATCAGTCATCGTTGAGCCACTGGGATCATCGGCATATTGTATCCATACAACCGCCACTCAACATCAGCGGTAGACTTAATGCGTATAGCGAACAATCTGCCGGAAATTCTAGCATCAATCTTGCTATCCGTTATCGGGTCAAACGTCACAGGCGTAAGCCAGGTCACTGGCTCATCTGTGTCCATCTGCGCCCCTATTTCGACCTGCACCGGGCCACCGGACATCATCAGGTAAACCGTGTCAAGATATTTCACAGCAGTCAGATCACCCTCAACAATACCAGTACGCTCAGCGAAAGATGTCATATTGGTGCCATCTTCCGTGTACGTATCATTGAATATTTGCAACCTGGTATCTGTCGTGCCAGCTCCAACCAACTTTCTCTGAGAAGCGTTAAACAACTGCGCATTCCACGGCTGCGAGTCGGAATCCCAGGAAGCGGAATCACTATTCCAGTCATCAGTGGTAGCGCCAGGGTCAAAAATGCCGAAAGTGATATCCTGCGTATTTGGCAAATCTCGCCATCCAACAGTGCCATTGGTGTAGTTGTAGACCATTGCTCTGTCGCACCTGGATGACCCAGTATTGGGGTAGCAACACCAAACCTCAGACCTCTGCAAATCTGTAACCGCATAGCACATACGGTAATTCTCAGCATCAATGCTGGAATACAGCGCGCGCCTGGACTTGCCATCAAGCACACTCTGCACGCTAGAACCATTGAACAGGATCACATCATCGGTGGCAAAAACGATATGCCCAAGCGGGGTATCAGCGATACATCTTTTTGATAGAGCGCCGACATGCGATGACACTTTGTAAAACCTGAATATCAGCGGCGCTCCAATGAACTGCATGCCCCAAATAGAGTCATCTTTATAGATAGCGAAGACTTCACCAACAGTGCCGCCATCCAGAATAACTCCAGTGCTGTCAGACAACTCTATCTCGCCAGCATCATTCGTGGCATCCGTTTCGTCCCATGATGTCGGCACCGCATTCGCCGCAGCAGCAGTCGACCACTTAACCATGCGCGGATACTGGACAGAGCTTTTCGTCACATTCATTGCGACCAGGAATTGCTTGAATCCCCTGAGTGCCTTGCAAGTAGTGCTTGCAGGCCAATTAGCTAAATCAGACAAAAGCCCTGGCGTTGCGAAATCAACCGGACTCCATTGCTGCGGGTCATCCACCGCATTATTAAGTATCGGAATGCCGTTAAATACAAAGCTGGTCAGGTTCTCAGTCTCCGTTGCTGAATACTCATAATCGGCTGTGACAGTTCCGCCAGAACCAGCAACAGTTGTATTGACAGGTATGGTGAAAGTGTCGCTATCTGTGACGGTGGCAGTGTGAGTGCCATTAATATCAGGCGTATTCCCGGCCACACCGGCAATTGTTACCGTGTCACCATCGGTAATATTGTGGGCCGATGATGTATCAATTGTTGTTGGGTTGCCAGTTGTAATGGTTGCAATATTAGTAGTCTGCTGGCGAGTGATCTTCTTATGCGTTGTCCCATCTGTCACATAAACGTCATTAGTACCAGCGTAAATCCAATAAGTTACCGTGTTGTCCCTGTACGGCAACACATGAATCGGTGCGACAGTGGGAGTTCCCAGGCCACTCGTCGAGTAGCCCAGGAACTTCTCCATTGCCCCATCAACAGGACGTACATTCTGCCCGGCAGTCCACGCCTCCGGCGGTAACTCCCACGGCTTTAAATCCTGCAATATGCCAAATCTGCCAGCATTCCTGACAATCACTAGTTACAATTCCCCCTGCATCCACCCTTGGTAACTGCCTTGGCGGTACTGCCAGAAACAGACATTGCAGCACCATTGCCGCCGGTTGCATTAGCGTTGACAGTGGTTCCACTATCACTCAGCCCATCCCCAATCTCTTTCGAGCCGTATGCGATTGCCGCAGGCGTAGCCATTTGTCCCATGATGGACTGATTAGCGGTTTTATTTGTATCGACAAGCTGACAGTTCTGCCCGGCAGAGTCGCAGTCATGGAACTCTGTGCGCGTAGTGCCGCTCGTCATGATGCCAGTTGCACCAGCACGCTCTACACGCAAGATCGAGCCATCTTTCCTCATGTGGTCAAAACTATTGCCGGTAGCGCAGCCTATGAACAGAAAAGCCATTGGGACAAGTGTTAGATACCGCATAAATCCTCCATTAGTTGCAGATTTCTCTGAATTTTTCATTGTTCGCTTTTACAGCTTCTACATCGCGCCTCACAGAAGCGCTTGGCCCTCCCGCTTTTAACCGTCGCTTGGTTTCTGGAGAAAAGTAAACTTCTCGATACCAAACGCAGTCCAGTGTGTATTGCTGATACTTCGGCGCAACCAGACTACATCCGGTCAATGAGGTCATCAAAAGAACGCTCATCAGACATGATCTTATCATCAACTTTTCTCGCTTTTTTGCTTGCTTCTACTGCATGCTTTAGGGACTCACTCTCTGCTTGCCGCCTGGCATTATCAATAAGCTCCTGGTCTTTCCTACGCCTGCGCATCGCTTCCCAAATAGACGAAAAGAACCCCTTAAAGACAGCGCCAACGCCAGCAAGAAAACTCATTTCTTCTCAGCCATGAATACGCTCATAAGCCCAGCAATGCCAGCCCCCGCCATCGCCAGATACTTGCCAAACCCCTCAGGCATGCTCGCCCACATCATGGCAATCATACCAGTCACACCAGCCCAAGAACTCGGTTCTTTCAGTCGTTCAAGAATGTCCATTACTCCCCCTTGATAGAGTTTTTAATAAGCGGCGGCGGCGTGTTAGCGCCGGGTAATGACTCGCACGGCCTAACACATGACAGGTCATTAATAGCAGCATAAGTTCTGTCATGCTGCCTGTTATTCGCATCTTTAAACTCGCTGAACGCATCTTTGGATACTTTGCTGTCTTCCACGCGGTTGATACGCTTGAGTATCCAGCCACAAGCAGTACCGACAACCGTCATAATACCGCCCAACGCCCACTTGATCCATCCGTCATCACCCATTATTGGTACCATTATCTTATCAAGAATCCTGAGAAATTGTTTTGCCCGGCAGTTACTGTCATCGTCCAGGTTCCAGAGCCAGATGCACGGCTTATTTGTACCTTAGCAGTATTGCCAGACGTCAAGTTGACAAAAACAGACATTGACATACTCTCAGTCGATAAACCACCATTGATAACATGAAATTTCCTGTAGGTTTTAGAAGTTGTGACTAAATCCAAGCGAAATAAATCACCGTCAGAAATGCCAACAGAAGTGGTGCAAACATTGATATTGAATTGGTAGTTGCCTGTTGCTGGCGCTGTAAATATTTTAGTGCCATCATAATCCGCCCCAGTATCAAACAACTCTGTGGCAAAGTTTACATCTGTCGGGGTAGCGCTATTAATAGACTGCCCGCTTGTATCCTCAGCAGCAAACTCAGCTTGGTCGCCGCTGAATGTATCAAGTTTTGTGCCGTCTGTTGCTACATCACGCCCATCAACAGTGCCACCAACTGTTATATTGCCGGTGACATCAAGACTGGTGATTGTATCAATAGTGCCAGCATTAATATCAACTGAATTGCTGGTTATTGGCGATATGGCAAGAGTGACCCAATCTGTGTCACCCTTGTTCCTGAGTTTCAGCAGATCAGCAGTTGTATCAAACCATATCATACCGGCCTGAGTTGTAGACGGAGCAGTTGCTTTCACATGAATCGTTGCTACAGCTTCATCAACATCAGGGAAACTATTCTTTAGAACAGTCTTTATCAGGCGCAGATGATCGTCACCAGCACTTTTAGCATCCGTTCCAAGCGGGTTTGTGACAACCAAATCATCTACATAAGTGCCAGTTTCAAGCCCCATTTTGACCCTCCAGGTGTAAATCCCTGTGCTCTAGCCTGTGGCAGTTTGCGCACAGTAAATCGCATTTATCTATCTCAGCAACAACCGCATCAGTCCATTTTCTGTAACTACTCACCGAAAAGTCTTTCTGCGATCTATCGCGGTGATGCAAGTCAAATACTTGCGGGTGGAACCTGCCACCACAACGCTGGCATTCTCCCCCCTTGTATTCTACTACTTTCTGCTTGAATTTTCTGCGTAAATCATTGACTCTGGCACGGTCACACTTCTTGCAGTGCGATTGCAGCCCATTATTCCTATGCCTGCTAACATGGAAGCCATCATCAGGCTTCTCCTCTCTACAGCGTACACATCTTATCTTCACACTTCCGTCCATGCTGACGAATCCTCAGTAACTTCGGACCACCCGCTCGAATCCTCGTCAGTTACGACCCAAACATTGCTGGCCTCCCTGATAATGCACCAGCCATT
>JAAOEI010001038.1_pt1 | contig 10386 bp, 13 predicted proteins | sample 7059261 | NCBI WGS metagenome assembly JAAOEI01 (sample SAMN14008812, study PRJNA610033) | viral metagenome | isolation source: viral particles filtered from seawater | place: China: Hangzhou Bay, Yangshan Deep Water Harbour | collected 2017-10-31
CCCATCAAACACCAGTCCCTGACGCGGCGCACGCGCAGACAGCGTGCTCTTCACGCTCGGACCGGAGGCGCCGAGAGTGACATCACCGAACTGAAACGTGTTGAGCGAGGATGCCCACGACGCATTCGTTCCATCGGTAGTTAGCAGCTCGCCGGCGTTGCCTGTTTGGCTCGGCAGCGTGCCACTCGGGCCGGCCCCCCACGTGCCGTCAGCGCGCAGAATGTTCTGCGCGGAGACGTCAGCTGCAGTAGGCGCCGGGACGACGCCACGATAGCCGGATCCGAAGACCGGCGGCATGTTGCCGAGAATGTTGCTCATGGCTTAGTCGGTGAACTGCGAGGCTTGAATCGCGGCGTCGGTGCTGCCCTGACGGATGAACTTGGCGGCCGTAGCGGCCTGCCGGGACCAGGTGGCGTTCGTGCCGGCGTAGAGCCGGTGGCCGTTTGTCGCGCTCGGCGTCGAGCCGTCGAAGGTCACCATCACGTCGGCGTTCTGCACGTCGATGACGACGTATTGCGTGGTGATGTCCCAGGTCGTGGCGAACTGGACGACTGACGAGGAAACGGTCAGCCGCTCGTCGGCTTTCGTGCCGTTCGGCTTGGGGTAGAAATTGACTGCTTTGGTGAGGTGCATGGCGGATCAGTAGGTAAACACAGCGGCGCGGCGGACCTGGCCCTGCTCGCGGATGACCTTGTCGACCTCGCGCTCCAGCGCCGCGGTCGCGTCATTCTCCACGACCAGAGCCTGGTCGAACTGGCTTTCGGAGCGGAGGTAGTCGGCCAGGCAGGCGCGGACTAGGAAATCTCCGGTGAAGTACGGGATCTCGACCTTTGACCAGCTGGACGACGTCGTGGTCGGGGACTGGCCCGGCGAAGTAGCGACCGTGCAGTTATAGAAGTTGCCGGCAGGCGCCTTCGTGCTGCTTGGCAGGTAGGAGCCGCTGTCGGTCGAGGTGTCGAAGTAGACCTGCGCGCCGATGGAGTAGCTGGCCGACGCGCTGTACGAGTCTCCGAAGAGCGCCGGCGCCTTCACCTTGTACTCCAGGTACACCGGCGTGGTGTCCTGCATCAGGTTCGCGTAGTCGGTCGTGGCGCTGCTATATAGAAAATACTTGAGCGACCGTGCGCGGGTCGTGAGGCGAGGATCCTGGTCGTAGATGTCCAGCAGCTCGCCCGCGTCGGACGGGAGGGCCACGGTGCGGACTCCATTGCCGTCGACCGACACGGTCTGCGGCGACGACACGCGGATCAGATCCGGCCAGTAATCGTTCTTCCAGATGTGCTCGATCCGGTTGCTGGCGAAGTCGCGAAACGTGTTGAAATTGATCGACGTGATCGCGGCGCGATCCAGCCCCGCCAGCTGCATCCAGCGGTACATGAGGGTGCTGTAGTCGACGGTGCGCATCAGGCTGCGAGGGCGGGGCGTCCGAACTGGTCAAGGATGGCCATCGAGCCGTTCGTCGTGCTCTTGCCGTATCCGACCGACAGCTTCGTCTTGCCGCCTTTTACCTCGAGGTCGTTGTCCTTCAGAAATTCTTTGAGAAAACTTTCGTCCTGCCAGCACTGATACCCCAGTCGCTGGCCCCAGTAGTGAAAAGAGGAAGCGGGAATGCGGGCGCGCAGACGGCCAAGCCCGTCCACGCCCCGGTGATAGTTCTTCGCCAGTCCTGATGCTTTCTTGGCCTCGATCCGGCCCAGGACTTGTTCACGATGCCACCCCCGCCGAAACTCATCGAGCAACGGCTTGTAGAGATCAGCGGGGATGGCCTCGATCATGTCGATCAGCTCGAGAAATCGAACTTACCGAACGCGAGCGGGTTCTTCACGACGAGGCCCGCGACCGCCTCGATGAGGCGGGCAGGACCGCCGCCGTAGTTGGGCAGCTCAGTGACCTGCGGCAGGCTCGAGTAACGGATCTCGCAGAGATCCATCGGAATCACGTAACCCTTGAACGCCGCCGGCATGAAGGCGTCGGGGTGCAGACGGAGGCGGCCGAAGTCGCCCTCGAACACGTCGACGCTGGACAGGTAGGTGGAGGCGTCCGACTCACGGTTGAACGTGCGGATCGTGGCGCTGGTGTTCGTGTTCGCGTTCTGCGAGGTCGTGAACAGCAGGTTGGTGAAGGAACGCTTCAGCGTGCTGCCGACGATGCAGTCGTAGTCGCGGAAGGTGCCGGTCTGGCCCCAGATCGAGGTCAGAAGATCCTGCACGTTGGTCTCGGTCAGCGTGGAGGCGGCAGCGCCGGTGCCGATGATGGAAGTGCCGGGCGTGCGGAACGCCGCCGGAACCGCCGGGGTCGTGCCGCCGGAGCCACTGATCCAGGTGCCAAGCGCCTTGGTGAGGTACGGAACCGTGCCGTTGTCCGCCTGGCCGTCGTTGGCCGAGAGGAAGGTGGCCTCCATATCACGCTTCATCAGCGTGATGCCCTTGGCGACCATGCCGGCGAGTTCGTCCTTCAGACCGGCGACGATGGACACGTCGACGGACAGCGGGGACACGCGCACCGGGCGACGGAAGACCTGGATGTAGTTGGCCAGGAGGGCGCGGCCGGAGTTGAGATTCTGGTAGTCGCCAGAGGTGACGTCCGTTCCGTCAACCGTGCCGGTCGTGGCGGTGCCCGGGAAGTTGTCGGCCTGCCACTGGAGGTACGTGTTGCCGGGCTTGGAGCCTTTGGGAGCCATCGAGACGAAGGGGGTGTCCTTCGCGTCGACCAGCGAGATGTAGTCAGCGAGATCTTCGCGTTTACCGACCTGAGTGCGCTCGTAGAGTTGAGCCATTGTAGTGTTTTCCTGGTTACAGGAACTGACTCAGCACGACATCCTTGAGGGAATCCGAGCTTGGCGCCTTGCGGAAGCGGCTGACCGCCTCCTTCGCGTTGCGCTCCTGCGGGGTGACCGTGGGAGGTGCAATCGCCGGGCGCGTCGGCTGGGCGGGAGCCTTCTTGACCGCGGGTTTTGCCGCGGCCTGACCGGACTTCTGCCTGGCGTACTCGGACTCACGGGCCTGCGCGCCGCGGAGGTAATCGCCCACGACCATTTTGTAGTCGGGGAATTTCCGCAGCTCGGGGAAGGCCTTGAGCATGTTCTGCGCGGCCTGGTACTCCCGCGAGGTTTTGTCCTTCCACCAGTTGTAGGTGGCCTCGGCTTGCGGGTCGATCTGCGCCCTCGCCTGCACGTACTGGAGCTGCTTGGGCAGGTGTTCCTCGAGCGCGTCGATGGCATTCAGCTTGATGCGGCGAATGTCCTCGGCGCTGTACTCGGTTTCCTTGCCGTTGGCGTCCCGAACGGTGGTGCCGTCCGCGTTTTCCTCGGCCCAGCGTCTAACCTTGCGGGCTTCGGAGATCGCGTTGTCGACATCCGCCTGCGTCTGGAGGTGCAGGTACGGATTGTCGGGCGTGGGGCGAACGGGGGCGTCGTCGACCGCCGGCTTGGCGTCGAGCTTCTGCTTCAGCGCGTTGATTTCAGCTTCCAGCTGCGCGGCTTTGGCCTCGGCGGCCTTGCGTGCGGCGGTGAGCTTGTCGATGCGCTTCTGCGCCCCCTTGGGCAGACCTTCCTCGGCGGCGGGTTCCTCGGCTTTCGGCTCCGTAGCCTCGACCTCGGCTGCATCCTCATCGGATGGCTGCTGAGTCAGTTCCTGAGAAAGATCGTTGGTGTCTTCGTTGGCCTCGGCTTGTGCCGGAGCTTCCTCGGACGTTTCTTCCGCCGGCTTTTCCTCGGCTTGCGCCTCGGCAGGCTTGACGGGTTCCTCTCCTGGCTCGTTCAGGAAACTCTTCCGAAGCAGAGCACTGAGCTTCGCTTCATCGAGGGCACCGAGCTTTTCTCCCACGGATGTGGTCAGAGGTTTTTCCGCGTCCGTTCCGTTGGCCGGCGCGGCCTCTACTGTCGTTTCTGTCGGCATGGTGTTTAACGACCGCCAAGAGGTCGTCGCAGCGTTGCTCAGAGGCGCAGCGCAGAAAGCCCGTGCGCGCAGAGTGCGGCACGGGCAGTCGCGAAACTAGAGGCCCAGTCAGGTCGGGTAAGGTCTACCCACCTTTTGCTGCGATCATCCCGCAGATCCCCGCCGGCGCAGGGCTTCCTCCCGCAGCTGGTGCAGCGAGATCAGGAAATCGTTCATGGCCTCCGCTCGCCCCGATGCGTGAACGCGGTGCTCGCCGAGCGTCTCTCGGCTGATGGCCGTCTCGACCTCGTCCTGGATGCACTCCTGACAGTGGGCCAGGAGTGCGTCCCAGAGCTTGTTCTGGCCCTCAAAACCGAACGCCTCGAGGAGGTCGGGCTTTATCATGCGGCGGGCTGCTGCTGCATCGGCTCAACCCCGATCCGGCCAACCTGCTTGTTCTGCTGCTGCTGCACCGAGAACTGCAGGTTCTGGACGTACTTCTGCAGCAGCTGCTGGAAGTTCTGATCCTGCTGCGCCGCGGCCTGCGCCTTGGGGTTGGACTGCATGACCTGCTGCACGTAGCCGAGCTTGGTCTGCGCGGCCGGATCGTTCTCCACGTACAACGCCTCGTTGCCGAGCATCATCATGCCGACGTCGGACTGCACCTGCTTGAACATCTGCTGCGAGGCGCCGGCCTGGTCGACGACCATGTCGCGGGCGGCATCGGGCGAGATGGCCGCGGTGATGGCCTGGATCAACTTGTTGCGGTCGATGACGCCGCCGGCGTCGAGCGGGATGACGAACTGCGAGATGGCCTGCAGCTTCTTCATCACGTAGTCGTCGTTCATCTCGCGGACGTCGAACTTGAGGACAAAGTCGAACTGGCCGGCGATCTCCGAGATGTTGCGGGGGAGGGAGCCTCCGGTGATGCGCAGGATCTCCTCCTCGGGCAGGTACTGCAGGCAGAGCTGGAAGGTCTGGCTGAAGATCCGCGACCAGGTGCCGAACCAGTTGTTGACCTCCTTCTGCATGATCGACGCGGCCTTCGCCGGCGGCACCGCGGAGTGCTGCAGGCCAAAGTAGTTGGCGTGCCGGGACTCAACCTGCTGGATCACGACCATCGCCTCCTGGATGTTGCTCCGCGGCGGGTCCATGAACTGGTAGTCGTCGGACTGCGTGACCGGCAGCTGCACCGCCGGGCCGATCTTGTTCACCATGCCGATCCGCTTCTTCACCTTGATCGGCGGCAGCGTGGAGAACGCCGTGCGGTCGCGGATGCTGTCGTGCTGCGCCTTGATCTCCTCCTGGTCGGTCATGGCCAGCTCGGGGATGCCGCGGGACTCGCAGATCGCCCGGCGCACCCGCTCGCGGCGGTATTCCACGAACGGGTACTCGCCGTGCGCGTAGTCCAGCAGCTCGTACTTGCCGTACAGCGAGTCATCCAGCTGCGGGCAGAGCACCGTGTAGTAGATCGCCGGCGCGCCCTTGGGCGAAAGCGACCTCGAGTAGCAGTGGACGATCTCGATCAGGTGATCGTTGCGCACCGTGCCGGTGACGTTGAGCGAGGTCGTGACCAGGTTCGGGTTGTTGTACCAGCTCTGGCGACCCTGCGTCACCGCGGCCTTCTCCACGAACTCGGGATCCCAGCCGGCGTTGTTCACCATCGCCCGCAGCTCCACTTCAGTGAAGTACTCGCGACGGAATATGACGCGGGCACGCTGCAGGTCGATGGTCTCCGGCGGGAACGAGACCTCGTCGAACGGCTTCAGCGCGGTGATGATCGGCAGGTTCCGCTGCACGTACTCCTCCTCGTACTCACCGCGGCCCTCCTCGCGCAGACCTTTCACGAAGGCGCGGGCGTCGCGGATCGTCATGTCGGGGAGCAGCGTCGTCACGATGTCCGCCGCCTGCTGCTCGCTTTCGGGATTCGCGATCAGCGAAGGCAGCTCGGCCAGCACCGAGCCTGGGTTCTGCGCCGCCGCCTGCTGCGCCAGCGAGATCACCTCCTGCGCGCTGATGGACTGGGTGCGGGTCGCCACCTTCTGGTCCCAGCACACGTGGGCCACGCCCCAGCCGTACTGCTGTCCGTACTGCGCCAGCAGCTCGGCCTCGCGCTGCAGGTCCGCCTTCAGCTTGTTCTCGCGGATCCAGGTCATCAGCTCGGTGGCCGTCGAGGCCGCCGCCGCGTCGCCCACGTCCACGCCCGACACCGTGAGCGAACCGCGCTCGAACGCGGTCGTCAGCGTGGCCACGATCTCGTTGATGGTTGAATCAACCAAACGCACCCGCACGTCGCTGGCGCCCTCGAACGGGAACACCTGCTCGCCGTCCGGCCGGGTGCTCGACCACTTCTTGCCGTCGTCGGTCTGGCCCGACCACTTGCAGTAGCGCACGGCGTCGTTGTTGTCGACGCGGGTGACGTTGTTGCCCGTGTAGAGGCTCCGCTTGAACTCGAAGTTCAAGTAGTTGACGTCCGGCTTGTCGCCGGCCTCGACCAGCTGGTCGGCCGTGGGGTTGCCGGGGATGGATTTGTAGCTGTAGCTCATTGTGGTTTGGTGGTGTTGAAGGTGACGCCGATGTGCTCGAGCACCTCGTCGCGGTAGAAACGGTGCAGGCCGCCCAGCGTGCGGTAGGTGCGCAGGCGGCTCTCATGCCGCAGCCGGTCGAAGTACTTTTCGTCCAGCCCGGTAAGTTCGCTGGCCTGCTTGCGCGTGATGAGGAGAGGGTAGTCCGAGGCTTTCATCAGTAGGAGCCGCCGCCGACCGCGGCGAAACTGCGCGAGTTGTGGTGCTGCGGGTCCATGACGGCCAGGTAGCGCAGGCAGTCGATGGGGTCTTTGGTCGCGCCCTTGTCGCCGTCCGCGCCCGTCCACTCCTTCAGCGAGTAAATCAGGTTCTGGCAGTCGCGGGACACGAACAGCTTCGGCTCGTTCTCCGCGCTCCTCGGCTCGTTCGGGTTCCAGGCGAGCCAGTCGTTGATGATGCCCACGCCCTCGTCGATGCCGCGGCCCGCCGCAGGCTCGAAGTGCATGCCGGGATCGCCCGCCTCCGAGTCGTTGTCCGTGGCCAGCAGTTCCACCAGCGAAGTCCCGCCGTCCTGCGTCGCCGCCTTCGTGCCGCCGGCCCTCGGGTCGATGTACCTGGCGAACATCACCTCCTTGCCCTCCATCTCGCGGATCAGCTCGCGGTAGCCGGAGATGCCGCGGCCCGCGCCGTTCCGCTGCCCGATGCCCATCTTGCCGTCCGGCTTGTCGCCCGGCAGCGCCCACTCCCCAACCGCCATGTCAGGCCACTCGCGGTAGATCCACCGCCGGCCGTTCTCATCCACCCGCAGCCAGAGCATGAACCAGTTCCTCGAGCCGGCCGGGTCCACCACCATGTAGTTCGTGCCGTCCTTCGGTATCCGCTCCGGCGCGACGACGTTCGCATCCGAGAACAGCGGGAACTGGCTGCCCTGCAGCGCATCCGCCCAGCCGTAGGCGCGGATCTTCACCTCGTACGCTCCGCGGCCGGCCAGCGCCGCCTTCATGTTGTTCCAGTCGCTGTACGGGTTCAGCGCCGAGTGAAACCAGATGATCGCGCCGCGCTTCTGACCGTGGCAGAGCGCCGTGTACGGCATCGTGCCCTTCGGCAGCCCCGGCACGTTGATCGTGTCCGGCAACAGCTCGCTCTTCAGCGCCAGCTGGAACCTGCAGCCGGAGATGAACTCCTTCACCGCGGGCGTGAACCCAGTCACCGGCGTGAACGTCAGCAGGAACAGCCCGTTGCGCGTCACCAGGCGGTAGCGCAGCGTCTCGATCCAGTCCAGCGGCACCAGCTCGTCGCACCAGATCATGTCCAGCTCGCCGCCCTCGATCACCTTCCGGTCCTGGCTGTAGTTCAGAAAGAAACACTGGCTGCCGTTCGGCAGCACGAACGTGTTCTCCGAGAATCCGTTCTTCTGCGTGTAGCTGATGTTCGTGATCTTCGTCTTCCGCAGCCGCTGCCACTCCGGCGGCAGGTACTTGAACACCACGTTCTGCTGCATCTGAATCGACGACATGTTCGTCGTGTGCAGGCACCAGACCCGCGCACCCTTGTTGGCCACCAGCAAGTTCACCGCACGCTTCGCCGCGTACTCCGTCTTGCCGGCCCGGTTGCCGCCGTTGATGAGCAGCTCGCGGTGCTTCAAGAGCAGCTTGTCCGCCTCCTTCCAGTGCTTCGGCTCGTAGCCGTTCCGGTACGGGTCGCGCTGCTCGCGGATGATCGCCTCCTCGCGCAGCCGCATCCAGTGCGTCACGTAGTCGATCCCCTTCTCGGCGATCAGCGCACGCAGGTCGTCCTCGCTCGGCGCCGTCATCACCGGATGCGGCGTCGGCGTGAACTTCACCGCGGCCTCGGCCGGCGGATCCTGTAGGCCAGTGCTCACTCGTCTCCTCCGGTCGCCGCCGCCCAGAACAGCATCGCACCCAGAAAAATCGAGGCCACCGCGGTCGCCTTCATCGACCACATGTCCCAAGCCACGGTCCCGCCCAGGATCAGCGTGAGGCCGATCACCAGCACCACCAGCTTCGCCTTGGCCTCGCCGTCGCTCATCAGCAGCCCCACTGCCGGCGCGACCAGTAATTGGCCGACAGCTTGTTCTTCAGATTGCCCTGGCCGCCCGACCTCGCGCAGTACGAGGCCTTCCGCTCGGGATTGCCCGACTTGATCGTCATGCTCGGGTCGCCGAACCGCACCAGCTTCACGCGCTCACCCGACTTCGCCAGCACCGCAAACTTCTTCGGGCCGTCCGGCGTCCGCTTCGGCTTGTTGTACCCCGCAAACTTCTGACCGTGGTAGTCGATACTCATAAAGTCACCACTTCCCAGGGAACCGCGGCTGCCGCGCCGCCAGCACGATGTTCCCGTACTTCCGCACCGGGATCACCATCCGCGGGTGGAAGTTCGTCGCGTCCTTCACCCGGCAGATCACCTGCTTGCCCTCGAACTCCACCAGGATGGCCTTCCGGTTCGCGAACACGTTGCTCACCACCAGCGCCTCATCCGCCGTCCACCACCCAGGCCGGCCATGCTCCAGGATCAGCCCGTTCTGCGGACCCCTCGGGATCTGGTCGTCAGGGATCCGATGGCCAACCGCCACCGCCGGCGCATCCGCCGCTTTCGGCGTCTCGGGCAGGCCAACCGCCAGCCCCAGCGCATCCAGCCCCTTCTGCGTCCACCAGATCGCCTTCGGGCGGCCCTCCTTCAACCAGTGCTCACCCTCCACCAGCTGCCGGCGCTTCACCGCCAGGTCGGCACGGCTCAGGCCAAATCTCGGGGCCAATTCAAGCTCGCGAATCATGGGCATTTTGGAGAAAATTTTGCGGTGAGGGAACCCGTCGCGCCCCCCGCCGGCCGGGCGCCGGGCCACCCCCCCCGCCCCCCTGGCGCCGCGGCGGCTCGAGCGTCGAAAAACCCCCGAAAAGCGAGATAACACGCTGACCGACAGCGACTTACGCATCTACTTAACATAATAGCGATTGTGGACATTATGTTTCGGAACCTGCTGATGCGGTGGCGGTTACGTTAATGACGTCGGCGTCGGGACGCTGCGTCAGTCTCAATAAGGCCTCCTTGACCGCGTCGGGATCGACCTTGACCCGGTGCTCGACGACGGAAACGGCCGGTTCGCCGGCCAAAACCTGCGACTTGTCGATGATAATTCCTAGCGCCACGGATAACCCCGGTATCTGGCTCGCCTTGATTTCCTGGTGCTCGAGCTGGTCGATGCCTCGCTCAATCAGGCCGGCGGTCTTGTTGGCCAGGTGCTGTAGGGTGCCGAGCATGCGTTTCTTGAACAGCTCAGGCTCGGTCTCGAGCAGCTGGTCGCGGATGACAGTGACGGTGCTAGGGGAGGAGCCGACCTCGCGGGCGATGCGAACGATGCCGTGGCCCTTGCGTAGGCGCTCCTCGATTTCCTTGCGGCGTTCGGGAGGGATGTTGACCGCTTTGAACCTTTCCCGGTCAGTGCCCGCGGCGAGGCGCTGGTCGACGGTTTGCAGCTGCACGCCGTCAACTTCCGCCCTGTCCACCTCGGTCTGGCTCGGTCCACCCATGTGGCTTTTGTACCGAGCGAAAAGTTTTGAGTCTAGTGGGCCAGGTGACGGAACCGCGGCACTTGTGCGAAAGTGCCGGGGTATCGTAACACGCGGCCGATTTCCCGCCGCTGCGTTGGATTTGGCGGGCGTTGAGCGGGCCACCGTACGTTTTGCCGTACGGGAGCGGTAACGCGCCTTAAATCGATCCCAACGGCGCTTTTGCCACCATCCACGGGTGTTTTCGTTGTTTCTCACGTACACCATCACCTGGGCGCAGATGCCGCCCGAAGGGGCGGCAGTCTTCTGCGCCCTCAGTATTCTTTAGAATACCAGCCCCCTTCCTTAGCCCCCCAAAATCATCCTATCGTCATCCTATCGTCATCCTCGGCTGATCCGGCCCACCAGCTCGTTGTGGCTGGCCCTCAATCTGTCGACCAGGTGCTGCAGCTGGCCC
>JAAOEI010001039.1_pt1 | contig 10384 bp, 13 predicted proteins | sample 7059261 | NCBI WGS metagenome assembly JAAOEI01 (sample SAMN14008812, study PRJNA610033) | viral metagenome | isolation source: viral particles filtered from seawater | place: China: Hangzhou Bay, Yangshan Deep Water Harbour | collected 2017-10-31
GTCACGCCTCATAATGCGTCATTAAAATAAAACAAACGAATGGTAAAAATAATTGGTTTAAACGGATGGTAAATGAAGAAGAAGTAGATAACAATCAAAAGCTAACTGCGAAACAGGAACAAGCATTACAAGAGCAGGAGTTTCGTTATGCTACTTTGCTACAAGTAAGAAACGGTCTAAGAGATTTAGTATCTCTAAAGTGTGAAAAGGATTTTCTTACGTTTGTTAGAATGATTGCACCTACGCTTATTTCTGACTGGCAGATGGGTAAGCACATTGAAGTATTGTCTGATAAGTTACAAAAGGTAGTAGATGGAAAGATCAAAAGGTTAATGGTCTTTTTACCTCCACGTAGCAGCAAGTCAGTAATTTGTTCCAAGTTATTTCCTGCATGGTACATAGGTAAAAACCCTAACCATGAAATACTGACAGTCAGCCACTCGGATCAACTGTCCAGTGACTTTGGTAGATCGGTAAGAGACATAGTAAATACTGAAGAGTTTTCTGATATGTTTCCCGGTGTAAGTCTAAGACAAGACGCACGAGCGGCAGGTAAGTGGAAGACAAACCTCAATGGTAGTTACTATGCTGCGGGTGTGCGATCACAGATTGCTGGGCGTGGCGCACACGTAGCTATTCTTGATGACGCTATGTCAGAAGAAGATAGTTTTTCTGATGCAGGAAGGAGATACATCAAGGAGTGGTGGCCTTCAGGCCTTAGAACACGTATTATGCCTAACGGCGCAATTATCATTATTAACACTCGTTATCACTACGATGATTTATGCGGGTGGTTACTTAAGCAACAGGAAAAGTTTGACGTAGATACAAAGATGCGCTGGGAAGTAATTAGTATTCCCGCGTGGGTAGATGAAAAATCTAGTAGGCTTTTAGGTCTTCCAGAAGGAACAAGTTACTTTCCTGAATGGAAAAGTGATGAAGTTTTAAAACAGGATGAAATGGAGATACGAGCTACTAACGGGTCTAAGTACTGGGAAAGCCTGTATATGCAAAACCCTACGCCTGACGAGGGTAGTCTGATTAAAAAGGATTGGATTAATTGGTGGGAGTATAGCGATCCTCCCAGTTGTGATTTTATTCTTCAAACATATGATACAGCATTTTCTACCAAGACAACCGCAGACTACTCTGTTATTCAGACATGGGGTGTATTTTATTTTTATGATGACAATCCAGAAACAGGAGAAGAGAATGTAGCTTCTAATCTTATTTTGTTAGGAAGTAAGCGAGGAAGATATGAATATCCTGATCTTAGGCGTATAGCACAAGAAGAATACAGAAAGCATAAACCAGATTTTTGTCTCGTGGAAAAGAAGGCTAGTGGTCAGTCTTTGATACAGGATATGAGACGTAGTGGTTTACCAGTATTGGAATATACTCCTGACAGAGATAAAGTAAGCAGAGTTATCTCTGCATCTCCTATGCTTGAGTCAGGAAGAGTATTTTTACCCGATGGAAAAGGTTGGTCAACAGAACTGTATGAAGAGATGATAATGTTTCCTTACGGTAGACATGATGACCAAGTAGATGCTATGACTATGGCTATTCACTACGTCAAAGATAGTTGGAGATTAGAACATCCAGACGACCCTGACTGGGAAGATGATATAAACCCACGAAGGCAGAAGCGAGTTGCATACTGGCGAGTTTAACTGTATAATAATTTTTATTATTTTATGGTATAATTAACGAGTGGTGCGAAGAGCAATTACATGCCTATACCTTTAGAATTAATTACCATGATAGGATCAGGCTTACTGTCTGGCTTACTATCTATTTGGTCACAAAGTATGCAAGCAAAGCAACAGGCTTTTGACAGAGCAATTAAAGGTCTTGCTGCTCAGTCTGAAGCTACTGATCTTGCTCGTCGTTATGAAAACAAAGGATTTCAAATTACTCGCAGGATTATAGCAATTACTGCAGTTTTTGCTATTATTGTTTGGCCTAAAATACTGGGAGTATTCTGGCCTGATCTGGATGTCTATGTAGGGTATACTCAGTTTAATCCCGGCTTTCTTTTCCTAGAAGGAAAGGAAGTGGTCGAATGGAAACAACTTAAAGGTTTGGTTATTACTCCTCTTGATACGCATTTAGTATCTGCTATTGTAGGTTTGTACTTTGGCGCTTCTATTGTTAAGAATGCTCGGTAAAGTAAATAGCACTTATGGCAGAATTTAGTTTTGAAAAAGGAATAGACTACTCGTTGGTAAAACCGCTAAGAAAAGATTTTGATTCATGGGATAATTATTTTAAAAATTTAAATAGTTATCTTATCTTGAAGTACAAGGACACATACAGTAAGGGCAATATAAAACATGGCAACTGAACGCAATCCATTTGATCCTATTCCAGAAATGCATGTTACAAAGATTGAAATAGAAACAGAGCAGGAAGATACGGATCAAGAAGCTACTATTGAATACGATGAGTCAGACGGTGGTGTAGTAGTAGAGTTTAAAAATTCTCCTGAAGAATTTCTGTCTGAAGAACAAATAGAAGAAACAGACGAAGAGTTTTATCGTAACCTCGCTGACGACATTGATGATGATGTACTGGAAGACATTGCACAAGATGTATATGATAACTTTGTAGCAGACAAAGATAGTCGCGCTGAATGGGAAAGTATGTTTGAGCGTGGCTTTGATCTTTTAGGTCTAAAGCTGGAAGAAGCATCAGAGCCATTTGAAGGTGCTTGCACGGCAGTACATCCTATTTTAATTGAGTCTGCAGTTAAGTTTCAATCCAAAGCAACTCAGGAATTATTCCCTGCCAGCGGACCAGTCAAGTCTCAGATTATTGGTGATGTGTCAGAAGAAAAAGAAAAACAGGCACAGCGTGTTCAACAGTTTATGAACTACCAAGTAACTGATCAGATGACAGAATACTTCGATGAGTTTGAACGCATGCTGTTTCATCTTCCTCTCATTGGTTCAGCCTTTAAAAAGATTTACTTTGACTCAGGACTGAATCGTCCTGTTTCAGAGTTTGTTCCTATTGACCAGTTTTATGTGTCTTACTATGCTACTGACCTACGTAGGGCAGACCGATACACTCATGTTATTTATCGTTCACCAGTTGAAATGCGTCGAGACATTGCAGCAGGAATGTATGCAGATGTAGAACTTCCTCAAGCATCTGTTCCTGAATCAACACCAATGTCACAAAAGATGGATACTATTATGGGTCTATCTCCTTCCAGTGATAATGATCCACAGTATGTTCTTCTTGAACAGCACTGCTACTTGGACCTAGAAGGTTATGAAGATGACGATGGATTGGCTCTGCCCTACATCGTAACTATCGAAGAAAAAAGTCGTCAGATTTTGTCTATTCGTAGAAACTACGATAAGGAAGATCGTCGCAGAGAAAAGAAAGTATTCTTTACTCACTATCGTTTTGTACCGGGCTTTGGTTTTTATGGTCTAGGTTTAATTCACTTCCTTGGTAATCTTACCATGACTGCAACTGCAGCTATGCGTAGTCTTGTAGATGCTGGTCAGTTTGCTAATCTACCGGGTGGATTTAAAGCAAAGGGTATGCGTATTGTAGGAGATAATGATCCTATTGCTCCGGGTGAGTTTAAGGAAGTAGAAGCAACTGGTAATGATCTTTCAAAGATGATTATCAATCTACCCTATAAAGAACCATCACAAACACTTCTACAGATGCTTACGTTTATTACTGGCACAGCACAGAAGTTTGCCGACACAACAGAGCAGGTTGTGGCTGAAGGTGTAAACTATGGGCCTGTCGGAACAACAATGGCGCTGTTAGAAGCAAGCAGCAAATTCTTTAGTGCAATTCACAAACGTCTGCACAAGTCTCAGAAAGATGAGTTTAAACTTCTAGGACGAATTAACTACGAGTATCTTCCTGATGAATCAATGTGTGACATTCCAAATGGAACACTAAAGATTTATCGTAGTGACTTTGATGGCAGGATTGATATTATTCCTGTTTCTGATCCAAACATTCCTTCATCTGCTCACCGCATGATGATGGCACAGCTTGCACTACAGCTTGCTCAGTCTTCACCACCGGGAATGTTTGATATTGAAGAATTAAATAAAACAATCCTTAATGCAGCAAATATTCCTAATCTTGATAAGATTATGCCAAGCAAGCCAAAACCTGTTCCGCTTGATCCTGTCAGTGATATTGCTGCTTCAGTTAAGGGTATGCCAATTAAAGCATTTCCCGGTCAAAACCATGATGCTCACATTCAGGTTAAGACTATGTACCTACAAGACCCTGCTAATGGTGCTAATCCGTTAATGCAACGTATTGCTCCAATTTTAGAAGCAAACATGCAGGAACATTTAATGCTGAAATATCAGGAACAAATTACTGGTATTACAGAAAACATTGTTACTGCATATGGCGATCAAGCAGAACAGCAGGGCATTAATCCCAACGATCCTCAAATTATTGAAGCGGTTATGGCTACAGCCGCACAGCAAGTTATGCAAGCAAATCAAATTGCAGCTATGCAGCAACAGGCCATGTCTCCTGAAGCACAGCTTGTTCAGATTGAAGGACAGAAACTTGGAATTGAACAGCAGAAGATTCAGGCACAAGCCGCTAAAGAAGCAGTTAATGCTGCTAACAAAGAGCGTGAGCTTGACCTCAAAGAGTTGCAAATTCAGTTGGATATGTTCAAAGAAGGTGCTAACATTACTGCTAAAGCAGAAGATTCAGAACGTGATAGAGAATCTAAGAAGGCTATTGCGGCTATGGAGGCACTGCTTGAGTTGGCAGACACTGAAGCAAACATTGATCGAGACAAAACTCTTAAAGCTGCAGACATGTTAAGTAAGTTTATTTCTGACAGTAATAAAGGATAGCAATGGAATTTTGGGATGAATTAAATTTAAAGTATGATGAAAAATTAGAAGAAACAAAAAAATCTCTTGCGTATGGCAATGCTTCTAGTTACGATGAATATCGTCAAGCAGTAGGTCTTATCGAAGGAATTGAATGGGCAAAGGACTTACTAAAACATATAGTAAAACATCGTATCTATGAAGAAGAGGATTAAATGCAAGCAGTACCTATGGAAAAGTCTATTAATAATTCAGACTGGGCAAATGAAGACACACAGTTAATTGATGTAAATGATTTGCCTGAACTTCCCGGTTATCACGTTTTAGTACAGCCGGTGCATGTAAAAGAAAAAACAAAGGGTGGAATTATTATTCCTGAAAAGACACAGGAAGATATTTCTTATCTTACTACAGTTGGTAAGGTCTTAAAGCTAGGTGATCTGGCTTATCAAGACAAAGAAAAATTTCCATTAGGAAAGTGGTGTTCAGAAGGTGACTATGTTTCCTACGGAAAGTTTAATGGTCAAAAAATGGTTTACAAAGGAGTAAAGCTGCTTCTTTTATTTGATGACCAGATTATTATGAAAGTACAAAGTCCAGAAGTATTAGACCCGACTTTTAATCTTTCAAACTAAATTTGTATATTTTTATTATTTATAATAAAATATATATAGGCGAAGGATAAACCTCAATTCGTTAGGTTCGCCACTAGCGGGTATGTAAAGGAAAATAAATGAGTATTGATAACGAGGAATGGTCAACCATTGAAATAAAAGACCAAGAAGAAAAAGAAGCTGTTGAATTTGAAGTAGAAGATGAGGAAGAGCAAGAACCTTTAGAAGTTGTTCAAGAAGAAGAAAAAGAAGAGGTTCAAGCAAAACCAGAGCAAGTAGAAGCTACTGATGAAAATACACAGCCAGAAGCAAAAGAATTAGAAGGTATTGAAACAAAAGGCGCAGAGAAGCGTATTCGTCAGTTAATTCGTCAGCGTAAAGAACGTGATGAAAAACTACAACAGATGGAAGAGCGTCTTAGTAGTCTTCAAAGTGAACTAAATCAAAAAGAAGAACAACTTTCTAATTCACTTAAAAGTTCTATTGATAGCAGTGAAAATCAACTAAACTTAAATCTTGAGTCTGCTAAAACTATGTATCGTCAGGCTGTGGAGAATGGCGATATTGATGCTCAACTTGCAGCACAAGAGACTATAAGTAAAGCTCATGCCGAACTAAATCAAATTAATAGTCAACGTGAGGCATGGGAAAATTATAATACACAGTTAGAACAGCAACAGCCTGTACAACAGGAGCAGACAAACAAAACTCCTAAGTATGATCCTAAAGCTGTTGAGTGGGCAACACGTAATGACTGGTTTGGTAAAGACCAAATTATGACAACCGCTGCTTTAGCTGTTGACCAAGAATTAAAAGAAGAAGGATACGATCCTTCTGATGATGACTTTTACGAGGAAATCGACAAGCGTTTACATAGTCGTTATCCTCAAAAGTTTCAGGGCGAAAATACCCAAGAACCTGAAACACCTCGTTTGCAGGATACATCGTCAAATTCTGCTCAAGTTGTTGCTGGTGCGTCACGCACACCAAAAACCTCTAAGGGTAATAAAATTAAACTAACACAAGAAGATGTTCGTTTAGCTCAAAAGTGGGGTATATCACTTGAAAAGTATGCTGCTGAAAAGTTGAAAGTCGAAAAGGCTGACGGCGAATATACTAGCATTTTTAATTAAGCGTGGAAGGAAAATTTACAATGACACGAGAAACTAACTCACGTACTGCAACTACTAGGGAAACTCAAACACGCCGGACGTTTGAAGAACCTAATTGGTTACAAATTCCAGAAACTGTTACTAAGCGTTTTCAGAATGAAGGCTTGGCCTTACGATGGATACGCATGACACTCAAGGGCAATGACGATATTCAAAATATCGGCAAGCGTCTAGCAGAAGGTTGGGAGTTTGTACAATCTGAAGAAGTTCCAGAGATGTTGCACTCCTCTGTCGTGAGAGAGGAAGGACGTTATTCAGGAGCAGTCTGTCGTGGAGACTTGGCCTTGGCAAAAATGCCTTACGACCTAGCTGAATCTCGTCAGGAATTTTATGAGCAAAAGAGTAGAGATGCGGTAGACGCTGTAAACGCTCAGTTAATGCGTAGTTCAGATTCACGTATGCCAATTTCAAACTCTAGCCGCTCGCGAATAACTACAGGAAGGCAAGCTTCTTTTCAAGAATAGCTTTCCTGTTTGTCATAGTAATTTTAAAACAAGGAAAGGAATAGTGTTATGTCTACTACAAAAGCACTAAACGGCCTTACTCCTTCTCGCAAACGTGGTAGTGGTGCTAACAGCACTGGTGCTAATTCATATCGCCTTGAAAGTGGTTTTGGAACAAACCTTTTTAGCGGCGATATCGTTTGTAATGCAGATGGGTATGTTGTCGGTCTAAGCGTTTCAACGCAAAAAGCGATTGGTGTTTTCACTGGTTGTCAATACGTTGCTAATGGCGAACAGAAGTTTTCTAACTATTGGCCCGCCAATACTTCAGCCACAGATATTGTAGCTTACGTTGTGGATGATCCACAGGCTACATTTATTGTTCAGGCTGATGCTTCTCTATCCGTTGGTGATATTAACTCACAGAACTTTAGCTGTACTTTAGGCGCTGGTTCTACTTATACCGGGCGTTCAGGTTTTGGTATTGAAGCTGGCTCACGTACCACTGGTACTGGCGGTATGCTTCGTCCAATCGCTGTCCTAGACGAACCGGGCAATGATATTGACGTTGATACAGAACGTGCCTTCCCCAAGGTTGAAGTTCGTATTGTTCGTCATGTCGATGCGTACATTTCTGCTGACGCATCTGCCAACTAAGGAAGGGAGTAATTAGATATGGCTATTAATCGCTCTAGTATTGCGAAGGAACTACTCCCCGGTCTAAATGCAGTATTTGGCATTGAATACAATGACGTGGACAACGAACATGCTCCACTCTTTGATGTCGAACAGTCAGATCGTGCATTTGAGGAAGAAGTTCTATTCACCGGCTTTGGTACTGCACCTGTTAAGGGTGAAGGTGCTGCAGTTCAGTATGATGACGCACAGGAAGGTTACACTGCTCGTTACACTCACGAGACAATCAGCCTTGCCTTTGCTGTTACTGAAGAAGCTATGGAAGATAACCTTTATGACACTTTTGCCAAGCTACGTGCGCGTGGTCTAGCACGTTCAATGGCAAACACCAAACAGGTTAAAGCTGCAGATGTTTTCAACAACGGCTTTAACGCTGCTTATACTGGCGGTGATGGTGTGGCACTATTTAGTGGCTCACATCCAGTTGTTGGTGGTGGTACTCAGTCAAACACTCTAGGTGCTACTGACCTTTCAGAAGCTGCTCTAGAAACTGCTCTGATTACCATTTCAAAGGCAAAGGATGATCGTGGTATTCTTATCGGTCTTCAGGCTGAATCACTACATGTACCACCTGATCTTGCATTCACTGCAGATCAGATTCTTAACAGTGCAATGTCAACCACGATTGGCGTAAACCCAACCACCCCAGCAAACGGTGCAACTAACGTCAATGACATTAACAGCATTCGTAATCAGGGTCTAGTTCCGGGCGGTTTTTTCGTAAATCGTCGGTTCACTGATACAAATGCATGGTTCATTCGTACTGATGCTCCAAACGGCACAAAGTGTTTTGTTCGTGCGCCACTTCAAACCAAGATGGAACCTGACTTTGATACAGGCAATCTTCGGTTTAAGGCACGTGAGCGTTACAGCTTTGGTTGGTCCGACTGGCGTGGTTTTTATGGCGCTTCAGGTTCTTCCTAAGTTCCATTTAAATTAAGCTAATTATAGGGTGGAGAGAAAGAGGAACTACAATCTTTTTCTCCACCCTTTGCTTTTGTAATTAAATATATTGTTATATAATATAGCTAGTTAATTTCTTTATAAAGGACTAACAAATGGCAACTAATATTCGTCAAGGATTTGTTACGGGTAGTGGCGCAGTGTTAGATACTGTTTCAAGTGTCACGCTTGCAGATACTCGTATCCGTTCTGTCTTTGCAACAGGGGTTGGTACATTTCTTATTACTGGTACGTCTACCGATGCTTATGGAACAGTAAAAGGAAATAATATTAAGTTTGTAAATACTACTGCTTCTGATGCTAATGAAATCTTTTTTAATGACCTTGGTATTCAGATGGCAGGACCAGTTAAAGTTTCTGCACCAACATCTGCAGCAACAGTAGCAGTTTTCTATGGCTAATTATTCTTACCTAGTCAACGATATTATTCAAGCATGTGAAAACGATGGGACTGAGTTTTATGACTACATTCCCAACATGGTCAATCGTGCAGAGGATCGTCTGACAAAAGACCTAGACGATTATGGTTTAGTGTCTTATACGTCAGTTGCAGTGTCTTCTGGAAATAATATTCTTACACTTCCATCAGGAACTAGAGTAGTTAAGAACATTAACATTGTCAGTAACTCGACCAAGATTAATTTACTGCAGCGTACAGACGATGACTATTGGCCTGTAAGTTCCTCTACTGGCGAACCTAAGTATTATGCACCACGAAATAATTCTACTGTTCTAGTAGCTCCTACGCCAGCATCTACTTATAATGGTCAGGTAGTACACGTATCACGACCAGTTACATTAACATCTGCAGCACCTACAAATTATTTTACTGATTTTTGTTATGATCTTCTTTTCTATGCTTCAATGGTAGAGGCAATGATCTTTCAAAAAGATTACAGTACTGCTCAGTTGTTCGATACTAAGTATCAACAGCTTCTTGAGCTACAACGTAATCAAGCTCGTCGCACACGTAGGGATGATATGGAAACACCAGCAAGTCCCGGTGGAGCAGACAATCCTCTTATTGCAAATTCAAATTAATCAAGGAGTTTATTATGCCCGGTCCTATTTTTGATCCTCTTAATCCAAATGAAAGTCCTGCTATGGCTTATCAGCGTAAGCTAGATAATCATTAAAGATGAAGAAGATGAATCAGATATGATGTATGGTAGTCAACCATTTGATCCAGTTACAGAAAAATATTCTCAAATGAAAAAAGGTGGGCGTGTTGGTAATGACTATAACCAAGCAGCTAAAAATCGTCCAACCAGTAAAGACTACAAAAAGAAAGCTGTTAAATATCCCTGTTCACACAACCGCCTATATTAAAGTTAAAGGAGATTTATTATGCCCTATAGACCAAGAGATTTAGAAGAAATGCGAAAAAGAGCAAAAATAGCAGCAGAGAAAGCGAAGAAGAAGAAAAAACCAAAACCAAAAGCACGTCCTGAGACAAAGAGAAAACGAATTGTGCGCGAAATGCAACAGGGTTTAGGAAAAGCTGTAGAAGTAAAAGGCCCTTTTAAAATAACTCCTTTGAAAAAACAAGCTGATAAACCTAAGACAGGACCTAAGACAGGACCTAAGACAGAACCTAAGACAGAACCTAAACTAGATGGTAGTGAGTATGCACTATATCCCGGCGCTGCTGG
>JAAOEI010001040.1_pt1 | contig 10379 bp, 11 predicted proteins | sample 7059261 | NCBI WGS metagenome assembly JAAOEI01 (sample SAMN14008812, study PRJNA610033) | viral metagenome | isolation source: viral particles filtered from seawater | place: China: Hangzhou Bay, Yangshan Deep Water Harbour | collected 2017-10-31
TGATCGCTAAGATGTTCTTCACTGATTAGCATTTATTCGGGCCTTTGTAGTGAGTCATGTATTGTCCGAGAATTGATTCGCCGAACGGGTTCATTGAGTTTCTGTCTGTTGTCAGGTCGTTTGCCGGTGGGTTAAGCAGCGTCAGGATATGGTCGAATATATCACTGTCACACCAGTATTTGAGGTCGTGATACGCGCCAGAGGTATATTCCCTGAGAAATAACAACTGGAACAGAAAATTCATCTCATGGGTCGTGTCAAATGCGATAAAGCCAGTTTCGGAATGCAAGCAATCTCGACCAAGGTAGGCCAGATAGACGCCTTCCAGTAGCGTATCAAGAAAGTCATCGGGTATATCCTTGTGTAATACGGTATCTGCATCCAGCCATGCAAACTTGCCCTTGAAGGTGCTGGCAACATGGTTAATAACGAACACCTTGCGACAGAACTTGCTGGTATTAAACCGATACCCGTTTGTTACTGGACGGGTTGTTTCACGTGAAACAATATCGACAAACGTCGCACAGCCCGGAATGCCCCACAGTGGCTCTGTCTCAATGTCGATAGGGTCTTCCGTGTAGATGACTAACGGCAGGTTACAGTGCTTCCTGTAAGACTCCAGAAACCGCCTGCCGTATTGCTCATAACCGGCCTTTGAGAACGAGGTAACGATCATGCAACGGCTTTAAGTTTGTCAAAGACCATCTCATCAATAAGCTGCTGGAATGTCGTCTTTGCCTCCCAACCGAGCATCTCTTTGGCCTTGGCCGGGTTCCCGCACAACAGGGGGACATCCGAGGGGCGCAGGAAGCGTTCATCAAACTCGACATACTGCGTGTAATCCAGGCCGACTGCCTCAAAAGACCGCTGCACGAAATCCCTGACTGTATGGGTTTTCCCGGTAGCCACCACGTAATCACCCGGCGTGTCCTGCTGGAGCATTAACCACATGGCCTGCACGTAGTCCCGTGCATGACCCCAATCCCTTGAAGCCTCAAGATTGCCCAGTACCAGCTTGTCCTGTTCGCCGCGATGTATCCGCTTGACGCCTTCCGCAACCTTCTTGGTTACGAACTCAATCCCTCTCAACGGCGATTCATGGTTAAACAGAATCCCGCAGGACGCATGGAGTCCATAGGCTTCGCGGTAATTGACCGTGGCATGGTGTGCCGCACACTTGGCAACGCCATAAGGGCTTCTCGGGTGAAACGGGGTTGATTCATCCTGTGATTCAACGTTCACCAGCCCAAACATCTCGCTCGTAGACGCCTGGTAATAACGGGTATCTGACCCTCTCAGGGTGTCCAGCAGGTGGATCGCCCCCAAGGCGTTAACCTCAAATGTATTTACAGGCGTGTCAAAAGACGTTTTCACGAAGGTCTGGGCAGCAAGGTTATAGACCTCATCGGGTCTGGATGCCTTCACAGCCGCCCGCAGGGACGGTGTATCGGTCACGTCCCCCGACAGGAGTTTCACCTTGTCCTCTATTTTCAAGGCTCTCAGGCGCTCCAACGAGTCTGTTGATGCCCTTCTGACCAATCCGTAGACATCGTAGCCCTTGGACAGCAACAGGTCGGCCAGATATGCGCCGTCCTGGCCGGTACAGCCGGTAATTAGCGCCCTCACAGCTCCATGACCGCCATCTTGGTGAAACCACCCCCAACTACCGGGTCTTTCATTGGCAAGACATGGTAATCACGGCCAGACTGCTCAAGGACACGATTTGCCCCGTACAGGTCAATATCGGGCATATCTTCGTAATAATCGTCAAATACGATCTTGCCACCGGGCTTGATAACCTTGAGGGCGTTCATGTAATCACTCTGGATTGTTTCGACAGAATGGCCGCCATCAATGTAGACCAGATCAACTGACTCCGGGTGTTCGTCTGCCCAGAGAGTGAAGGTCTCATTGGTATTACCCCGTATCAGGGTGGCATTGTGGATACCCAGCCTTGCCTCGACTTGCTCCTTTGAGAAATGCGCCTTGACGTTCTTCTCGTGGGCGTCTGTATCGGGTGAGGCCGTCTCAAACAGGTCAAATCCGTAATAGGTCATGTTCGGGTTTGCCAGAAACATTTCCTTAGCCCGGATACCGTTCCATGTGCCGATTTCCACCACGACTTCCGGCTTGTCACGCAGCACCATGAAGATCAGTTGTTCATACCGCAACTTTACTCTCCGTCCATGACTCCGCATGTTCCATCTTCTCCACCATATCCAGCCACTCGTCAGCATAATCAATATCCCCGCCGAACCACGGGCCTGCAATCGTCCAGTGAATGTTCTTGGCATCGGGATTGTATTCATATTCACCGACCAGCCAGTTCCACTCAATGGGCAGTTCGCCAATCGTGTCTTCATGCGTCCAGTAGAAGCGGTGGAGTGCCATCGGCTCTGCCGTGTTGACGTAATCCGGCGTCAGTCGCTTGCAATGGTCGTGGCCGCAGTTGAATAGCATCACGGATGACCAGTTCTTGCGCGGGTACGGGTACTGGATAGCACCAAGGTACTTGGTCTGGGTCTTCGGGGTGTAATCATGCTTCACCACCTGTACCGCCTTGCTGGGGTCGCGCAATTCCCATAGTTCGTTAAGATCAACCCGTAGCATCATGTCCAAGTCCATGAAGATAGCGAAGCCTTCAAAGTCGCACAGATGCGGGACTAGAAACCGGGTGAAGCTGAATTCGTTGGACTGCTTGGGGTCACGCTCCCGTGTATATTCGGGCAGCATGGACATCTTGACCGGGGTAATCGAGACAGGCACCGTGGTCTTCTCGATAATGCTCTGGCAAAGCGTGTGGAAGGCAACTGCCTCAACTTGGTCAAAACCAACGAACAGTCTTATCATGCAACTTTCCTTTCAGTAATATCTGTCACCAGACGATTAATGACCTCTGACCAGTCTCCGCTGGACTGATAAAGGTCAACAGAGTCATACCAAATCATATTGCCATAGTTGTATCGCCATGACGGCTTGGGCGGGACGAGGACATAGGTTGGAACACCCAAACCACCGGCCAGATGGACGATAGAAGTACAAACCGTTACCACCAGATCAAGTTCAGCAACCAGAGCGGCGGTATCGTCATAATCATTGGTGAGAGTGGCATGATCCCACTGGTGTATCTCAAGATCGCCGTGGTCGCGCTTTTCATGGCTTAGATCAATCAAATCGCCTAATTCAGCCAGCGGAGCCAGTAATTTAAGCGGAATGGAACGATTGTTGCGGGCTGTCAGTTTGCCGCCACCCTTCCATGTAATACCGATCTTCGGACGGTCGGATATGTCATCCAGAGTGACCCGCCATTGCTTCCTTCGCACGGGGTCGGCCTTCAAGAAGGGGGTTCCAGGGAAGTCTTCGTCCTTCCGGCGATAGAACTGCGGTAGACAGCCGATAGAACACCGCGCATCCCACGTATGGTGACGCGGCCAGCTTGCTTCCATCCCACGGGTGCCGTACACCGAGGCTTCAGGGAATGAGCGTCTGAACAGCCCCTCCAGTCGGTGGTCACAGTCCACAATGACCTCTTTGGAGTCCCTGATGATGTCGGGCAGGCAGGAACCGTAAAGAATCTCGTCACCCAGCCCCTGTTCGCCACAAACGATCACAGATTGCCCTTTAGTGCCGTCCCAGCGGCCTTCCTCGCCGTACTGGGTCTCCGGTCGGAACTTGTGACCTAACCCGTAATTATGCCCGTCCCAGCCCTTGCCCCATTCTCCAAGAGCGAGATAGGCCATACCGAGGTTATCGTGACCGGCATCGGATTCGGGGTCGATTTCCAAGACCTTTTTTGCCCATTCCAGTGATAACTCCCACTGACCGTCCAGCGAATAGGCATTGGACAGGTTAACCATCGTTTTAGGGCTGTTAGGAGCCATATCAACGGCTTTCTTCAGGAACTTGATGGATTCTTCAGGTCTTGTATAAGAGTCGATACAGCGTCCAATAGACCCCCATATCTCAGCCCGCTGCGGGGCGCGTTCCAAAGCCCTTCTGAACAGCGTCTCGGCAATCCCTTCCCGGTTGCTTTTCATAAAGACCGTGCCGAGGATAAACAGACACTGTGGATGATCCGGCTCCATGTCCAGTGCCAGCGACATGACCTCGATAACTTCGGGGAAGCTCCCGGCATCCAGATAATCCTTTGCGATCAGGATTATCTCGTCCATAGAGAGGTCTTTCAGATCGTTATAACTTACCACTGCCCGTCCTTAAATAGCGGTATTCAGGGTCTCTCAGTTTCCGTCTTACCTTCTTCTTCTGTTCGGGTTCCGTGCTGAAAATGTCTACCCCTTCTTTCAGCCATTGCTCAATGACGACGTTCGGGATAGTGGCATGGTGCCACCAGTTGTTCTTGATACCCTTGGCCTGATGTTCTGAATTAGCCAGTGCCTTGTTCCTTTCAAGAATAGGCTCGACGTTCTGTACCTTCTCGATATAGGTGGTATCCGAGTTGTAGTCGTAACTGTGGTAGGTCTTGATACCCGTTAGTGGGTCGATATCAAGTAGTCGTTTCATTTGAATTCCTTAAAACAGCCCCCATTTTATAGGGGGCTATAAAAGTAACGAGAAGACTAGCCAGTAAGCTACTTACGAGGTAGTCAAATCGGGCAGCTTTCCTGAACTTTTTTGGTTACGTGCTTCCAGCGTGTACTCAACGATGAGCGCACGTTTCTCAGAGTCGCCAGTCTTGGCCAGTTCGATCTGGTGGATCGGACGCAAGAACGCCACAGCCCAGTAATCCATATCGAGGAACAGAACTGTACGAGCGCGTGAGAAGCGGTTAGGCACGATCTGGTGTTCACCGAAGTCGGAGACATACAGATCAGCAGCACCAACAATCGTTGCCTGTCCTTGCGGGACATTCTTGAAGTTGGTAGCGATACCGGAGAAACCGGAAATCTTCTGCTTGTTGAAGGCACCACACATAATCATGCGCGGATCACCACCTTCCGTCCAGACATCAGCAATAACCGACTTGAATACTGTCTCGTCGATTACCGTCTGAGTACCGTCAACAATAGCCGTTGAAGGCGAATTGACAGCAAGAACGGTCGTACCCGTGGTGTTGGTAGCATCAACCGTGAGGTTGGTACTGATCCATGCTTCAACAGCGGCCAATGCGCGTGCGGAAACGTAACTACCGGCAGTAGAGATGTGTTCGCCGGTAAGAATTGATTCCATGTCACGCTTCAACTCCCGACCCTGCTTTGCAAGCTGGTATGAGAGTTCCGTTGCACGACCCGCCTTGTTAACCCTATCCAGGGTTCCCGAAATGGTAATTGCCTTGTGGGAAATCTGAAGCTGATTAAACGCACGGGTGGTAACAACCGCAGCAGCACCTGCGATGTCGTCGCCTTCAATCATTGCGTTAGACGTTGATGCGGCAGCAAGTGCGTCAGTCTGCCATTCATGCAGCTTGGCACTTGCCGTTGTACGCTTGGCGTTGGACATAAACGGGGTCTCGGTCGGACTGATCTCAAAGATCATGTCTGACAAGTCCTCGCGCTGACCAATAGCCGTATGCGCTGTAAATGTATTAGTTGCGACAGCCATAATTTAACCTCCGAACATTTTTTCCCTAAATAATGCCGCAGCGTCATCAATACTGCCTGACTTTTTAAGTCTTCCCCTGAGTTTCTTCTGCTTGTCAACGTCAACTTCATCAGATGACTTGGGTCTGCCGGGTTTTGCTACCTTGGGAAGTTTCTTAACCTTCTTTTTGGCAACATCTACCGCCTTTTCACCCTTGTCGTACAACATAGCCTTACGTGCCAGTGCGATTGCACGATGGTCGATGATACCGGGGGACAGGATGTTTCCCGCGTTATCAACTGCACCATCAACCTCTTGTGGGGTAAAACCTGTTTCCAAAAGGAAATTACGGATGTCCGTTTTCTCCTGCTTGGCTACGGCTTCATCTGCCCATGAAGGGAAGCTGTCCAGTAGTGCGGCTGATTCGCGCTGAAGTAGCTCTTGGTACTGCTCCTTCACGCGGGACTGCTGTTCCTGAACAATCGTGCTTTTGGCGTTGTTTAACTGCTGTTGTTTATCAACGAGGTCTTGTCGTCTTGCAGAATACTCGGCAGGATCAGTCTCGCGCAGTTCGTTCCAGTTGATGCTTTCGGCATCAGCCATAAACTGCTTTTCAAGCAAATTGACGAGTTCTGTAGCCTGAGTGAGTTGTGCGTTGAAATGTTCAAGCTGTTGAGACTTTGTTTGCTCAAATTCAGCCTTCTCTGCTTTCAACGTGTTGAGACGTTCTTCTGCTGCCTGCCCTATCTGGTGGTTGGCAAGTAACTCGGAAAGTGACGCTTCGCGCTCGACCCCGTTGACCTTGGTAGGAATGCGTATCTCGTCGAGATGCTCTTTATCCTTGATCCAGTCATTAAGGTCGGTTAAAAACGTCTTCGTCTCATCATCAGAAGGTTCTGCAATCTCTACAGGCTCTTCTGATGGTTCTTCAGATTCAGCCGATACTTCGGCCTCTTCTACAACTTCCTCTGATAGTTCGCTGGTTGGTTCTTCTACTTCGGAAGGTTCGGCTGGTGTCGCCTCTGGTTCTTGCATACTTGCCAAGATTTTGTCTGCTGCATCAAATACAGTCAAACCTGGTGTTGGTTCGGCCATAACATTCTCCGTTTATTTCTTCATGGATTCTTCGTTAAGAACCTTTTGAAGTTCTGAGTAAAAATCACGGATAAGATCAAACTTTACCCGCACAGTGTAGAGACTGTCTGGATCAGACAAATCTGCATTCTCGAATTTCTTGTGGTAACGCGCTCTCAATAAAGTCATCGCCTCTTTAAGGGCAGGGTCGTCATGGAGCCGCTTGGCGTCTTCTGCCCTCATACCACGGCACCCGGTACGTTACGCGCTTCATTGGTTCTGGCCTGGAAGTCCAGTTCCATTTCAGTACGCTTGAGCGTGTCCTGTGTTTGTATCTTCAACTGTTCAGTCTGTGCGCGGGTCTGGATTTCCAGCATCTTCTCTTCATGCTTCCAGATAGCCTCTTGCTGGTTGGTTGCCGCCTCTTGGGCGATAACCTTGGCCTGTGACGTGGCAAGTTGTATTTGTGCCTGAATCAACAGTTCGTTCGGGTCGGGCTTTGGCTGGGGTGGTGGTTGAGTGGATGGGTCGGTGAAGAACTCGTTCACGTCCTTGTAACCACCGGCCTCTATCAATCTGTCCAGTGTATTGAACATATTGGCCTCGGTGACACCCCGACCGCCCTGTATAAGTTCTTTCTGTATCGCCCAGATAGCCATCAACGTGCTTACCTGACGGTCTTTGTTGCCCGTACCCAGACCCACACGGGAAGTCATCAAAGAACGGGTCTTCCACTGTGACGGGTCTACCTCTATCCATTCACCGCGAATCTTGAACCATTTCTTCTTGTTCTGGTTCTGCTGGAGCAGACGGTGTACGCCCAAAAACATCTGCTTGATGCCGGTCTCTGCAAAGACCCGTGCAATCAGTTCGATACGCATACGTGCCATGTCAAAGGACTGGTCTACAACCCCCGTCTTGCCATGCGCGAGGACGTTGCTCTCAAGACCCATCGTGTCCTGACCCACGCCCGTTCTTCCTTTACGAATACTCTCCAACTCACCCCAGACCTGGAACGTCTGCTGCGGAAGAGCGGCTACGGGCATTGGCATGATAACTGCCGCTGGATTGTCTTCCGTTCTCACCACGCCACCGGGACGGTTGGTTAACAGGTCGTCAAGGTTAACCATTCCATCTTGTACAGCGGTGCGGGGATTGTTGGTCTGATAGGTGTTGTCCAGAATACCGCGCAACAAGGTAGACTTGATTAACTGCAAGTCCATCACGGTGTCGGCAACACTCATCCCGTAGAACTTGTGCGTCAAAATAATCGGCGTGATGGAGGCGAATGGAATGGCGTCTACCGCAACATTGCCCTTACCGTCCTTGAACTGCGCTATCTTGTTGCCGACCAACGTGACTTGACGGAGTTCGTCAATACCATCGCCGTCAAAATCGACCTTCATGTAACATTCGTCGTACTCGACGTATTCAACCCTTGAAGACTCGTTAAACTGGTCAAGATCGTCCCGCGCCAGTTTTTCTTCGTCATCATAGTAAGAATTGTCGGCGGGCAAGGAATTAACGAAACTCTTCTTCATGCCCATCGCAATCAGGTCAGAGCGCGTCTTGCGGGTGTGGTGGCAGACGAAGTTGGCCTCACACGGATCGGGCGATGTTGCGTCCTGCGAAATAAGGAACTCTTCAGGCGGTACGGGTCTGACCATAACCCTGCCGGTTGAGTTGGTTCTTTCAACAACGATGTCAAATGTGCCGTCTTCGTTCTGGGTATGCTCGACGGGATTGACGTTCTCATCGTCCAGCAACATCAACAGTTCCTGGTCGCCCAGCCCCGCATATTCTTCCCGAACTTTTTCTTCACTGTCGTCCCACCAGAACTTCACAATGCCGTTCTTGGTGAGCAAAGCATCCTTCATAAACGAATAGAGAACCAAAAAGCCGTTGTTCTCTTTGTAGAAGGTGTGGTTAACAATATCGGTTTCCTGTTTCGCCCCTTCGTCATCCATCGGGTCTACAGGATCGAACACCACGGCCTTGTCGGTAGATGCAAAGATACGCATGAGGGATGGCATGATCCACTCGATGGTCTCTTGTACGTCAGTCGATACAACCTGTGACTGGCCTTCTATTTCGTTGCCGAAGGGTTCGCCATTGTAATACTTGATTGCCCGTTCTCGTTGAGAAGCGAGTTCAGTGGTATTTTTAGTGGCGTCCTTTTCTGCCCGAACAATCGCTAATAGTTCGGACTCTTTCATTTTAGCCATTCGTGAAAGGCCGCTTCTCTACGGGTGTGCTTGCAATGGGTTCAAGACCTGAAGTCTTCGGCAACTTGCGGCCTATTTTCTTGCAGTCCTTCAGGTTCGTTGCCGGTTCGGTGTATGTAATATCCTTCTTGAAAGGACGACCTTTGCCTGGTTTCATTTCTTTCTCCATAATTTGCGCCACCACGAAAGTTCAAGAGCGGCTATGCGCTTTTCAAGTTCAGCAATCTTGCTGGCTAAAAATACAGGGTTCATACTATAGCGCGGTTGTCGTACGTAATATCACGGGTGAAGCTCATTCGCTCCCCGTTACGGAAATGCCGCCGCATCTGCACCAGATAGCGGGTGGCCGACATGATATCGTCCCGTTTATCGACGATCTCGCCGTCCTTGTGATGGTAATTGCGATATTCTTCAAACCAGTCTATCAGGTGCTTGGCAACCCGGATTCGCCCCGACTGGAAACGGGCTTCCATTTCCTTGATCCCCGGTAATTTGCCGATACCGCCCTGACCCTCTTTCTGGCCTTGCCCCGGTGGGTTGGTGAATTGCTTGTACATCCAACACCCTTCAGCCTTGAACAGTTGCCAGTAGGACTTGCCGCTACTCGACTCTCTCTTTCCCATGTCATGGGGGTAGAAGACAGGAAGATCGCCGTGCTTCTTCACCAAAGAGGCCATTTCAGGCAAGGTCATGTCCGACTTACGCTTGGCGTCATATATCCAGATAATGTCGTTGTCCTCGTCATACGCGCCCCACACCGCCGCAAACGGGTGATCCATGCCGTAGTCCACCGCACAACCCCGTTTCCAATGGGATTCGATCCGCTTCTCTTCGTACCAGATTTCACTCTCGGGCGTGTCAAATACACGTCCCGTACCCATCAGGGGTTCTCCATCCCTACGGAGAGGGATTTGCCATGCAGGCCACCGCTCGGCCATCCTCGCCATCGCCTCGGGGTTATTCGCTATATGGGGAGCATCGTCCCACCCCGCCCGAATAACCGCCTGGTCGTCCTTCAAATCATGCAGGAGTTGATATAACGTCTCGGTCTCCCCGTTCTCAGGGGTGAACGTCATCATTATTTTCCCTTTGGTCGCAATGATCGCCCGCAGGAACTGGTGGTAAACAGGCTCCGGCATCTGCTCGTCACCCCAGATCAAATCCAGACCCGAACCCATGAAAGAACCGATCTTGGCGTCATAACCCTGAAAGAGAATCCGGCACACCCCGTTGACATGCTTGACGGTCGCCGCCTCAAAGGCATTCGGGATACCCGGTTTCCTGAAGGTCTCCAGAATACAGTCTTTGGGAATAGCACCGCTTCCAAGCGCTTTCTCGTCCCTCGGATCACCAAATAACTCGGCCTGCAAAATATCGCGGGTCTTGTCGTTGTTCACCCCGCACACAAGAATCTTCGGGGGCGACTCAAACCGCCAGCCGTCCCACCAGTCGGGATACAGACCCGTGGCATGGAAAGCCACCTCTTTAGCCCCAGAGAAGGTGTTGTGGTGGACAATTCCAGCAGCTATGTAGTTATTGTAT
>JAAOEI010001041.1_pt1 | contig 10374 bp, 14 predicted proteins | sample 7059261 | NCBI WGS metagenome assembly JAAOEI01 (sample SAMN14008812, study PRJNA610033) | viral metagenome | isolation source: viral particles filtered from seawater | place: China: Hangzhou Bay, Yangshan Deep Water Harbour | collected 2017-10-31
TCTATTACATCAATCTTTTGCTCGAAGCGTCCAAATATAATTTTGGCTTTGTTGGTTATTTCGCTTATCATATACCTAACTCCATATAAGCGTTTTTATTGGCTTGACCTAAGGCATTTTTTACGGCTTCTTGAATTGATTTAGCATCAGAGGCACTTGTTCCAGCCGCGAAGTTAAAGGTTAGGTTATTTTTAGTTGTCTTAGTATTAGAAACAGAACTGCTCGCAGGTGTAAATGCTTGTCCAGTTGTTATACTTCTGGGTGTAATGCCAGCTTCTAAGTCTAATTTTGCATTGATTTTGTCGGCGGCAAAGTTGCCTACTTTTTGGAAAAACTCAAAAAACTTGGGGATAAGCCCTAAAATATCACCTAACCAACCAAACATCACTTTTAAATCTTCAATAAATTCTTTGGTTTTGGTATTGTCGCTACTAAATATACCCATTAAAGATTTACCAAGAGCATCAACAACAACTTTAAAATCTTCCCATTGGGTATAGAGAATTGCAAATAAAGTAATAATCCAACCTATCGGACCCATCATAAATCTAAACGCCCAGCCTAAACCTCTAATTCCTGCCATTGCTAACCCTGCTAATCTAATCAAGCCACCTAAAACAAGAAGAACGGGACCTATAGCCGCCGCAACTAATCCAACGGTTAGGATTATTGCTTTTCCATCTTTATCCAATCTTGAGAAATTAGAAGCTACCCTTTGTAGCCATTCAGCCAAAGCCCCCAGTTTATTATTTAATCCTGTAAATTCATCAAGTCCTTTTCCAACTTCAACACGCACGGCGTAGAGAGCGTCAGACACTCTATTCATATTTGCACGGATAGTCTTTGCTCCTTTCTCAATAGCTCCGCCCCATTCTCTATTAATTACATCAGCTACATCGGTTAGGATAGTGGAAGAGACTTTGCCAGCTTCCATTAGTTTAATAAATTCTTCCGTGCTAACTCCAGCGGCTTTTGCAAATAAACCTAACGCACCAGGCAAAGAATCGCCTAATTGAAGTTTTAATTCTTCCGCCATTACTTGCCCTTTTGACTGCATTTGTTGCAAGGCTTTAATCATCAATTCAACTTGTGGTCTAGTCATTCCTAATGCAGAACCCACGCCTAAGAAAGCCTTAATTGTTTGGCGGCTAACTTCCAAAGTGTCTCTTGATGAAGCTAAATATTGTAAATAAGGTTTTGCAATTGTTTGGAACGACACACCTAACTCGCTAGCTGTTTGTTTTAAAAACTGCAATTCTTGGGTGGTAGCTTCTTCAATAGGAAGTCCAGTTTTAAACTTTTCCATTACAGAGCTAAAACCAGCCTCTAGGGATTGCATATCAGCTAGGGCATTAACGGAGGCTTTACCAAATAGAGCGAGGGGCAAGGAAAGCATCAAGCCAAGTTCCGTTCCCATTCTAGTAAATGATTCACCAGTAGAGCGGAGTTGTTGGCTTGTAGTTTTTAGCTTGGCATCAATCCTATTAAGAGCATCAATAACAGGGGCGGCGTTTGCTTGGTAAGTGATGATGAGTTCTTTAAGACTTAGTGCCATTTTCTAATTGTTTTTCGTGGGCTTCTTTTTCTAATGCGTGCCTAAAATCTAAAATTGCATTTAATTTGTAAGCGTCCATAAGACTTAATTTGTCTATGTCTCCATAACTCACAACTTTATCAGAAACGAGCCTCCAGACTAGAAGCTCTTCCTTAATATCATCGTGTAAAAAATCACTTAGGCAATTTTGTTTATCATTTCCTTCAAGGGAGCTAGTGCTGGCACTTTGTCCGCTAGGGTTGAAATGATATTTAGTGAAAAAAAACCGTTAAATTCTAGCACCTCAATCGCTAGTTCAGTGGTTGCATCAATGTTATTCTCAAACACTCTATTAAAATTCTTTTCGTCACTCAAAGCACCTTCAGCAGAGCAGTTTTCAAAAAGTTTTAATAATAATTCAGGTGGCAATTCATAAAGAACACCAACCAAACCTTTAAGAAGTGAAGCAGGATCTTGACCAGAAATATCAATATTACCGATTTGCTCCTTTAAACTTTTAACTAATTCCTTACGGATAGACAAAGCCTTTAATGCAGAGAATTGAATAATATTAACATCAAAGCCATTGATCTTTTTTATGGTTGTTTTCATTAGAAACCTCCAACATTAATAACATAATCAGAACCAGTCTTGATCGTCCACTCGTGTTCTACAACATTGTTTCCTCTTTTAAGGTTTGGAAATTTAACAATCCAAGCCTGCACTGCAGTAATAACATCGCCGCTTTGTGTATCAGTGAAAGCAAAAGGTAAAGGAGTGCCAGCTAGTCTATCTGCAGAATGTAAAGCAGATAATACTTGATTTGCGGGGCTTGTTTGTCTTAGTTTGATTTTAATGTTTAAAAAGTTATTACCATTTTTAACTCTATCTACAAAACCATCAGCTCCACCTTCGGATTTATAAGCATCGTTTGCTTCTTCAATCTCTACCGCATCACCATCAGCGAAACCAGTAATTTGCATCTCGCCAATAGCTGGGTTTCCAAAGATGATATTTGATTTTTTAAAATCGTAAGTTCCTACTCTTGCCATAATATATTTTTATTTAAGTTAAACAGAAAGCGTGCCAGCAATTCCAATCTTATTGACTGCTCCTGCTAGGGTTGCTTCAAAAGTAATGCCAGAAAATAAACGGTTTAGTTTATCGTTTAATGGAATTTTAGACACATCAGGGATTGTGATTGTGTAAAATCCTTTTCCTTCTAAATCAGAAGCAATAAATCCATTTCTCACGGCTTCATCAAAGATAACACTCATTTGAGTTTTAATGATTGCACCGCCTGTATTAGTCAAAGGGATTTTTGAGTTAGCATTTGAGTAGCTATAAAGTAATTGGAATAATTGCTCTTGCAGTCTTGCTTTTAACCAATCAGCACCTCTTATAATGTCTATGAACTCACCAGAGGCAACAGTTCCATATCTAGTAATGTCAACGCCTGCAAAGTTTTCGTAAGTGTTTCCATTGTTTAGGAAAATCTCACTAGAAACAGCAGAATTTAAATCGTCAGAGGTAACGCCAATAATAGTTCTATGAGCCCAGTTTTCAGATCCGGGTATTGTTGGTAAAGTAGCACCTAACCAACCAGCATCAATATATTTAGTAATATCGCCGTTGTAAGTAGTTGCAGTTCTATCGTAGTTAAGAGCTTTTAATTGATACATAACGCTTCCAGTATCAGCAGAAACGAAATTGTCAGTGTCAGCAGTTCTAGCCAAAAATAATCTTTTTAGAGTTTCAATTTTGCCAGCGGCAGACAAAATATCAGCTTCAGCGGCAGAAGTAATAGCTAAGGCATACCAAGCAGAATCTGCATTATAGCATTCTTGAATAGCATTTGACCAAGTCTCTTGAAGAGTTAGGAAGCCAGAGCCAACGGCAGGCGTGGCGGCTAAAGCACCAGCGGCAGTGTATCTAATGTTGTTATCGTCCACAATAGTAGTAATTGCAAAAGTTCCATTATATCCAACAGTAGAATAACCAGAAACAGTAATTGACGAACCGACTTCGGCTTTCTTACCAATATCAGCAAGGTTAATATTTACAATATTGCCAGAAGGATTAGTTGCGGCAGTGATAGCGGTAGAAGCTAAAACAACTTTTTTACCAATCTTAATAGTCGGAGGTGCAATTCTTTGAGAAAATGCAGTTTCCGCCATTTTGTATTCAGCGTCAGCTTCCGCAAAGTCCAATAGAACCTCTTCAGTATTTGCATAGCTTTTTACTCTTTGAGTAAGCTTCATTGATTCACCTAAGAATAAAGGAGTGCCAAAACCTTGTTGGGTGATGCCTTTTGTTTTTAATGAAATATCAACTTGAATTATTTGATCTAATTTATTCGCCATAATTAATTTAAAATTGTTTCGTTAATAGTAATATCAGAATTTGTAAATTCTCCCTCGTATTGAATACTGTTAGTTGGGATGATTGAATCCACAGTATCGGACGAGTAGTTTTTAGAAATCCTAAATCTCAAATCAATAGAGGCTCTGGTTTCAAAACTTCCATTAATCTTGGTGGTAAAATCTATAATATCCCCATCTCTTCCAACATAAGCCATTTTAGCGGCCGTTAATAAGTCTAAGGTTGAGTAGAGTTCGAACTTGTCAACCAAGTCTAATAAAATCTCTAAACCATCTTGACTAACCGCAATAACCGATAAAACAATTTCTCTTTCCCCTTGTGTCTGAACTAGGCAATTATCTATTGGTGAACCAAACCAGTCATTACCTTCCATCTGCAAAGAAGTAATCTTTAATAAAAGATAATCACCTTGTGGAGTAGGGGCGTTTTGGTTTTGCCAAATAACCTCTTCGCCAGTTAAGGTGTTTATTAACTTGAAAAACTCATCTCTTAATTCTGCTAATTTAACTGCCATCGTTTGTTGTTAATTTAGAAACAATTACCCTATAATGAGAAATAACAGCATTTTGCCACGGATCAACTCTCATCACTTCATAATCCAAGCCGTCAATTACCACATAATCAGCATTATCACCACCTTTTTCAGTAGCTAATAATTTAGTATCTGTGAATAGTTTAAAGTTTTTTACTTCTCTTCTATTCTCAGGTAGTAATAAGGTTTCTTGAGCGGCTAATGGTTGGACACTTGCAAATATTCCTAATTCTATTATGTCGCCATCTATATAAACCCCTCTTTGATAATCTCCTTTACCCCTTCTTTTTACTAATAAACTTCTTCTAAAACTCATCTTACCTCGCTTGAAATTTTGCTTCTCATCTCGCCTGTTTCTATTAATGGATTATCAAATCCTTTCTTCTTGATAGTAGATGGTGCGTTTGGTGGTGTTTTAATGTCGGTTATCATTTGTTGAACCGCTCCCACTTGCTCCACACCAATTAATTTTAATTTACTTTGCACCCTATAATCCTTTTTATTAATTCCTTCCACAATCCTATTAAATCTACCGGCAACCTTCTTGTATTCTTTGTTAAATGTTGATCTTAAAAAACTCCTTTCTGGAATTTTTTCAGTTCCAAACTCATTATGAATACCTTTTTTTAAAACATCATCACCAGCCTTTGCGAATAATCCTACCGCTACAACCTTACTGTTTAATGCCTTCATAGCATCAACATAGTTGTTAAATCCACGATCAATAACTTTTACTCCCATCTTGTATGTAAAAAGTTGGCACTCTTGATGAAATTAAATCATTAAAGCTATCTAAATATTGAGTAGAGTTGCCTTTACTTGAATTTAGATTTCCGTATTGTCTTTCTAATTCCCCTTCTTTTTCTCTAACCAAAGAACCTTGTGATGATCCGCCTTGAGTAGATAATTGAAGAAGGTGGGCGGCATAATATGCAACGGCTAAGTTGTAAGTATCCGCCTCACTAAATAAATTCTCACAAACCTCGCCTTTAGCTATAATGATAAACCTATTTGCCTTTGCTGTATCAGTAGCAAGAGCAGGGGCAATATCATTTAGCCATTCAAGCGAGGTTGTCATTTACTTTTTCTTTTTAATTTTAATCTCAATAGCGTCTTCAGTTCTTAATTCTTCTTTCAGAACTTCAGGCTCTACATCTTCAAAAGCCGCAGTAATTCCAAGATTAGCAACTTTTAAAATTGAAGCGTTAATCAATAAATTATAAAAGTTGTGAGATTTAAGTTTTTGGAACTTTTCAGAAGTCAATTCATTGTTTCCAATTTCTAAAACAATCGTCTCGTCTTCAAAGTTAAATCTTTGTAAATTTTTACTTCTATTTTCAATAATCATAACTTATTTGATGATTGATTGGGGCTTAATAAAAAACCCCAAATCATTATTATATACCGTAGTTGATAGAAACAGAGTAAGGGTAATAAACTCTAGTTCCGCCACAACGAGCAGTCAAAATGTTGGTAGTAACCAAATTTTTAGCTTGTGGAGCGTGAGCTTGAAGTCTTGAAGGAATAACACCTTCTAATTTAGTTCTATCATTTTTGTAAAGAATAAACGCATTAGAGTTGCCGGTGAATTTATTCTTAATTTGAGCCATATCTACAATTTTTAAGCCGTAGTTAGCCTCAATGTATTTAAGAATTGTCATTCCTGAATAGTTGGTAGTGTCTAATTCCTTTTTCATAATTAAAGAGAAATTAGTATAATCAACAATCATTGTATCGGGAGTTTCCATTCCTTTTGTCAAATCAACTTGATCGTCAATTGCTTTCTTAACATCGTCCAAAATTTGAGCAGAAGTTTTAGAAGCCCAAGCAGAACCAGAAACGGCAGTGTTTGGAACAAAGTCAGCATTAAAGAATCCTTTAACGCCAAAAGCAGTATCACCGAAGGCAAGCATTGATTCTAACTTTTTATCAATAGCTTCTCTTGCGGTCATAGCCTTGCGATTCAAAATTGAACTACCAACTCCGCCTCTCATTTGATCAGCTTTAGTGTCTTGATAAGAATAATCGTAAGAATCACCAATTGATTTAATTTTGTTGATTACTTCTTTACCAGTAATTTCAACTTTATTAATATCATCAGCAAAATTTGCGATAATTTTAGCTTCACCAGTAGAATCTTGGATTTCGTAGCTATCAGTTTCCGCACCTTCAGGAATTGAAGTATCAATTGGCAATAATCCGCCGTTTAATAATTTCAATTGAGAATATTGGACTTTGAAAGCTGTTTGACGAGCGTATTCTAAGTTTCTTGCAAAGAATACAGAATCATCGTTTCTTAATCCTATTTCTTTTCCAGCTTGTAAGCTGTCTTGGTATTCGTGAGACGAAGTATCAATTTTTAATTCTTCGCCGTTGTCTAGTTTAAAAGTTTCTATAGTCATATTATGCAGTTAAGTTAAGTTCAAGAAGAGCCAAAGCTGGAGTTCCAGTAGTTCCAATAGCGGCAGATTTAAATTTGCCAGTAGGAACAGCTAAGTTGCCAGATGAAGCGTTGGTAAATTGTCCTTGATTAGCAGAATTAGCTTTGTCATTATAAACATAAGCATCTTCACCATAAGCAACAGTAGCAACAACTTCAACCCAAATAACGCCTCTAGTCATTAAGTTTAGAGCATCATTAACTAGGTATTTGTCATCACCGCCAACAGTTTCAGGTTGTCCGTGTCTTAATACTGCAACACCTTCAAAAATATCAGTTGAAGTATAAACAATAGTAGTAGTTGGTTGTCCGGCACCGCCAGTTGTAGCAGATGAAACAGTGATATTGCTTAAAGCGTTATCAACAGTGATCAAGATTTCTCTACCAGTTCCAGCAATAGCAGAAACACCAGCCAAAGCATCAATTGCGGCAATAACTGCGGCAAAAGTTGCGGCGTGAGAAGTTGCATAAACAACAGCGGCAGTATCAACACCATTAACAGTAACGATAGTTGAGTTAGAAGCCACGAAGTCAGCAGAATAAGTCAAAGACGCTTTTGATTTAAAAATGTTTTTAACATCAGTGCCTTTAACAGTTCCAAGAACAACACCGCGACCAAACTCAATATTTTGTAGTGCGTTTCTTGTTTTGATTACTCTATCAGAGCAATCAGCAATTTGACCAGCTTGTGCAGGATCAAAATTGTCAGCGTATTTTAGTAAGTTTGTAGCCATATTATTATTTATTAGAGTTAATTAAATTTCTTGCCAAAGCCTTATTGCTAAGATCAATTTTCTCAGAAGCCTTACCAGCTCCCAATTTCATATTTTCAGCTAAATTCATATCCTTGCGAAAATCAATTGAAGCGTCAAATCTTGCATTTAAATATTCTTCACTTTTGCCATCAGCTTTAAATTCTGGGGCAAATGAATTAATTACTTTAGTTTTGATTTCCAAATCAGACAAAGAAGACACATCTTCTTTTAAGATTTCGGAAGCTTTTTTTTCTAAAGCAATTCTATTTTTGACCTGTTCAGCGATTAGGCCAGAATGGTCTTTTTTTAGTTCTTCATCCAACTTTAATTGAATAGCGTCTTTTTCGCCTTCCAATGTATCAAGTTTAGATTGAAGCTCTTTAGTATTAGTTTTGAGGCTTGTGTTTTCAGCTTCCAAAGAATCTAGCTTTGTAGCTACCTCTTCTTGAACTTCAAACTCTTTACCATCTAGTTTTAGAGTTTTCATTGTAAAATTAGTTGAGTTAGTAATAACACATTCCGCATCTTGACTATCAAGTCGTAGTCTAGCTTCTTCGCCAGCTCTACCTTGATAAACAATTGCTAAATGATTTCCACGAATATTCTTTTGGATATAATCGTATTTTTCCCCTTTATACACGCCATCTTGTTTTACAAGATTAACAGTGTATCCATAAGATAAGCCACGCTTACCACCTTTTGAGGTGTTTACAGCAGCAGCATCAGTAATTTTAAGGGAGGTAACTAGGTATGAATCTTTGACTTTTACATCTTCACCAGTAATGCCAACAGATAATTCTTTTGCATTATCAGCATTAACAAATTCAGTTGGATGATTATCAGTAATAGGGAGAAGTTTGAAAGAATCGATTGTGTCTTGTGAAAACACATCTTCAGGCAATCTTAACTCTCTTTGAATAGAGCCGTCAGCTTTTCGGTATTGAAAAACGCCTGTGCGTGTAGCGATGGCATTGCCAACTAAATAACCTTCTTTTGTTTCTTTGAGTTTTATTTCGTCAAATTTGAGCGTGTCAAATCTGCAAACATTTAAATCTAAATCCATTGAAAAAATCAATTTCTCTAGCGAACATAAAACAAATTAACAAAATAAAAACTAATGTCAACAATTATTTTTAATAAATTACATTTAAAATAAAATATTAAGAGTTGAGGGATTTAGACTTGATTTTAAAGGAAGGAATAATAAACTTATTTTTGGCGGCAGGTTTTTTATAGCGAACACTTTAATTTTTCCCTGTCGCTAAATACTCATTAAATCTATCCACAATCTCTTCTTCGCTAATATCTCCACATTTAATAAAATTAGCAATAAAATAAATTCTAAAAAGAAAAAATGACATCAAAAAATAATATGGAATACTACTTATATATTGACGACAACAAAGGAGTAATGTTTGATGAAGAGTGGGTAAAATTGCAACGAGTATTTGGTAAAATAATTGATTTATCTAAATATCGCAAAGTTGAGGATACTCCTTCTAATTTTGACCTAGAAAATAAGAGACAAAGTTATCAAATGGCTAAAAGAAGCTTAGCGATTTGTGGTGGCAAATATTATGAGAATGAATTAATCAGGTGTGAAAAATTGTTTTTAGAAGCTAAAACAAATCTTCAGTAATAACTGGTTGAGCAATACATCTGCATCTTATCTCTTCGCCCGGCTTTATTCCGCTATCACTCCACTTATAAACCTTGCCATCTCTTGCTTTGTGCGAAGGTCTAACCCTCTCATCGTGAGCTGTCACCCAGCGATATTCTTCAACGCCCAATTCTGTTTGTCTTAATTGCGTAAGTTGCCCGTTAAATTTATTTGTTTGGTCTCTTGCAATTAAAATAGCTCTTCTTTTGCCTATTCCTTCTATGTCTTGAATGTCTTTTGCGATTGCTTTTGCACCCTTGCCACTTGATAAACTTTGGTAAAGTTCGTTATTTAGACGGTCTTTTTGCTCTTGTGTAAATTTGGTGATTAGGTTGGTGTTATTCTTTTGAAAAGCCTTCATTTGCTCTTGAAGGTAAGGCTCGTTCATAAAAGGATTGACAGCGATGGCACTTTCTACAGTTTTAAAGAATTGGGCTTTGTTGTAGCCGTTTATCCGCAATGCTTGCTCTAAAGCTATTTGTCCAAGCAAGGGAGTAGAAACAATAGCCTCAAAGTTTAAGAAAGTTGTATTGATTAATTCCTCTACATCATCAGCCCAATCATCTTGTCTAATAGGGCGGTTTAGGTTGGCTCTTAAAACTAATTGCTCTAGTCTCGGCAAAATAAAGAGTTTAATTTGCTCGTTTAGAATCTTGTTAATCTTTAACAATTCCTTTTCATAAATCCGCTCGGCATTGCGAGGATAGAGCCATATTTTAGGCTTTTTGATTTTTGGCTTGGTTGGGAGTTGTTGTTTTATGAATGGGTTAAGCATTATTCCAGTATAGTTTTTCTTGCTTGACTTTTTTTACTTCGCAATTATTGGAAAATAGGGCAAATTTGTCAATTGATAGAATCTCTTTAAATGGTGCTTCGTATTCACTCATAAAACAATCATATTTTGAGTTTTTAAAATAATTATCAATATCACCAATAAAAGCATTCTCTTTATATCCCCCAGTTCCTCTGTAAGGCGGATCAAGATAAACAATAGTCTCTTCAATGGGAGTTTCAATTTTAACATCTTGAAAATCAAGGTTAGATATGGTAAAAACTGGGAGTTGTTGCAGT
>JAAOEI010001042.1_pt1 | contig 10366 bp, 10 predicted proteins | sample 7059261 | NCBI WGS metagenome assembly JAAOEI01 (sample SAMN14008812, study PRJNA610033) | viral metagenome | isolation source: viral particles filtered from seawater | place: China: Hangzhou Bay, Yangshan Deep Water Harbour | collected 2017-10-31
TACGGTTGGTGAAAGATTCCCTTGTTGAACGTCTGCGGCATGTTGTTGGCGCGGAAGTAAGTTCTGCCTTCATCGGCTGCACCACCTCCACTCGAACTTGATGCACTGGCTGATCCGCTGGCTGACCCACTGGCTGACGCAGAAGCGCTAGCGGAGCCACCGGACGCAGAAGCGCTGCCACCACTCGCAGAAGCACTGCCGCCACCACTTGAAGATGATGAGCCGGCGGCTGCGTTGTAGGTGACGATCAGTTCGGCCATATCGAGTGTCAGGCCGGTCTTGGCGTTGCCGCCGTCGCCGATCAGAATGGCGTGGACGTACCCGCTGCCGTCGATGAAGTCGGCCAGGTTGGTCGTGATGCTGGCCGTGAAGTTGTGGTCCGAGATACCAGCACCGACCGCCCGTGAATCACGAAGCGCTCCATAGGTGGTATTGGTCGCATCCCACACGTAGAACTCAACGTCGCCCCATCCGGTCGCACCCGTGGTGTCGGCATTGAACGTGAAGTCGAGTTGTGTGACATCGCCCTCGGCCTCGGCAATGGCGAAGCGGATCTGGTGCGCCATCTGGTTGCCGGTGACGTTGACGCCCACGCCGTTGTCGCTGCTGGCGTCAGTCTTGTTACCCGCGGAGTATTCGGTGTCGCCAGCCAGGTCGGCCAGCGTGGTCGGCGGGACCGTTGTGCCGCCGCCATACCATCCGGTGCTGCCTGTCGAGTTGGGGTAGTACGTGCTGGTGGGCATTACATCGTCCCCCTTGTGAACCAGTGGCCCTCGGGCTTGAATCCCATTGCCTTGAGCCCTGCCGCGACGCCGTCGTCAATCGGATAAGCGACGATGCGATCGAAGCCGCGGTCATGTGCTGCCATCACGACACGATCGACAAGCAAGCGGCTCAGGCACTGGCCCTGCGAGCCGTGCAGTACGGCCAGGCCGTCGAGTTCTGCGGTTTCGCCGTTGAATCGCAAGGTTGCAGTTCCTTCGAATCCGTCGCCACGATCAGCGACGTACACTTCTGCGTGACCCACCGTTTTCAGGTTGGGATCGATCATCCGCCGTGCCGCCATGAACGCGGGCCAATCCGACTTTTGCAGCAGTCGAATCATCACGACCCTGTGCGCATCTGGTATCGGACCTCGAGCGTGCCGGTTGCGCCATCCACGTAGAAGGTCTGGTTCGACAGGTTCACGTCGTTGATCTGTTCCTTGTCGCCGCTGGCGAGGGTCCAGAACACACTTCCCGCAGATCCCGTGGCGATGGTGATGGCGCCGCCATTGGCGTGGAAAGCGACGGACAGGACGCCATCGGGGACAACCAGCGTCTTTTCGCTGCCATCCATCGCGACGTTGACGATCTGAATGTGGTCGGTAAGGCTCATGATTGGTATTGCGTCCCGTTGTAGGTGACGATGTTGCGACGTCTCTGGTCAAAGTTGCCGTGCTTGGTGTCCGAACAGTCGGCGTTGTAGCCAAAGTGTTCGGCCTGGTATGCCTGGCGGTCATGCTGCACGGAAGCGATCAGCCGTTCGATGAAGTATTCCCAGTGTCGGCCGCGCAGATCCTCCTGTGCCCGTTCACGCTGCGAGAGACACGACGCAAGAACGGTTTCACTGTGGAACGCACCGCCGAGCGAGTAGGGTGCCGCATCGGTCAGGGCATTGGGCATGACCATCTTGCGGAAACTGAGCGTGTACGATCCATCAGGAATCGGGAACACGATCATCTGGAACCGCTGGCCGTCCGTCTGATCGCTGGTCTTGGGCTGAATCGCCACGCACTCGGGCGGACCCGTACGGTCGTTGCGCGACAGCATCTCCCGCACACGGACCTCGTTCGTGACGTCGACCGGGTGGTACTGGTTATCCGCGGTGGCGAACGTCAACGGACCGTCGATGCCGCCGAAATCGTCCTCCATGTCGTAGTCGGTATCCGCCGCGACGATGGCGATCGTGTCGATCGGACGCAGGAACGACCAGCGGTGCGACATCGCTTCGCCGGGAATCGGCGGCGGGTACAGGAACTGCATGTATCCGCCATGCACCCACGAGTTGATGTCCGCCTGCTGAGCCGCGGTGAGCGCGGAGTAGTCGCGTCCCCATCCCTGCTGATAGGACAGCATGTTGCGATAGTTCGACAGTGCGTAAGTGAGGGTGGATTCAGCCATGAATCACCCCCTTATGCCGCGGCCGGTTCGGGCTCATCAGCCGTTTCGGACTTCCGGGGACGTCCCGCGGATCGCTTCGACTTCGCGGGCTTGTCGTCCTGCTCGTCGGGTGCGGTCGGCGCTTCCTGGTCGCCACGCTTGGCCTTGTACCCGGCGCAGGCGGCAATCACGGCAACCACGGGCTCGGGCAGCGGCCCGTTCCCCAGACGACTGTTCATGTACTGCGCTTCGGCGATGACGTCGACCAGTCCCTGCGGGATGTCGTCGGTGTCGTCGGCGCCAAGGCCGATCATGTTGCGGATCTGCTCGATCTGCGCGTCGGTGAGTCGATTCTTCGTGGCGTACTGGTCACGCTTGGCCATGGTGTTTCCTTCCTGTGAAACGGTTGCGGAAAGCAACGCCCGGCCGTTGGGCCGGGCGCTACGGTGTCGGAAGGAATCACCGTTCCTGGAAGACGCGCCACCAGTCGAGCTGCGCCTTGACCTCGGCAGCCGTACCGACCTTAGTGCAGAACACCAGGCCGAGCGGTTCGGCATCGGGGAACGTGGCGGCTGCGATGTTGGTCGCGGTCACGTACGACGTCTGCTCCGTGCCGTCCACGAAGAACTTGATGCGCTTCGAAGGCACTTCCTTCGGGTCGTACTTGAGGCCGAGCTTGTAGAAGGTGCTGGCCGCGAGCGTCTGCACGCCCGCCTGCACCACCTGCGCGGCCTGGCCGTCAGCCTTGTAGACCGTGTCGAGCGCATCGCCGTCTGCGTTGTCGACGTGGAAGCCGAGGAACGAGAACGCGCCGAGCGCGGCGTCGTTGTCGGTCAGGCACAACGTCTTGGCGACGGGGACGCCGTTGCCGTGGTCGAACGCGAGGCCGATGAACATGCCCAGTGCGTTGTCGGCGATGCTGGCTTTCGCCACGCGAGCCTCAAACCACAGGGCCTTGTCGCTGCCGGCGGTGTCGCTGACCTGAACGATCGGGCCGTGCGTTGACAGCACACCCTCGTCGTTGTCCGCGTCGTTGCCGGCGATCTCGACCTGCCCGCCAACCACGCCGGCAAGCTGCTGAATGGTCACGCCGGTGTCGATGTAGGAGTCATATCCCTGAACGCTCTGATCGGAGATGTGATCGGAGAAGTTCAGGAAGTCGTCGAAGAGCCCGTATCCCTTATTGGGATCGAGAATGGCTTCATTCCATGGGCAATCCGCCCACAGATTCGGGCTCGGGCCGGTGCCGCTGTTGTCGCCCTTGTAGAAAACTTTGTCCACCATTGGGTTGTCCTTTCAGGTGGGTTGATGTTGGGTCCACCGTCACGCTTCGCAAAGCGTTACGGTTACTTGGTGATCAGCGCGTTCATACGCCGGTTCACGCATTTGGTGTTCCACGACACGTCCTTGTGCACCTGCCACGTATCGTGCTGGGTGCCCGATCGGATCGGCCCGGTCGTTCGCATGTTGTTGCCCTTGAGGGTGAACAGGCCGAACGTGTTCCAGTTGATCATGTAGATCGGATCGGTCAGGTTGGTGTTGTCGTCGAGGATGGGAATCCAGATGATCGGGTTCTTGCGGAACGTCATCATCCCGTCCATGGGCGCCAGATCGCGGCCGAGGTTTTCGTTCTGGGCTTCGCCCAGTTCCTCGAAGTCCTCGATCGTGTCGCCGTTGACGTAGATGCGGAAGTCCTGCCCCGGTCCCTTGCGCAGCGACGGGATGTCCACGGGCGAACGGAAGTTCGTCTCGCGGTGCGCCTTGCGCATCTTCTGGATCAGGTCCGCCTTGGTGACGTTGGTGTACTGAGCGGTCCAGTTCTTCCACGCGGTGTACGTGGTGGCGCTCAGGCCGCCCGGACCATCGGAGAAGCCCGACGCGTTGCCGCCGTTGAATCCGGTCGACGTGTTGCTGACCAGCCAGTAGTCGATGCCGAACGGCGTCACCTTGTCGCTGCTGCTGGCCGGCTTGCCCCAGAAGTCCTGTTCCATCTGCTCCGCGAGGCCGATGAGAGCCATCTTCTCGCGGACCATGACTTCATCGACGATCTTCTCGGGACCGCCCTGGATGAACTTCTCCTTCATGTCATACGCCCAGTTCGTGGTGGTGTGACGGAAGGGAACATTGGCGAGCTGCGTGTGGTCTTCGACGTTCACGTCGTCGACTTCGAACAGGCCGATGTTCTTGGCGGCGCTCGACGGCGTGACCGCGACGGTGTATTCGTGTCCGTCGCCGGTGTCGCTCGACATCTGCTTGGCGAGCCGCGGCATCACTTCGTAGTGCTGGTACGCGGACGCAAGGTCCTCGAACTTGTTCTTGTCGACCTTCTGCAGCGTCGTATTGACGAGGTCTGCAACCTGGTCGTATTGAAGGCTTGGCATGGTGAGTATCCTTGACGCTAATCGTCAAGCGCGCCCCACTCGGCCATCTTCTCACGCACCGCTTCGACGGCCAGATCCTTGCCCGACTTGGGCTCGCCCGACGTCTGTGACGTGGGGCGACTGATGAACTGGCCGTTGCCGGCGCGCTTCTGAAGTTTGGCTTTCGTGGACTGCTGCGCCTTGGCGAGCGCGTTTTGGGTGATCTGATCGCCGTGCAGCATCCTGACTGCACGGTTGAAAAGGTCTTTGGTTGAAAGCCCCGGCTTGCCGTGACGTTCCAACCCCGCCTGCAATGCGGCCATCGTGTCGATGACTTCCTGCTGAGCGGTTTCCTTGGCGAGCAGCGGCTTGATGTCATCGCCGCTCTGGTCAATGAGGTCGTAGAACTGCTGTTCAAACTCGACCGCTTCGCGCTGGTTGAGACGGTCGAGGATCTGCTGATTCTCGGTCCGCATCTCCGTGCGCAGTTGCTCGAACACGCCCTTGTAGTGCTCGCTTACCTTGTTGAAGGCGTCGCGCACTTCCGGGTCAGCGTCGTCGAGTCCGAGCGCAGCGAGATCGATGTCCGGCTTAAAGTCGGACGGCGCCTGCTGCGCGGGGGTTTCGTCGGGCTGATCAGGATCCTGACGGGTGCTCGCGGCAATGCGCTTGTCGAACATCGTCAGGGCGCGGGTGAGTTGGTCCGGGTCGCCGAACGCGCGAGCCTCGTCTTCAGACAGGCCCAGTTGCTCGGCATTGGCCAGGAGATCCGCAGTAAACGGGTCCTCATCCGTATCGTCGCCGCCTTCGGGTTCCTGCTCGCCGGACGGTTCGTCATCGGCAAGTTCGACGCCGGCGGATTCAGCAGCGTCGTCCTCGGTCGACGGAGTACCCTCATCGTCGACGTCGGTGGTCGTTTCGTCGGTCTGTTCGACCGATTCATCTTCGGTGGTTTCGAGTGCTTCGGGTGGCATGGGATTCCTTCCGGGAATGCTGATCAGTCGGGTACGGGATCGCTGTACCCGCCGTTGCGGTCATGAAAACCGTGGGCGTGCAGGTAGCGGCGCCGCATGGTCTTGTCGGTGATCTTGACTGCCCCGTCGTGGCGGAACTCGGTCTTGAAACCCATACGGGCATCTACGGCCTTTTGCTTGGCGATCTGCGACGGATGCACACCCATCGCGTCCGACCAGTACGGGTAATTACCAGGCGTATTCTTGAAGCCGGCGTGTTCGGTGCGGACGTCGCGGGTGGCGCGCACGCCGTCTTCGAGAATGATCGAGTAATCGTCGGCGCAGCGACGCTCCATCTCGCTGACTGACATGACCAGTTCAACAAGCTCGCCGTTGTCTTCGCGTCGGAAGCAGTAGCAAGGCACCGATCAATTCCTGTTCGGAATGGTCAACTTCTGATCATTCTGTACGGGAATGGAATCGGAGTCAAGCACGAATTGGGGAATATGCCCCAACAGTGGGCGATATGACCCAGTTCGTGCTCTTGGTGGGGCCGCCCCGGTCCGGGTGTCACGGGTGCCAGCCCATTGTGTCTCTCTATTTGAACCCATCTTCTTTCGCCTACGCGTGCATTGGTAAGTCACTAGTGACACCCGGACCAAAGCGGACGATCGGACGTCCGCGCGGACGTCCGCTTTGAAAACCGTGGATTCCGTGGAATCTACGGTTTTCGGGCCAGTGCCAGGAAGCTCCCGGTGTAGTCCCGCTCATACTCAACGTAGAACGGTTCCAATCCCGCCATCAGCATCAGCCGGCCGATCGATGCCGGCGTGGGCTGCCACGGATGCTGACTGCGGGCGGGGATGTTCAGATCTGGATCCCATGCGTCATGACCCGGATAAGGCAGGAAGAGAAAGCACAGTCCGCCCTTTCTGAGCACGCGATGCACTTCCGCCATTGCCGCCTCGGGATTCGCCACATGCTCGATCGTGTGCGAACTGAACACATAGTCCATTGATCCATCGGGATGCGGAATGTGTTCAAAATCCCCGGTTCCGGGCAGTCGCGGATCCACCGGAATGGCGCCCGGCAGCGCGACATACACGGATTCGTCCGCCGTCACGCCGCACGGTCCGACATCCAGTCCGGTCCCGGTGCACATCCGAACCGCAAGCCGGTGAATCCACCGCAAACCGCCGAGTGTATTGGGACCATCCCGTTTCAAATTGAGGCGGTATCGATGGTCAATCTCAAAGTTGTCCATGCTTTATCCGGTCGGACGCCCGATCGCCTGCCGCTCGGACGGCTGCTGGCCGATGCCCATCAGGGCGGTCATCATGGCATGGTCCTTGCCGCTGCGACTGGCGCCGGGGATGTTGCGGCGGATGGTCGTGCGGGTGCTGACCGGGCTCTTGGGCGGCTGAATCGGCCCTTCGCCCTGCTGACCCATTTCGGGGTCGGCGAACGTGAGGATCGTCTGCAGTTCGTCGATGTTGCCCCACTTGGCGTACAGGTTCATCAGTTCGTGCACGTTGATGCCGATGCCCTGCTGCTGCATCATCGGCAGCATGGGGATCAGCGTCGTCTGCAGGATCTGGTTGAGCGTGCCGAGTTTCTGACCCGGCGTCTGCCCCTGCATCGAGTAGGGATTGATCGAGAAGTTGTAGTCGAAGAAGTCGCCCTCGCGATCGTCGGGACTGAACGCAACGGGAATCTCGATGTCCGTACCTTCGATGCGCTTGGTCAGCGGCGGATCGTACGTGGGGTCCTCCCACATCCAGAACATCAGGTCACGCATCATGGCTGTGGTCACTTCGACCACCGCGGCCTGCATCGATTCGAGCCGCTTGCTGGCGCTTGCCGTCAGAAGCTGGTCCTGGCCAAGCGTATCGGCCTGCGGTGACAGGCCGCCCAGCGCGTCGAGGTTGCCCGCGAAGCGGTTGAACAGGTCGTTGCCCTGCAGGAACATGGCGAGATTCACCTGATCAGGGCCGCCGAAACGGTACTCCTGCGTCTTTTCGGGGTGGTCGAGGCGGATCATCTCGCCGTCCGCGGCATTGAGGATGCGGTTGCCGTCCTCGTCCGCGCCCGCGGCGACGCCTACGACGGTCTTCTGCCGTTCGGCCTGGCGTCCAAGTTTGCGGAACAGCCGGTTGCACAGGTCATGCAGGTCCATCAGCACCGCGGCCGGTGCCAGCGGCATCAGGTTCTCGGGCACTTCCGTGAAACTCAGCACGTGGTAAGGACCGTGCTCGGGACCGTCCCAGTGAATGACGCTGAGTGGCTTGGGGTGGATCATCAGCGCGTTGGAGCTGTCCGAACGCAGCGTCATCAGGATCTGCTCACGCGGCAGGTAGATGTCCCACAGGTCGATGAAATCCTTGTACCCATCCTTGAAGTCGTCGCCCTGCTGCGACAGGTCGCGTACCTGTTCGTCGCCGTCTTCGGACTTGCCCGAGTCCTCCATCGGCTCGATGTCGCGCACCTTCGAATCGAACCATTCGTTCTTGCGCACTTCATCCACCGACATGCGGTAGCGGTTGCCGATGAAGCACATCTGTTCCCACCGCTTGGCCTGCATGTCCAGCACGAGGTCATCCATGTCGACGGTATCCGCGTAGGGCTGACCCATCTCGAACATGACGTCATCGACTTCGACGGCACGGCCGCGGGTAAGGCCGAGTTTGAACACGCCCACGCCGAACATGGCGTCGCGGACACCGCGCTGCAGCGTGCGGCCGAACTTGATCTCGCTCATCAGGTGGTCGGCGGCAATCTCACTGTTGCGGGCCATCGCGCGCAGGCTCGCATGCGGCGTGGACACCGAAGCGCGCGGGTGACGCGCAGCCAACTGGTAGATGTAGATGCTGATGGCCAGTTCGAGCAGGTTGACCGGCACCTTATCGGGCGCGCCGTTCTCACCGTAATGCTTGCCCACGAACTGCTTGACCGCGTCAGATCGCTGTTCACGGAACGGGCGCAGCAGTTTGCGGCTGTGACGGATAGCCTTGATCAGCCGCTCGGTCTGCATTTTGGATCCGGGGTCGTATGCCATGATCGATCTCCTACCAGAGCGCGGCGGCGCGCTGCTGCTGTTTCATGTGTTCGAGTCGTCCGCCGACACTGTTGGGGGTCGCTTCCTGACGTCTGACGGGCTCGGACCTGGGCGCCGGGCGTCGCAGCATGCCGTACCAGCACAGCGCATCGGCCGTCACGCGGTCTGAGTGGTTCTCGCGGGCGCTCGACGTGTCCACGGTGGTGATCGCCTTCGAATGCTCGGGTACGCGGTTGGGACCGTAGATGATCTGCCGGCACTCCTTGAGGCCCAGCACATCGCGGTTGACATACGCGCCTTCGGCCAGCGCCCTGCGGTATTCGCCGTGCATCGATCGCTTGTTGTCGGGTGTCGCCCACCAGCCGGGCGTATCGGACTGCTTCCTGCCCAGGCTTGTCTCGTTCGTGCGGTAGTAGACGTTGCGGTAGCCCGTCTCGATCAGGCGGTCGCCGAAGTTGCGGCCCGGTCCGTTCGCCTCCCAGATCACAAACGCGCCGTTGAGCCACCACGCCAGCGCGCAGACGAACTCGGCGAACCGCTCGGGTCGCATGTCGGCGCTTTCGAAGTGACCCACCTTCTCGCCGGTCTGGTTGTTGCCGATCGACGCGACGCTGGGTGTGGCTCCCGTGCCGGTGGCGATGTCGCAGCCGATGGTGAACGGCCAGGTCTGCGGCGGTTTGCCGTCGAGCAGGCTCATCCAGAGTTTCAGTTCGCCCTCGATCGAGTTGTGAAAACCCATCGGGCGATACCGGGTCGTGTCGTACTCGAGCGTGCCGATCGTCCACGGGTCGCGCACCGTCGCATCGGGACCCTCGATCAGTCGGCTGATCAGTTCAGACGGGTAGAACTGTCCGCCCGAACCGAGGTAGTCGATGTCCAGTTCCTGCGCGATCTCGCGCTGGTTGACCACGCGCCCGCACTCGCGGTCGTACCACGGACTGCGGAGTTTGCCGTCCGTGACGAACTTGTAGCCGTCCTCGAACACGTGCTGCTTGTCGAGGATGGTCACTTCGCCGGTGGTGGCGTTGGACGTGTAGAGCCCGATCGCCTTGACCGGATGCTCCGACCAGTGCATGCGGACGCTGCGGATCGTCTCCGACTGCGCCACGTCGTAGAAGGCGTTGCCCGTGCCCTGCGGCGTCGAGTTGAAGATGCGGCAGGGCGCGGTGTCGCGGGTCGAACTGAGCGCCCGGTATCCGTCGTCCACCTTGAACGCGGCGAACTCGTCGACCATGATCGCGGTGCGGCGGTCGCCTCGGCCGGCGTCGCCCGTGGTGCTCTCGCCGTCGATCACGCACCCGTTGGCCGGGTTCTCCATGTGCAGCGACAGGCGGTGCTTCGAGGCCTCCCATCCGGGCGGCATCATCCACGACGGCATCCGCTTGGGATCGTGCAGGAAATCCAGTTTCCAGAACAGCGCCTTGGGGTTGCCCGGCTTGTCGACGTAGTCTTCGTTGCGGCTGATCAGCAGGAACGATTCGCCGGTCTTGAACTGCCATCGCCATTCGAGCACCGTGAGGATCAGCCACGACGCGCCCATGTCGCGCGACTTCTCGATCACCACGTCCTGCGCTTCGCCGTCCGCGGCACGATCGATCGCGTCGTTCAGATCGAGCATCGCCCGATCCTGATACTCGTAGGTGATGAACGGCAGGACGGCACCCTTGACGCGAGGATCGTACGTCCAGCAGAACGTGTTGACGTAGAACAGCAGATCCTCGGACGCCCAGTTGCGCAGATCGCGGCGTGCCTGTTTCGACTCGGCGCCCAGCGACAGCGCTTCGCGCCGGAACCGCAGATTGCGGTCGCGGTCCTTGGGCACGTTCGCGTAGTGCGGGCTGTCGAGGATGTCAGTCA
>JAAOEI010001043.1_pt1 | contig 10349 bp, 7 predicted proteins | sample 7059261 | NCBI WGS metagenome assembly JAAOEI01 (sample SAMN14008812, study PRJNA610033) | viral metagenome | isolation source: viral particles filtered from seawater | place: China: Hangzhou Bay, Yangshan Deep Water Harbour | collected 2017-10-31
AAGACAAGGACAAGCCCTTGCACATTGCCACTACTGGCGTGGAAGTATATTTAAATGCGGAGACACAGGTACTCTCACTTGCGAGTCAAGTGCATATCACCCAAGCAAAGTGGATTCCCGCACCGTCAAATGTGATACTGGATGTGCTGAGAGCTGTCTACATGATGACCTACCACACAGGCGAGGTCTATATGTCTATACCTACTCCAAGGGAAGGAGAGGTCAACGAAAAGAAAATGCGCAAGGGTAAAAAACCTTTGGTCGAGTTCCGCTTGATCTCTGTCACCGCACAGAAAAGAGATCTACCAAGCATACCTCAAGGGACACACGCCTCTCCACGGCAGCACTGGAGAAGAGGTCACTGGAGAACATATAAATCTGGATTACGTTCATGGGTCGAGCCTATGCTTGTTGGCGACGAGAAGAACGGTAAGATCATTAAAGACTATGTTGTCGGACACTATGATGAAGATAAAAGAAATGGTACGATGAGGGCTTCAAAAACTCCTAGTCAAAGTCAGTACCATGCACCCATCTGAAATCAAATGGTCGTACTCCGGTCTCAAGGATTACGCCAACTGCCCTAAACAGTACCAAGAAGTTAAGGTACTAAAAAGGTTCACAAAGTTCCCTACCAAAGAGATGCGGTACGGTACAGAGGTTCACTCTGCACTGGAAGACTATGTTAAGGATGGGACTCCGCTTGCTAAGAATTACTCACACTTTAGTAAACAGTTAGACCCATTGCGTGACATGGAGGGGGACAAGTACCCCGAGCATCGCATGGCACTTACTTACGACAAAGTACCTTGCACATTTGGCGCAAAGGATTATTGGGTTCGTGGTATCGCTGACTTGCTAGTTGTGAATGGCGAACAAGGCTTCATCGTTGACTACAAGACCGGAAGCAACAAGTACCCTGACCCGAAACAATTACAGTTGATGGCACTCATGGCGTTTGCCCATTTCCCACAGTTGGAGCATATCAAGGCGGGGCTTTTGTTTGTAGCCCACGAACACTTTGTCACCTCCGACTACGAGCGTCCTAAGATTGATAGCTATTGGGAAGACTTTACTTGGAATCTTGAACGGTTGCATAATTCGTTTGAGACAGATACATGGCAAGCCAACCCCACACCCTTGTGCGGATGGTGTCCAGTCAACACATGCGAGTACCACAAAGGAAGGTAACATGCCCTACGTTAATAAGCCTAGACCCTATGCCAAAGAATACCAACAGCAGAAAGCTAGAGGTGAACACGAGCGCAGGATGGAGCGTCAACGCGCAAGGCGTTCTATCGACAAGACTGGCGAAGATGGGAACGGCAACGGCAAGGCAGACCGCAGAGAAGGCAAGGACGTAGCGCACGTTCGCGCCTTGGACAAAGGTGGTTCAAACAAGGACGGTTTGCGCATTCAAAGCGCGGCAAAGAATCGTTCATTCAAGCGTGACTCTCAAGGAAACTTAGTCTCTGAAGTTAGTAAAAGAGAGAAGCGTAAGTGAAAACACCTATGATATTTGTTAAAAAATAACTTGACAAATATCGTTAAGACTCCATAATAGAGTTGTGTTGTAAGGCGTGAGTGGACACAAGGGCGTGCTTTGCAGATTGCTGGCCTTTTAACCACGTCAATTAGTCGGTGGGGCTTTCTCTCCTAGAGTTGATCACTTTCTCTCACGACAGGGCTAATCGTCTAGGACACGCAGACGCTAAAGAGAGGTGGGTGTAGGTGGAAACCCTACAACTAACAAGTTGAAAGATAGTATGGATATAGTTGACGACATTGCATTGCGTTTGTATTGCTCACATGACATGGCTGATCAGATCACCAAGTACATTGACAAGAGCGAGATAGTAGGTACGACAGGCAACCATGTGCAGGTGCTTGTTTATTGGGGAATCCAAGAGGTTCAAACACTCACACGCTTGCTAGATGCTTCCCATAAAATTCCATCCCCCATCGAGAAACACTACGACTGGCCCGGGATGTATCAACCGTTCGATCACCAAAGAGATACTTCTAGGTTTCTCACACTGCACAGACGGGCGTTCTGTTTCAATGAAGCAGGTACAGGCAAAACTTCTGCGGCAATCTGGGCGGCTGATTACCTCATGCACCAAGGTTTAATTAAACGAGTCTTGGTTGTCTGTCCACTTTCTATTATGCAAAGCGCATGGCAAGCTGACCTCTTTAAAACAGCGATGCACCGCACTTGCGCAATAGCCCACGGCTCAAAGCGTAGGAAGGTCATCCAAGCAGATTACGATTTTGTCATCATCAATTACGATGGTGTGAACGCTGAGCGCGATGCGATCTCCAACCAAGATTTTGACTTGATCATCATTGACGAGGCGAATGCTTACAAGAACCCAAGCACTGTGCGTTGGAAAACTCTTGCCAAGATCATCAAGCCCTCTACATATCTGTGGATGATGACAGGTACACCCGCATCTCAATCACCCGAGGACGCATTTGGATTAGCCAAGCTAGTCAACCCATCCAATGTTCCCAAGTACAAGACTGCTTGGAAGGACATGGTGATGACTCAGGTATCTAGGTTTAAGTGGTATCCCAAGCCAACTGCCCGAGATACAGTATTCAAAGCATTGCAACCCGCAATCCGCTATGAGAAAGATCAATGCCTAGACTTGCCTGATGTGATGTATCAGACACGCGAAGTACCTTTGACAGGACAAGCGTCAGCATACTATAAGGAACTCGTCAAGGAAATGCAGATTCAGGCGGCTGGCGAGACAATCAGCACAGTAAATGCTGCGGCATCATTGACCAAACTGCTTCAGCTATCGGGTGGCGCGGTATATACAGACGACCACAACATTATCGAGTTCGATGTATCTCCGCGATTGCAGGTTCTAAAAGAAGTGATGGACGAAGCCTTGCACAAGGTCATCGTGTTCATTCCTTACAAGCACACCATCAAGTTGGTGCAAGACTCACTGACCAAGGACGGTGTGTCAACAGAGATTATTTCAGGCGACGTTTCAGCCAATGATCGATCAGCAATATTTAATCGTTTTCAAACAACAGATAACCCACAAGTGCTGTTAATTCAGCCACAATCTGCATCTCACGGTGTCACGCTCACTGCCGCGAGTATCGTAGTTTTTTGGTCGCCTGTAATGTCCGTTGAGACTTACCTACAGTGCATTGCGCGAATTGATCGCGTGGGTCAAAAGAACAAGATGACAGTAATACACCTCCAAGGGTCTGAGGTGGAAAGGCGTATGTACAAGATGCTTCAGGGCAAAGTGGACATGCACGAAAAATTGGTAGACCTGTATCGTGAAGAAATCAAAGGAGAAAGCAGTGAATGACACCGAAGAGTTAGTAGCAGATTACCTTGAGATTCGCAGAATGCGCGAGTCATTAAAGGCGAACTACGAGTCTCAGGACGAAGAACTGAAAGATGCTATGGAGTCAATCAAAGAAGCACTTTTAGCAATTTGCAATGAGAACAACCAAAACGGATTCAAGACAAACAGTGGCACAGTTACACGCCAAGTCAAAGACCGTTTCTTCTGCACTGATTGGGACAACTTCAAGAAGTTTATTGAGCGAGAAGGCTCGATTGATTTGCTTGAGCGTCGCATCCATCAGCGCAACTTCAAAGAATTTATGTCTGAGAGAGCAGGCGATGGCCTACCCCCCGGAGTAAATGCCTTGCGTGAATACGATATTGTTGTGCGCAAAGCTTCATCAACCAGTGAAACATTAGTTTAAGGAAATCCAAAATGAGTAACGAACTCGCAACCATTCTCGGCACATCTGATTTAGTTGGCCTCGGCCTCGATGAAGACACACTTGCAGTAGCAGGTGGTGCAACCAAAGGCAACAAGCGTATCTCTATTGAGGGGCGTGTATTCCGCAAGATCGTTGGCGGTAAAGAGCAGAGTGTCAATACAGACAACTCTATGAATGTAGTGATCGTGAAGATGGCGCATGAAGCATCACGCACATACTACAACCAATCCTACAAGAAGGGCGTGAAGTTGTCCCCTGCTTGTTGGTCTAATGACTCCAAGACTCCTGACGCAGAGGTTAAATCTCCGTGCGCGGCAACATGCGCTGAGTGCCCTCAGTCAGTCAAGGGTTCAGGTCAAGGCGGTCAAGGCACTGCTTGCCGTTTGTCGTGGCGCATCGCTGTGGTATTGCCTAATGATCCATCAGGCGATGTGTATCAGTTGGTGCTACCGGCAACTAGCGCATTCGGTAAAGAAGAAAGTGGTAAATGGCCTTTCAGACCATACATTCAAATGTTGGCTAATAACAATGTGTCAGCAGGTCGCATCGTGACCAAGATGCAATTTGACATCAACTCACCTGTGCCTCGTTTGTTGTTTTCTCCTGTGAGTGCCGTACCTGAAGAAATGCGTGATGTGATTGCGCGTCAAGGCAAGACCCCTGCGGCAGAGAACGCTATCCGCTTGACAGTCTATAAGACTGACGGTGGTGACGAAGCAGAAGCACCCGAGCAAGCAGTAGCAGAGCCAGTCAAGCGCGAAACAACTCGCAAGGCAACTCCTGAGACTGCCGAAGATGTGAGTGACATTGTGAAGAAGTGGGCGAAGAAGTAAATGGTTAGAACGTATAGCCCCAAACTTGTTGATCTTGTAAATCAAGACAACGGCAAGTACAACCTTGGAATCGATTTGGCGAAGCATTGCATCGAGGCAGGGTTGAATGCATCTTATGTTGCAGAAATACTTGAGACTTCACGCATGACTGTACATGCGTGGTTCAGGGGCGGGGCTATACGGCCTAACACTCGTACCAAGATTGAAGTCTTTATTGACATCTTAGAGGAGGATACCAAACGCGGATTGTTGCCTGTCAACAGTCTTGCGCAAGCGAAGGCTTATGCAGAGGACATTCTAGGTCGTCCTTTGAAAAGCAGTTCGCTTAAAGAGTCGGACTAACTGTCCTTATTGTTTCGGGCGGAGCCGGACTCCGCCCTTTTTGTCTCTGCGATCATGAACAAACAATTTTACGAGAAAGTATTGCCAACGCAGGGCAACATCTGTGTGGTGGGAATGAAAGACGGAGTAGTCCGTCCCAAGTTTACTGAAGACCTAGATGAAGCCTTAGAACATATTCAGCAGTTTGACGCTGATGACTTCAATACATTTTTTGGAGTCGGCACATTTGAGGGTTATCAACGCAAGGCCAATGCATGTATCTTCATGCGAGCGTTCTTTGTTGACCTAGATTGTGGTGAAAACAAACCGTTCCCAACGTGGGAAAGCGCACTGATCAGACTGCATCAGTTTGTGACAGAAAAGCAGTTTCCGTTGCCTGTAATTGTAAACTCCGGACGTGGTTTACACGCTTATTGGCCTTTCATTGATGAAGTACCGACGGATATTTGGAAGCCCTACGCAGAGAAATTCAAGCAACTTTGCCTAGACAGTGGCTTTGCAATAGATGAGGCAGTTACAGCGGATGCCGCACGCATACTGCGGGCCCCTGGGAGTAGAAATTTAAAAGGAGACCCATTACCTTGTGAAGTTGTACTAGACGCTGATGCAAATCCCTTTGAAGTTTTTACAGAGTTACTTGGAAAAGTTGAAGAAAAGTTTGATCTATCAAAAGTTGATAAAGGACTTGACGAAGATACGCAAGCAATTTACGACAAACTCAATAGTAATTTTGAATATGACTTTGCGCTGATCAAGCAAAAAAGTTTAGAAGGGACAGGCTGTGCTCAAATTAAAACCATCTGCGAAACTCGTGCTCCAGAGCCGTTGTGGTACGCTGGAATATCTGTCGCCTCTCGGTGTAGAGATGCTGATTCAGCAATCCATGACATGTCAAAACACGATGACAGATACGACTGGCAGAACACAGAGAACAAACGTAACCAATCTATCTCAAGCGCAAAGTGGGCGCACAGTTGTGATGCCTTTGAAAAAGAAAACAGAGGGGGGTGTGATGGATGTCCTCATAGATCAGTCCTCGGTAAGCGGGGGCCTATTGAGCTTGGTCGAGTCCTCAAATCCGCTGAGACCGTTGTTGAAAAACCAGCAGTTGCCGGAGAAACCGAAGATGAAGCGCAACCAGTACGGCTCGAAACGAATACCCAAAAATATGTAGCCTTCCCTGACTTCCTGTACCCATACTCTCGCGGGGCTAATGGCGGTGTGTACTTCACGCCTCCTCCACGTTCTACTAAGAAAGGCATGGTGCAAGACCCTGATGAGTTGCTACTGCATTTCACGATGTACCCAGTGCAGCGCCTTAAGAGTCCCCATGATGGTGAATGCTTGCTTATACGAGTTGAGCTACCGCACGATGGCATAAACGAATTCCTACTACCGCTACGCTCTGTGGCTGCCACTGACAAACTCAAGGAAGCATTAGCAAACAACAGTGTAACTTTTGAACCTGCGCAAGCACCGCGCATCGCAAGCTACTTGATGAAGTGGTCAACGTTTTTAACAAATACAAAGAGGGCAGACATAATGAGAGTGCAACAGGGTTGGACATCCGAATCGCATGAATCGTTTGTGCTTGGCACAAATGAGTACATGAACACAGGAGAGATTCGCTACTGCCCACCGTCGCCAATCTCAAAGAACGTTGTGCGCAACATCAAGGAAGGCGGCACGCTTGAGGGCTGGAAGTCCTCTATGAAACTCTTCAATGATCCCGGCTATGAGTGGCATGCATTTGCAGTCCTTTGCGGATTCGCTAGTCCACTGATTGAGTTCACCAATATCAATGGTGTGATCTTCTCCCTGTATGGAAAGTCAGGCTTCGGTAAAACAGGTGCGCTATACGGTGCGCTAAGCATTTGGGGACACCCTGAGAATCTGTCAGTCTTTGATGCCACACAAAATGCGTTGATCAACCGCATGGTGACTTGCAAGAACATCCTCTACGGACTGGACGAGCAGTCAAACACAGATGGCAAAGTGGTATCGCATGTAGCCTACAACGTCTCATCAGGTCAGCCCAAACTGCGGATGATGTCATCAGCCAACCAAGAGCGCGAAGCAACCTATGTAACTAAACTGATTGCGTTGATCACAACCAACACAAAGCTACGAGAGTTGATGTCTACATTTAAGGGCGATACGAACGCAGAAGAGATGCGTATCCTTGAGCCAACCATTCACAAGCCTATGGTTCCCGGGTATGAGCTAACGGATGAGCGTGGATTGTTAATGTTTGAATCATTGAAAACCCATCATGGTCACGCCGGGCCGTTGTACATACCAGAGTTGTTTAAGATTGGTATACCTGAACTACGCAAACGCCTCAAGACAGAATACCTGTCTGTTGGTGAGCAATACACAAAGAATGCAGAGTATCGCTTCTTGTCCAATCTGATTGCCACAACACGCATCGCAGGGAAGATCACCAACAACATGGGTCTGACTGAGTTTGACCTTGACCGCATCTTTGCAGTTGTGGGCGAAGGCTTCATCCGATTGATCGATGGCAGAGCAGAGGATGATGAGTCCAAGGCGGAGAGCGTACTCGGTGACTTCATCAACAAGAACATTCAGAATGCATTGGTGTTCCGCAACGGCAAGCATGTCATGGAGCCTCGCAATGCGCTGAGCATCACTGCCGATGTGGATGAAGGTGTGATTTGGCTTTCTACCAGCGCAGTCAAGGAGTATCTGCGTAATAACAAACTCAGTCCAACTTGGTTTGAGGCGGAGCTAGAACGCAGAGGCATCTTGAAAGAGAAGTCACGCAAGCAGATGGCGGCAGGATGGAAGGCGGCTTTTGGTTCTACCAACGTGCAAGCCTACAAAGTTGTAATGGACATCAGTCAGATATTCAAAGATGACGAAGACACCACCGCCACCGCAACCACCCAATGAGCCTGAGTGGATATTCCCCTTTCACTCCTTGCGAGTGGGGGATAGCTTCTTTGTGCCTACGATGCGCCCTGCGTATATGCTTTTCATAATAGACACTACCTCCAAAAAGGCGGGTGTCAAAGTGAAAACATTTGTAACAACCAAGGATGGTGTCCTTGGTGTACGGGCATGGCGCATGCGTTAGGGCTTGATGTCGAAAGCTTCAAACGCATCGATCATGTGACGCTTCTCAAAGTTCTGCATCTGCACAATATTCTTTAGTGCATCGGTGCGGTCTTTGGGAGACAGATCGGGCATCTTGCGCACAGCGTTGGCTTCTTCTCGGTATTGTTTCAACCGACCGTTTACGCCTTCGTTGTACATCTTGACAAGATACTCGTCCATTGGATTTGCTTCAACGTACTTTGCGTACTGCTCTGGGTTGGACTCAAACATTTTGAGTTTGCGTTCCTTATCTTTGATCTGATTCTCAATGGATGAGAATTGTTTAGCATCAAAGTTTGAGGCAGAGCCAAAGAAGCTATCAAACAAAACTGAATCTGTCTTAGGATTGAACGCCTTTTCTCCAGCCGCAAACAGACTCAAGTTCATGCTTGTTTGTGCGATACGCATCAATCCATCGCCATAGTTATTAGCGAAGAAGTACATTGTGTTGGGACTCCAGTCCACTGCACCGTTCGTGACATCCGCAAGAGTACGAGCCGCTGACTTATACAACTCAGGAATGTTATCGCCACCTGTGTATGCGTCACCCACGCGAGTCTGACGATTGTTGTAAATCTCACGACCCAATGCATCCATGTTCATCTGCCACTCAAAGAGAGGACGAGCCACAGATGGCAGCGCAGAGTCCATCAACCATGCAGGGAAGTTATCAAACATGTTGATACGCGATACTGGCAGGGGCAGGAACGAGTCCATCATCACAGACAACGTGTTACTGAATCCTTCTTTAAGCGACGCTTGTCCGGAACCCATAGCGGCAACTTGTGCGCCAGCGGCTGCAAATGAACCCAAACCAAAGCCCCAAGGAATCTGGATAGGAGTTTCAATTCCGGGGATGTGGAATCGAGCGTAACGTGTCCAACGGTTAATATCGTCAGTCTTGGTACGGTTGCGACCCATGTCATCATCGTCTGACAATGCCATAGACAACAAATACATACCAACACCAAAACCAGCCAGACTCAATGTCATAGCTCTAGCGGCCTTGCGTTGCTTCTCATGGCTCTTACGGAATTCAGCAACTGCCTTTTCATCCTTACGCACTTCAGGCGGCAAGTCCATGATCGCGGCATCTGTGCTACGAAGCATTGGGCCAAGCGTTTCAATAGCACGCACTGCACCTGTAGCGGCTGGACGGAAGAACATGAACATAGCACCAGCGCCACGTCCCCACTCACCAGTCTGCTCAAAGTTTGCAAGGTTCTTCACATACGCAGCCGCACGAGTTTTAGCGGCCTCTTCAGATAGCTTGTCTTCACGCATAAGTTTATTACGAGTGATGCGATAAGCGGCAGTGCGGCTAGACAATTCAAACATGTCGGCATAGACATCAAAGAAACCGTTCATAGCCTCTAGTGCTTTTTTAGGTTTGCTTGAATTGAGATCTTTTTGAAGGTTCTGGAACGTGCCTTTAGCAGACAAGCCCTGCAAGTAGGACACCATGCCGCCCTCTTTGATGTACTCCATGACATCTTTGGAGAAGCCTGATTTATCTTTTGCAACAAACGCATTGAGTTCAGCAGTCTTACCTGCGTTGTACAGACTAGCAATTTTCCATGTTTTATACAAACCACCATTCACAACTTGCGATGTAACAGCGCCAATGTATTGCGCAGCAGTCGATGCATCCATGTCTGTACCAATCGTAAATGCATTGGTCAACATATCACGGAAGTAGTTCATTGGCGCAAACGCCACGTTGTAGCGTGTGTGGAACTGTCCAACACTGCTAGTAACTTGATTGAGCATGTCAATCAATGGGTTGGTTTGTTGGTACGCACGACGGATGGCATTACGCTCAGCTTCGCTATACACCTGCAACACATCAATGCTACCGTTCTCGGTGTAATGGAAGATGGTAGTCTTACCAGCCAACTCACCCAAATCAATTTTGTCACGGTCAGCAAACTCAATTGGATTGCCATTCAAACCTTTGACTTCGTTGACTGATCCCATCAACAACTTTTGGTCAATTGCATTCTTAATTGCCAACGTCAAGTCTTTGCGCCCAGCACGCATCGCAGCGCGTGTAGCGTCGCTCATGATCTGTGTCAATGAATTATCTGACCATGATTCACGGCCTTCAAACTCACTCTGGAAGTCTTGCAGTTTTTCTGCAAAGCGTTTGTCTGTTCTAAGAATATCAAAGTCAAGCATTCCATCTTGACCGCCTGATACCTCTTTGCCTTTAAATGGGATGTAATGTTCCCAGCCATAGAAGTCTACGACGCTTTGCACAGGTTTAGACCAATAGTTAGCTTTCTTGTT
>JAAOEI010001044.1_pt1 | contig 10349 bp, 14 predicted proteins | sample 7059261 | NCBI WGS metagenome assembly JAAOEI01 (sample SAMN14008812, study PRJNA610033) | viral metagenome | isolation source: viral particles filtered from seawater | place: China: Hangzhou Bay, Yangshan Deep Water Harbour | collected 2017-10-31
CCGCTCGTCGGACACAACGAGGGCGGCAAGCAAGCGTCGACGGCAGAAGCTCGAATCAAAACCATCATGGAGCGCGGCAAGAAAGCGCTTCTCTCAATCGGAGCATAGGGAGACACGATGTCAAAGATTGACAAACTCGCTTTCGCCGACGAGCTGACCGGCAAGGTCGGGGCGACCAACCGCCTCGCCTTCCGGCGCTCGTTCGACGACAACACCCAAGGAATCAAACAGGCGTGTGAGCAGCACGTCGACCGCGTCGCCGAATGGCCGCTCCTCGTGCGCGATGTCTTCGCGTCGCTGCACGACGATGATGGATTCGAACAACTACCAGAGGAGGAGATTGATGGGTTCGCTCACGCCGCGCTGTCCGCGCTTGAGTCGCAGCCAGCCTTGCCGCAGCTTCGCGCTGCTTCGCAGTGTCACCGCACGATCGCAGCGCGCAGCGCGACGAAGCTCTCGACCGCCGTCGCTGATGCGATGCGGCTTGGGACCGTGCAGCCCGATGAAGACGCGAGCCAATCGCCGCAGAAGGTACAAGATATGCTCGATTTCCTTCGGGCCAATGTCGCCGACGACGGTGCGCGCGGAGAGATGGAAGCCAGACATCGACAAGTGCAAGCCACCGCGCAAGCCTTGCGAGACATGCTGCACGCCAACCTCGAAACCAACGTGCGCACGTCGGCGAGCTTTGGGCGATGCGTGCAAGCCATCGCCAATGAAGCCAAGCAATCCGCCGAAGCGGTCTCAATGCTTCGCGGCTTCGGTCTCGACGGCAGCGGCGAGGATGGCGACGACGGCATCGACGGCGAGCTGCTCTCAATGCTTGAGGGTAACTCTATGCTGCTCGACGTACTCAAAGAGTGTGGACGGATGCGCGAGGCTGCATCAGCGGACGGCATGAAGGACACCAACGAAGGGCGCTGCGACGTCGTCGGAGTCCGCACCGGCAGCGACATCGGGACGATGACACCGTCGGAGCGCGCTCGTCTTGCGTGCGACGCCACGTCGCCCGATGTCATGCGTCGCCTCTACGACGGCTCCGTGTTGTGCTGGGAGATGCGCGGCGAGGACACCGCCAACGATGGCGACCTCGTCATCGCGGTCGATCGGTCCGGGTCGATGTCCGGCGCTCCGATGGTGTGGGCTCGGGCCCTCGCTGCGGCGTCTCTCCTGGGCGCTCTCAAGGCGCGCAAGCGCGTCGCTCTGCTCCTGTTCGACGGCAAGACGGAGGTCGTAGCGGTCGACGGGAAACGCGGTCTCAAGCCCGCTCTCAAGGCCCTCGGACGCCGAGCGGGCGGGGGGACGAACATCGTCAACGCACTGGCCCAGGTCAAAGCAGCGTCGGCGAACCTGCGCGACCCCGACGTGCTCGTCGTGTCTGATGGAATCTTCAGCCTCGACGGGTTCGACAAAACAAACCTTGGCGCCTCGCGGTTGCTTGGTGTCTTCATCAATCAGCAACGACCCGCCGGAGTCGATGAATACTTCGACGACTCGTGGGATGTCAGTGTGTCGTCGACCGGCCAAGGATTGGGCGACGCTGTTCAGATTCTCAAAACCATCAGCAAAGGAAAATCCAAGTGACCTATCTCATCATCATTGGCTGTGCGCTCTGTTTCCTGGCGGGCGTCTCCGTCGGCGCAATCTGGACCGACCCCCAACCGGAGGACAAGAAAGGGGGTGCCTTGTGAGTTGGTCGGATATGCCAAGCGCGGTCGAGGCGCTCCAGCCGCTCTGTCGCTTCAACGTCGTCGACATGATCGTCGAGGTGCGCTGCGACGAGGAGTCGCGCGTCTGGTACGTGACGATCGGAAACCTGTTTCACAGCCAAACGCTTTTGGCGACGTCGGCTCGCGCTGCGTTCATGGCCTTGGAGTGTGTGTCGTCGGATAACGTGAAGCTGCCTCCCGGCGTGCACCTTCTTGGCAAGGGGCGCGGGTAATGCAAGACCCGATGACGACGCAGATCATCAACCGGGTAGCAAACGGATGGACCGTCACCGAGACGACGAGACTCGGTGAGCCCATCCGCACGCTACTCTTCACCGGGTCGGCGGGTCTTGTAGACTACGTCGCCCAAAGTGCGAAGGAGCAAGAGAGTGACAGAGAGAACGAAGGAGCGAGGGACGTACCTCGGGGGACAGCAGATCGCAGCGGTGCTCGGCCTGCATCCTTACATGAGCATCGGCGACGTGTTCATCCATTCAACACAAGGGAGACAGAAGAACGAGGATTGGGACGACGACGATTGGTCATCATTCCCCGGAGCGATTCGGAGGGGAATGATTCTTGAGCCTGGCTTATGCGACTACGTCGAGCAACAGCGCAAGCTCGACGGGTCGCCCAATAGATTTATTCGCGACGTCTTCGTCGAGGATCCTGATGTGCCGTTCTACGCTGGCACGCTCGACCTCGTCGAGATCGACGACAACGATCGGATCGTCGTCGTGCACGAGCTGACCGGGACCACGATGCGGATGGCTGACAAGTGGGGGCCCGACGGCTCGCGCGATCCGATGGCGTACAAGTGGATTCAGTGTCTCTGGTACATGGGCATCAGCGGCGCACCGCAAGGCTTCGTGTGGGCGCTGTTCGCCGACTCGCGCGACGTGCGACGATACCCCGTCGACCGCAACCCCGAGGCGCTCAGCAACGCACGCACCGAGGGCGAGCGGTTCTGGCTCGACCACGTCGTTACCAACACACCGCCAACCAAAGAGGACATGGAGAAAGGAGGATGGGGCGCGGTCGCCGATAGCTTGAACGCCATCTACGGATTCGGCGACGGCGGAGAACTGTCGCCCAATGCAACGGTCGCCCAAGCCGCTCTCGAATACACCGAGGCAAACGAGCGCGAGAAAGAGGCGAAGGATGCAAAGCGCGCAGCGTCGGCGAAGCTCAAGCTAGAACTGCGCGACCATACTATGTGCCGGTGGGAAGGCGGGACCGTGCATTGGAAGAACAATAAGCCGCGCGTCGTTGTCGACAAAGACGCGGTGATCAATCAACTCGCTGCCGACGTTGCAGCGGCGAGCGGCGAACACGTCGAAGACATCATTGGCAACGCAACAGATAAGCACACGACGACGAAGCCGGGCCCGCGAGTCCTGCGCGTCTACATCAAAAAGGAGAAGGAAGATGACCAAGAAGGCTGAGCTATACAAAGCATTGGCGACGTTCTCAGCGTCGATCAAAGGAATCGAAAAGGACGCGCGTAACTCGTTCCATAAGTACGAGTACACGTCGAGTGAGCGAATGATGGCGACCGTCCGCTCTCACTTGCTAGAGAATGGGTTGGTATTCATCCCGCTATCGTCGGAGATCAGAGAGGGGCAAGTCGCGTCGATGGTCAACGGCAAGCAAGGTCCCGTAGAGGAGCGCACCGCAATCCTTCGGCAGACCTTTCGCATCGCGCACGAGAACGGAGAGCACCTCGATATGGTGAAGGATTGGCCGATCGCCCCGGAGCGCGGTCGCCCAATGGACAAGGCGTGCGCTGCGGCAGACACGACGTCAATCAGCTACTTCCTTCGCGCTCTCGGATTGATTCCACGGGGCGACGAGTCGGAGGAGCTTGACTACAGCGGACGGTCGCAGCCGGTTCACGACGGACCGGAACCCGAGCAACCGAAAGCGAAACCAAAGAAGCAAGAGGTGAAGCCACGAAGCAAGACAGAAACCAAGAGCGCAACGGCAACGGTTCTTGCCTACTGCTCGGAGCTGGTGAAGCTCGACAACGTCGACGACGTGCCGAAGCTGAAGCGCAAGTTCGCAAAGCAGATCAAGCAATCAGAGCGCGTCGCCAAATACTGCAAGGCATACACGAAGCACTTCGTCGGAGACAACCTCGACGAAGACGAGGAGCGCATCGTGCTTGCCGTCAATGGCATGCTCGACGAAGCGCAGGAAGGGAAGGACGGATGAAACAACTAACACTGCTCAGCGTCGACGACGCACTCGAAACAATCGAGCGCGCGGGGAACAACGGCACCGACACATCAATCGCAGCCGACGAGTCGGTCTCACGACTGCTTAAGGGTTTGCGCCTTGAAGTGTGGCGCTGGTTTCAAACCAAGCCGGACGGGGCGACGTGTGATGCGGCAGAGCAAGCGCTCGACTTGAAGCATCAGACGTGCAGCGCGCGCGTTCGTGAGCTGGCGAAAGCGGGATGGCTCGTCGACACTGGGCGACGCGCACCCACTAGCAGCGGTCGCCCCGCTCGTGTATATGAGGCGGTCGACCTTTCGGTCGTGGGCTGAACACCTAGAGGGCAGCGGATGGCATGAGCGGCGACGTCGGCGATCCTACCGGCATCGAAGGCGCGTATGCGTGCGCTTTACTAGAGGGCGCACGAGTCGCGCCTGTCCGCTGCCCTCGCTTTTGGTTGGAGTCGGTTCAATCCCGACGACGACCAACAAACGAAGAACCCATCATTGGGAGACAGGTAAAAGACAAATGGCAAACGGAGTAAACAAGGTCATCCTCGTCGGCAATCTCGGTCAAGACCCCGAGGTTCGATACACGCAAGCGGGCAACGCGGTGTGTAATCTTCGGCTCGCTGTTGGCGAGCGTCGCAAGGATGGCGACGGGTGGAAGGATCACACGGAGTGGATGACGATCGTCTGCTTTGGTCGCACCGCTGAGAACGTGGGGCAGTATTGCTCGAAAGGCAGCAAGCTCTACGTCGAGGGCCGGATGCAAGAGAACAAGTGGACCGACCGCGAGGGCGTCGAAAGAAAGAGCACGGAGATCGTCTCTCACAACGTGCTGTTTCTCTCGACGAAGGGAGACGGGGGCGGCCGACGCTCGTCGCCCAATAGCCAGCAAGACGACGGCTTTCTCGACGACGACGGCGACCTGCCGTTCTGATCCCTCTTTACCGTTGCGACGCCGCATGCAATAGGCGCCGCACCCGAGGCCCTCTCCCGCCGCTGGGGTACGGGAGGGGGCCTCACCTTTTGGAGACGTCATGAAGAACATCCCTCGACGATTCACAGACGTGATGCTTGAAACCGGAGCCGCGTCATACTTCATCCCGTTCATGCCCGAGCTGGCAAAGAAGCTCAACAGCATCGACGCTGCCATCCTTCTCGCGCATCTCTGGTATGTCTCCGACCGCATTGGGCGACAGGAGGATGACGGGTTCTCTGCGTCGTGGGACGAGCTTGGCTTAATCATTCCAGGCGCCGGGCGCAAGAGACTGACGACGGCGATCGACGTGCTGGAGATCAAAGGATTGATTTCGGTCGAACATCGCAAGGGCAAATCATCGCTGTTCGTCGTCGACCGAGAAGCCGTCGAGGCGTTGGGCGACCCTGTGCGCTACGCACATGGTACCTCCAGTGACCATGTGCGCGACGAGGGGGGTACCCTGTGCGCCACGGACAGGGACCCTGTGCGCCACGGACAGGGTCAGGGGGTCGACACCTCTATTACAAAAGAAGAAGAACTATCAAAGAAGGGGGCGCCTCTCTTTGAGATGTTCTCCTTCGAGGATGTGGTCGATGGAAAGGCAGACGCGTCGCCCAGTGATGGCGTGGCGCAGATCATTCACGACCGTTGGTCGCTTCTATGGGAGAAGCCCACACGAGAGATCGGCGTTACGCGTCTGAAGGTTTGGCGACTGTTCATCAAAGCAGGGGGGACTCCCAGCGATTTCGCCAAGGCGGTTGTCGGTATGACGCGCGACCCATGGACAGGGCGGCGCGACTACTGCGAGTGGCGCTACATCGTTCGCGACGTCGACAAATGGATAGACCTCTTCAATGAAGACGGCAGCGCGGTGAGGCGCACCAAGGCATCAGCGAACACGAAACGAATGCACGGACACACGATGCCCTCGGATCACGTTTGGTCCGAGGTCGACAACTACTACAGCGCTCGCGGGTATTCATTCGACTGCGAGCGAAAGGAATGGATCCAATGACAGACGAGGCTATGGTCTCACTGGGCGACATCCTCGACGCCCTCGAAGAAGACAACCCGCGAGACCGTAGGCTCGCAGAAATCAAACAGCAGATTGAGAACGACGCCGACAAGGCGACGCCGCTCTATGTTCACGATGCAGAGCGCTGCATCATTGGTGCCGCACTGCTTGACCCCGAGCGAGTATTGGTCGACGTCGAAGAGGTCGGGTTGCATGAATCTGATTTCCACCTCGACAGACACCGCAAGGTGTTCCGTTGCATGCTGCGGATGTGGGGAGAGCAGAAGGAGATTGACACGCTCTCCGTCACTGATGAGCTGATGCGTCTCGGCGAGCTTGGTTCTGTCGGCGGTGCGCAAGAGATCGCTCGTCTTGAAGCATTGCTCCCGACGACGGCAGCGGCAAAGCATCACGCACGCATGGTCATCGACAAGAGCGCGCTGCGACAGATCCACAAAGTATGCGGCGAGGCACAAGTGCGCGCGCGTCGCGGTGACTCACCGCACGACGTCGTCGACATGATGATTGAGGAAGCGTCTAAGGTCGACCGCACTCGTGGTCTCGCTCCGTTCGTCAACATCAGCGACGCCGTTCGCGCTGCGCTCGATCGCATGCCGATTCTCGGAGGCGAGGAGAAAGGATTGAAGACCGGGTTCGTCGACGTCGACCGACTCATCCTTCTGCGAAGCGGAGAGCTGTGCATCGTTGCCGCACGCCCGTCGATGGGCAAGACACAGTTTGTCCTCGACGTCTCCAAGTACTTCGTGCTCGGGTTGCAGAAGCGCGTGATGATCTTCTCGCTTGAGATGCCGGCCGACCAACTCATGACTCGAATGATTGCGAGCGAGGCGGGTGTCGACACGCGCAAGCCTCGCGCACCGCAGAACGAAATCAATCGCATCACGTACGCGTCGGCGAAGTATGCAGACGCGGGCGAGCGACTCTGCATCAACGACGCCGGTGCGCACACAATCGGTGAGATCCGTTCCGTGTGCCGACGAGAACACGCGCGTCGCCCAATCGACCTAATCGTCGTGGACTACTTGCAACTCGTGGATGCGTCGACTAAGAGCGACAACCGATCGGAGGACGTTGGAGAAGTGAGCCGAGGACTGAAGAAGCTAGCGCGAGAACTCGACGTCCCCGTCGTCGCCCTAAGCCAACTTAACCGTGGCGTCGAGGCGCGCTCGGATAAGCGCCCAATGATGAGCGACCTCAGAGAGTCGGGGTCGATCGAACAGGATGCCGACGTCATCGCGTTTCTGTTTCGCCCTGAGTACTACATGGGACGCGCAACGCCCGACGAGCTGAAGGGTAAAGCCGAGTTTATCGTCAGCAAGCAACGCAACGGACCAACGGGCAGCGCACACCTTCGATGGCGTGCAGAGTGTACGCGCTTCGAGAACATCGCAGAGGAATGACAATGAAGAAACCAACCATCCGCCCAACCCTCAACTCGCTGCATCAGTCGATCGCAGCGTGGCAGAAGCGAACGTTCCCAAACGCAACGCCCGAGGGAGCGGTTGAGCATCTTCGACGCGAAGCGGAGGAGCTGCACGAACACTTCTTCGAGTGGTCGGGCGACACGGACCCATATGGCAATCTGATCTTCAACGAGCGCCGACAGCCGGGCCAGCCGCTACCGTCGTCCGTCGACGTCATCGCCGAGGAAGCCGCCGACGTGTTCTTCATGATCGTGCAGCTCTCGACCGTTGTCGGCTTCTCACTGGTTGAAGCCGTCGCCAAAAAGTACGCGAAGAATATTCGCCGCACTTGGAAGGAGCCGGACGAGTATGGCGTCGTCGAACACGAAACCTGAAGAGTACCTCGACGGCGAGTCGGCGCGGATGCTCAACACATTCATCGGCAGCGCAACGCGCGAGCCCAACGATGGGTTCGTGATGGCTTGCGCTCGACGACACCCAGACTTCGACGTCGCCCTATCCCGAGAAAAGACACACGCCCAGTTCCTCACATACTGCAAAGAGCTGCTCGGGTTGAAGGTGGAGAAGAAGTCGAAACGGAGGAGCGATGCCAAAGAAGGGAAGCGATGGTGATCGACACAGCGAGAATCTTCGAGCTTGCGTCACAGCGGCGCTTGCATCACAAGTCGCCACGCGAAAGCACGCCGACGAACTACAACGGACAATCGAGCAAGCGCGGCAAAGAATCATCGCGAGCATTGGTCACCCTGACAAAGACCTACCGACGCTCCTTGAAATGCTCGCAACGATGCACGACGAGGACAAACTAACCATTGGGCGACTGAAGGAAGTCGCAAAGGAGAACAAGGATGGCATTCGAAAAACTGACCCCAACGATTGACGCAGAGGCACGAGAAATCTTCGACGAAGTGTTCCTTCACCCGTTTCTGTTGTCGCTGTCGAAGATTGTCGCAGCCGACATGAGCGGACGACGGAAGATGAAGCGCGAGCCGATCTTCCTCGCCACCGAGGTGTTCGCCCAAACGCTCTTGGTCTTCGTCTCCCAATGCACCGGCGAACCGGAGCCACCCGGTGCGGGTGAGATTGAGGAGTACTGCGAGCGGTGCGCAGAGATCTCCCTGCCCTACGCGTCGACGCTGTACGGCGCGATCGAAGGCTTCCGCAAGGAAGAGGCAGCGGCAGACCACGCGCGCGCAGAGACGCGAGGAGAGGCGCACAGCGACGACGCGCTCGAAGTCGCCATGGCAGCAATCGCCAAGGCGATGGAAGGTCTCGCCGACGACGAACAATGAAGTCGTACGCGTTCACCGTACCCGGAACACCGCGCGCGCTGTCAAGGCCGCGCGGTTCTTTCCGTAATGGCAAGCCGCACTTCTACACCGACACCAAGTCGCGCAAACACCAGAAGCTCATCAGAGAGTGTCTCGCGAAGTCGGTAGAGAAATCATTGGTCGACAGGATAAAGCCGGAGCCGATTGAACTACGGTGCTCGTTCTTCTTTCGCGTACCTGACTCGTGGGAGAACGATGACAGAGTGCGCGCGTATCGCTTGGGCTGGCATACTTCGACGCCCGACCTCGACAACCTTGTGAAGATGGTGAGCGACGCACTCAACGGCAAGGCATACGTCGACGACAGGCAGGTCGTCCGCGTCGTGGCACAGAAGGCATGGGGCGCGTCGCCCAAAACAAATGTGGCCATTGTTATGCTGTAGGGTGTTGACTCGACGTCGCCACATGCTAGACGCTCACAACACCGCGCAACCGGAGGCATGATGTTCGCGCTCAAAGAATCCAAGGGAACCATCTCGGGCTTTCACCCGACGTCGAAACGCGACGACGGCTCGCGCGCGTATGTGCTCGACTGCCGCACCGAGGTCGACGACCGGAGCGCCCCAGCGATCGAGCACTTCTTCCCTGGGTATGCATTCACCGAGAAAGAGATCGCCGGTCTTGAGGGAGACCACCGAGGCGTCGAGCTGCAAAGCCTACAGAAGTGCGACCCGCTGAGCTTCCAAGTATTGGGCGCCGATGGCGAGGTCGTCTTCTCATTCAGTGGCGTCGAGTTCAAGGGGAAGCCGAAGCTGCGCATCAACTCACTGGGCGACGGAACGTTGTTCTTCTCGGTGCTCGTGAAGATCCGACGCGACGAGGCGACCACGCTGTTCGAATACTTGGACGCCGACGCGTTCTTCGTCGCCGATGTTGAGCAGCCCGCGCTGCCGTTGGGCGACCCGACGGAAGTCGCCGACGAGAAGCAGACGGACGTCGAAGGCCCGACGGGTGCTGATGTCTTCGAGCTGCGCAAGGGCGTGGGTTGGAGCCGAAAGGATCTGGCCGACCGCCTCAACGGTGATGGGTGGGTCGTCGACGAGAAGCTGCTCCTCGCCATCGAAGAGAAGGGCGAGCGTCACCCAGTGATTGAGCCAGCATATGAGATGCTGTCCGTGGAGATTGAAGAAGATTGAGTCTGGCGCGGTCGGGGCGAACCCGGCAAGGGCGGTGGTCATGCGTCCTCTTTTCGCCGAGTGCGAATCTCGGGCCAGGCACCAGCCCCCTATCGCAACCAGCGACGTGATCAATCGCTGGGCGCCGAAGCCAGGCAGTGAAAGCCAGTGGAAGCGTGCGGTAGGGGGCGACATTGGGAGACACAATGACGACGGAACGTATCAACAACCGATGGGCAATCGTACCTATCGCCGACCTCTACCCCGACCCCGACAACGCTCGCGCCCACGACGAGCGCAACATCGAAGCAATCAAGGCGAGCCTTGAGCGCAACGGGCAACAGAAGCCGATCGTCGTCGCCACGGATGGCAAGGTCATCGCGGGGAACGGAACGCTTGAAGCAGCGAAGCGCCTTGGGTGGAAAGAGATCGCCATCAATCAGTTCGACGACGAGGACGAGCTAGCGCAAATCGAGTACGCCGTCGCCGACAACCGCACCGCAGAGCTTGCGACGTGGGATGCAGACAACCTC